>Ga0163161_10000095_pt1 | contig 87781 bp, 81 predicted proteins | sample S45metaG_FD_129847 | JGI IMG/M metagenome (GOLD analysis project Ga0163161, IMG submission 129847) | Switchgrass rhizosphere microbial communities from Kellogg Biological Station, Michigan, USA - S4-5 metaG | ecosystem: Host-associated > Plants > Roots > Rhizosphere > Soil | place: USA... | reverse complement strand
TTGAATGTTCTTGGGAATGATACCAAAAACGGACAGCCAATTGTATCAACAGAAGTTAGTATTTCAGAAACAGTTTCAGATCCAACAGGAAGCATAAAATTAAATCCTGACGGAACAATTGTTCTAAAAGAAAATACGCCAGCAGGAACTTACGAATTAACATATCAGGTTTGTGAATTAAACACAACAAATTGTGCAACCGCAACGGTAACAATATCAGTTGTTGCGCCAACAATGACAATAACAGCAGATAGTTATTGTTCAAACAACGTTCCTTATGTTTCGTATAAAGTGACTCCGGATAATTTTACTCCAAACAACTTACTAACAATAAGATGGATTGATAGCGCAAATAATGTGGTTGCAACACAAACCGACTTACCATTAAGCGGAGACATTCTATGGCCAGGTGCAGCAATTGACAGTAACGGAAATGGTATGGATTGGCCAGGATGGTTACTATCAAATGGACAATGGACAGAAGGCGCTGATGGATTTGAAAATACCAGACCGAGTGTTACAATGGAATTTTCATTAAGCCCAACAGCAAGCGTTGTTGTAAATTACCCAGCCGCAACCGCAGGATGTAATGCAAAACCATCATTTACAATTAAGGCAAATGATGATGAAGCAGGACCAATTAATACAAATAAGGAAATAAGCACATCATTGAACATTTTTAATAATGATACCTTAAACGGAGGAACATTAAGCGCAGCAAATGTTGTCTTGACTACAATTATTCCAAACCCTAATTTGGTTCTAAATGCAGACGGTTCAGTAGATCTTAAACCAAAAACGCCATCAGGAACATATCAATTAACGTATCAAATTTGTGATGCTTTAAATACATCAAGCTGTAGTCAGGCTATTGTAACGATTACAGTATTGAATTCTTTAGATCCGGATCCTCCGGTTATACCGCGAGTTATAATTGCTTTAACAAACGACACAGCGACTGTTGACGGAATTAATGGAGAATTAGAATTTATAAACGTTTTGGATAACGACTTATTAAAAGGATTGCCAATTAATATCGCAGATATTGACTTCAGTAGTACATCAAACAGTCCTTATTTTGAATTTAATTCAGACGGAACAGTAAATGTAAAACCAAACACACCGGGAGGAGATTATGCATTGACTTATCAGGTTTGTGAAAAAGGAAATCCAAACAATTGCAGTACTGCAACCTTAAATGTTTTTGTAGAAGTTCCTTCTGTAGCGATTATTAAAACGGCTTCGTTCAATGATGAAAACGGAGTGGCAGAAGCCGGCGAAACAATTACGTACAAGTTTAAAGTAACCAATACGGGTAATGTAGCATTAACACAAGTTATGGTTACAGATCCTTTGCCGGGAGTTGTAATCTCCGGACAAGCAATTGATTTAGAATTAAACGAATCTAATGAGACAAACTTTACAGCCGAATACAAAATAACTCAAAATGATATAAACCACGGAAGTGTTACAAATCAGGCAAGCGTTGAAGGACGAAGCAGAAAAGGAGTTGTTGTTAGCGATACATCCGATAAGGAAAATAACGCTGAAGACAGACCTACCGTTTTAGTTTTGAATGGATGTGAGATAAAAGTCTTCAGTGCTTTTTCTCCAAATGGAGATACAAAAAATTCACGATTCTATATTCAGGGATTAGAATGTTATCCGGATAATACAGTCGAAATATACAATCGTTGGGGAGTTTTGGTTTATGATACAGACCATTATAATAATCAGGACAGAGTTTTTGTTGGAGTTTCACAAGGACGTGCAACCGTAAAACAATCGGATGGGTTGCCGGCAGGAACTTATTTTTATACCCTGAAATATAGAGATAGTGGATCAAACCAACACGAATTATCAGGTTACTTATATCTTAATAAATAAAATAATAAACGGCTTAGAATAGGCTAAGCCGTTTTTTTTAAAGATCATCAAATGAAAAAATTAGTTTTAATTTTTATGTTTTTTTCCGTTGTATGTAATGCACAACAAGACGCGCAGTTTACACAATATATGTATAATACCATTGCAATTAATCCCGCTTATGCAGGTTCGCGAGGCGTTTTAAGCATTTTTGGTTTATACCGTACACAATGGGTTGGACTTGATGGAGCGCCAGAAACAAGTACATTTTCAATAAATACGCCTTTAAACAATAGTAAATTGGGGTTAGGAGTTTCATTGGTAAATGATAAAATAGGACCAACAAATGAAAACACATTATCAGCTGATTTATCCTATAGTATTCCAACCTCAGCAGACTTTAAACTGTCTTTTGGATTAAAAGCAACGGCAAATCTTTTCAATTTAGACATAACCAAATTAAGCTATGAAGATCAGGACGATCCCCAATTTCAGGATTTAAACAACAAGTTTACCCCAAATGTTGGAGCAGGAGTTTATTGGCATTCAGACCGAGCTTATATCGGGTTGTCAGTTCCAAATTTTATCCAAACTAACAGATATAGTGATAACGATACTGCTATTTTCAAAGACAAAATCAACTATTATTTTATGGCCGGATACGTCTTTAATTTAGATCATTTAGAATACATAAAATTCAAACCGGCATTATTAACAAAAATGGTAGAAGGAGCACCTTTGCAAGTTGATGTTTCAGGGAATTTCATGTTTAACGATAAATTTGTAGTAGGACTTGCCTATCGTTGGAGCGCTTCGGTAAGTGCAATGGCCGGTTTTCAGGTTTCAAAAAGCATGTATATAGGATACGGCTTCGATCAGGAAACTACCAGATTAAGAAGATACAATTCAGGATCACATGAAATTTTCCTTCGTTTTGAATTCTTCAATAATTACAGCAGACTTACATCACCTAGATTCTTTTAATTGATTTAATATGAAGATTAAAAATTTACTTTATTTCTTTTTGTTCTTTAGCGTTTTTTTCAACGCAAATGCACAAACGGCAGGCATAAAAAATGCAGATAAAAAATATGATAATTACGCTTACGCGGATGCAATAAAAGCATATGAGAGGTTAGTAGAAAAAGGAGTTAGAGACGAAAAAGTATTCCAAAGACTTGGTAATTCCTATTATCTTATAGGAGAATTACAAGAAGCTTTAAAATATTATCAGGAATTATTTATCCTTAACGAAAATCAGGAAGCAGAGTATTTGTACAAATATGCGCAATGTTTAAAATCAGAAGGAAATTATGCTCAATCAGATGAAATTTTAGAAAAACTAAGCCAAAAAGCACCATCAGATAAAAGAGCCGTTTTATTCTTAAACAACAGAAACTATCTGGAAGATATTAAAGCAAATTCAGGCCGATTTGATATTGCAGATGCTGGAATTAATTCAAAAGATTCAGATTACGGAAGTACGATTTTAGACAATAAATTAGTATTTACATCTGCAAGAGATACCGGTTCAATTATTAAAAAGAATTTTAAATGGACCAATAAAGCCATTTCAACTTTATATTCCGTTGAATTAAATCCTGATGGAAGTGTTGGAAAACCAATGTTCTTTCACAAAGAAAATTTAAAAGTCAATTTCAATCAGTCGACTCCCGTTTTTACAAAAGACGGAAGAACGATGTACTTCACCAGAAATAATTCTGTGGATGGAAAAAGAAGGCAGAATGAAAATAAAATTACATTCTTAAAACTCTATAAAGCCACATTAATTGGTGAAGAATGGAAAGAAGTTCAAGAACTTCCTTTTAATAGTGATGAATACAGTGTTGCGCATCCGGCTTTGAGTGTTGATGAAAAAACATTGTATTTTGCATCAGATATGCCTGGAACGTTTGGGGCATCAGATATTTTTAAAGTAAGCATAGAGACCGATGGGACTTTTGGTAAACCTGAAAATTTAGGCCCGGAAATCAATACAGAATCAAGAGAAACCTTCCCTTTTATTTCAGATGAAAATGAACTTTATTTTGCCAGCGACGGAAGACCCGGTTTAGGTGGGCTTGATATTTATGTTTCGAAAATAAATAAAGACGGTTCTTTTGATGAGGTTCAGAATATTGGAGAACCTATTAATAGTAAACAAGACGATTTTGCTCTTATAATTAACAGCAAAAACAGAAATGGTTTTTTCTCTTCAAACAGAGTAAACGGTCAAGGACTGGACGATGTTTATCGATTTACAGAAAACCGCAGATTAATTTGCGAACAACTGATATCAGGAACAATTACAGATCAGGAAACAAACGAAACACTTTCAAATGTAAGTTTAATTTTGTTTGACGAGGCAGGTAAATCTGCTGTTGAAACAAAATCTGCTGCTAACGGAAATTATAGCTTTTCGAATGTAAAATGCGGAAAAAAATACTTTATCAAAACCTCAAAAGAAGAGTATTTGTTTAAAGAAGTTTCTTTGACCCTAAAAAAAGCAACAGGCTCCGTTTCTATGCCAATAGCTTTAGAAAAGAAACCAAAACCAATAACAGCAATTCCGGTGGTAATAAAAGCAAATAATTCTATTAAACCAGTTAAGGTTTCGATTACCGTTGGAACCGATTTAGGGAAATTATTGCAAATCCCGATGAACTTTTTTGATTTAGGAAAAGCTACGATCAAAAAAACATCTGAGCCTCAATTGCAGAAATTAGTTAACATGTTAAAGCAATATCCTACAATAAAAGTAGATATACGTTCACATACAGACAGTCGTTCATCATCTGAAAGCAATCAGATTTTATCAGACAAAAGAGCAGAATCGACTAAAAATTGGCTGATACAAAAAGGAATTGATGCCAACCGATTAACAGCAAAAGGATACGGAGAAACACAATTAGTAAACAAATGTGCCGATGGCGTAAAATGCACCGAGAAGGAACATCAGCAAAACAGACGAAGCGAATTTATAATTGTAAGTCTGTAATTTGATAAATAAAAAAAAGACCTTTTCTAATCTGGAAAAGGTTTTTTTTATATGAAATTTTCATCCTAGCATTGTAAACCTATATTTTTAGCTGGACTCAAGTCCAGCCCTACAATATAAATCAAACCGATGGCTTTTTTGGGTTTACAAACGGCAAAATATTTTATAAAACTAAACTAGAATTACAACATCTATAAGAGTAATTACTCTTTATAAAGTTTCGAAGAAACAAATTATATTGCAGGGCTGGACTTTAGTCCAGTTTACTTCAATCATTATGCATTGTGGTTTAGTTGTTTCCAACAAACATTTGGTTAATTTCGTCTAGTACATCAAATTCATTCGTAGGAATTAATTCAAGCACCATTTCTAAAATGAGCGCCACATTAATGGGTGAAGTTTTAATGGTATCCGAAGTTTTATGTGCGTTTTCATTTAGCGCTACAATGCATAATTTTAAGGTTTCGGTAATAATACAACCAAGTTCAGAATAATTTGATAGTTTAATTTGAGCGACATTAGTTTTTGATTTGCCATCAGATGATCTTATAGTACTGAAATATTGAGCGGATAATTTCTTTATGCGGTCTAAATTTTTAGTTTCATATGTTTCCATGATATATTTTTTTAATGTAAATAGTTACAGATTTAATTTTTTTTTAATTCTTCTGAAAGTGTTGTTTTAATTTTATGCAAGTTGCGTTTTATGATTTTTATTTTCAACATACGACAATATGTTAATTAATTATTTTCTTACATTTTTAGAAAAAACCAAAGATATTGAAACGTGAAAAAACATAGGTAGACATATATGTCGTGTTGATAACTTTTTTAGTTAGCAATCTTATCATTTCGAACGAGAAATCACACGCGTAATTCGACAAAGATTGGCGAATTTCTCTACGGAGTTTCCTCGTTCCTCGGAAATGACAAATAGTGATGAAGACAAATCGTTCTGTTGCAAGCTAAACGAAAAAGATTCTTATGAAAACCATTGCCCTGGCCCCGATAGAAGCGGAAATTCTTTTGCGTCCGCCGCCGCGGACATAAAAAGATTGAAGCGGATTGCTTCGCCAGTTCGCACTTTCAGGCTCGGGTTCGGGATTAGCTCCTTATTAAAATTATTCTTTTATATCTCCCTACGGGATATTATTTTTGGGTGTAATGATATTGTTTTCTACCAATCCATAGCTCCTAACAGAGTTTCTGCTATAACTTAATTTCTACAAAAAAACACTCCGTTAGGAGCATATGGTTGGTAGCACCCAAAATAATAACGACGTGTGATTTGTCCTGTAAGGACAATTGGATTCAAACAAATTGCAATGAATACAAATCGTTTCCAAGCCCGACAGGTTTTTAAAACCTATTGGGTTTGTTGCAGAAAGTAGAATAATTCTATGAAAAAGTTCCGGAGGAACGAAACATATTGTAGAGATGTCCCGATCCCGAAACGTCGGGACGGGATCAATCCATCATTCGCAATGTAACCGCAATCTTTGTCGAGTTTCTTACGGAGATCCCTCGTTTGGGATGACAAAATCAATGTGTTTTTCGCAAAAAAGCGCTAAAATTCGTTCATTTTTTTAAATAAAAATTTCTTTATAATGAATTTTAACGTATTATATTAAAAATGAATGTGTTAAGTTTTAAAAAATCGTTTTCGTTGTTTTTTATATTCATTTTTTTCTAACTTTATAGATCTAAAATTTTTCAGATATGACTGTAAATCAAATACTAAACGCAAAAGGGAAAAATGTTTACTCCGTACTTTCAACAACAACAGTTTATGAAGCGTTGAAAGTCATGGGAGAAAAAAACATTGGGGCAATTCTGGTTATCGACGGAACCGATTTAAAAGGAATATTGTCTGAGAGGGATTATGCCCGAAAAATTGTTTTGAAAGACAAGTCATCAAAAGAAACGTTTGTGCATGAAATCATGGAAACCAATGTTTTCTCGGTAAATCTTTCAAATAATATCGAAGACTGCATGGAGTTGATGAGTACCAAAAGAATCAGACATTTACCAGTTTTGGAAGATGAAATTGTGGTAGGAATAATTTCGATCAGCGACGTTGTAAAAGCGATTATAGAAATTCAAAAAGATACTATAAATCATTTAAACTCTTATATTTCACAGTAAAATAAATTCAAAAAACGAACTTTATTAAATAGTCCAAATTACAAAGGACTATTTTTTTTGGTTTAGCGAAAACGTTTTTTTAAGAAAAGAAAAATATAAAAAGACGCCATTTTAAACCAAGACTTATATCTTTGTAAGCTAGAATAAAAGCTAAATATAATGAACAAAGAGAGTAAAAGAAGAGAAGCGTTACTGTATCATTCAGAACCAACTCCAGGAAAAATTCAGGTAGTTCCAACAAAAAAATATGCAACCCAAAGAGACTTATCTTTGGCTTATTCGCCGGGTGTTGCTGAGCCATGTTTAGAAATTGCAGCAAACGTAGACGACGTTTATAAATACACAGCAAAAGGAAATCTGGTTGCCGTTATTTCAAACGGTACAGCAGTTTTAGGCCTTGGAGATATTGGCCCTGAAGCTTCTAAACCGGTTATGGAAGGAAAAGGTTTGTTGTTTAAAATTTTCTCAGATATTGACGTTTTTGATATTGAAATCGGAACTAAAGATATCGAAGAATTTATTCAGACCGTAAAAAACATTGCTCCAACTTTTGGAGGAATAAATCTTGAAGATATTAAAGCGCCTGAATCTTTTGAAATCGAAAGAAGATTGGTAGAAGAATTAGATATTCCGGTAATGCACGACGATCAGCATGGTACGGCAATTATCTCTTCGGCAGCTTTAATCAATGCACTTGAATTAGCAGGAAAAAAAGCAGAAGATGTAAAAGTAGTAGTTTCCGGAGCAGGTTCTGCAGCGATTGCTTGTACAGATTTATATGTTTTGTTAGGTGTTAAAGTTGAGAATATCAAAATGTATAATAGTAAAGGACTTTTAACAAAAGACAATCCTTCACTATCAGAATTGCAATTGAAATATGCTGTTGATGGACCTAAAATTGAATTAGCAGAAGCAGTAAAAGGAGCAGATGTTTTCATTGGACTGTCTTCGGGAGGTATTTTATCGGCCGAAATGTTGTTGACAATGAAAGACAATCCAATTGTTTTTGCGATGGCAAATCCAAATCCGGAAATCGATTATAATTTAGCTACAGAAACTCGTAAAGATGTTATTATGGCTACAGGACGTTCAGATTTTCCTAATCAGGTAAACAACGTATTAGGTTTTCCATATATTTTTAGAGGAGCGCTGGATGTTAGAGCGACTAAAATTAATGAAGCTATGAAAATGGCTGCCGTAAAAGCTTTGGCTATCTTGGCCAAAGAACCAGTTCCTGAACAGGTAAATGTGGCATACGGTGCAACAAAACTAGGATTTGGTAACGATTATATTATTCCTAAACCATTTGATCCAAGATTGATTACTGTTGTAGCGCCAGCAGTTGCAAGAGCGGCTATGGAATCTGGTGTTGCAAAAAATCCTATTACAGACTGGACAGCTTATGAAGATGCACTTCGTGAACGTATGGGTAATGATAATAAAATGGTTCGTTTGATGACAAACCGTGCTAAAATGGACCCTAAAAGAATTGTTTTTGCCGAAGCAGATCAGTTAAATGTATTAAAAGCGGCACAAATTGTTCACGAAGACGGAATTGGACACCCAATTTTATTAGGAAACAAAGAAGTGATTTTAGAGCTTAAAGCCGAGTTAGGTTTTGATGCTGAACTAGAAATCATTGACCCTAAAACAAATGAAGAAGAAGCAAGACGTAATAGATTTGCAACTTCATATTGGGAAACAAGAGAAAGAAGAGGCGTTTCGTTATTGGATGCTCAGAAATTCATGCGCGAAAGAAACTATTTCGCTGCAATGATGGTTAATGAAGGAGAAGCAGATGCTTTAGTTACTGGACATACTAGAAGTTATCCTACGGTTGTAAAACCAATGTTGCAATTGATTGAAAAAGCACATGGAGCTTCACTTGTTGCAACTGCAAACATGATGTTGACTTCGCGCGGACCTATGTTCTTGTCTGACACTGCAATCAATATTAATCCTTCAGCCGAAGATTTGATTAATATTGCTATTATGACAGCAAAAACAGCAAAAATGTTTGGTGTTGAACCTGTTATTGCAATGGTTTCGTATTCAAATTTTGGATCGTCAACAAGTCAAAGCGCTTCAAAAGTAAGAGAAGCAGTGGCTTATTTGCATAAAAACCATCCTGATATGATTGTTGATGGAGAAATTCAGGCAGATTTTGCTTTGAATCAGGAAATGCTTGCCGAGAAATTTCCTTTCTCTAAATTAGCAGGTAAGAAGGTAAATACATTAATTTTTCCTAACTTAGAGTCAGCAAATATAACTTATAAATTATTGAAAGAATTATATAAAGTAAATTCTATTGGTCCAATCATGATGGGAATGGGTAAACCGGTTCACATTTTTCAATTAGGAGCAAGCGTTGAAGAAATGGTAAATATGGCTGCGATTGCAGTTATTGATGCTCAGGAAAAAGAGAGTAAAAAAAATAAATTAGCTAAATAGTAGAAATAATAAGGGTCGAAGTAATATTGTCGTATTTTTATTGCATTTTTATTATATTTGACCCTATATAAATTATACTATGATAGCACATTTGCAAGGCAGGCTAGTCGAGAAAAACCCTACAGATGTCGTAATTGATTGTGGTGGTGTTGGATATCAGGTTCATATATCCTTACATACCTTCTCGTTAATTCCTAATGCAGAGAATATAAAATTGTATACGCATCTTCAAATCAAAGAAGATGCGCATACTTTATTTGGTTTTGCAGAGAAATCAGAGCGGGAAATTTTTAGAATGTTGTTGTCTGTTTCCGGTATTGGGGCAAATATTGCAAGAACAATGTTGTCTTCTATAGAACCCAGACAAATAATAAACGCTATTGCCTCTGGCGATGTGGGAATTATACAGTCTATTAAAGGAATTGGGAACAAAACTGCACAAAGAGTTATACTTGATTTAAAAGAAAAAGTGTTAAAGTTGTACGATTTAGATGAAGTTTCTGTAGTACAAAACAATACAAATAGAGATGAAGCGTTATCTGCATTGGAAGTTTTAGGATTTGTTAGAAAAACTTCTGAAAAAGTAGTCGAAAAGATCGTAAAAGAAGATCCGGAAGCTACTGTTGAAACAATCATCAAAAAAGCTTTAAAAAGCTTATAAACTCATTTTAAATAAAGGATTGATATGCGTAAAATTTGTATTTTTTTGCTGGTTTTATTTTGCGGTAATGTTTTGCGTGCGCAAGTAAATAAACCAATACAAGATACAACAAAGACGCAATTTTCTGTAGGTAAAGTAGAACTTGAAGATCCACCAAGTATACTTTCTGCTTATAAATATGATCCGGTTATGGATCGATATGTTTATACCAATTCGGTTGATGGTATTTCTATCAATTACCCAATTATTTTAACGCCTAAAGAATATGAAGATTTAGTTTTGAAAGAATCCAGAAGAGATTATTTCAAAAAGAAATTAGATGCTATTGATGGTAAAAAAGTGGGCAGCGAAGCTGATAAAAAGAATTTATTACCGAGGTATTATATCAATTCGAGTCTTTTCGAAAGCATTTTTGGAAGTAATACAATTGACGTAAAGCCTACAGGATCAGTTGAAATGGATTTGGGTATTAGATATACTAAGCAAGACAATCCTTCATTCTCACCTAGAAACAGATCAAGTTTTACTTTTGATTTTGATCAGAGAATCAGCATGAGTTTAATGGGGAAAGTAGGAACCAGATTAGACGTTAATGCCAATTATGATACGCAATCTACATTTGCATTTCAAAACTTATTTAAATTAGCGTATTCCCCTTCTGAAGATGATATTATTCAAAAAGTAGAGGTTGGTAACGTTAGTATGCCATTAAACAGCACGCTTATTCGTGGAGCTCAAAGTTTGTTTGGGGTCAAAACGCAGCTGCAATTTGGTAAGACAACAATCACTGGAGTTTTCTCAGAACAAAAGTCACAAACAAAGAGTATAGTTGCAGAAGGTGGCGGGACGGTTCAAAATTTTGATTTGTATGCTTTGGACTATGATAATGACAGACACTTCTTCCTGTCACAATATTTTAGAAATAAATATGATGCTTCTCTAGTAGGATATCCATTTATTGAAAGCCGTGTGCAGGTAACCAGAATTGAGGTTTGGGTAACCAATAAACAAAACAGAGTAAACACAACAGGGAATAATTTACGTAACGTTATTGCACTTCAGGATTTAGGAGAATCACAAGCAACTGGAATTCCTGATAATCAGGTTGTGGTTGTAACTCCAACAACCGGATTTTTCAACAATGGCCCTGATTCACCGGCAGAGAACGAGAATAATAAATATGATCCTGCAGCTATTGGTCAGCCGGGTTCGTTTTTAAATTCAAATATTAGAGAAATTGTTACGGCAAAATCAGGATTCAATAATGCAAACGTAAGTGAAGGTACAGATTACTCGGTATTAGAAAATGCCAGAAAATTAAATGCAAACGAGTTTACATTCAATCCGCAATTAGGATATATCTCTTTACAGCAACGTCTGGCAAATGATGAGATTTTGGCTGTTGCTTACGAGTATACTATGGGGGGCACAGTGTATCAGGTGGGAGAGTTTGGTAGTGATGGAGTTGATGGGACAATAGTTACTGGAAACAATACTCAAAATCAGGCTATTATTACCCAAAGTTTAATTCTAAAAATGCTTAAAAGCAGTTTGACAAACGTGCAAAATCCAGTTTGGAACCTGATGATGAAAAACGTTTATCAAATTCCTCAGGCTTATCAAATTAAGCAAGACGATTTTAGATTAAATATTCTTTATACAGATCCGTCTCCTATAAATTATATTACACCAGTACAAGGAAGTACTTTTCCTCTAAACCCAACACCGGGTAATAAGGTTGATCAGACGCCATTATTAAATGTCTTTAATCTGGACCGATTAAATTATAATAACGATCCGCAAACGGGAGGAGATGGTTTCTTCGATTACATTCCGGGAGTGACAGTAGACGTTCAAAATGGCCGAATTATTTTTACTACAAAAGAGCCTTTTGGAGAGCTTTTGTTTAAAAAATTACAAAATTCAGGCACAGGAGAAAATTACAATGATCCAAGTACTTACAATGTCAATCAACAGAAATACGTGTTTAGAAACATGTATCGAAACACACAGTCCGGAGCACTACAAGACAGTGATAAAAATAAATTCTTATTAAGAGGAAAATATAAATCATCCGGAAGCAACGGGATTCCAATTGGAGCATTCAACGTACCGCAAGGTTCAGTTGTGGTAATGGCCGCAGGGAGAAGGTTGGTAGAAGGAATAGATTATAGTGTCGACTATCAATTAGGAAGAGTGCAAATTTTAGATCCTTCACTTCAGGCTTCAAATACACCAATTGAGGTTTCGTTGGAAAACAATTCAATTTTTGGGCAGCAAACCCGAAGATTTATGGGATTCAATATCGAGCATAAAATTTCGGATAATTTTGTTGTTGGAGGAACTTATCTAAAAATGACAGAAAGACCATTTACTCAAAAATCGAGTTATGGGCAGGAATCTGTAAATAATACTATTTTTGGTTTTAACGGAAACTATTCAACAGAAGTTCCTTTCTTCACCAGATTAGTAAACAAATTACCAAATATTGACACTGATATTCCGTCGAATCTTTCGATTCGTGGAGAGGTTGCTTTCTTAAGACCAGACGCTCCAAAAGCAAGTGATTTTGAAGGAGAAGCAACAATTTATGTAGACGATTTTGAAGGATCGCAATCTACAATAGACATGCGTTCAGCATATGCATGGAGCTTAGCTTCAACGCCATTTATTACCAACGATGGTGATGCAACTTTTAATGCTAATTTTGAAGATTTAAGATATGGTTATAAAAGAGCAAAATTAGCTTGGTATACCATTGATCCTATATTTTATACTTCAAAACCATCGGGTATTTCAAATGATGATTTATCATTAAATACAACCAGAAGAATTTATAGCCGTGAATTATATCCAAATACAGATATTGCTCAGGGACAAATTCAGGTTATCAATACACTCGATTTAAGTTATTATCCATCAGAAAGAGGTCCATATAATAACAATCCAAGTTTTAATTCAGATCCTGCATCTTCAAATTTTGGGGGAATTATGCGTGCTTTAAATTCTACAAATTTTGAGCAGGGAAATGTTGAATATATTCAGTTTTGGGTACTTGATCCTTATGTGGGAAATGGAGAAGCGCCAACGAACAATACAGGAAAGATTTATTTCAATTTAGGGGAAGTTTCAGAAGACGTTTTAAAAGACGGAAGAAAACAATATGAAAACGGATTAGGCCCTGGTCAGATAATGGTAAATCCACAGCCAATTTGGGGAGATGTTCCGGCATCACAATCTTTAATTTACGCATTTGATACCAATGCAGATAATCGTAGAAATCAGGATGTAGGTTTAGACGGTTTGCCAGATTCAAGAGAAGGTTCGATTTATACAAATTATGCAGGTGATGAGGATCCTGCGGCAGATAACTATACCTATTATTTAAATACAACCGGTGGAGTTCTTGATCGGTATAAAAAATACAACGGAGTAGAGGGAAACTCGGCTGTAAGTATAGACGATCCTAATCGTGGCTCTACAACATTGCCGGATGTCGAGGATATTAATCGTGATAATACAATGAGTACTATAAACGCTTATTACGAATATAGTATCGACATTAAGCCTGGAATGCAGATAGGGCAAAACTTTATTACGGATATTCGTGAGCCGGGAGATGTTGGCCCTGTTGAATTGCCAAACGGAGGAACAACATCTGCAAGATGGATTCAGTTTAAGATTCCTGTTTCTCAGCCTCAACACACTATTGGTAATATTACAGACTTTAGATCTATTCGTTTTATGCGTATGTTTATGACTGGTTTTAGCAATCAGATGACTGTGCGTTTTGGAGCTTTAGACTTAGTTAGGGGAGAATGGAGAAGATATACAGGGACTTTGGATGCAAATGATACAGACCCAACTAATGACGGAACTGAATTTGATGTTTCTGCAGTAAATATTCAGGAAAACAGTACAAAATGTCCGGTAAACTATGTAGTTCCACCTGGAGTACAAAGAGAGCAATTGTACAATAATAATACAATCATCAATCAAAACGAGCAAGCGTTAGCATTAAGAGTTGGAGGATCAGGTTTGCAGCCTTTAGATTCAAGAGCTGTATTTAAAAATGTAAGCGTAGACATGCGTCAATACAAAAAACTGAAAATGTTTTTGCACGCGGAATCTTTACCAAACGAGGCAACGTTGCAAGATGATGAATTGGTTGGATTTATTCGTTTTGGAAATGACTTTACACAAAACTTCTATCAGGTCGAAATTCCATTAAAAGTAACCAGAACAGGTGGCTCCTGTACCATAAGTCCTGATTTAGTTTGGATGGAAGAGAATAATATCGATCTGGCACTAGAATTATTGACAAGCATGAAAATTAAGGCCATGAGTCTTGATCCTAATTCTCCTAAAAGAGATATTAACGGTATTTATTATCCTGATAATGATCCGGATGCTCAAGGCGGGGATGGAGATAGCAGATTGACCCTGGGTATAAAGGGAAATCCTAACTTTGGTTTAGTTCGAAACTTAATGGTCGGAGTAAAAAGTAAGGCAGTCCATAAAGATCTTAAAGGGGAAGTATGGTTTAATGAGCTTCGTCTGGCTGATTTAGAGAATAAAGGCGGTATGGCAGCGATATTAAATATTGACACCAACATGGCTGATTTTGCTACCGTTTCTGCAACAGGTAAAAAGAGTACAATTGGCTTTGGATCTTTAGAGCAAGGAGCTAATGAACGAAGCCGTGAAGATATTCAGCAATATAATATTGTTACTAATCTAAATCTAGGTCAGTTATTGCCACGTAAATGGGGAATCAATTTACCGTTTAACTATGCAATTGGAGAAGAAGTAATTACACCTGAGTATGATCCTTTTAATCAGGATATAAAACTAGATCAGCTGATTAGAGAAACTACAGATCCTGCTCAAAAAGATAATATTAGAACTCGTGCTGTTGATTATACAAAACGAAGAAGTATTAATTTTATTGGAGTGAAAAAGGACAGAGCTCCTGAGCAAAAACCACACATTTATGATGTTGAGAATTTAACTTTCTCACAATCCTATAATGAGGTTAACCGTCATGATTATGAAGTAGAATCTTATCAGGACCAACAATCTAATACAGCTGTAAATTATGCTTATACTTTTCAGCCAAAAGAAGTTGTTCCGTTTAAAACAACCAAATTCATGAAAACAAGTGAATATTGGAAAGTTTTAAGTGATTTTAATTTTAATTATTTACCGTCTAATATCACATTTAATACTAATATTTTAAGACAAAGCAATCGTCAGCAGTTTAGAGATGTTGAAACACAAGGGATTCCAGTTTCCCCACTTTATAGAAGAAATTTTGCATTTAATTATCAATATGGGTTTGGTTTCAATTTGACAAAATCATTAAAATTAAATTATACGGCTGCATCAAATAATATTGTTAGAAATTTCTTGAATGATGATAATACGCCTAAACAGGATTTTAATATTTGGGATGATTATTTGGATATTGGAACGCCAAATCAGCACGTTCAGCAATTAGTACTGAATTATGAAATACCAATTAATAAAATACCCGTTTTTAGTTTTGTAAAAGCGAGTTATTCATATACTGCCGATTATAACTGGCAGCGCTCTTCGACAGCTTTTTCTGAGCATCAGGTAGAAAATGCAGATGGATCATTTACAACATATGATCTGGGGAATACGATTCAGAATGCAAATTCTAATACATTGACTACAACTTTTAATATGAATATGTTGTATAAGTATTTAGGTTTGACACCAGGAGCTAAAACTAAATCCGGAGCAAAAGCCAAGACAGCGGCACCACCAAAACCGGGAGAAAAAATTGTAAATACAGCAAAACCTGTTGTAAGCAACAGCCCGTTTTATGATGGTTTGATTGGAGTCTTGACCAGTGTGAAAAATATTCAGGTAAATTATACCAAAAATAGCGGAACTGTTTTACCGGGATATACACCAAGTGTAGGGTTTTTTGGAACCTCAAGACCTACATTAGGTTTTGTTTTTGGTAGTCAGGATGATGTACGTTACGAAGCAGCGAAAAACGGATGGTTGACTGATTATCAGGATTTCAACCAAAGTTTTACGCAGGTAACGAATAAACTTTTGAAGATAACAGCAAACATTGATTTATTACCAGATTTAAAAATTGATTTGGCAATGGATCGTGCTTATTCTGAAAATACATCTGAGCAATTTAGTGTGGATCCTACTGATAATAGATATATGCCTTTGTCGCCATATACTTACGGAATGTTTTCTATTTCGACAGTGTTGATAAAAACAGCTTTCTCTAAGAGTGATGAAACACAATCAGCAGCATTTGATGATTTTAGAAACAATCGTTTAATTATCGCAAACCGTTTGGCGGAGGATAGATATGGAGATGTAATTCCAAGATATGATGCCTCAACGCTTCCGCCAGAAGATAGTTCTCAACCAATCGAAAATTTGGCAAACCCTAATAATACTCAAAGAAAGCAAATAATGTCAAATGATGGATATCCAGTTGGATATGGTAAGAGCAATCAGGCTGTCTTACTGCCATCCTTTTTAGCGGCTTATACAGGAAGCGATGCATCGAATGTATCAACGGGAATATTTAGAAATTTCCCTATTCCAAACTGGAGTATTAAGTACAATGGTTTAATGCGTTATAAGTTTTTCAAAGATAAATTCAAGCGATTCTCATTGCAAAATAATTATAGAGCTTCTTATACCATAAATCAGTTTAGATCTAATTTTGATTATGCAGAAAATCCAAATGGTCAGGATATAAATACAAATTTCTTCAATAAGACTATTATGTCAAATGTCAATTTAGTAGAGCAGTTTAGTCCGCTTATCAGAGTTGATTTTGAGCTGAAGAGTTCTTTGCGTATTCTTACCGAAATTAAGAAAGACAGGGCATTGTCTATGAGTTTTGATAATAATTTATTGACAGAAGTAAAAGGAATTGAGTATGTTGTAGGAATGGGGTATCGTTTTAAAGATGTTATTTTCTCGTCAAGATTAGCAGACAGTCCAACCGGAATTATCAAAAGTGACATCAATATAAAAGCTGATTTTTCTTTTAGAAATAATCAAACATTGGTTCGTTATTTAGATTATGATAATAACCAATTGGCAGCAGGTCAGAATATTTGGTCTTTAAAAATGACGGCAGATTATGCGTTTAGTAAAAACCTTACAGCAATTTTCTATTATGATCATTCATTCTCTAAAGCAGTAATCTCAACATCATTCCCATTAACAAATATTAGATCAGGATTCACACTTAGGTATAATTTCGGAAATTAATTTTTAGTTTCTAAACCGGATTTCTTAGAAGATTATTACATTTGTGGCTTAATTACTAAATTATCAATTTTCAAACAACACAATTATGAGCATACCAGCAAATTTAAAGTACACAAAAGATCACGAATGGGTTAGCATCGAAGGAGATGTTGCAACTGTAGGAATTACTCATTTTGCACAAAAAGAGTTAGGGGATATCGTGTACGTTGAAGTAGAAACTTTAGATCAAACACTTGATAAAGATGAGGTTTTTGGAACAGTTGAAGCTGTAAAAACAGTTTCTGATTTGTTTTTACCTTTAACAGGAGAAATTATTGCTTTTAATGAAAGCTTAGAAAGTGCTCCTGAAACTGTAAATTCTGATCCTTATGGAGCTGGATGGATGATTAAAATAAAAATTGCTAATGCTTCAGAAGTAGAAGGTTTATTGTCTGCAGAAGCGTATACAGAATTAATCGGTGCCTAAACAATTACTATTAATCTGGGCAATAATTTGTTCAGGAATTATTGCTTATTTCTGTCTTGTAGATTCAAGTAAGATTCCTATAATTAATTTTCCCAGTATTGATAAAATCGTTCATTTTTGTTTTCATTTCGGATTTACAATTTCCTGGATCTTATTTTTCAAGAAAGAGCTTAAAGGAAGAGAGGCAGATGATTATAAAGCATATTTGATTTCGTTTATATTTTCGATTTTTTTTGGAATTACAATCGAAATTTTACAAAGCGTTCTTACAAAAACAAGAGCGTCAGATGTAACAGATGTTTTGGCAAATGCCCTTGGTGCTACAATAGCAGTTTTTACTGCGATAGCCTTCAAGAAGCAAATCGATAAAATATAAGAATATAACTACCCACTTCGGTGGGTTTTTTATTGTCTAAAAATCAGGCTTTACTAAGAGTTTTTTTTGAATTTAAAATGTATTTTTGTCCCGATTCAATTTAATTTCAAAATCATGAATGTTAAGCAATATTTGGATTCGACTTATTTAAAAACTGCTTCTCAAGCCAGACTTACAGAAGCGGAAAATAAAGTTGTGGTAGAAAATACAATTGCCGAAGCAATTCAGGAAGGTTTTAAGTTAATTATGATTCGGCCGGAATTTGTTGCTTTAGCCAAAGAAATGATTTTGAAAGCTAATTCGACTTTGTTGGTTGGTACCGTTATTGATTTTCCCGAAGGTAAATCAAGTATAGAGATTAAAATCAAAGAAGCAAATGAAGCAATTGAAAACGGAGCAGACGATTTAGATTTTGTCTGTAATTATGAAGCTTTTAAAAGAGGTGAAATTGCTTTGCTGAAAGAAGAAATCTTAATTGGAACTCAAATAGGTTTAGCAAATAATAAAACAGTAAAATGGATTATTGAAGTTGCTGCATTAACAGATAAAGAAATTATTCAGCTTTCGGCGTTGATAAAAAATGTCGTAATGTCGAACTTTAAAGAAGAGAATTACTCCTCTATTTTTGTAAAATCATCAACAGGTTTTTTTAAAACTGAAGATGATGCTCCAAACGGAGCGACAATTCCAGCCATTATTATGATGTTAGAAAATGCATCGCCTTTGCAGGTAAAAGCTGCCGGAGGAGTCAGATCGTATGAAGATGCAATAGAAATGATTCGTTTAGGAGTTAAACGCATCGGAACTTCGGCTGCAAAAGCAATTGCAAATAGAGAAAATACCCCAAATCAATATTAAATGAAAACCAAAAATTACGTCAATAAGATTTCTTTATCTTTTGTTTTTACACTCTCTGTCTTATTTGCTTTTTCTCAAGAAAATAATAATTCATCTATTAAGCCTGGTTTTACAGCAGAGCAATTTCCTGTTTTTCCAAATTGTGAAAATTTAGAAGCAAAAAAACTGGAAAATTGCTTTTATAGAGAAGTTCAGGATTTTGTGTATCATAATTTTGAAGTGCCTGAAAAATTAAAACAAAATAATTATAAAGGAGAAGTAAAAGTGCTTTTTGAAGTCGATGCTAATGGTGAGTTCAAAATGATTTATGTAAATGCTGCAAATGAAGAATTATCAGAAGAGGTAAAACGTGTTTTTGGTAAATTTCCAAAAATAAAACCTTCGACCTATAATGGGAAACCAACTTATTCAAAATATACAATTTCAATTGATGTGCCGTTAAAAAGTGCAGATCAAATTGCAGCCGAAGCTTTGGCTGCAGCCGAAATTTTAAAACCTGTTGAAAAACCAATGACAGAATTGGATAGTATTGTGTATAAAAAATACAATAATCCTGAATTTGAAAGTCATTTAAATATACCATTTTCACATAGTTATTACGCGCAATTTGATAGCGCAATGAATCAGGTTGGAACTAATAATCACACTGCTTCTAAACCTTATACCTATGCTGAAGTTTCGAAATATTATAATTTAAAAGCAGTAAATGAATCGCTTCAAAAAAATGTTTCGACTTGGTTAGGAAGAAAATTTTGGAATGAAAATTTAGTACAAATTCAAGGTGAAGATTATTGGTTGGCATTAAATCCTATTCTTGATTTGCAAATGGGGAAAGCTTCAGATCTTGATGCTTCTTATACCTATGTAAATACCCGAGCCTTGAATTTTAGAGGAGGTTTAGGAAAACAGATTAATTTTACAACAACAGTTTTTGAAAGTCAGGGAAGATTTGCGGGATATTACAATGATTATGCGGAAACATTAAAACCTTCGGGTGGAAATCCGGCAATTATTCCGGGAATGGGAATTGCAAAACGATTTAAAAGTGATGCTTACGATTTTCCTTTGGCAGAAGCTAATATAACATATACTCCAAGTAAGATTTTTGATTTTCAATTAGGTTACGGACGTAATTTTATTGGAGACGGATATCGTTCTTTGCTTGAAAGCGACGGAGCAAGTCCGTATCCGTATTTTAAAATCAATACAACTTTCTGGAAAATAAAATATACGAACACTTATATGTGGCTTAAGGATGTTCGTCCGGATGTTACTTTGGAGAAAACATATGCAACGAAATTCATGGCGAACCATTATCTAAGCTGGAATGTTTCGAATAAATTAAATTTAGGATTTTTTGAATCTGTAGTTTGGACAGATACAAATAATAGAGGTTTTGATGTCAATTTTGTGAATCCAATTATTTTTTATCGTTCTGTTGAGTTTGCTTCGTCGTCTAAAAGTGGTAATGCGCTTTTAGGATTTACAGGTAAGTATAAATGGAATAATAATGTAAATTTATACGGTCAGTTTTTGCTTGATGAATTTTCAGTTGGAGATATGGCAAAAGGAGAGCAAAGCTGGAAGAATAAATTTGGTTACCAGTTAGGAGCAAAATATTTTAATGCTTTTAAAGTAAAAGATTTATTGTTGCAATTAGAGTACAATCATGTACGTCCATATGTATATTCGCATAGTGCAGTTATTACTAATTATGGTCATAATAATCAAAGTATTGGGCATCAATGGGGAGGTAATTTTGAAGAACTTGTTGCAATTGGACGTTATCACAAAGGACGTTATTATGCTGATGGGAAAATAACAATTGGAACGCGAGGTCTTGATTTTGATACCGCTGAAAATAATTATAACTATGGAGGTAATATCTATAAGAGTTACGATCTTAACCGCCCATATGATACAGGAGTAAAAGTAGGTCAGGGAAATAAAACAAGTGTTTTTATTGCAGACTTTCAAGGAGGATATGTAATAAACCCAATGACAAATCTAAAATTGTTTGGAAGTTTAATTTATAGAAATTTTGATCCAACGCAGGAAACAGCTACAACTTTTAAGCAAAATACGACTTGGTTTAGCATCGGATTGCGTTCTGATGTCTTTAACTGGTATTTTGATTACTAGTATTTTTAATAAGATTTTTCGAAATAATTGTGTTAAAGATTTGCAAGTCCTTATTTTGTAAAGGTTTTATTGAAAAAAATCTAATTTTATAGGTCAGGATTCTACAATCTAATTTGTACATTTGCACCACTCAAAAAAAACATACAAACAAATACCGTATTGAACGCTACTAAAAATACATTTTCAATAAAATCAATATTTAACGATTTCAAAGAGATAACAAAGGCTGGTTTAGCTATTAGTGTGTTGTTTTCTTCCATTGCTGGATATTTATTAGGTGTAAATGATGCACATCCTTTTAAATGGAGTGTTTTAATTGTTTTGATGATTGGAGGTTATTGCATGGTTGGAGCATCAAATGCTTTTAATCAGGTAATCGAAAAAGATATCGATTCATTAATGGATCGTACTAAGAATCGTCCCGTTCCTTCAGGGCGAATGTCTCCAAAAGTAGCTTTGTTTGTAGCAAGTTTGCTTACTGTAGTTGGTATTACATTGTTGTATACCATCAATGCAAAGTCAGCTATGTTTGCTGCGATTTCAATATTTTTATATACAAGTATTTATACACCTTTAAAAACAGTAACTTCGTTATCGGTTTTTGTAGGTGCATTTCCAGGTGCAATTCCGTTTATGTTAGGCTGGGTTGCGGCAACCGGAGAATTTGGTATTGAAGCAGGAACCTTATTTTTGATTCAGTTTTTCTGGCAATTTCCTCATTTTTGGGCAATTGGCTGGTTTTTATATGAAGATTATGAAAAAGCTGGAATCTTTATGCTTCCTACAGGGAAAAAAGATAAAGGAACGGCCTTGCAGATTATTTTATATACAGTTTGGCTTATTATAGCATCATTATTGCCGGTTTTAGGATATACGGGGCAATTGTTTATTTCGCCAATTGCTGCAGTTTTAGTCTTTTTATTAGGACTTTGGATGTTGTTTTACGCAGTGCGTTTGTATAAATTGCGAACAGCAAAAGCGGCAAGAACATTGATGCTGGTAAGTGTTTCGTATATATCACTACTGCAAATTATATATATAGTAGATAAATTTTTAAGATAGTTATGGAAATGACAATGACAAAAGGTGAGGAACAAGTAAGGAGCGCAAAATCAGCAAAACTGATTTTGTTATTCGCAATGGTAAGTATGACTATGATGTTTGCCGGACTTACAAGTGCATTTGTGGTAAGTAAATCAAGAGCTGACTGGTTGAAGAACTTTGAATTACCAACAGCATTTTTTTATAGTACAGCAGTAATCATAGCATGTAGTGTTACTTTTTATATGGCTAAAAAAGCAATTCAAAAAGATAACAGAAGCGCAACTACGGCATTGCTTTTAGGAACATTAGCCTTGGGGATTTTATTTGTGGTTTTGCAATTTGTAGGTTTTGGACAAATCGTAAAAAGCGGGTATTATTTTACTGGAGAAGGTAGCTCAATTACTACAACTTTTCTTTATGTAGTAACGGTAACACACTTGTTGCACTTGGCTGGAGGATTAATTTCACTTTTAATTATAATTTATAATCATTTTAAACAAAAATACAATTCGACTCAAACTCTTGGTATAGAACTAGGTGCGATGTATTGGCACTTTTTGGATTTATTATGGGTATATTTATTTTTATTTTTATATTTCTTTAAATAAGAAAAAAACGTAAATTTGGGAACTTTTTAACGAATATCTTTTATGGAAGCGACAGTTACTACTGCAAATAACGAAGAAAAAACTTGGGGAGGCGGCAATGAGCCATTAGGAGCAAGTTATGGTAAAATGATGATGTGGTTTTTTATCGTATCAGATGCCTTGACATTCTCTGGATTCCTGGCAGCCTATGGTTTTTCTAGATTTAAATTTATTGAAACCTGGCCTTTGGCTGATGAAGTGTTTACTCACTTCCCATTTATGCATGGTGTTTCGGCTCCAATGTATTATGTGGCCTTAATGACTTTTATTTTAATTTTCTCATCTGTAACAATGGTTTTGGCTGTTGACGCAGGTCACCAATTGAAAAAAACAAAAGTTGCAATCTACATGTTCTTAACTATTATTGGAGGTTTAATTTTCGTTGGTTCTCAGGCTTGGGAATGGAAAAACTTCATTAAAGGTGAATATGGAGCGGTTGAAACAGCAGGTGGAAGTTTATTGCAGTTTGTTGATAAAGATGGTAAAAGAGTTGCTCTTGAAGCGTTTGCTATAAAATTACCAGAACAACCAGAAGAACTTACAAGAGCTAAAGGAAAATGGTTTATGGAAAGTGCTGAGACGGTACCAACATATTCTGTTGCTGAAGTTCAGGCAGGATTTAAAGCACATCCTGAATTATTGATAAGAACTGAACAGCTTACTGAGAAAAAGAAGAAAACAGTATTGACAAGAGCAGAATCTGAGTCTCGTTTAAGTACTGCAAAATATGTTGTAGAAGGAGCTAACTTAACTAGAAACGAATACGGAAGTAAATTATTTGCTGATTTCTTCTTCTTCATTACAGGATTCCACGGATTCCACGTATTTTCTGGAGTTATCATTAATATCATTATTTTCTTTAATGTGTTGTTAGGAACTTACGAAAAAAGAAGAAGCTACGAAATGGTAGAGAAAGTTGGTTTATACTGGCACTTTGTCGATTTAGTTTGGGTATTTGTATTTACAGTTTTCTACTTAGTTTAATTTTTAAGATTTATTATTATGTCACACGATCACGAATACGTATCAAATACAAAAAGAATCTGGGGTGTTTTTATATTACTATCTGTAGTAACGACAGTAGAAGTTATTCTTGGTATTTATAAGCCTGGAGTTTTAGAATTTAATCATTTTGTAGGTTTGAATTTGTTGAACTGGGTATTTTATATCCTGACAATATTCAAAGCATATTATATAGTATGGGCATTTATGCACATGGAAGGTGAAAAAAGCAGCCTTAGATGGTCTGTTGTATCACCAGTTATTTTCCTAGTTTTATATTTATTGTTTATTCTTTTGACAGAAGGACATTATATTTATGGGGTTTTTAAAGATTCTACTATTAAATGGAATTTTTAACATGATATTAATTCGAAAAGAGTCCCGATAACATCGGGATTTTTTTATTTTTGTACCTTAATAACTTCGGTAATAAAATGAAAAAAAATATAGTTCTCTTTGTACTTTTTGTTTTGCCAATTGTAGCCTATTTGTTTTTTGCTTCAGGTGTAAATAGTTTTACTAAACTTCCCACAATAACTCCTAAAATTGCCGATTTTGGTAATTGGAAATCTCTCAAAGGAGAAAAAGTAACTTTAAATAATAAAATCACGATTCTGGGTTTTTCAGGTACCGAAATTTTAAAAAACAGAGGGAATTTTTTCAACTTAAACGAAAAAATTTATCAGCGTTATAATGGCTTCAAAGATTTGCAATTTGTAGTGATTTGTCCGTTAGGAACAGAAAAGGATGCACAGAAGATAGAAGAATCACTAGGAGCCTTTACAGATGTATCAGGATGGCATTTTATTTTTGCTTCGCCAGATGAGATTAAAACATTCTACGATCAGCTTCACTTAAAAGGTAAACTCGATAAAGATCTTGGGACTCCAAATGTTTATATCGTCGATAAAGAACGAAATTTAAGAGGAAGAAAAGACCAAAAAGAATATAAGGAAGGATACAATACTTTTCACCCTTCTGAGTTGAGTAACGAGATGTTAGATGATTTCAAAATCATTTTGTATGAATATCGTGCTGCTCTTAAAAAGAATCACAACGCAACAAAAGAACTTTAATCTTTATATCATGTTTAAAAATAAATCATATATCGGAATTTCGTTTATCATTTTAATTTTTGGAATTTATGCTGTGCCGAAAATCGTTGATAGAATAAAAAATGGCGAAGTGGTAAAAGGAAATCGTTTGGATAATGTAGGTTTGAAAACTTCAAAGTCAGATGCTAAATTATTAACAATTGGTCCGGCTCCTAAATTTGAATTGACAAATCAGGATAATGCTAAAATTTCAAATGAATCTTACAAAGGAAAAGTATATGTTTTAGAGTTTTTCTTTACTACATGTCCATCAATTTGTCCAAAGATGAATTTAAGCATGTTAGAGATTGAGAAAACCTTTTTTGGTAATCCTAATTTCGGAATTGTTTCTATCACTATTGATCCCTCACACGATACGCCGCAGGTTTTAAAAGATCATGCTAAACTTTTGGGTGTGAAATCTTCAAATTGGAATTTCCTTACAGGAGACAGAGCAACGATTATGAACTTATCAAACAAAGGTTTTAATTTGTATGCTGGAGAAAATGAAAAAGTAAACGGAGGCTTTGAGCATTCAGGCTTATTTGCTTTAATTGATAAAGATGGAAATATTCGTTGTAGAAAAGATGATTTTGGAAATCCAATTTTATACTATGACGGACTTGATAAAAAAGGAGTAAGAGACATTCAGGAAGATATTAAAATATTATTAGCAGAATAAAAATGGAAGATCATTCATTAGAAAAAAAATATAACAAGTTTATTATTGCAGTTTCAATTGTAATTCCAACTTTAGTTGGAATATTATTCGCAGTTAAACTAAAAGATTTTGGAATTAATGTGGCGCCACTTTCTTTTTTACCTCCAATTTATGCTACAATAAACGGAATTTGTGCTATCGTTTTGATTTGGGCAGTAATTGCTATTAAAAATGGAAAACGCAAACTACACGAACGTTTAATGACTTCTGCAATTGTATTAGGAGTTGCTTTTTTGTTGATGTATGTAGCATATCATATGACCGCCGATTCTACTAAATTTGGTGATTTAAATCACGATGGAATCCTTGATTTGGCTGAAACGGCCAAAATTGGTTCATTACGTTACATTTATTTCTTTATTTTAATAACCCATATTTTATTGTCTATTGCAATTATTCCGCTAGTATTGATTACTTATGTGAGGGCTCTTGCACAACGATTTGACAGACATAGAAAAATAGCTAAAATAACTTTCCCGCTTTGGTTATACGTTGCGGTTACAGGTGTTGTAGTTTACTTAATGATTGCTCCTTATTATGCTTAAAATGGAAAATAGAATAAAGAATAAAGAAAATGGAATAGCTGATAGAAGCAGGGTCATGAAATTTTTCTCAACGAAATGTTTCTATGTTCTTTTCTCTATTTTCTTTTCTCTAAGTATGAATGCTCAATGTGCAATGTGCCGTGCGGCGCTTGCTGGAGATTCGAATGTAAAAAAAGCTGAAGCAGTAAATAACGGAATCGTTTATTTGATGGTAATTCCCTATTTACTTGTTGCTATAATTGGTGTTCTGATCTATAGAATGTACCAGTCAAAAAAGAAAAAAGCAGAATAATTATTCTGCTTTTTTTTGTTCATTTGTATATGATTTAGCCTCTTTTTTAAAGTTGTTAATTTTATCAGAAGGAATTTTGATAGGTAAGTCAATTATTTTTTCAGCCATATCTTCAGCTTTTCTTGTTTGATTCGTTTTAATAAACAGTCTAAACAAATTCATACGAGCATCGTATCTAAAAGGCTCGACATTTACATTGTATTGATAGATTTGTTCGGCCACATCATATTTCCCTTGTTTTTCATAAAGTCCCGCTAAAATTTTACCTAAACTAGGTTTGCCTGAGCGTTCAAAACCTTTAGATAAATAGTCCATCCCTTCCTTTTGATATTTATTCTTTAGCAAGATTCCGCCAGCCATAAATAGCTCTTCGCCATTGGCATCAATTTTCGAGATATAACTTTCAACCTTTCCTAAACTTGTAAAATGTTTTCTTCTGTCATAAAGACTAAGTAATTTTTGTTCGGCATTTAATCTTAAAAGCATATTTACTAAAGTTGAGATTAGCACTACTACAATTCCTAACTGAAAAAGAATATAATTCTTGAAAGTATAAATTGGTTTGGCTTCGCTTAAATTAATGATGTTTACACTAAAATAACATCCTATAATAACAAAAAGAGGTACGGACAGCATGTTATTTGTCACTGAAAATATTACGAGACAAAGTACAATCGAACTACAAATTTGCGTTTCTTTATTTTGGGTAGCATATATGCTCAAATTCATGATGAAAAGAATAAAAATTGACAGCCATACAATACCCAACTCAAAAGTTAATTCTAAAAAATCATTGTTAGCATTATAAACATAACTCGCATTTTTAATATTGCTCCAATGTCTTTCAGTTTCAAAGTAACGAGCTTTAGCTAAATTGTACTGTAACGAAAAAGAATCAATTCCATGACCTGACAAAGGACGCTCTTTAATTTGCTCTAATGATTGTTCTATTATAAATAATCTGCCCGAAGTGGACTCTGATTTTGCAGGATTAGTTTTCCAAATTATTAAAAACAATCCCAACAATACAATAAAACTGCCTAAAGCGATTCTCCATTTGAAGTAGCCTTTTACTTTTTGCTTTGAATTATTATATAAAAGGAATAAAAAAGCAACACTTAATCCTAAGTAAGCACCACGACATTCAGATAAATACAAACCATATATCAAAATAAAAATACCAATACAAAAGATGATTTTAGTACTTTTTATTTTTCCTTTTCTAATTATTTCTCCAGTACACAAAGATCCAATTGCAAGATAAATACCTAACTGATTTGGAGAAAAAAACAATCCGGTTGAATTAAAATACTCGTTTGGAGAATGAAGTATATCGATGTTTTGTAAAATAGCAACAATAGCATTTAAAATCGCTGTTACACTTATAAACCAAAGTATATTATCTAAGTTTTTATAGACAACTTCTTTAGTGTTTAAAGCTTGTCTTAACACAAAGTATAAAATTAAATAACCAAAATAATACCAGACTTTGATATTATAAAATGTTGCATTTGATATGTAAAACAAGTTCAAAAAACCTATGACTACCAGAATAAATACAAAAATATCAAAGTAATTTAAAACATATTTATGTTTTGCCTTTTTTACAAGAAAGAACAAACTCCCTATTACTAATGCAATTAACCAGTAAATATATTTTCCTTTAGAAAAAGGCAAATTATCAAGACCACATCTGACAAATGATAAAATGAAAACAATATTTAAATACCAGCTTATTTTTTGAATTCTCATCTTACAATTATTTTAAACTAACCTATTAACGACTGCAAAAGCGAATTTAACATTTTATAATAGTTTTTCTTACTTTTTTAATATAAAATTGTAATAAATAACTTATTTAAAATGATAAAGATCTTTACATATTACTTTTTATTGGTTTCTCAAACAATTCTATCGCAATCGATTTCGTGTTTTGATGTGGATAGAAATAATTTAGAGAAAATAGTCTTGGATCATTATCAATTTGATCCTGAGAAAAGAGAAGCTTCCCGATTTTTGATCTCAAATATGGATATTCATTACAGCCAGAATTATAAATGGATGGACGTGAGTAATAAGAAAATTGAATTTAATGAATTCGATTATCCAAATATGGAAATTGCAGTAAAAGCTTTTCAAAAATTGCAGGACAGCATTAAAGTCACGCCGAGACTTTATAAAATAATGGACATTGATATTGTAACGCCGGAATTTTTAATTAAAAATATTGACTTAGCTTTTGCTGCCTGGAAAAACAATCCGTGGTCTAAGTCGTATGATTTTAAAACATTTTGCGAGTACATTTTACCTTATCGTAGTTTGACAGAACCATTAGAAGATTGGCGTGAAGATTTCACTCTTTTGACCTCTGGAGCAATTAATACTGTAATCAATAAGCAAGATCCTGCAGATGTTGCCATTCAAACCATCTTGACACTCAAAAATTTCAGGTTCTTAAATAGTCGCCCTGATCCAATTCCTTACCTAAGTCCGAAACAACTCCTTTTTAGGAGACAAGGAGATTGTGGAGATCTGGCAAACCTAACTTTACTTGCTTGCCGATCAATGGGATTAGCAATAACTTTTGATTTTACGCCTTATTATGGAGCTTCTTCTAAAAGACATTTTTGGGATACGGTAATTGATGCAAACGGCAAACATATTCCGTTTAACGGAAACTGTTTTGGTAATCCGCAAGGACTCCCTCATGCATATAATGCTACAGAAAAACGTCTTGCTAAAGTTTTCAGAAAAACCTACTCTATTCAACAAAATACTTTAGCGGTCTTAAAAGACAGTCTGTCAATACCAGATGGTTTTTTGAGAGAAAAAAATATTCTTGATGTAACATCTGAATATGTGCCTACCGGAAACATAATTTATCCTGTTGCAAATACAAACAAAGAAACTATTGGTTACCTCAATGTTTTTAACCTCGCTAAATGGAATGTCACTGACTGGGGCAAAAAAGTTGGTAATACTATTGAGTACCAAAATCTGGGAACCAGTATAGTCTATCTGCCGGGTTTATATAATTCGGACACCAAAAAAATGAACTATGCTCCTTATCCAATTCTTTTGAATGCAGATAAACAACAACAATTATTAAGACCTGATTACTCCAAAACTTTTTCATACAACATAAGTCGTGATAAGACGAAAAAAGGACCAACACTTGATTTTAATTCATTTGAAGTATTCGAAAACGAAACGTTCAGCCTTTATGTCTGGGACAATGGATGGAAAAAAATTGAGGATAGTAAAGCGCAAAGTGACTTTATAAGATTTTCTAAAATTCCGGACAACGGATTGTTCTTGGTTTTATGTCCTAAAAGTAATGGTTATGAACGCATTTTCATTATTAATAGTCAGACAAAACAAATAGAATGGTACTAATTACGCCATAAAATATAACACAATTTAAATCCTAATAGTATGAAAAAATATGCCTATAAAATCGTCTTCTTTATTCTTGTAATTACAGGAGTTCATGCACAAAAGAATGAAGCTACAAAAAATGATTTGACGGAATCAGTTACAAAGCAAAAATTTTATGAGAGCGCTAAAAGAGCCGGTTTGACAGAAGTAAAAACTAAAGAGCTTCTGAAAATTATTGACGAAAGAAATCAGGTTTTAAAAGAGCTGGATACAAAAAAGAAGCAAGCCAATGCGCCTTACAGCATTCAGGATCCCGGAACGCTTTACAATTTCAAGATTAATAATGCCCGAAATTATTATGCCCGAAAAATTAATACCTCATTGACTTATAAAGAATATTTTGATTTTGCGGCAGAAGATTACGTTTATGAAGCTGCTGAAAATGCAAAAACAGAGTATCAGCAACTCATAAAAAGCAATACTAATCTAGACGAAAATCAGAAAAAAAGGTTAGGAGATCTTATATACAATTATCATCTGAATCAGCTTTTAACATCAGCTTATTATTGCTATGACAAAGCACTTCAAAAGCCAAAGACAGGGATTTTGAGATTCAAATTTGAGAAAGAATTTAAAAAACTATGTACCGAATATAATATAAAAACTTCTGGCGGAGGGGAAGGCAATACAAATGGTTTTGAATGGAATTAACAGAAAGTAAATGCCACAATTAAAAATGATAACAAATTTATTATTAGCCAAAAAACAATATTATTATGAAAAAAAAGTATACCCTTATTCTCTTGTTTACAGCTCTGGGAGCTGTAGCACAAATCGATTGTGAAGCCAAGTTAGCTATGGCCAAACAGATTCTGGACAGTAATAAACTTTATAAAAATTACGGTCAGCTTTTTCAGGACATTTCATCCTGCGCAGATTCCGGAGATCCAATGGCTCAAAACTACATAGGTCTTATGTATGTACATGGCCTGGGCACAGAGAAAAACGAATCAAAAGGATTTGCTCTTATAGAACAAGCAGCAAAAAGTGGTAATGCCACCGCACAATATAATCTGGGACATTTGTACCAAGACGGAAGAGGCTGTACTCTTAATATGAACACCGCAATAGAATGGTACCAGAAAGCAGTCGACAAAAAGAACTCCCGGGCAGCATATATGTTGGGGTATATGTATATGAAAGGTTTTGGGGTGCCTCAAAATTATAATTTGGCAATTGAATGGTATAAAAAAAGTGATTATGCAATGGCAAAACACTGGTTGGGGGTTTGCTATTATTTAGGATTTGGCGTGCCTCAGAATACTGAGAAGGCTTTAGAATATTTATATGGAAATAAGACACCTAATAGTGTTGCTTTCTTAAAAAATCTAAAGATAGAAAAACGTGATCAGGTTTTAAATCGGGCAGAAAATGCAATCAACGAAGCTGGTGAAGGAAACAAAAAGATTGATAAGGAAGTGATCAAACAAAGCAGGGAAATGGTAAATCTTGGCGAACTTGAAAATCAAAATATAAAAACTAATAATATTATCGGCGAATGGACAGGACGTTTTATCGAATACGACTGGTCAGGAATTACACCACAACGCATTTTGCCCATAGACATTAGTTTTAGTAAAAATGAAAAAGGCGACTTACAAATCAAGATAAATTTTGAAGGAAAAACTTTTGAGGATATTGTATTGTTCAAGGAAAATACACTTTTTTTAAATGATTTTAAATTTACACTAGATCAATTATATCCACATGATTTTAAAAATGACAAAATCGATTATGCCGTTTTAGGAATGAATTTCAGTCAAAAAAGCCATAACAATATTCCTTACTTGTTGGCAGATGTAGAAAGTTTTATTGCTTATTGGAGAGAGCCGGGAACACCAATGTCACTTGTATTGCGACCAAAAAATGCGGTAATCTCAAAAGAAGATGAAGCTTTATTTTTGTCTTTGGCTTCACAAAAAGACGAATTTGTTAAGGTTTATCCTGTGCCATTTAATGAGCAATTGTACGTTGCTTTTGAGTTAAAAGAACCTGCCAAGGTGCAACTCACACTTATCAGTGTAACAACAGCACAAACCCAAAAAGTCGCTGCAACAAATCTGGAAGCCGGAAACCAGTCGTTTACAATAGATACTGGCAATCTATCTAAAGGGTTTTATATCGTGCAAGTGCAGGAAAATGATAAAGTACATAACAGAACCATTATAAAACAATAAACCATGATAAAAATTATAAAACAAAATGGTGCTTACTTGCTGCTATTTGCACTGCTGTTTTTTAGCAGTACAATATTAGCACAGGATAATGAAAGCGGTGGCGGTGATTTTAACTGGGATGGAATGAATGAGTTAGATGATGTAAGTGTTGGAGGAGATAGAGGAGGTTCTGATGATTCATGGGATTCCGCTTCACTATATTGGGATAATGGATGGAATAATTATTCTTCACCAAACGATGATTATGACGATTATTTTGAAAACAACAATTCTAATAATTCGTCGGAAAATAGTCAACCAAACGATACACCTAATGAGCGAAATATAATTGATAAGCCAGTAATAACAAAACAGGAATTAGGAAAGTTGATTCAGGATTTAATAGGTCGCTATACGGTAACAACAAAGACTTATGTGCTTACTACTGTTGATGGAGTGCCACATACAGGCACAATTGTAAAATTTGAAGATCGCACCACAGGGCATACTTTTTATTATTTTACCCCAGATACTACAGACGGCATATTAAAAATGGATAATTATTATAAAATACCTGAACCAACAGGCACTAGTTCAACTAATACGAATAGTAATATAAATTTTACGATCCCGGGATATTTGGATGGGGATCGTATGCCAATTGGTTTTCAAATTATGGAAACACTAGATGGGGATAAACCAGTATTTTTGAATGAAAATGATCAATATCCAAAGTCGTACTGTCAGGATTGTACACAGATCGTTCCAGTTACAAATCCAAAATATCCAACGCTTTTAAAATTATTACCAAAAATAAGAGAATTGATTTTTAAAAATCCAAAAATATGGGCAAGTCTTTCTGTTGCATCTGGTAGTAGTTTACAAGAAATAGATCATTATCTTTCAGTAGATAATATGAAAAACTTTGTTCGTGTAGCTGATATTAATACATTTGGCTTGTTCGAAAGAAAAATCACTCCGAATTTCGTGTTTATTCGAGAAAATTTAATAGAATCTTTAGAAACAGGGGGGTATAAGGTAGGTGGCTATAATGAAAATTTATATGATACTTCTTTTTTTGTTGCATTAACAATTTTGCATGAGTTTGTGCATTATGCTAGATTTTGGAATCGATTGCCGGTCGATTTTACACGAAATGGTAAGCAATATGAAGCAGGAGAAGTTTTTGAAAGTGATATTTTTGGACATGTATTAACATTAAATCAGGTAACAAATTATGCAAAACAATATGGATGGACTTTTTAATAAAATAGTTTTAGTATTATTATTAGTACTTGCGGTAAGTTGCAAGAAAGAGGAAAAAATTGATGCAGTTAAAAATAATTTAATTGCAGAAGGAAAAGCCTTGATTAATCAGAACAGCAATATTTTACTTGATTCTCTGGAAAGATATGATATGAATATCTTACAGAAAGAAGGCAAATTAGAACCTCTTAAGATTGCACTTCTTGATTCGGTAAATATTAATGAAAGGTTTTCTCGGTCAACTTTTAAGTTTTGTACGTTCAAATTGGAAGAAAGTGATTTTTCAAATTTTAAGTCTCCATATAAATTAAATCTTGTAAAAAAGGAGATTAGTGAGATTCATGTTCTGTTTGTATCTTTTTTTAATTTAAAAGTTGATAAGGATGTTGCAGAAATACTCGTGATCAAAATTAACGGAATTAGCTCTACAGTGGATCGTTATTGTTTTAAAAAACAAGGTAACAAATGGATTTTTACAAGTAAAGAGCAAATTAGTATGGGGTGATTTTTTTAACATATAACTATTCTCGTTGAAAAATAGTATAATATTTTTGTTAGATATGGCCTCCAAAATTGAATGATTTTGGAGGCTCTTTTTACCCCACATAACAGTACAGATAGGTTTGTTTCAAATTTGATTGTAAATGGACTTCAAGTAGGTATCATAACTTTTTCTGACCCTCAAAAAGATGCTAATGGGGTACATATTTATACCAAATTAACCATTGAGGTATTTTCTAACTCGCCTATTTCGATCTCGACTTTGTCACCCGTTAATACCGAAAATTCACAATACGATGGCTCACAACATAGTAAAAACGATAATCTTCAAAATGTATCTGGGAATTTAAGTATGTATAAAGATTTGGGAGTCGTTGAGTTTAATTTGCCTATGAACGAAAACGAAGATTTAATTACCAAAGCAACCTTAACTTTACGAGTTCAATATAAAAATACAATATCTGATCCTATACTTTATGAAAAAATCATTGAATAAAATCAAACTAGTAATTTTATTTTTTGTCACAATATGTATTTCATGTAGCAAAAAGAGCGAAATCGAGTCTATATTTATAGCTAACAAAAATGAATATTGGAAATACAATGATTATTGTCAAGACACAAGGGGGATTTATTTTCAATTTAAAAATAATAGCAGCCATGATAAATTCGTATTATATAGTAAAGAAGGTTTCCATTTATTCAATGACGATGGGGATCTGTTAAGTGGACCTCGAACTTGGTCTATAAAAAATGATTCTACTTTTATATTTGATGAGGAAGAATATAAAATAGAAAAAATTACAGAAAAAGAAATTTTACTATCCTATTATCATTACAAAATAAAAGATAAAAAGTGTTTTGTAAAACTATCAAAATGGGTAGATGGACCGGAGGGACCCAGACCACTAAATGGCACTTATAAACCTGAAGAATAAATATGTCAGAAATGAAAGCACAGTGAGAGCTGTGCTTTTTATTCATCTTAATTATAGAAAAATCAATGACTAAAATCAAAATTATAATTACACTTTTAGTTGTACTATGTATATCATGCAGCAAGAAAAGTAAAATCGAGTCAATATTTATAGCTGATAAAAATGAATATTGGGAATATAGAGACTATTGCTGGAATACTAAAGGTATTTATTTCCAGTTTAGAGAAAATGGCACTCAAGACAAATACTTATTATATATAGATGATGGGTTTAGTCTATTTAATACTGACATGGGTGGTGGAAGTGAAAAAAGAGATTGGTTAATTAAAAATGATTCTACTCTTGTGTTTAATTATTCAGAATATAAAATAGAAAAAATAAGTAATCAAGAAATTTTACTATCATACTATCATCCAAAAATAAAAAATGTTTTATTAAACTATCAAAATGGGTTGATGGACCAGAGGGACCCAGACCACTAAATGGTCCTTATAAACCTGAAGAATAAATATGTCAGAAATGAAAGCACAGTGAGAGCTGTGCTTTTTTCTTTTTAATTCAATAGGTTTTACTTCAATCCGTCAACAGAGACATTTACCGTTCCGTTTATTTTTATAAAAGCAATTATGGCTTGATTCGTCAATTGAATTTTGTCAAATTGAATATCTTCCATTTTTCCATTTACAAATACACCAGGAAGCGGAGAATAGTTTTTGAGATAAGCTGCGATGTTCTTTTTGCCATCTTCAAGATTTGGTTGTATCGAATAACGACAGCTTTCTTCCATTTTTCTCAAGATATAACCTTGTCCTAGCCAACTCGCAGTTCTCATTAATTTGCTTTTGGTATCTAAAACATAGTCAAGTTTTTCGAAATAGATTTCTTTAGTTTTTGGATTATAGGACGGAAATCCGTCTAAATAAATGGTTCCGTTTATAGATCCTAAAATGTCAAGTGCAATAACCATTTTTCCGTCTTTGTGCCAGATTGCAACATTTTTAACCGTTATTTTTTTGCTTCCTGAACCAAATTCCTGACCGGCAAAATTCTTTGTCATTATTTTTGAAGCATCCATATAAGTAGAAATCGCGGCGATATTTGCTGAAATTTGATTCGGAATTTTTGCAACAGGTTTTAGAACTATTTTGCTTGCGCTGAATTTTGATTCGGGTTGTTTTCCAACAATAGTTTCCATATTGCATTTCATTCCCATATCCAATAAAAACAAATCATTTTTGAGTTTTGCATTCGTCGAATAAATTTCGACAGGAACAATTCTCAACCAGGTTTCATAAGTGTCACTTAGCTGAAAAGGTGTGCATATTTTTTCTAAAGCAGATAAAACATTCGGCTTAAAATCCATTGATTTTTCTATGGCGGTATCTATGCTTTTTTCGATTTTCGATTTAAAAATTGAAATAGCCGGATTTACCAAATAGGTTATCGGCATGCTTTTTCCGAAAACTAACATTGTTGGACTTTCGTTCCAATCAAGAGATTTGAATTCGGTTTTGGTATTTAATTTCCAATTGGTAAGTGCTACTTCACTTGATAAAGTAATTACACCATTCAGGTTAAATTCTCGTGTATCGTAAAGTTCAACTCCTAGTTTCTTGGTTCCAATTCGATATTTAATAGTCGCTTTTAACGGTAAAATCGTTTTGATTTTTTTATCCGGATTTGCCGGATCATTCTGGATTTTTATTGGAGCCTGTTTCCAGATTTTCATTTCGATATCATCGTCTTCAATGTTATTGTCTTCATAAATTAATCCGTTCAATAAAGAATTGGTTTGGTTCTCAATATCGCTGAGTTTTACCGTTATTGGCAGGTTTATAAAAGAGGGATTTGCGTCATAAACCAAAGGTGTTGCATCATCTGGTTCGGGTTTTAATGTTTCTAATTTTTGAGATGTAGAACAGCTGACAAGTACGGCAAGTACTGTAGATAAAGAGAAAATTGAAAAAAACTTCATGATTAAGATTTTTTTGAGTGATGCAAAATTAAGAAAAGTATTAAATTATCTTAAAAAAGTGTAACATTTGATAACGAATACAGTCTTATCTAAATAACAAAACGGAATTATTAACGTTTTCTTATCATAATTTACTTAATAAAAATGTTATTATTGTTTTAAAATTTAACAATATCATGATCGAAATTAAAGATTTACACAAGTCCTATAAAATGGGAAGTTCAAGCTTACATGTGTTAAAAGGGATTAATTTTAATATTGCTGAAGGGGAATTAGTTGCGATTATGGGGTCTTCGGGATCTGGTAAATCTACACTTCTAAATATTTTGGGAATTCTCGATGAGGCCGATTCTGGTGAGTATATTTTAGATAAAACGCCTATTAAAAACTTAAACGAAACGATAGCATCAAAATATCGAAATAAGTTTTTGGGATTTGTATTTCAGTCATTCAATTTAATAAATTATAAAACTGCACTCGATAATGTTGCGATGCCATTGTACTATCAAGGTGTCAAAAGAAAGGAACGTTATGAGATTGCAATGAGATATTTGGAGAAAGTGGGCTTAGGTTCTCATTCTCATCATTTACCTAATGAACTTTCAGGAGGGCAAAAACAACGTGTTGCAATTGCAAGAGCATTGGCATCAAATCCTAAAGTTTTATTGGCCGATGAGCCAACGGGAGCTTTAGATACTAAAACTTCTTATGAGGTTATGGAACTTATTCAAGGGATTAATGACGAAGGAAAAACGATTCTGATCGTTACACACGAACCTGATATTGCCGCAATGTGCAAAAGAAATGTAGTCCTGAAAGACGGATTAATTATCGATGATAAAATGGTAGAACAAGTTAGAGCTTCATCTTATGTTTAATATTGAGCGTTGGCAGGAAATCTTTGAGGCAATCTCAAAAAATCGGTTAAGAACTTTTCTTACCGGAGTTTCTGTGGCTTCAGGTATTTTTATTCTTGTGATCTTGCTGGGTGCAGGTAAAGGGCTTCAAAACGGAATTGAAAAACAATTTGAACGTGATGCCGCTGGGCTTATTGAGGTTTGGTCTGGAACGACTACTAAAGAGTATAAAGGATTGAATCCCGGAAGACAGATTCAGTATAGAGATGCTGATTATAAACAATCTGTACAAAAATTTGATGATAAATTAGATATAAGAGCGTCGAGTTATAATTATTGGGGAGCCCCATTTTCGTATGGAAAAGAATCCGGAAGTTATCAATACAGAGGTGTCACCCCTGAATATGACAAAGTTGAAAATCTAAAGATAGTTCAAGGCCGATATGTAAATGACAATGATATAGCCAATAACGAGAAAGTAGCTTGTATTGGAATGAAAGTTAAAACGGATCTTTTTAAAGATAAAGATCCTATGGGTAAAGAAATCATAATTAATGGGATCAATTTTAAAGTAGTTGGTGTTTTTACTGATCCCGGAGGTGAAAGAGAAGAAGCAAGGGCTTATTTACCTTTAACGACGGTGCAAAGAGCTTTTGGAAATGGAGATAAAATCAGCAATTTGTTTTTTACAATGAAAAAAACTAATGATTATGATGAAGCTCTGGCACAATCTGAAAAATTTACACAAGATTTGAAGAACCTGTTAAAAAGCAGAAACATGGTTGCTCCTGATGATGATGGTGGTGTAGGGGTTTATAATTCAGTTAAGGATGCAAAGCAATTTTATGATTTAAACCTTTATATCCGATTATTCTTTTGGTGGGTTGGTATTTGTACCATTATTGCCGGAGTTGTTGGTGTAAGTAATATCATGCTGATCATTGTAAAAGAAAGAACTAAAGAAATTGGAATCAGAAAGGCTTTGGGGGCATCTCCGTTTTCAATTATTTCTATGATACTTCACGAATCCATCTTTATTACCACAATTGCTGGTTTTGTTGGATTGCTTGCAAGTTTATTATTATTAGAATTTGTAGGTCCGATGGTGCAGAGTGAATATTTTCAAAATCCTCAGGTAGATTTCAATGTGGCATTAACAACACTTGCTTTACTTGTATTTGCTGGCGCAATGGCGGGATTTTTTCCGGCGTACAGAGCGGCTAAAATTAAACCTATTGTAGCACTTAGAGACGAATAATTATGTTTAAAAAAGATAATTGGGATGAGATTTTACAGGCTTTAACAGCCAATGTTTTCAGGACGGTTCTTACTGCTTTTGGGGTATTCTGGGGTATATTTATTTTAGTAATATTACTTGCAGCAGGAAATGGTTTAGAAAATGGTGTAAAAAAAGGTTTTGACGGAATCGCTACAAATACGATGTTTATGTGGAGTCAAACGACTTCTAAAGCATATAAAGGATTGCCTAAAACACGTCGATATGATTTTAGAAATAGTGATGTGGCAGCTTTAAGAGCAGCTTTGCCGGATTTGTTATATGTTTCGCCAAGAAATCAGTTAGGGGATTTTAACGGAACAAATAATGTAGTTCGTGGCACTAAAACTTCTTCCTTTACTATTTATGGTGATTATCCTGAACTGATCAAACAGCAGCCAATGGATATTATAAAAGGACGTTTTATAAACCAACAGGATATTAATGAAAGAAGAAAAATTGCTGTAATTGGAAAAGGGGTTATTAGTGAACTTTACGGAAAAGAAGAGGAAACTATTGGAACTTATATAAAAATTAACGGTGTTAATTTTATGGTGGTTGGAGTTTATAATTCTAAGCAACAAGGAGGAAATGCAGAGCAGGAACAAAAGAATATTTTTGTTCCGTTTACTACTTTTCAACAGGCCTTTAATTATGGTGATAAAGTGGGGTGGATGGCACTTACTGCAAAAGATGAAACTTCGATTACAGCTTTAAAACCGAAAATTTTAGAACTGATTAAATCACTACATTCTATTAACCCTGCAGATGATCGTGCGGTTGGAAATTTTGATTTATACGAACAATTTAACAAAGTGCAAAGTTTGTTCAGTATTTTAAAGATTATTGCATACTTTGTAGGAACATTAGTTTTAATTTCGGGAGTTATTGGTATTTCAAATATCATGCTTATCGTAGTTAAAGAGCGTACGAAAGAAATAGGGATTCGAAGAGCTTTGGGAGCAACTCCGGGAGCTATTCGAGGCCAAATTTTATCTGAATCTATATTTTTAACTATTATTTCAGGAATGTTGGGTATTGCCGTTGCAACCGGAATTATTGCTATTTTGAATATGGTATTGGCCTCTATGCCAGCGGATAGTAATACGATGTTTGCGAATCCAAGTGTTGACTTAGGGGTTGTATTTGTAGCCTTATTAATATTAGTAGGATCTGGTTTGCTGGCAGGATTTATTCCGGCTCAAACCGCAATTAATGTGAAGCCGGTAGATGCTTTACGATCAGAATAAATTATCAATCAAAAATAATCGATTAAACCAAAAACAAAATGAAAAAAGGAGTAACTGTAACCATTTTAATTTTTATTGCTTTAGTTTTTTTTGGCGCGCTGTACTATTTGTACGCTAAAAATCAAGAGTCGCCAATAGTATTTAAAACAGAAAAAGCAGAAATTAAAACGATCGTAAAAAATACAATCGCAACAGGTAATATTCAACCAGATGAAGAGGTGCTAATCAAACCAAACATCTCTGGTATTATTGAAGAAGTGTATATCAAAGCTGGTCAAAAAATTAAGGCGGGAGATATGATTGCGAAAATTAGAGTTGTAGCAAACGTTTCAAATGTGAGTTCTACTCAAAATCAAGTGCAAACGGCTAAAATTGCTTTAGACAATCAGGAGAAAATCTACAAAAGACAAAAAACTTTGTTTGAAAAAGAGGTAATTTCTGCTAATGATTTTGATGCGGCTCAATTGGCTTACACACAAGCAAAACAAAACTATATTGCTGCAAGACAAAGTTTAGATATTGTAAAAACCGGTACAACAACATCATTAGGAAATTATGCTAATACTTTAATTCGTTCAACAGTAAACGGAATGGTTTTGGCGGTTCCTGTAAAAGTTGGAAATCAGGTTATCGAAAGTAATAACTTTAACGAAGGAACTACAATTGCCAGTGTTGCTGATGTTGGAAGAATGATCTTCATTGGGAAAATTGACGAATCTGAAGTTGGAAAAATAAAAGTTCAAATGCCAATTGAGATTACAGTTGGAGCAATTGAGAACAAAAAATTCGATGCCCGCCTAACTGATATTGCACCAAAAGGAGTAGTTGAAAATGGCGCAATTCAATTTGAAATTAAAGCTTCTTTAGAAAATAGAGATGCTACTTTTATCAGAGCGGGATTAAGTGCAAATGCATCAATTATATTAGAAAAAGCAGATAAAGTTATGGCAATCAAAGAATCTTTGGTTCAATTTGATAAAAAAACTCAAAAACCATACGTTGAAATCGAAACTGTTCCTCAAAAATTTGAGAGAAAAGATCTTGTACTAGGAGTGAGCGATGGAATTTATGTTCAGGTTAAAAGCGGTATCAAAAACACGGATAAAATTAAAATCTGGAATCAGGGTTTGATTAGTGAAGGTGAAAAAAAATAATCTGAAATTGTAAAGTTTTTTTGGTTTTAAAAAATGTTAAATTTGCGTAGTCATTTACTATGCTTTCATTCAAAATATATGAAAATAAATAAATATAATAGTCTCCTTTTTGCAGCGTTATTTGGTCTTGGATTTTCCGGCCATGCACAATCAAAACAATGGACTTTAGAGGAATGTGTGCGATACGCATTAGATAATAATATCACAATAAAATTATCAGAGTTAGATGTAAAAAGTGCTGATATTGATAAAAGAGGAGCTTTAGGAAGCTACCTTCCGTCAGTAAGCGGAAATGCTTCTCACTCCTGGAATATTGGTTTGAATGTTAACCCGGTTACGAATATTGCGACAACTCAAACGACGCAGTATTCTTCTGTAGGTGTTAGTGCCGGAGTAGATATTTACAAAGGTTTGCAAAACCAAAATACTTATCGAAGAACAAAGCTTGCGATTATAGCATCACAATATCAATTGTTGAAAATGCAGGAAGATATTTCGCTGAATGTTGCTAATGCATTTCTTCAGATTTTATCTTATAAAGAAGAATTAAAAATAAAAAAAGAGCAATTAACGATCGATGAAAAACGTTTGGCACGTTCTGAAGAAATGGTTAATGCAGGAACAATCCCAAGAGGAGATTTGTATGATCTGAAAGCTACTATTGCAACAGATCAGCAAAGTATTACTGTATCAGAAAATAATTTATTGATTTCAAAATTAAGTTTAGCACAGCTTTTACAATTAAAAGAATTTGCAGATTTTGATGTAGTCGATGATACAAATGCAAAAGACGAAAATAATATCATGGCACAAAGTCCAACCGATATTTATAATAAAGCTAAAGAAACAAGAACAGAATTAAAACTAGCACAAACAAATCTTGAAATTGCTCAAAAAAATGTAGCGATTGCAAAAGGAGCTTACCAGCCAACACTTCGAGGCTTTTATCAATTTAGTACAAGTGCGAGTTATAGTGACAGGCTTGTAGGAACAGATGGTAGCGGAAACCCAATTTATGCAGGACCAAATTCTGTTTTAGATCAGTTTAGCGATAATAAAGGGCATAACTTTGGTTTTCAATTAAATGTTCCAATTTTCAACGGTTTTTCAGTTAGAAATAATGTAGAGCGTAATAAAGTAAGTTTAGAGAAATCTAAAATAGATTTAGAACAAAAAAGTTTAGATTTGCAACGTAATGTTTATACTGCTTTTACAAATGCAAAAGGAGCTCTAAATACTTACGAGTCATCAACGGTAACATTAGAAGCAAGACAACAAGCTTATAATTATGCCAAAGAAAAGTATGATGTAGGTTTAATGAATTCTTTTGATTTTACTCAGGCTCAAACATTGTTGACCAATGCACAATCAGATGTTATTAGAACAAAATACGATTACATATTTAAAATAAAGATACTTGAATTCTATTTCGGAATTCCAATTGTCCCAATTATCGCAAAATAATTTATTATGTCAAAAAAAACAGTTTATTTCTTAGTAGGTGGCGCTATAGTAGTCATTGCAATCTTGGTTGGTCTTTCGAAATCGGGAGTTATAGGAAATAAGGATGAAGGTAAAGAAGTTGAAATTTCAAAAGTAATGGCATCTACAATTGTCGAAACAGTTTCGGCAACGGGTAAAATCCAGCCGGAAATTGAAGTGAAACTTTCTTCAATGGTTTCGGGTGAGATTATTGCATTAAATGTAAAAGAAGGTCAGGTTGTAAAAAAAGGAGATTTATTGGTAAAAATAAATCCTGATTTATATACTTCAGGACTAGAAAGATCTGTTGCAAATTTATCAGGTACAAAAGCTGGTTTAACGCAATCTGAAGCTAGTTATAGAGAAGCTAAAGCCAGTTATGAGCGTAACAAAACTTTATATGATAAAGGTGTAATTTCAAAATCTGATTGGGATAAATCGGTTTCTACTTATGAAGTGGCAAAAGCTACTAAACAAAGTTCTTATTACAATGTTCAAAGTGCATCAGCGTCTGTAACAGAAGCTAAAGATAATCTTGGACGTACTTTAATTTATGCTCCGGCAGACGGAACAATTTCAGTATTAAATGTTGAGTTAGGTGAGCGTGTTTTAGGAACACAACAAATGGCAGGAACAGAGCTTTTGAGAGTGGCAAACCTAAACAACATGGAAGTTGAAGTTGATGTAAACGAAAATGATATTGTTAAAGTAAAAATAGGCGATGAAGCAAATGTTGAAGTAGACGCTTATCTTAAAAAGAAATTTAAAGGTACAGTAACCAGTATTTCCAATTCGGCAAGTACAACTTTGACCTCAGATCAGGTGACTAATTTCAAAGTTAAAGTTCGTATCTTAAAAGAGTCATATCAGGATTTATTAGAAGGTCAGCCAAGTACATATTCGCCTTTTAGACCAGGAATGACAGCTACAGTTGATATTATTACAAGAACTAAGAACAATGTTTTGGCAGTGCCAATTAGTTCTGTTGTAGTAAAAGCAGATACAGCTGCTGTAAAAGATATAAAAGTAGAAGATCCAAGCGAAGACAAAAAAGCAGCTCCAAAAAGCGATAAGAAATTTGAGTGCGTTTTTGTGAAAGTTGGAGATAAAGCAAAAATAAGAATCATTAAAACCGGAATCCAGGACGATACTAATATCGAAGTAATGTCAGGACTAAAATCTGGTGATGTTGTGATTACCGGACCTTATACAACGGTTTCTAAAGATTTGAACTCTGGTGATAAAGTGAAGCTTAAAAAAGCAGATATGCCTAAGAAATAATTTGGATTATGATTTCATTATGTGGTAGTCCTCCGAATGGTTTCTTTCAAATTATAGAAATTGGATTAATTACTTTATCAATATTTCTTTTTTATGTTCATTATAAAGCATATAAAAGCCAATATTATAATGAAGAATATGTCTATTTTTCCACTGGTAGAAAGTTTTTAATTTACATAGGTTTTTTGGCAATAAGTTTATGTATTACTCCTGTAGTGATTTTAATATCTTTTTTCATTTATGCAGGATTGTTCAAATAAATAATTAATTTTTAAAAATAAACACATTGTCTTTTATTCTCAATATCGAAACGGCTACGAAAAACTGTTCAGTCTCTATTGCAAAAAATGGAGAAACCATTTTATGTAAAGAAATTGCCGAAGAAGGTTATTCGCATGCCGAAAAACTGCATGTTTTTATTGAAGAAATAATAGAAGCAGCCGGAATAACTGTTCAGGATTTAACTGCAATTGCAGTAAGTCAGGGACCTGGTTCTTATACGGGATTAAGAATAGGAGTTTCGGCAGCAAAAGGATTGTGTTTTGCCTTAAATATTCCGCTGATTGCAGTTGATACATTACGAACATTAGCTTCTCAGGCAAAAGTGTCTGATGGAAAAATAATTCCAATGTTAGATGCCAGAAGAATGGAAGTTTATAGCGAAGTTTTTAATGCTAAATTAGAAGTAGAGAGAGGTATTGAAGCAGAAGTTATTACAGAAGATTCTTTTGCCACATATACAGATGTGCTTTATTTTGTGGGAGATTGTGCAGACAAGTGTAAACCAGTTTTAACGAAAGACAATTTTGTCTTTTTAGAAGAAATAAAATATCCATCAGCCTCGGCAATGAGTAAAATCAGTTATGATAAATATCAAATAAGCGACACTGTAGATGTCGCTTATTTTGAACCTTATTATTTAAAAGATTTTATGATGACATTGCCATCTAAAAAACAATAAAACTATATTATTTTTGAAGTGTAAAAGGTTGGATTTTGATTCCGGCCTCATCAAGTGCAGCTTTGCAATTCTCTAAAGTTTCAGAGAAAACAGCTCCATAATTTACATTTTTAGCCCACGGGCGAACCGCAAATTCTACAGAACTGGCTGTTAAGTTTTTTACAAAAACCTCCGGAGCCGGTTTTTTAAGAACCTTAGGATTTGAGTTTAAAACATTCAAAAGAACTTCCTTCGCTTTTTTGATGTCAGAATCATACGAAACGGCAAAAGTCAAATCGGCTCTTCTTTCTCCCTGCATCGAATAATTAATAATTGTACCGTTTGATAAAGCTCCATTTGGTACAAAAACAGTTTGATTATTGGCAGTAAGCATTTTGGTTACAAAAATCTGAATTTCTACAACCGTTGCAATTACACCTTGTGATTCAATAGTATCACCAACTTTAAATGGTTTGAACACAATAATTAACATTCCTCCCGCAAAGTTGGAAAGCGAACCTTGTAATGATAAACCAACAGCAAGTCCCATTGCTCCTAAAATGGCAACAAAAGACGAAGTTTCAATACCAAGTTTTGAAATAAAGGTAACAAACAATAAAATTCGAAGTGCCCATATTAATATATCCGAAAGGAATTTTGTTAATGTGGGATCTAAATTTCTTTGAATCATTATTTTCGTAATAATTCTATTGATTAATCTGATGGCATATATACCAACAAATAAAATTAGAAACGCCGAAATTAATTTAGGCGCATAGTCAACTAATACGTCAATTAATTTTGTGGCGTAGTTACTAAGTTGTTCAGGACTCATCATGTTTATTGAATAAAAAAAACCTTCTCAAAAAGAGAAGGTATATTAGTGGTGCAAATATAAAGATATTTCTTTTATAAGAAAAATAAGTATCTATTCCTTGTCTGCAGTTTCGTCAATAATTTTATCAGTTGCGTCTTCAGCTTTTTCACTTGCATCGACTACAGTTTCAGAAGCAATTGTTTTGGTATCGTTAGTAAGATCACTGGCTTTTTCTTTTACGGTGTCAATTACATCACCTATAGAATCTGACGCTTTTTCTACATATTCACTTACAATATCTTTTGCCTGATGTGCATATTCTGCAGCACTGTCAAGTATTGGTTCCGAAGCTTCTTTGGCTTTTGCGATTGTTTCTTCGGCAAAAGCTTCTGCTTTTTCTACATAAGGTGCAGCAGCTTCTTTAGCTTGTTCAATAGTACTTTCTGCCTGATTGGCTAAATCTGTAGCGGTTTCTTTGGCTGAGCCAAATAAATTCTTGAAAAATGATGATACTCCCATGGGTTGAATTTTGATTTGTTAATAATACAATATTAAATCTTTTTTACAAGAATTGTAGTGTTATGGTTAAAATAATTTATTGATAATAAATGAGATATAAAAAAAGCGTCTGCTATTGGCAGACGCTTTACATTTTTGTAAAGAATGTAATATTACGCGTTCAAAGCTTCAACTTTAATACCTTCATCATTCAACATGCTTTTTAGCATATTTTCGATTCCGCTTTTTAAAGTAAAAGTAGATGATGGACAACCGCTGCAAGCACCTTGCAAAATTACTTTTACCGTTTTGTCCTCTTCATTATAAGAGTCAAAAGCAATATTTCCACCATCAGCCGCAACCGCAGGTTTTACATATTCTTCCAGGATATTGATAATTTGTTGAGAAGTTACATCCAGTTTATCAAATGCTTCGTCTTTTGTGATGTCGTTTTTAGTCGCAACTTCAATTAAAGTTTCGTCTAAAACTGTTCCTCCGTTTTCGATAAATTGTTTGATGAAAGATCTTACTTCCAATGTGATTTCATCCCAATTATTAATGTCATATTTTGTTACCGAAATATAATTTTCATCAATAAAAACCTCTTTCACGTAAGGGAATTTGAATAATTCTTTTGCCAGAGGAGAAGAAGCAGTCTGATCGATATTTTTATATTCAACCGCATTTCTGGTTAACATTCTGCTCACTACAAATTTTAATGCAGCAGGATTTGGAGTTGTTTCTCCATAAACTGTAATAGGTTGTTTTTTTGTATTAGTTTCGTCAACTTTTATAATCACGCCACCTTTTTCAACAAATGCTTCAATTTGCTCTGCAACAGCGTCTTTAACATCATCCCATTCTACAATACTGTATCTTTCGATCGCGATAAAGTTTCCTGAAATATAAACTGTTTTTACAAATGGCAAATAGAATAATTGTTGTGCTAATGGCGATGCTTGTGCCTCATCAATATTTTTGAATTCAAAACTTTGATTTTGGGTAATGAAATCTTCAAATTCGAACTTTAAGATCGTTGGATTTTGAGTTTCTTTTATGGTGATTTTTGTCATGATTTGTAATTTTTTACAAATTTAGTAAAGTTATTTTCTACTAATACCTATATTTGATTTTTTAATAAAATAATTAAGACTCTTTTCAAATAAATCGTATTAAATTATGAGAGTCAAAAATATAAGTAAACAAAAATGCCTTTATGGAATTTAGAATCAAGGTTTTATTCATTTTTTTAGTCACATCATTTTATTCTTATTCACAAGAGGGGATTCCGGTTTATTCGGATTATTTATCAGACAATTATTATTTAATTCATCCGTCAATGGCGGGAGCTGCAAACTGTACAAAAATAAGATTGACAGCCAGAAAACAATGGTTTGGTCAGGAAGATGCGCCGTCGCTTCAAACTTTAAGCATGAACGGAAGAATTGGAGAAAGATCAGGAGCCGGTATTATCCTGTTTAATGATAAAAACGGGTACCATTCTCAAAAAGGAATAAAAGTTACTTATGCGCATCATATTATGTTCTCGAGAGATGAAATAGATTTAAATCAACTTTCGTTTGGTATAAATGCGGGTTTGATTCAAAATCAATTGGACGAAACTAAATTTGGAGGAACTTTTGATCCAATTGTTTACGGGCAAATTCAAAAAGATTCTTATTTTAATATGGATGTTGGAGCATCATATAATTATTTAGATTTTTATGCGCATGCAACTGTTCAGGGTTTATTAGAAACCAGAAGAGACTTATATACAGATTATGAAAGCGATAATTTGAGAAAATATTTGCTTAGTGCCGGATATGTTTTTGGGAAAAGAGAAAATATTACCTGGGAACCGTCTATTTTGTTTCAATTATTTGATAAAACAAAACAGAAGTCTATCGATTTAAATATGAAGGCGTATAAGAGTATGGATTTCGGAAGCTTATGGGCTGCATTGTCTTACAGAAGAAGTTTTGATGGCGCACAATATAATAGCGGAAGCGGGGTTTCGGCCCAAAAACTACAATATTTTACGCCTATTATAGGAGTGAATTTCAATAATTTCATGTTTGCTTATACTTATTCTCAGGTTGTAGGTGATGTGAAATTTGATACAGGTGCTTATCACCAGATTACTTTGGGAATTAATTTGTTCTGTAAAAGAGAACGTTACGACTGTAATTGCCCTGCTATTAATTAAAACAATGTTATGTTAATTAAATCTGTAAACGGAAAAAAACCTCAAATTCCTGAGGATTGTTATGTTGCCGAAAATGCTACGATTATTGGCGATGTTACTTTTGGAGATTCTTGTAGCGTTTGGTTTAACGCTGTAATTCGTGGCGATGTTCACTTTATCAAAATAGGAAATAAAGTTAATATTCAGGACGGAGCAATTATTCATTGTACGTATCAAAAACACCCTACAATTATAGGGAATAATGTTTCAATAGGGCACAATGCAATTGTTCATGGCTGTACGGTTCATGATAATGTTTTGATAGGAATGGGAGCTATTGTAATGGACAATTGTGTGATAGAAAGTAACTCTATTATCGCTGCCGGAGCAGTTTTGACTCAAAATACTGTTGTAACTTCCGGAAGTATTTATGCGGGTGTTCCTGCCAAAAAGGTAAAAGATATCGACCAATCTGATTTTGCAGGCGAAATTGAACGTATTTCAAACAATTATGTAATGTATTCTGGCTGGCTTAAAGACGAAGAATAGATTCTAAATAATAAAAAGCGAAAATTCCAAATTCCAATAAGTGTAATGCAATAGGAATTTTTAAAACTATAAATTGATTCTTTCAAAGAAAGCATTTTTATAACTTTCGCTAATAGGAATTCGTTTGTCACTAATCAAAACTTTATTTTTCTGTATCGATTTTACGTGTTTTATATTAATGATATAAGATCTGTGAATCCTTGAAAAACCTTTGCTCGAAAGCAAGTTTTCCAACTTTATCAAGCTAATTAAGGTTAAGGTAAATTTATTGTCTGTAGTATAAATTTTCACATAATCTTTTAGACCTTCAATGAATAAGATATCTGAAAAATTCATTTTTACGTTTTCATATTCCGCTCTTACAAACATAAAATCCTGTTCTAATTCAGGTGCAGTTGTATTTTCGGAAATAGCCTGAATAGTTGTTGAAGGATTTAAAACTTGTTGCGCTCTTACAACAGATTTTAAAAAACGATGAAACGGAATTGGTTTTACCAAATAATCTACAGCACCTAGGTTAAATCCTTCAACAGCATAATCAGAATAAGCTGTTGTAAATATGATTAGCGGTTTTTTTTCGATTGTGTTTAAAAAATCAATACCAGAGAAATGCGGCATCTGAATGTCCAGAAAAATCAAATCAACATTGTTTTGATTGATAAAAGAAACAGCATCAATCGCATTATTAAAAGTGTTAATCAGTTCAAGTGAATCTACTTTTCGAACAAAATCCTCTAATAATTCAACTGCTAACGGCTCATCGTCTATAATTACACATTTCATTTGTTGGAGATTAGATTTTTAAAAATTCTTTTTTGGGTGTTCAAAAGTAGTTTTAAACCAATGAATTAAGTTTTAAAATTTTCATAAAAAAACAAATTCATTTTCAAACTACCCGTTTACTGTAATAGTCTTGCTTAAGGTATAACCATCAGTTAGATTACCTGTTAATGTTGCCAATTCATTGGCTAAACTATCTGAAAAAACATTGTCTTTTGTGTTAGAAGTATCAGCCTGACCGTGGGCAGCATAATTGGTACTCGAATACACTTCGGTAGATATATTTTCAGGAAAAGCAATTTGTGTTACTAATAACGATGTACCGTTGCTGGTCATTATTTCGACATGCACGTGTGGAGCTCTGCCTTGATACCAACCCGGGAAAATAGAAATAAAGGAAACTTCTCCTTTGGAATTTGTCGTTTGTCTGCCTCTTAAAAAATGAACCGAAGTATAATCAGTTTGCTGCATTGAAGTTCCTCCATATTCAGAGTAATTTCCATCTTTATCACAATGCCAGACATCTACTAAAACACCTTGTAAAGGAGAGCAATTATTGTTTTTATTTTGGATCGTCAGATTAATAAGTAAAGCAACGCCAATTCGATCAGATTTTATGTTTTCTAATACCAGTTGGCTTGGTGTTTTAATAGGGAATGGGCCTTTAGTTTCAGCGGGAGAAACAGTACAGCTTCCGTCGGTAGACGAATTTGTGGCTGAATCGTCATTGTCACTTTTAGAACATGATTCTAATATTTTAGAGGCTGTTGCCAAAGATGCAATTCCTAATATACTATTTCTAATGAATTTTTTTCTATCCATGATTTGTTGTGTTTAATTGATTGTATTTTGAATTTCATCTAACTTTAAATTCAAATGCACACGATAAAAATCGCTGTCTTGTGTGATTGTTAGTTCGTGAGCATCCGGATAAAGCAGATCCAGTCTATTTTGAATGTTTACTAATCCAATTCCTGAATTTTCAGGATCTTTTAGATAGTTTTCAATCGTGTTTTCGATCCAGAAATCAAGACTGTTTTCCAAAATAAAAACCTTAATTTTTACGTGAGCAGCACCTTTATAATCTGTACCGTATTTGAAAGCATTTTCAACAAATGAAATAAGCAATAATGGCTCAATAAATTTGTTTTTTGTGTCTCCATGAACATTGATAACAATGTCTTCAATATTATTAAGTCTGAGCTTTTGTAAGTCGATATAATTTTGAATATAGTTGATTTCTTTTTCCAAAGCCACCGTTTTATTATCTGTTTCATAAAGCATATAACGCATTAGTTCAGATAACGTGACGATGGCATCGGGGACCAAATCAGATTTCTTGTGAGCCAAAGAATAAATACTATTTAGTGAATTGAATAAAAAATGCGGATTGGTTTGTTTGCGCAAATAAATCAACTCAGTATTTGTTCGATGTGTCTCGGCAATAAGTTTGTTTTGTTGGTTGTTATAAAATTCTGTCAGCGTTCTGATGGCCGCACTAATAGTAATAATTAAAATATAGAAAAGTGATGGACCGATTTTAAAAAAAAGAGGTTGTCTCATTTCCAGTCTTAGATGTTTGGCTGGCCGAAAAGTATTGGGGTCAATTGGGATTGTTCTTGAAGGTATGATATTCTGAGTTCTTAAATGTCTGAACTCAGGGATAAAATAATTGATTCTGATAATCATAAAAACAGAAATCAGAATAAGAACAAAAGTAAAATAGAGCCAATATTTTTTTTGCAAAAGCAATGCTGGTACCAAGTAAAAATAGTTCAGATAAAATAAAATAATTCCGGTAAGCCATTGTACATAAAAGTCATTATTGATCCTGAATGGACTTTCGTAAAACTGAATCAAGGAAGTCAGAATAAAGAAAACCCATATCATACAATGGAATAAAATTTTATTGGAACTCGTATTTTTAATGGTATCTATTTTCATTTATAATTTTATTTTTAATAAAATTAAATCATTTTTCGTTACCGTTGGCGATATCCGCTCATTGAGTTTCTCAACGACTAAATGAGCTACTTTTATGGCATCATCTTCCGTGGAAAAACTTTTAGAATCACTTATTACCGGAATTATGGATTGCTTGATTATGATTTTACTTTTATAAGCAATCGAATATCCCCAGCCAGATTTTGTTTTGAAAGATTCGGTTTTAAAAGTTTCATTTTTTGTACACGCAACAAATTGCGAAACAAGCAAAAGAAACAATAAATTCTTCTGGATTTTAGCCCAGAAGAATTTTAATTTTGTATTAATTATCATCGTCATTTTGTGCATCTAAAGGTTTGAACTCCCAGGCATCATCAAAGTAAGTTGAACCTATTCTTCCCAACATATAAAACCCTCGATTGTTTATCGAAAATCCTACGGCATCTGCTCTTGTGGCACCTTCCATTGGAGTTCTCTCTACCCATAAATCAGTAGATGGATTGTATTCCCAGACGGTTTTAATGCTTTCACCACCAACAACATATCCAAGCCCGTTCATAGAAAAACTAGATGCATTTGCACGTACAATTGCATAATCGTCGTTGTAAGTAGGATCATCATCAGTATCTTTATCAATGTCACGTTTTCTCGTCCAAACATCAGTTGAAGGATCAAATTCCCAGAAATCCTCCTGATAAACACCATTGTTTATACCAGTCACCAAATACGCTTTAGTATCAATTACAAAAACAGTAGCATTACGTCTTTTGTTTCCGCTAAATCCATTTACAAGGGTCCATGAATTTGCCTGATCATCATATTGATAGAAATCCTTCAGATAATTTCCGTCGTAACCAGTTCCAAAATAAGCTTTTCCGCTCACCTGAAAACCTACTGCGCCATAACGTCCGGTTCCTCCAAAATCTGTTTTTTGAGTCCAGCTATTACTCGTTGGATCATATTGATAGAAGTCTTTCAATTTATTAGTTCCATCATAACCAAGACCAACATATCCTTTTCCGTTAAGTGTAAAACTTGAAGCAGAGCTTCTGCCAACTCCGGTAAAATCAGCTTTTTGTTCCCAATAATCTCCGTTAGAGTTGTAAGCCCATAAATCTTTTAAATATACATCTCCAGTATAACCAGTTGCGATATAAGCAAAATCTCCTATGACAAAACTAGTCGCGCTAGATCGTGCAGGTCCATCAAAGGCAGATTTTTTAATCCAGTTTCCTACCAAATCATCATCGTCATCATCATGACTACAGCCTATAAAAAAGAGGCTCGAAAACAGTGCCGCGAATAATATTCCTTTTTTTAAATTATTCATAGTGTATTAAATTTATTTATTGTTTGTATTTGATCCCAATCCCCAGAATATATCCATTGCCGGTATTGAAATCATAGATTCTGTGATTATCATTATCCTGCAGGTTATATTTTTTGTTAAAGTCATAACCGGCTTTAAAATTTAGAAACCAGTTTTTGGTTACATTTCTTTCGTATTCAAATGCCGAAGTCATTTGTGATAAACTCGCTTTGTTAGCATTCTCATAGAAATTGTTTGGAGTATGTAAATGATAAAATGTTCCATTAAAGCTATTCGTCAGGCTGAATTTATTTCGAATATTGTTTGAATATGAAATGTTCGAATCTGGAAATCCAAGCAACATATTACTATGATCGTTCATTTGATAATTTACAGATAAAGTTGGAATGAATTTGGGATAACCAAAAATGGCTGATCTTGCCACTCCAATTTTAAGAGTTGTCTTTGAATTTAATTGTTGGCTGATATCAAAACTTCCAAAAAGCGAAAAATCAGAAGCATCTAAGTTTTGCTGAAAATTTGCAGAAGGAGTAATTGCCAGTTCCAATTTTGTTGCATTTGAGATTTCATGTTTAATTTCAAACTTGTTTTCGATCTTATTAAATTGATCAAGATCTTCGGTGTTTTTAAAACTGATTACATCATAATTCACTTTCAGACTCGAGTATTCTAATGTATTTGTTATTTGATTTTTGGCATTTAATTCTTTGCTGAACTTGATTCCAATACTACTTTCATTAAAATCAATTTTATCCGTTGGTTCCGTTTTCAAATTCATATTTACCGAAAAATTTTCCTGTGCATTCATATTGAAAAATGAAATTGAAAAAATCACCCAAATTAAAAACCTTGCTTTCATTACTTAATTATTGGTTCAAAAGTAGGTGGGTAATGGTTTTAAAAAAAAGAAGATATATGTATGGTACTTTTTGATAGACTAAACACCCCTTTTTAAGGCCGAATGAAGGATTTGATGGTAAATATGTATTGTAGATGTTTTTCTGCTATTTATAGGCTAAAAACGCGTGACGGTATATGTTATAGTGTTGTGCAGAAGAGTCCATTTTATATTTGTTCAAAAAATTGATTATGCACAAGTTTATATTGATGTTCTTTTTTGCGTTATCGCTAATTTCATGTGGTACTGATACAGATGCGGGTGAGTTTGTTGTTGGCTCTGATTATTTGGCATTGAATAATAAAGTTATTCTGGTAGATACTATGACGGTCGAGATGTCTACAATAAATTTGGATTCGCTTATAACTTCTGGCCAAAGCCGAATTTTGATCGGCAATTACGATGATCCTCTCTTTGGAAAAGTAAAGTCTGATAGTTATTTTCAATTATCAACTACGACATATGCTTTAAATAATAGCGGTTCAGATACAGAAGCAGTGAAATTTGTTTTTGATTCGATCTCTATGATTCTAAAATACGATAACTATTATTTTGGAGACACTACAAAAGTGCAGACATTTGATATTCATCGTTTGATCCAGAAGGTAAAACCCAATACAGAAGACAATAATTTCTATAACAATTCGGCATTGAGTTATAGCCCGGAAAGTCTTGGAACAATTTCGTATAAGCCGCGTCCAATAGAAAAAGATTCTATTAATATTAAAATGAGCAGTGCTTTTGGCGAAGAACTTTTTCAGAAATTAAAGAAAAGAGAAGTCACAGATTTTGACACTTTCACAGAATATTTAAAAGGATTTGTCTTGGTGCCATCGGCTTCTAATTCTTCGAGTGTAATAGGTTTTAGTGCAAACACGAGTAAAGTCAGGTTGTATTATTCAAAATATCAGGCAGATACCGAAGAAACACCTTATATTGTTGACTTTACAATACTTGACAAATCAAAGCAGTTTAATGCTATTTCATCTGATAAATCAGGAACTTTGCTTCAGAATTTATCGGTTCCAACAAGTAAGCTGACAAGTTCTTTAACCGAAAATCAGGGTTTTATTCAATCCGGAACAGGAGTTTCCTGCAGAATCGATTTTCCTAATATCAAAGAATTTAAACGTATCTCAGCGAGCGGTGCAATTGTTGCCGCCGAATTACTTTTAAAACCAGTCAATAATTCGTATTCGGATAAATATCCTTTATCTGATTCTCTAAGTGTTTATGTAGCCGATAATTTAAATAGGGTTAGTGGTCCTTTGCTGAATTCTCAAAGTAAAACAGTGTACGGGATTTTAAACAAAAAAACCGATGAGTTTAATGAAAACATTGGTTATACAATTCCTATTGGTGGATTTCTGCAAAAAGAAATGCTCAAACAATCTGATTCTAAATCTTCCCTAATCCTTACTCTACCCGTACTTTCTAAAGCCGTTAACAGGGTTGTCTTAGGCGATCAAAAACATTTGAACAATAAAATTCAGTTGAAAATTTATTACATCTCTTATTAAATGAAAAAGAAAATAGTTTATTTAAGTTGCGCCATTTTATTGTCGTTGACTTCATTTGCTCAAAGTATTTCGAGTTCTCCTTATTCATTATATGGAGTTGGAAGTTTATACGATTCTGATTTTGGCTCACTTCCCTCAATTGGATCTTCTGGTATGGCATTGCCTTCTGACACTTTTATAAACAACTTAAATCCTGCATCATTAGGTTATTTACCTCAAAGTCACTTTATGTTTGATATTGGAGGAAAAGCTATTGCAACTACTTATCAAAGCGGTTCAAGAAGCGAAAAACGAAATAATTTCCAATTTTCACATATTGCTTTCGCATTTCCGGTGACTAAAAATTCGGGATTTAGTCTTGCTTTGCGTCCTTATTCAAGTTCAGCATTTAAGATTTCTAATTTAAAATTACCAATTACAGACAGTCAGGAATTCTACTATTTAACTGCAGCAGGTTCTGGCGGATTAAATAATTTTGATTTTTCATATGGATATCGATTTGGGAAAAAGTTATCTCTGGGAGTTTCAGCCGCTGTTTTATTTGGAAATACAACCGATGACAGAAGTTTTCTGATTGCGAATTCAATTACAACAATGAGTAAAAAGACAAACTATAATGGTTTGCGAGCCACGTTTGGTGCTCAATATAAAATCGATTCCACTTTGACAATTGCTACAACTTTTAAACTGCCAACTCAAATCAACGCATCAAAAGTACAATCTGTTCAAACGATTACAAATGATGTCACAACAAGTATAGAATCAGATGTCGCAAGTGATGTTGATGATTATTATATGCCATTAGAAATGGGAGTGGGGATTAGCAAACGCTTTAAAAATAATTTAAACCTGACTCTTGACTATGAAAAGAGTTTATGGAACAATACCAATCAATCTGAATTATATGGAGATTTTGTTAATCAGGACAGATTTGCTCTTGGTTTTTCTTATCGTGCCAAGAAAAATGTCAGGAGATATTGGGATACAGTTCAATATTCAACAGGGGTAAATTTTGATACCGGTTATCTTGAAATCGACGGAAAAAGAATTAATAATGCGGCAATCTCATTTGGAATTTCGCTGCCAATCGAAAATACATTTTCAGCTGTAAATATTTCCTATTCCTATGGACAAAAAGGAAGAATCTCAGATAATCTTATTAAAGAAAATTATCATAAGTTATCACTAAATTTATCTCTGGACGGAATATGGTTCGTCAAGCGAAAAATTGAATAGAGGTTTAAAAATCTTTTTCGATTACCGGATATTTATAATTTAAAATTGATTTTAAAACTGCAGGATTTGAGTTGACATAAAATGTAGGTTCATTGCTATTTTGAGCATCTGTAAAACCTACTTTTTCACGTAAGACATTTTGAGTTTGTCTTGCAACTGCTTCCCCCGAATCTATAATTTGAATATGCTCCGGCAGAATCTTTTTTATCTGTGGAATCAGATACGGATAATGGCTACAACCTAATACCAGATAGTCAATATTCGCATCAATCATTGGTTGTAAATATGATTCTAATAATTGAGTCATCTCTGGCGAATTTAGATTTCCGTCTTCAATAAGCTGTACAAGGCCGTGACCAACTTGCTCAATTATTGTAGTATGCTGAAACATCTCAGCTGTTTTATTAAACAGCTCACTATTCAATGTTCCTTTAGTAGCAAGAATACCAATTACTTGTGTTTTTGAGTTAGTGGCTGCTGGTTTTATTGCAGGTTCAATTCCTATAAATGGAACATCATAGTCAGCACGAAGTTCTCGAATTGCATTTGTTGTAGCAGTATTGCAGGCAACAACGATAATTTTACAATTTTGTTCTAGTAGAAAATCAACATTTTTTTTGCTCAACGCAACAATCTCTTCTTTGGTTCTTTGACCATAAGGAGCATTTTTACTATCGGCTAAGTAAATTGTTTTTTCGTTTGGAAGTAGATTATGAATGGCGCTCCAGATGGAAGTTCCTCCAATACCAGAATCAAAAACGCCTATAGGATTGTTGTTCGTCATATTACAAAGTTACATATTTCTAGGTTTTTCTACAATCAGGACTTCAAATAATTAAGCTAATAAAATATAAAAAAAGTGCATAATTGTGAAAGTAAAAAAAATGGCTCAAACTTAAAAAGTTGAGCCATTTTTTATAATGAGATTTATTTCTTAGAATCCTAAGTCTTTTTTAACATCAGCAGTAATGTTTGGACCATCAGCTAATAATAAAGTAGAACCGTCAAGAACATATTGGAAACCTTTAGCTTTTCCAACTTTTTGGATAGAAGCTCTTACTTTTTCCATTAATGGTTTTACGATATCAGTTTCTTTTTGTTGTAGTTCTTTTTGTGCATTGTCTCTATAGTCAACAATTCTTTTTTGCATGTCTTGAACTTCTTTAGAACGATCTCCATTTATAGCATCAGTTACTGTTGCAGCTTCAGCCTCGTACTTTTTAATTTTTACTTGATATTCGTCAACCATTTTTTTGTATTCTGCATCATATGTACCGCTTAATTTTTGTAATTGGTTTTGAGCATCTAGCATTGCAGGCATTTTCGACATAATCTCGCTAACATCAACATGAGCTACCTTAGCTTGTGCGTTAATTGTGTTACTTGCTCCTAAAACTAAAATGGCAGCAATTAGTAAAGTTTTGAATTGTTTCATCATTTTTTAAATATTAATTAATTATTGGTCGTATTTGCTTTCTGTGTTTCGGCTTCTTTTGCTTTTTTAGCCGCTTCTCTTTCCTGTATGATTTTTTGTCTTCTTTCCTCTAATTCTTTTTTGCGCTGTTCATAAAGTTTTTGTCTTTCTTCTGCTTTATTAACTGCTGGTGTCGCCGGTGTTGTTTCAGTTCCAGCTGCTGCCGGTGTTACAGTTTTTCCTGTTGCATCTGTTGTTTTAGCAGCGTCAGTTGTTTTTGCTGTTTCAGAAACCGTGCCATTTTTTTTGGCCTCTCTCTCGGCTTGTATTGCTTTTCTTCTGTCGTCGTATTCTTTTTTCTTAGCCTCCTGCTCTAATCGTCTGTCTTCGATTAGTTTATCTCTGGCAGCTTTCTTTTCGTCCAATGCCTTTTGTCTGTCTTGCAATGCAGGATTTTCATCGATGGCATTTTCTTTGCTTTCTTTAGCTTCCTGGTCTTTTAATTGTTTTTTAGTCAACTGCTCACGCTTGTCGGTTCTGTTTAAAATACGTAAAACCTGATCACTAATGTCAAATCGTTTGTTGCTAAAAAGCATTGTTAAATCTGATGATTTGTCAAATACAAAGTCATAATTTTTAGCTTCAGCTATATCTTGAACAGCTGTAAAAACCTGATCTTGTATAGGCTTTGCCAACGCCTTTTTTTGGTGAATTAAACTTCCGTCAGCACCAAATTGTTTTTGTTGGTAATCCAACATTTCGTCTTCAAGAAATTTGATTTCAGTTTCTCTTTCATCAATTAGCTCTTTAGTAAGTAAAGCTTTTTCGGCTTTGAGACTTTCTTTAAGAGTATTAATGTTTAGCTTTTTGGTTTCTATTTCTTGTTTCCATTTTTGAGCTTTTAACTCTAATTGGGCTTTCGCTTCTTTATAATCAGAAACGTTTTCCAAAATGTATTCCATATCGATGTAGCCAATCCTAGTCGTTTTTCCTTGTGCCTGACTTGTATTAGCTACAATCAAAGCTAAAAATATAAATAAAAACTGTTTTCTCATAACATTACTTTATTTGGAAATTTTTAACCAAAATTTATTTTATCTAGAACTGTTGCCCTATGATAAAGTGTGGTTCCCAACCGTTAGGTTTATTAGATGGCGTTCCTGGTGCAGCATCAAATCCGTATCCAAAATCAATACCTAATAATCCAAATGCCGGCATAAATACACGTAAACCAGCACCTGCTGAACGGTATAAATCGAATGGGTTATATGCTTTAAACGTTGGATATGATGACCCAGCTTCTAAAAACGTTAATACATAAATAGATGCTGACGATTTCAATGTAATCGGATAACGTAATTCCATAGAGAATTTGTTATAAATTGTTGCTCCAATTTGATCTCCGTTAGCATTTACAGGAGTTAAAGAGCTGTTTTTGTACCCTCTTAATCCTATTGTTTCTCTACCATCCATTGAGTATTGCGCCATTCCGTCTCCTCCTAAATAAAAACGTTCAAACGGTACAACTCCTCTTGCCTGATCATAGGCTCCTAAGAAACCAAACTCAGTCAATGTTCTTAAAACTAATTTACCATACACTTTAGTATACCAATCAGCTTTAAATTTAATTTTATAATATTCTAACCAATTATATCTTTTCTGATCGACTTTACCCTGGTCTGTATCTGCACTAGCATAATCAGATCCAACACTTACTGTTCCAGTAGTTCCTGCTTTGATATAATCACCATTGTTTAATGGTTTTCCATCAGCACCAAAACCTGAATCTCCGGTCCATCTCTCTTTATACTCTTTCTGATTTGCCAAATCGCCATAATCAATACCATTAAATAATGAGTATGGAGGAGTAATCTTTGCAGAAACACTAAACTCAGATCCGTACGTTGGGAATATTGGGTTAACCCCTTTATTACTTCTGGAAAGTCCTATTGTGTATGCTAAGTTTCTTGACGCACCATTACCAAAGGTAAACAAACCTGTGTTATAATTATTCAAATCATAATGTTGGTAACTTACAGATTGTGATAATACAAAATAATCATCCGGCACTGTTAGTCTTTTTGCTAAACCAACTTGAAGGGTAAAAATATTAAAACTTTTGCTTTTATCAACACTTCTGGTAACATAATTATTAAGAAATTGTTTACTATATGAAATAGATGAACTAAACTGTACTGGTTTTTTTCCTCCAAACCATGGTTCTGAGAATGATAAACTATACGTTTGGAAATAAGTACTTCCTTGTAAGCGTAGTGCTACTTTTTGGCCATCTCCCATTGGTAAAGGCTTGTAGGCATCTTTGTCAAAAAGTTTTCTGGCAGAGAAGTTGTTAAATGATAAACCTAACGTACCAATGAAACCTCCACCACCGTAACCTCCTTGAAGCTCAACCTGACTGGATCCTTTTTCTACAACATTGTATTCGATATCAACAGTTCCTGCTCCGGCATCTACGTTTTTGAACTTTGGTTCAATTGCCTCAGGATCAAAGAATCCTAATTGTCCAATTTCACGAATTGTTCTAACTAATTGTTCTTTACTGTATTTTTCTCCTGGCTTAGTTCTAAGCTCACGGTAAATAACGTGGTCATTTGTTTTGTCGTTACCAACTACCGAAATTTTATTGAAATAAGCAATAGGACCTTCGGTAACTCTAATTTCAAAATCGATAGTATCATTTACTGTTTTTACCTCTACCGCATTGATGTTCGAAAACAAATAACCATTGTTTTGGTATAAGTTTGTTATATCTTCAGCATCAGGTTTTGATTTATCAGCAATTCTTTTTTCAAGTAAAACACCATTATAGGTTTCTCCTTTTTTGATTCCTAAATAGCGGCTTAACAATTGATCTGTATAAACGGTATTTCCTAAAAACTTAATGTTTCCAAAGTAATATTTATTTCCTTCTTCCAGATTAATTTTTATTGCAAGCATATTTTTTTCCTTGTTGTAAACAACAGAATCATATATGATACGAGCATCTCTAAATCCTTTTTCTTTATATGCAGAAATAACCTTTTCTAAGTCGGTTTTGTATTTTTCAGGAATAAATTTTGAAGCTTTTAAAATGCGAAGTACATTTTTTTGCTTTGTATCTTTCATTGCGCTTCTTAACTGTGAGTCTGTAAGTTGCTTATTTCCAATGAAGTCGATGCTGCTTATTTTTACTTTATCACCTTTGTCTACCCGTACGAGCATGTTTACCTGGTGCCCGTTTATAGTATCCGGAGTAGTGGTGATGGTAACTTTGGTATTATAGAAACCGTCTTTTTTGTATTTGTTTTCTATATAGTTTTTAGTGGTAGTAATTAAATTTTCGTTGACAATTTTACTCTTCGTTAAGTTATTGTCTTTAATTAATCCTTCGACCTTACTTTTCTTAATACCAACAAATTTGACTTCGTTTAATTTAGGTAGTTCGACAATATTTAAATCTAGATAAATACTATCATTTTCTACCTTATTAATATAGAAGGCGATTTCGTCGAAAAGACCAAGTTTACCTAATTTTTTAATTGCGCCACTGATTTCTTCACCAGGGACGGTTATTTCCTGCCCTTTTTGAAGACCGGAAAAGGTAACTACAGTTTGTTCATTGAAGCTTATTTTACCAACAACAGAAACTTTAGCAAGAATATATTTTTTCCCTTGATCAAAAGGAACTCTATCTTGTGCTTTTATTTGTGAAAAACTACCCAAAAGAAGAAGGGTAAGGGCTATTTGTACTCTTTTTTGTAACACTAAAAAATTATTTAATTTGTTCACTGGTTTTTCCAAATCTACGTTCTCTTTTTTGATAACTAATAATAGCCTCATATAAATCTTGATCTTTAAAGTCTGGCCACAAGACATTAGTAAAATATAATTCTGCATAGGCTATCTGCCACAGCAAAAAATTACTTATTCTATGTTCTCCACTTGTTCGTATTAATAAATCTACATCAGGTAAATTTTGCGTGTAAAGATGCTCATTTATAATTGAATCGTCAATAGTGTCTATTGAAATTATATTATTTTTAACTTTATCACTGATGATTCTAACGGCATTTACCAATTCTTCTCGTGATCCGTAACTTAAAGCCAATGTTAGCGTGAGACGTGTATTGTTTTTGGTTTTATCGATTACATCAAGAAGCTCTTTTTGGGCAGATTTTGGTAATTTTTCAAGATTACCAATTGCATTTAGTCTGATGTTGTTTTCTTGTAGAGTAACTAGCTCTTTTTTTAGAGAATTGATTAATATTTTCATTAATGCTTCAACCTCAAGTTTTGGGCGATTCCAATTTTCTGTCGAAAAAGCATAAAGGGTAAGATACTCAATACCAAGTTTGGCGCAAGTAGTAATTGTTTTTTTTACAGATTTAGTCCCATTTTCATGGCCAAAAGCTCTTAAAAAGCCTTGTTGTTTGGCCCAACGACCATTTCCGTCCATGATAATGGCCAAATGTTTGGGTAAATTTGTGTGATCTATAGAGTCTATTAAATTCATTGTATTATTCTGCGCAATAGCAAGGTTTTTGTCCAAAGGTATAAGTTAAAGTTATACCTGAGAAGACATACCAGTCATTATTATTTAAATTCCCGAATTTTTTTATATTCGTGTTGCTTGTATTAGGATTACTTCCATCAATATCATCTGTAAAAGTGTAGCGAGCTCCAACTTCAGCGCCTAAAACCCAATGCGTTGCGATATTCGATTTTACACCTAATATTATAGGTATCGCAAATGAACCTGATCTTTGTGATGTAGTTAAATTTGGATTGGATGCTTGTCGGTATATTTCATCAAACCTAAAATAACTTAATCCTGAGTATATATAAGGAGTAACTTTTGGATGATAATCGTGTAAATTAAAATCAAAAAAATTAAATTCTAAACCGGCGGATAATTCTTGTACTGTGTTTTCAAAACTGTAGCCTCTCTTATTTCGTCCCGTTTCTTTTGAATCGTAATCGTTTCCGCTAACAGATGACTGTGTGTACGAAAAACGATAAGAATGGCGTGGACTCTTGTTCCATTTATACAAAACACCAAAAGCTAGTTTTTCCGGTGCAATATAGGTTGTACTTCCTACGTCACCAACAAAGTTGCTTCCACCAAGAAAAACACCAATCTCATTGATTTGAGCATTTAGTGTGATAAAGGGGAAAAAACATAACAATAAATTAAAAATTTTCTTCATTTAATTCAAAATTGCGTGCAAATATAATAATTATCGATACGAATCAACGTTGCTTTAGTTAAATGTGCTTTTTTTTCAATTTACAGTATGAATTTCAGACATTTAATGAGGATTCGATACATGCAGAACGAGAAAAAGTGGTATTATCGTATAGGTGAGTGTCAGAAAAAGACTTAGTTTCTTTTGTCTTCTCCCCAGAGTAGCTTATTTCTTAATGTTTTCAAGAAAGTTTCACCTGGTATTTCGACCATTTTTATTTTAAAGTCAGTTTTCGTGATGGTAAGAATGGATTCGTTTTTTACAGAAGCTATTCTGGAGTCCAGAGAAACTAAATATTGATCTTCTCGTCCGGAAACACGCAGTTTTACTACTGTATCATCCGGAATAACAAGTGGTCTTGCTGTTAAATTATGAGGAGCGATAGGTGTTATCACTAAGCTTTTAACATCCGGAGTTAATAATGGACCGCCGCAACTCAATGAATATCCGGTAGAACCGGTAGGAGTTGAGATAATTAAACCGTCTGCCCAGTAAGAATTTAAATATTCATCGTTTAAGTAAGTTTCTACTGTAATCATCGATGTAGTATCTTTTCGGCTCACCGTAACCTCATTCATGGCAAAATTCAAATCTTCAATCGCTTCGTTTTTTGGATCACAAGTAAGGCTTAATAAAGTTCTTTCGGAGGTAGTGTAATTCTTATCAATGACAAATTGTAAAAAGCTATCTATGTTTTCTTTTTGAACTGTAGCCAAGAACCCTAATCTTCCGGCATTGATTCCTAAAATAGGAACGCCAGAATCACGAACTAATGTTGCTGCTCTTAAAATGGTTCCGTCACCACCAATACTAATTAGCATTTCAAAACTATTATCTAAAGATGTACTAGCCGAAAAAGTTTCATATTCATTGTCAATGAGTTGTTTTTCGTAAAGCATTTTTAAAAAGTTTTCTTCAATTACCATTTCTACATTATTGGAATTGAAGAATAGAAAAATGTCCTTAATAATAGGTTCGGTACTGTTTTGATAATACTGTCCGTATATGGCTACTTTCATCTGATGTTTAATCGATTTTTTGTTTAATTGTTTAATCGTTAATTTTCTTCGTTAAAACGATTAAACAATTAACCGATTCAACAAGCAATACTATATATTAAGATACTTATCTAAGTAATCTGAACGTTCTTTTAAGCTATTAATATAGGCGTCTTCCTGATGTTCTGAGACGATTTCGTAATTATAGCGTCTAAAAGTCTGGATGATTTCATTCATTGGACCAACGCCAATTTTTATCGTGATTTGAACATTTTCCAAATCAGCTTCAGATATAAAACAGCCTAAAATTTTACCGTTATTACTCTCTACAATCTGAGTTACCTGACCCATAGAATAATCTAAAAGACCTTTTTGGACAATAATTATTCCGCCTTGTTCTTTTAAAAATGGAGTCTCCTGAAAAAATTTCATGATATCTTCCATTTCATAATAACCTATATAGGCATTGTTTTCGTCAAGAACGGGAATTACGTTGGTGTGATTTTTTGCAAAAACTTCTAAAACATCCAGCCAAAGCATTGATTTTCTGGCAAAGAAACGTTCTAAAGTATATTTGTAATCAATAGCTTTTTTATCCGTGTCAAAAGTTTCGACATCGTCAGAAGCGATACTTCCAATGAAAATTCCGTTTTCCAAAACCGGAAAATGCGAAAAATTCAAATCCGCAAAAAAGTCCTGAACAGAGGCTATCGTTTCCTGACTATCAATCGCTCTGAAATCATTGGTGATATAATTAGTAATTTCTGTCATAAATCAATTGAAGATATTTGATGCAAAATAATCAAAAAATAGCAAAAACTGCTACGTTTTACTTTGTATTTTTGTCGTAACAAATATAGTGTTACTAGAATTAATTATCTATTTATATGACAAAGTTAAGTGTAAATATCAATAAAATTGCAACCTTAAGGAATGCACGTGGCGGAAATGTTCCTGATTTATTAAAAGTTGCCACAGATATTCAGAATTTCGGAGCTCAGGGAATCACAATTCACCCACGTCCGGACGAGCGTCACATCCGTTATCAGGATGCGCGTGATCTAAAAGCAATCGTTCATACCGAATATAATATTGAAGGAAATCCTCAACATAATTTTATCGATTTAGTATTAGAATGCAAACCAACGCAAGTAACTTTAGTTCCCGACGCAATTGGAGCAATAACATCTTCTGCGGGTTGGGATACTATTAAAAATGAGTCGTATTTAATAGAAGTTGTTCAGGAGTTTAAGCGCAACGGAATCAGAACTTCGATTTTTGTTGATCCGGTTTTGGAAATTATCGAAGGAGCCAAAAAAACGGGAACTGATCGTATTGAATTATATACCGAAGCTTTTGCACATCAATACAGTCTTGGAAATAAAAACGGAATCGATCCTTATGTCGAAGCTGCAAAATTGGCAAACGAATTAGGTTTAGGAATCAATGCAGGTCATGATTTAAGTCTGGATAATGTTCAGTTTTTCAATCAAAATATGCCGGGTTTGTTGGAAGTTTCTATTGGACATGCTTTAATTTCAGAAGCGCTTTATCTAGGTTTAGATAATGTGGTGAATATGTATTTGAATAAATTGAAATAATATGGGTTTTAAATTCGTGACGTAATGCGTCACAATTTGATTTTGAAGATTTTTTTCTATTAAATAAATTGAAATAAAAAGAGTAGGGCATGACCCGCAGTCCCGAAACCTCGGGAGCGGGTCGGGCTATTCGTTTTAATCTTCTGTTTAGAAAAAAAACAGAAGGATTTCCACTACTATCCCTCATGCGGCTTCTCGGTTTCGATACACTTTTTAATGCACGAGATTTAACTAAAAAAAAATAAAATATTTACTTCACAGAATTGATTTATAATTGATTATTTTCGCATTTTTCTTATTAAAACCAAGTGCCGAAAACTATAATTCTCTTCTTTTTATTCTGTTTTTCCAATGTATTTGCGCAATCTAAAGGCAATATTATTGGAAACATAAAATCTTCCGAAAACGAAAATCTTGTTGGTACAAGTATTTCTTTCAATAGAAATAACCAGCATTACTACGCAATCTCAGATTCTATTGGTAATTTTTTACAAAATATTCCGTTGGGAAAAATCGAAATTGCGATTGACCAATTGGGGTATCTTAATAAAACGATTCATTTTAATTTTACAAAAGACACCGTAATTTCGATTGTATTAGAAAAAGATATTTCACTTTTAAAGGAAGTAGTAATAGCCAATGACAAAAAAAGAGGAATCACGAGTTTATCCGGCGGTAAATTATCCTTCAATTTAAAAGAGTTATCCGGAGTTCCAACCGTTTTAGGAACCACAGATATTATAAAACTTTTACAGTTAACGCCCGGAGTTCAGAATTCTGGTGATGCAAATGGATATTTATATGTAAGAGGCGGAGATCCCGGACACAACGCGATTTTATACAACGGAACACCTATATATGGAATGTCGCATTTATTGGGAATTTTTCCTTTCTACAACACAGATCATATTAAGGAGGTAGAATTTGATAAATCCAGTTCGAATGCTAAATATGGCGGACGTTTGAGTTCTACAACACTTTTGCTTCCAAATAAAACAATACCTTCTGAATTTGGAATACAAGGAAATGTTGGGATCTTGGCGTCACAATTAAGTGTGGCGATTCCTGTGACAAAAAAATCCGGCTTTTATATCTCAGGCAGAAAAACATATATTGACGAAATCGTTGCACCATTATTGCGTTCAGGTTCCAAGAATAATGACGTTCAGGATATGAAATATGGTTTTTCAGATGGAAATATTAGCTTTTTGTCTCAGATTTCAAAGAAGAATTTATTTTCTATCGATGCTTTTATTAGCGGAGACGAACTGAAAATCAATGATGGAAATCTGGCGCTGAAAACCAATTTAAAATGGAGTAATTTTACAGTTTCTCCAACTTTGGTTACCACATTTTCGCCTAAAGTAAGTATGTCAAATTCGGTTTATTTTACACAATATTCTAATAATCTGGATATGGAACAAGCAACAATTCAGTTTGGAGTTTCTTCTTATGTAAAAGATTTTGGCTTTACAAATTCGGTGCGTTATTCTGTTAAAAACATTCCTTTTGAATCGGGTTTGCAATATGTTTATCATGATTTACAACCTCAAAAGGTCAATGTCGAAAATCTGACATCCAATAATAATGCATCTCAAAATAGTACAATTAATGCCAATGAAGCGGCTGTTTTTACAACCGCAAAGCCAAAGATATTTGAGAATCTAATTGCCGAATTAGGACTCAGAATCAACTATTATACTTCAGGATCTAAGGATTCATATTTGCATTTTCAGCCAAGAGTGATCTTGAATTATTATCCAAGTGACAAATATTCTTTTTATGCTTCTTATAATAAACAATATCAATATTTAAGTTTAATAACGACTTCGAGTGTTGGAATTCCGACTGATTTTTGGATCGCCAGTTCAGATGGAATAAAACCACAATCTTCAGACGAATTCTCTATTGGTTCCAATCAGACTATTTCGAGAAACTTTAGTTCTTCTTTTGGAGGATTTTATCGATCAATGAAAGATTTACTTGAATATCCATATGGAATTACGCAGTTTAATGAAACGACCACACTAAAGAATGATTTGTTGGTTGGAAAAGGAAAGGCATACGGATTCGAAATGATGTTGAAAAAGAGCAACGGAAGATTTACAGGCTGGTTAAGTTATACGTTAAGTTGGTCTGATCGAAATTTCGACGAATTGAATAACGGAAATACTTATTTTGCAAAATACGACCGCCGTCATAATCTTTCGTTAGTGGGAATGTATGATTTAAATTCAAAATGGAATTTTGGCGTTACACAGATATTTAGTTCCGGAAACCGATTTACAATGCCAACTTCCTGGTATTTTATTAATAATAATCCAGTCAAAGAATATTCAGGATATAACAACGCACAAATGCCGAATTATATCAGAACGGATCTTTCGGTAAATTACTTTTTCGTGAAAACGAATAAAAAAGAAAGCGCTTTGAATTTTTCTATTTATAATACATTCAATATTGATAATCCAATTTATGTCGTGCTGGATGTTCAGGTAAATAAAGATAAAAATAGTGTAGTTGTAAAACAAGAAGAGAAAGTTTTGTATCGAATATTACCTTCAATAAGCTGGAGATTTAAATTTTAAAAGATGAAAAAATATATACTATTTCTTTTTGCACTACTATTAACAAGTTGTTCCAAAGATGATTTTATCGAGCAAAGTATTGAATCTAAAGTTGTAGTCGAAGGTTGGATAGAAGAAGGCGATTACGCTCAGGTTTTACTTTCGAGCAGTATTCCGGTTACAGATGTTATTGATTCTATAAATGTTTTGAATCACGTAATCAGATCGGCAAAAATCACTATTTCTGACGGGCAGACATCAGAAGTTTTAAGAGTTAAAAATGACAAAAACAGAGTTCCTCCATTTGTGTATTTTGGGTCAACCTTAAAAGCAGAAGCAGGAAAAGAATATTCGCTTAAAATTGAATATTTAAATAGAATTGTAACAGCAATAACCAAAGTTCCAAAATCAGTCCCGCTTAAAAGTGCCGAATATATAAAGAAGAATGCGACGGATACAACAGGATATATTTTTGTAAAATTTGATGATCCTGTAAACGAGAAAAACTACTATCAAATTGCGACAAAAATCGATGGTGAAGAACCTATTTTTGTTCCTTCGTTTTATGGTAATTTAGATGATAAAAACTTTAGCACATCACAAGTTTCGGTACAAATTAACAGAGGGGTTTTACTTTTTCCCAAAACAAAGTTTACGCCCTATTTTGCTGATGGAGATTTGATTTATGTAAAATTAAGAACGCAGGATAAAGATGCTTTAGATTTCTGGAACAGTTGGCAAAACGAAATTGTAAACAGTAAAAACCCAATTTATCCGGCAAATGCAAGTTTAAAATCTAATATAAAAGGAGGAATTGGTATTTGGGCAGGATATGGAAAAAGTATTTTAGTTGTAAAAACACCTCCAAAAAAATAAAGCCGATTTGAATGATTTCAAATCGGCTCTAATTATAATTTTAAAAGCTATTATTTTTTGAAAGCTTTTACGAAATCATCAAATTTAGTTTGTAAATTCTCAAATCCTTCAGAGAAATAAGTAGCCACAGAAACTTCAGTATTATCATTGAATTTTAAATAGTATACTTCGTCAAGATAAGATAATGAAAACGATTCTCCGGTACCATTATTTGACCAATAACCACCTTCAGCATTCCAAACAGGTAATTGAGAAACATAATCATCACTTTCTTTTTCTGAATGTTGGACGATATCTGCTATTTTAGTTCCGTCCTTTTTAGAAACTAAAATTAACTTCATGTTTTTATTGAAATTAGCTGCGATACCTTCAGATTGTTTTTTCTCATAAGCACTCAAAGCAGTGTAATATGCTTTGAAATTAGTATTAGCGTCGTAGTAATTTGGATAATCAGGACGAACTAAGCTTTTGTCTAAAGCTGCATCATCTGCTGCTGCAGTTGCCAAATCCATATCAGCAACAATGATAAAGTTGTCCATTAATTGGATTAAACCATTTGCTTTTCCTCTGTATTGAATAAGTTCGTCATTATCAATTAAAGCATCGATACTTGCAGTACTTCCTGAGTTAAAGTTTAATAAAGTTTTACCATTATAAGTAAAAGTAGCTTTTGACGTGTTTTCAGTTGCTTTTTTACCGTTCATTTCCCAAGTATAACCATCGTTTAATGTCATTTTATAAGCAAAATCATCCGGTACCTCTTTTTTGTTAGAATACTTAGCAGTTTGTGTGAAAGTAGCAACCTGAGCACTGTCAATTGTTAAAGCCGCATCTGTTGATGTTGGTAAAAAGATGTAGTCATTTGTTGTAACACCAGTTTGCCAAACATAACTATCTTCAATTTTTACTTTTATGTCAGACGAAACACTTTTTGTAGAAAATACTGCATTGTTTGTAGTAAGAGATTTTTTAGCAGGAAAAACGAATTTTAATTCCGTAGTCGAAGCTGTTTTGTCCCATTTTGTGTCAGCATTGTTCCAGGTATAAATACCATAAACACCAGAAACGTTTAAGATATCCTCAACTTCATTATCATTTTTTCCATTAAAAATATCAACAGAACTAAGATCTAATAATCTGTTTAAGTTTTCCATTGCTTCAATAGCGCTTGAACTTTTTGATTTGTCCAATTGAACCAACATGTCATTAGCTTCGACTTCTAATTTAACTTTTTGATCTTTAGGGCTTAATTTAGAATAAGGTTGCTTAACAATGTTTGCAATTTGTTCTGCCAATGTTTGTTCTGCAGTTGGTTGTTCCGGTTTGTTTTCCGGACTGTCTTCGCTAGAACATGAAATTGTCAGTTGAGAAACAACTAATGCCAATAAAAGGAATTTTTTAATCATGGTTTGGTATTTAATTAATGAATTAAATCAAGTTTTTGCCTCGATTTTTAAGCACGCAAGATACTTTGCTAAATTTTAATATGCATACGGGAAACCGTAAAACGTGAAAGTTTTTGTATAAAAAATAATATTAAAAACAATTATGTAGGATTTGTTCTTTTATAGAATGACAGATTAGTTTTTTACCTTTGTATTATATTTTCAAAAATCAAAACGTAGATGTTATACTCAAAAATAGAAGGCGAAGGAAAACCATTTATTATCATGCACGGATTTCTGGGTATGTCGGATAATTGGAAAACACTTGCAGGACAATATGTTGAAGCCGGATTTCAGGTGCATATTTTAGATTTACGCAATCACGGTCGCAGTTTTCATTCAGACGAATGGAGTTATGAAGCAATGGTACAAGACGTTTTCGAATATTGTCAGGCAAATCAATTAAACAAAATAGATATTCTGGGACATTCGATGGGAGGAAAAGTAGCAATGCTTTTTGCAACCACACATCCTGAAATTGTAGACAAATTAATTGTGGCAGATATTGGACCAAAAGCCTACAGGCAACATCATCAGGATATTTTGGCAGGTTTAAACGCAGTTGATTTTTCTGTAAAACCAAGCCGAAATGATGTTGAAGCAATCGTTGCGCAATATGTTCCTGATTTTGGAACACGTCAGTTTTTGTTGAAAAACCTATATTGGGCAGCACCAGGACAATTGGCTTTTAGATTTAATCTCGAAGTTTTTAATAATAATCTAGATGCCATTGGGAAAGCTTTGCCAGACGGATTAGTTTTTGAAAAAGAAACATTGTTTATTCGTGGCGGAGCATCAGGATATATTGCCGATGAAGATTTTGATGCAATACGTCAGCATTTCCCAAATGTTAAGTTCGAAACCATTCCAAATGCAGGACATTGGCTTCATGCCGAAAATCCTAAAATGTTTTTCGAATTAACAACAGAGTTTCTAAAAGAGTAATCGATTAAGAAAGATAAGTGATTTTGTTAGGATATAAAACTGCAGCAAATGAAAACTTTAGTTGTTTTGGGGTCTCCAAATTCAGAAGATGGTAGTTTGGGTTATACCGCTTTAGACAGATTAGATTATTGTAAGGCTATTTTTGAGCCAAAGAATAATTATATTATTTGCACAGGTGGTTTTGGAGCGCACTTTAATACAACTAGCAAGGCACATGCAAATTATGCAATGAAATATCTGATGGATAAAGGAGTAGAAAGCCAAAGTTTTTTAGAGCCAGCTTTGTCGGGTAACACAGTTGAAGATGCCGTTATGACAAAAAAATAATATTAAGTCATAATCTGGATTCGCTTGTTGTTATTACTTCTGATTTTCATTTGGAAAGAGCAAAACTAATTTTTGATGAAATATTAGAATCTGTTGCAATAGAATATAGAGGAGTTGGGCATGATATATCCCGCATTGAAAAAGAAAAATTGTTGGCGCACGAAAAAAAAGCGGTCAATGGAATCTTAAATAAAGGATTGTATTATTAAAATTTTGTATTTTTACTTTTATACGAAAAAATTAAACTGAAACTTTATGAAATTATTACTTAGACTCCTTGTTACTGCGGGCTTAGTTTTGCTAATTGCTAACTTCTTGCCGGGTGTACATGTTGCCAGTTTTACAACTGCAATAATTGTTGCAATTGTCTTAGGATTATTAAACCTATTTATCAAACCAATATTGGTAATCCTTACTTTGCCGGTAACAGTTATAACTTTAGGATTGTTTTTGCTGGTAATTAATGCAATTATAATTTTACTGTGCACAAATATAGTTGGAGGTTTTGCGGTAGATACTTTCTGGACAGCATTGTTCTTTAGTATTATATTGTCTATTCTTCAATCTATTACTTACAAAATAGTAGGAGACGATGAATAAATCTAAAATATAAATGACGTTTAAAACGTCTTCAAATACAATAGATTAAAAACTTGGTTGGGTTGCAAAAATTTTATAATTTTGCAACCCAATTTTATTATGTAAATTAAAGAAGAAGATGGATATTAAAAGAGTAGCAATAAACGCTGTGAATGAAACAATTGTAATGACAGTTGTTCACATGGATTATAAAGGTCAGGTAGCAAAAAGAATAAACGAAAAAATGCCTTTGGCTACCGTTAAAGGTTTTAGAAAAGGACAAGTACCAAAAGACCTTGTTGAAAAACAATACGGAAAAGCTATTAAGCAAGAAGAAGTTAAAAAAGTAGTTGATTTGGCTTTAGAGCGTTTCGTTCAATCTGAAAGATTAAATCTTTTAGGAACTCCTCTTGCTAAAGAAAACGAAAACTTTGATTGGGATGCAGAAGAACTAACTTTCGAATACGAAATTGGTTTAGTTCCAAACTTCGAAATTGATTTAGAAGCAAAAAATAATATCGTAAAATATATCGTTACTGCTGATGATAAATTAATCGACGGACAAGTAGAGCGTATCCAAAAACAATTCGGAAAAGCAATTCCACAAGAAGTTGTGTCTGCTGATTCTGATTTGACAGGAACTTTCTCAAACGAAGAAAAAGGTATCAACAATACTACTACAATTTCATTATCTACTTTCAACAAAGCTGCTGCTGATAAATTCATCGGTAAAAAAGTTGGAGACGTAGTTGCTGTAAGCACAAAAGGTTTATTCGAAGATGATCACCAATTAATGGATTACTTAAAAGTATCTCATGATGATGTTCACGGTTTAGATGTTGAAGTAAACTTTACTATCGAAGCTATCAACGGAGCTGAATTGGCAGAATTAAACCAAGATTTATTTGATAAACTTTTTGGTGAAGGAAAAGTAGCTTCTTTAGAAGATTTGAAATCTAAAATTAAAGAAGATGCAGAAGCTCAATTCGCACAACAAGCAGATCAAAAATTATTGTTAGACGTTCAGGATTTCCTAATCGAAAACACAAAATTTGATTTACCAGCTGAATTCCTTAAAAAATGGTTGCAAACTGTTGGAGAGAAAAAACTTTCTGCAGAAGAAGCTGAAGTTGAATACGCAAGATCTGAAAAAGGATTACGTTTTCAATTAATCGAAGGAAAAGCTATGGCTCAAAGCAATATCCAAATTACATTTGAAGATTTGAAAGCTTTTACAACAAACGCTATCAAACAACAAATGGCTCAATTTGGTCAAACAAACCCAACTGACGAAGAAGTTCAGGGAATTGTTGCCAGAGTTTTATCTAACCAAGAAGAAGTAAAAAGACTTTCTGAGCAAGTAGTTGCAGAGAAATTGTTAGAAGTGTTCAAAGAAAAAGCAAATCCAACAACTAAAGAAGTAACTTACGAAGAATTTATTGCTGCTTCATACGGAGAATAATTTCTAAAAAATTAAGTATATTTGAGCGTCAGGAACTTTTTCCTGACGCTCTTTTGTTTTAATTTATTTTTGATTAATTTTCAGAAGCTATTCCAGCTATTCGTTACAAGTTTTTTCTTCCGTTTAAGTTTTTTAAATTCTTGCAAGAGCTTCTTTCAGTCGCTTTCCAAGAATAAAAAAACTAAAAAACGCAATTCAAAAAGCTTTTCACTACTATCTGGGCTAGAAATAAGACAAATTGGCATCCTTTATAAAAAGGTACGACCTTTGTAGAAAATAAACTACATACCAATTAACGTAAAACTTAGAACACTTAAAATATGAACTACGGTAAAGAATTCAAAAAATTTGCTACAAAGCACCAAGGAGTAAACGCAATGTACTATGACAAAATCATAGCTGCAATGAACCCAACAAATATGACTCCATATATTATTGAAGAACGTCAGTTGAATATTTCTCAATTAGACGTATTTTCAAGATTAATGATGGACAGAATCATCTTTCTGGGAACAGGTATCGACGATCAGATCGCAAATATCGTTCAGGCACAGTTATTATTTTTAGAAAGTGCTGATGCATCAAAAGATATTCAAATTTATCTAAATTCTCCTGGAGGAAGCGTTTATGCAGGATTAGGAATTTATGACACAATGCAATACATCAAACCAGACGTAGCGACAATTTGTACAGGAATGGCAGCTTCAATGGGAGCAGTTTTATTATGTGCAGGAGCAGCAGGAAAACGTTCGGCTTTGCCACATTCAAGAGTAATGATTCACCAGCCATCTGGAGGAGCACAAGGAGTTGCAACAGATATGGAAATCAACTTACGTGAAATGTTGAAATTGAAAGATGAATTATACAACATCATTTCTCAACATTCAGGACAAACTTTTGACAAAGTGCACAAAGACAGCGAGCGCGATTACTGGATGATCGCTGACGAAGCTAAAGAATACGGAATGATTGACGAAGTATTAAGAAGAAGCTAAAAATCAGTTTATATGTTTCAAGTTTCAGGTTTCAAGTTAAATATAGCAACTTTAAAACCTGAAACTTGAAACCTTTTTAAGACTTGAAACAAAAATATAAGTTAATAAGCTACTAAGTTTCTGAGGTTTTAGTGAAAAATCTCAGAAACTTAGTAACTTTGCAGCTTAGTAACTAAAGAAGAATGGCTAAAGTAGTATTAGAATGTTCGTTTTGTGGAAGAAAAAAGCCAGAAACCAATTTATTGATTGCAGGTATTAATGCACATATCTGTGATAAGTGTATTGAACAAGCACACGGAATTGTATTAGAAGAATTAAAATCAAGCGGAAGCGCAAAACTTGTTGGGGATTTAATTTTAAAGAAACCAAAAGAAATCAGAGCTTTCCTGGATCAATATGTAATTGGTCAGGATCAGACAAAGAAAGTAATGTCTGTGGCAGTTTACAATCACTACAAACGTTTAATGCAACAGCAATTAGACGACGAAGTAGAGATTGAAAAAAGTAACATCATTATGGTTGGTCAAACCGGAACCGGAAAAACATTAGTAGCAAAAACTATTGCAAAAATGTTAGATGTTCCTTTGGCAATCGTTGATGCAACTGTACTTACAGAAGCAGGTTATGTAGGAGAAGATGTCGAAAGTATTTTGACACGTTTACTGCAAGCTGCAGATTATGATGTAACCAAAGCCGAAAGAGGAATCGTATTTATTGATGAAATAGATAAAATTGCCCGTAAGAGCGATAATCCATCGATAACACGTGACGTTTCTGGTGAAGGAGTTCAACAAGCTTTATTGAAACTATTAGAAGGAACAGTTGTAAACGTACCACCAAAAGGAGGACGTAAACATCCGGACCAGAAATTTGTTGAGGTAAACACTCAAAACATCCTGTTTATTGCAGGAGGAGCTTTTGATGGAGTAGAACGTATTATTTCGAAACGATTAAACCGTCAGGCAGTTGGATATTCAACATCTAAAAATGTAGATAATATCGACAAAGACAATTTACTGCAATATATTATTCCAAAAGACATCAAAGATTTTGGTTTGATTCCGGAGATAATTGGTCGTTTGCCAGTTTTAACGCATATGGATCCTCTTGACAGAGAAACATTACGTGCGATTTTGACACAGCCTAAAAATGCGTTAATCAAGCAATATCAAAAATTATTCTTAATGGATGATGTTGAATTTAATATTACTGACGAAGCATTAGATTTTATTGTTGACAAAGCATTAGAATACAAATTAGGAGCTCGTGGATTACGTTCGCTATGCGAAGCTATCTTAACAGATGCAATGTACGAACTACCAAGTTCAGATGATAAAGTTTTGACGATTGATGAAGATTATGCAAGACATACTTTGAGTAAAAATTTATTGAAGCGTATGGAAATTGCTTCGTAAATCTTGATATTACTTTGTTAAAGTTCAAAACTTTGACAAAGTTTACTTAAAACCTGTTCATTTATTTGAACAGGTTTTTTTATGCTTTTTTAGTATTATTTCTATTTCCATTTTATGTAAATTGTGTGGATTATAAAATCTGACAGTAATTTGCTGTAACTTTTATTTTGTTCAGTTTCGTATCTTTATATTACAACTATTAAAACTCTGCGTTATGAATGAAGCTATTGAGGATTCTCAGGGACATATACTTCTTTGGCAAATCATAAATATCATTGGCTTGATAATCATTGTTTATGTATTGTATTTGCTAATTAAGTTTTTACGAAATAAATATAAAAAGTAAGAACGATAAAAAAATAAATAAAAAGTCCCGATTTTAATCGGGACTTTTTTATTGCACCCTAAACTTCTCGCGATATTCAATTGGTTTCATGCCTACCATTTTATAAAATACCTTTCTAAAAGCTTTTGGATCATTATAGCCTGTTTTTTCTATAATTTCAGAAATCGAAAGCTGGGTTTGTTCCAGATATTTCTTAGAACTTTCAACTCTTATATTCTGTAAATATTCAATTGGCGGAATTCCTGTGACTTGCTTAAATCTGCGTGTCATGTTACGCGCGCTTGTTGGAATATCTTTAGTGATCTCTTCCAGTTTTTCAATGGAATGATATTGACTTTCTATTTTTTGCTGTAGCATCGCAACCAAAGTGTCATTATGTAAATGGTTCGGCCTGAAAGTGCTGAAATAACTCTGTTTGTATCTATTCAAATCAATAGAAAAGATTTTAGCAATTTGAACGGCAATTTCATTTCCGCAATATTTCTGGACTAATAAAATTAATAAATGAAATGTTGAGGTAGAGCCGCCACTAGTATATAAACTTCCATCGGCGGTTAATGTTTCTTCGGGTTTTAGTTTTACTAACGGAAAAGCTTTTGTAAACGCACTGCACGCATCAACATGAGTCGTTGCCAGTTTTTCGTTTAATAAACCTGACGCGGCAAACAAAAAAGCCCCGGTACAAAAACTAGCTAATTCGGCTCCGGACTTATGTTGTTTTTTTAACCACGGAATAAAGTTCTTATTCTTTGCAATCATTTCGCTCATATTGTCGGTGGTAAATGCCGGAATCAAAATTAAATCCAGAAACTGATTAGATTCTTCAATAGTATTTACCTCATATCCAAATAAACGTTTGTCGTTGACTTGATCAAGCGATTGAAAAACCATAATATCAAAAGGTTTTTCGGTTTCTGGACTCAGTTTATTAGCCGTTTCAAAAACTTCTAAAATTGCAGCTATACTCAATAATTTATAGTCATGCGGGACGATTAAACCTATTTTGTTACTCATGGTTTTTCTTTTTTGGAAAAATTAGCAGACTTACAAAAATAAACATTTTGTCTTAAATGACCCTAAAGTTGACTTTTAAAGCATCTTAAGCTTAACGTTAATAATCTAACTTTGTCTTAATAATTTGTAATTTTATATAAACATGGAAACAAAAATTTTCTTAAATCTTCCTGTAAAAGATTTAAATAGGTCAATATCATTTTTTACCCAGTTAGGTTTTTCATTCAATCAACAATTTACAAATGACAAAGGAACTTGTTTGATTATTGGTAAAAACATTAATGCAATGCTGTTAGTTGAAGAGTTTTATAAAACATTCACGAATAAAGAAATTTGCAATGCAGAAACAACTAATGAAGTGATTCTTTCGGTACAGGTTGAAAGTCGCGAAAAAGTAAATCAAATAATAGAGAATGCTGTAAAAAATGGAGCAACTGAATATGACGAGGCCAAAGATTATGGATGGATGTATTATCGTTCTTTTTTTGATTTAGACGGGCATCATTGGGAATTCTCGGTTATAAACGAGGATCAAATTCCAGATAAAATGTAACTGTTTAAAAGGAATAAAATGATAAAGGTTCAAAATATAATCAAGGCTCCAATTGAGAAAGTCTGTGAATTATGGACATTGCCTGAACATATTATGAATTGGAACATTCCATTTGCAGACTGGCATACGCCATATGCAGAAAATGATTTGAAAGTGGGAGGTAAATTCAAATTCACAATGGCTTCAAAAGATGGAAGTGAAGGATTCGATTTTGAAGGAGTTTATACTAGAATAGAAAAATGTTCATTAATAGAATATCGACTTTTAGATAACCGTATAGCAAGTGTTCGTTTTGAAAATCTGAATACGGAAACAAAACTGACAGAAACTTTTGAACCCGAAGCTAATCTTTCTGAGGATATGCAAGAGCAATTTTGTCGGGCAGTTATTTGGAAGTTTAAAGAATACGTTGAAAATTTCAAGCAATAAAACCAATAAAAATAAATAGTAAACAATAAATATTAGATATATAATGATAACAGTAAAAAGCACAATTAATAGTTCAATAGACAAAATTTGGAATCTATGGACATTACCGGAACACATTACAAAATGGAGTTTTGCTTCACCAGACTGGCATACGCCTTATGCGGAAAATGATTTAAGAGAAGGCGGAACATTCAAATCAACCATGGCCGCAAAAGATGGCAGCATGAGTTTTGATTTTGGAGGCGAATATACATTGGTAGAGAATCACAAAGCAATCGAATATGTTTTGGGCGATGGCAGAAAAGTTGAGATTAGTTTCAATGAAACTCCAAACGGAGTAGAGGTAATCGAAAGTTTTGACCCTGAAACACAAAATCCGGAAGAAATGCAGCGCGGAGGCTGGCAGGCAATCCTGGATAATTTTAAAAGTTACGTTGAGCAGAATTAATTAATTCTTAAGTTCAAAGGAGAAAAGCAACAAAGGCTCAAAGATTTGAAAAATAGCTTGTGTCTTCGTGGCAAAAAAAGCAAGCATAACTTAAATGTTCTTATATCACTAATATGGTTTAATACATTAATACATATAAAGATGACAAAACAAATTTGGCTGAATTTGCCTGTAAAAGAGGTGGCAAAATCAAAAGCTTTTTTTTCGAAAATAGGATTCTCTTTTAATGAAGAACACGATACACCAAGTTCGACTTGTATGATCGTTGGTGAAGGAAAATTTGTCGTAATGCTTTTTGAAGAATCACTATTTGCTAGTTTTTCTCAAAACAAATTGACAGATACAAAACAAAGTTCAGAAGTTTTGATTTCAATTGATGCAGAAAGTGCTGCAGAAGTTGATGAACTGGCGAAGAAGGTTACTGAAGCAGGCGGAAATGTTTTTGCATCTCCGGCAGAAAGTCAGGGTTGGATGTACGGCTGCGGTTTTGCCGATTTAGACGGTCATCGTTGGAATGTGCTTTTTATGGATTTCAGTAAATTATCGTAACATGGAAACGCTGGAATTTAAAATTAGAATCAAAGCATCGGCAGAAAAAGTCTGGTCGGTTTTGTGGGAAGATGAAACCTATAAAAAATGGACAAGTGCTTTTTGCGAAGGTTCGCACACGATAAGTGATTGGAACGAAGGTGATAAAATACATTTCATGTCGCCTAACGGAGAAGGAATGTATAGTATTATTGAAACTAAAACTCCAAATGTATATATGGCTTTTAAGCATTTGGGCGAAATAAAAGATTTTAAAGAATTGCCCATCGATGAAGAAACCAAAAAGTGGAGTGGAGCAATGGAAACCTATCGATTAACCCCCGATGACGAATTTATAGATTTAGTTGCTCAGGTTGATACGGTCGAAAAGTATCTGGATTATTTTAAAGAAGTATTCCCAAAAGGACTAGAAATAGTAAAAGAACTGTCGGAAATCAATAATTAGCATTCAATAAAAACAATTACAAACAAAAAAACAAAATATCATGGCAACATCAGTAAACCCTTATTTATTATTTAATGGAAATTGCGAAGATGCATTTTTATTTTACAAATCAGTTTTTGGAGGAGAATTTTCGTTTATCGGAAAATTTAAAGATATGCCCGCAGGCGAACCTGGGAGCTGTCCCGAAGTATCAGAGAAAGATGCAAACAGAATAATGCACGTTTCACTACCAATTGGTGATACCATTTTAATGGGAAGCGACAGCAACGAACAATCTGGTGACGTAGCTTTTGGAGGAAACTTTTCAGTATCAATCAATGTTGAAAGTGCTGGCGAAGGTGATAGAATCTTTAATGGACTTTCGGCTGGAGGAACCATTTACATGCCAATGGGGAAAACCTTTTGGGGAGCTTATTTCGGAATGTTCAAAGATAAATTCGGTGTAAGCTGGATGGTAAACTTTGATGAAAATCAACCAAAATAATAGTAAAAAGTTAGTTTATTTTAATACAAGAAGATAATTGTTAAATTAATTGAAAAAGCACATTCATATGTGCTTTTTCTTTGCAAAAAAAACAAACAATATCCTTTTTTATAAACAATAGATTGCCGATTTTTGTCGCTTCATAAAATCAACAAAGATATAATGGCAGAAGATAAAGAGATTATTTTATTAAAAGTTTCAGGACATGATAAACCAGGAGTAACAGCTGGTTTGACAGCTGTATTAGCTGCTTATGATGCTAATATTTTAGATATTGGTCAAGCCGATATTCATGATACACTATCTTTAGGAATTTTATTCGAAGTCGAAGCGGGTTCTAGTTCTGGGCCAGTTTTAAAAGACCTATTGTTCAAAGCTTATGAATTAGAAGTAAAAGTTAAATTCATTCCAATCTCAGTCGAAGATTATGAAAAGTGGGTTAAAACACAATCAAAGCAACGTTATATCATCAATATTTTAGGAGAAAAACTAGCCGCTTCACAATTGGCGGCAGTAGCAAAGTTACTATCCGATCAAAATTTGAATATCGTTTCTATTATAAGATTAACAGGCAGAACATCTGTAGTCGAAAAAGAAGAATATCCACGTTCTTGTATACAACTATCACTAACAGGAGATATTGTAGACAAAATTGCTATGACGGCAAGTTTCATGGAAATTTCAAGAACTCTAAACGTTGATATTTCATTTCAGGAAGATAATATTTACCGAAGAAACAGACGCTTAGTTTGCTTCGATATGGATTCAACTTTAATCCAAACCGAAGTAATTGACGAATTGGCGGAGTTAAACGGAGTAGGAGAGCAAGTTCGCGCCATCACCGAATCTGCTATGAATGGTGAAATAGATTTCAATGAAAGTTTCAAACAACGTATGGCATTGTTAGAAGGTTTGAGCGAAGATGTTTTGCAAAATGTTGCTGTAAATTTACCAATAACAAAAGGAGCACATCGTTTGATGAAAGCCTTAAAATATTACGGATATAAAACCGCAATTTTATCCGGAGGTTTCACTTATTTTGGAGATTATCTTCAAAAAGAATTGGGTATCGATTACGTTCATGCCAACCGATTGGAGATTAAAGATGGTAAATTAACCGGTAAATATTTGGGTGATATCGTAGACGGTCAAAAGAAAGCCGAATACCTAAAAGCAATTGCCGAAAAAGAAGGAATCCACATCAATCAAACCATTGCCGTAGGTGACGGGGCCAACGATTTACCAATGCTGAATTTGGCTGGTTTAGGAATCGCTTTCCACGCAAAACCAAAAGTAAAAGAAAACGCCTCAACTTCAATTTCAAGTCTTGGTCTTGACGGGGTTTTATATCTATTAGGCTATCACGATCGATATATTGATATGATGTGATATTTTTAAATAACACAAAGTTTGTCATTCTGAGGAACGAAGAATCTCCGCAAGTAACTCGACAATAAAAGTAATAAAAACACAAAACCTTAGTTTTTCAATAAAAGCTAAGGTTTTTTTATGGGCATGTCCCTCCGGGTCGGGCTATCCGTTTCAATCTTTTGTGCCGAACCCCGGCACAAAAGGATTTCCACTTCTATCCCTCATGCGATTTAGTGTAATCATGGGTTTTTTAAGTTCCAACCTTTTTCAATCAAATAGGTTTTGCATTTTATGCAAAAGTCTTTTTCTTCATTTAAATGATTTTTTCCTTCCGCATCTCGCATCAAACATGTTTTGACGGGACAATGCGCTAAGCCTTCAGTATGACCCAATTCATGTAGAACTACTTTATAAAACTGTTCGTTTTTATTTTGTATACTCATTCTAAAATCAGAAACGACACATGCTTTTCCGGGATGATAGCCTAATCCCATAACTCCCCAATCTTCGATTTTTCCTTTGGTTACACTAATATCTTTATTTGATAATCCGACGATGACAGAATCCTTGCCAATATTATTTTTAATGGTTTTAATAATGGTGTCTGCACGATATCTGTTTCGGAGTTCGTAGTAAGAATTTTTTGGAAAAGGAATATTCTTTCTTAAAACAACATTTGGATTAATTGTTTGGATTTTGTTCAATACATTTTTTGCCTGTTCAATATTGAAATCCCCTAAAGGTTGAATAACAATTATTTTTTGATGGACTTTCGTCTCATTTGTACAAGAAATTAAAGAAAGAATTAAAATCAGAATGTATTTTTTCATTATTAATTTTCTTCCTTGATTATTGATTTTTGTACAACTGGACAGGATAATCTTTTATAAAACTCCAATCAGAATTATTTTGGCAATCTAGTTTTATTTTTTTGTCTGGATATTTACTTTTTAACTCATTAAAAAGTTTAGAAATCGCTTTCGAATCTTCTCCGTAAAACCAATAATTTCTTTCTCCTCCGTAAGTTTCAACTAGAAAAATAATACCAGAGTTTTCACCTTGAAATATGTTCACTACGTCGAAATCAAAATCCATAAGGGATTTATTATAGCCTGATGTTGGTAATCCATTATCTTTAGTGCTCTCAAATTCATGAGTTATAGAAATTAATTCAGGATATCTTGATTTATACTCCCAAATGTTTTTATAGTTGGGAATTCTTAAATATAATGGAAGTCCTTCATATTCAGTTTGGGTTGTTAGCCATTCCATTTTTTCTATTGTTTTATTTTGAGAAAATGAAGCTGTTGTTATGGTAATAAAGAATAAAATATATATTCTTCTGATTTTACTTTTCATTTAAATCGTGAAAATTCGTGGCTAACTCTTAACAGCACACATCTCCTTCAACTGTTCTAAATAATCTCTCTGATTAGAAAGTCTCGGAATCTTGTGTTGTCCGCCTAATTTATCTCTTTCTTTTAGCCAATCATAAAATAAGTTTTCGCGTGCTACATTAATAACTAAAGGATTTAGAGTCATATTGTTGTGGCGTTTGGCTTCGTAATCAGAGTTTAAAGTCTGTAATGTTTCGTCGAGAACTTTTTGGAAAAGCCCAACATCAGTAGGTTTCTTCTTGAATTCAATCATCCATTCATGCGCACCTTTCTCTTTGTCTTGCATAAAAATAGGAGCCACAGTATAGTCAATAACTTCCGTGTGGGTAATCTGGCAAGCTTTGGCAATAGCCTGATCTGTGTTTTCGACCATTAATTCTTCGCCAAAAACATTAATATGATGCTTAGTTCTTCCTGTAACACGAATTCTGTAAGGATTTAAAGAAGTAAAACGAACTGTATCACCAATTAAATAACGCCATAAACCAGAATTGGTTGTAATAACAATGGCATAGTTTTTATTCAATTCAACATCAGCCAGACGAACTACTTTTTGATTTGGAGTTCCAAAAGTATCCATCGAAATAAATTCGTAGAAAATTCCATAATCCAACATCAATAATAAGTCGCTTGAATTATTCAAATCCTGAATTGCAAAAAAGCCTTCGGAGGCATTGTATATCTCGTAATATTTGAAATCTTTACTAGGCAAAATTTTCTTGTATTGATCTTTATAAGGAGAAAAACTCACGCCGCCATGAAAGTAAACTTCAAGATTTGGCCAGATTTCTAATAAGCTTTCTTTTCCTGTATTTTCTAAAACTTTATTCATTAAAACCAACATCCAGGACGGAACTCCGGCAAAACTGGTAACGTTTTCATTTTTGGTTTCATTTATAATTGCGGCAATTTTAGATTCCCACTCACTCATTAATGAGGTTTTGTTGCTTGGTGTGCTGCTAAATTCAGCCCAGATAGGCATGTTTTCGATTAAAATAGCCGATAAATCTCCAAAGAAAGTATTGTTGTTTTCATAAATCTGAGAACTTCCACCCAAGCGAAGACTTTTCCCCAGAAACAATTCAGAATCTTCATTGTTATTTAAATACAGACAAAGTAAATCTTTACTTCCTTTATAGTGACAATCTTCCAGCGCTTCATTACTTACCGGAATAAATTTACTTTTTGCATTTGTAGTTCCGCTAGATTTGGCAAACCATTTAATAGGTGTTTCCCAAAAAACACCTTGTTCGCCCTGACGTGTGCGTTCTATCAAAGGTTGTAATTCTTCATACGTCGCGATCGGAACTCTTTCGACAAAAGTCTGATAAGAGTTTATCGATGAAAAATCATATTTTTTTCCAAGAATCGTATTCTCTGAAGCCATCAATAAATTATGCAATAGTTCTTCCTGAACTTCATTCGGATATTTTAAAAAAAGTTCTATTTGATGTGTCCTTTGTTTCAGGACCCAAGAAGCAAACGAATTGATTATTGATAAGGGCATGGAGAGAATTTAGGTTTTTAGATTGTTGGCTTTAGATTTTAAATTTCAGATGTACAATTAGTGTAAAATCAAGAACTTTAAAATTTGAATATCGATGTACAAATATTAACTTTGTCGTTGTATCAAAAATAGTGTTTTTTTGTAAAAAAAGACATTCTAATTACACGAAAAATTCTAAATACACAAGAATTTTAGAACCTTGGCAAACAATCTGAAATTTATAATCACCAATCTAAAATATAATGACATATAAAGGAGTACTTACAAAAATGCAAACCGAACTGGGAACCCCAATTCAATATTATTTGGTTTTCGAGGATAGCTTTCTAAATATGAATCAACTATTGAATAAAGAGATTGAGATCAATTTTGCAGGTTATGAATGCCTAAATTGTCATAAAAAGAAAAAAATATACAGACAAGGTTTCTGTTATGAGTGTTTCTATTCAAGTCCTGCTGTTGGGGACTGGATTATGAGGCCGGAATTAAGTACAGCTCATTTAGGAATCGCCGATCGTGATTTAGATTATGAGCAAAAAGTGCAATTGCAGCCCCATATTGTTTATTTGGCTTTGGCAAGTGAAATAAAAGTGGGAGTAACGCGCAAAACACAGGTTCCAACCCGTTGGATTGATCAGGGTGCAACAAAGGCAATTGCAATTGTTGAGGTTCCTAATAGATATTTGGCTGGAATTACAGAGGTTGCATTGAAAGATCATTATACGGATAAAACCAATTGGAGAAAAATGCTTCAAAGCACAGGTGAAAGTTTTGACCTGATTGCCGAAAAAATAAAAGTCGAAAGTTTGATTCCATCCGAAGTTCAGGAATACTTTTATGCTCAAAAAAATGATTTATACGAACTACATTATCCGGTTCTAAATTATCCTGCAAAAGTAGCCAGTTTGAATTTAGATAAAACACCATCCTTTCAAGGAAAATTAACAGGAATCAAAGGTCAGTATCTTATTTTTGAAAACGGAACTGTTTTTAATATTCGCGGATCTGAAGGTTATGTTGTTGAAATAAACGTCTAGTGTAAGTAGCTAAACGTCGATTACTATTGGCTAACTGTCTAGTAATTTGTTATTTATAAAACAGTTTGTGTAGTTTTAAATCTCTTTTAAGAAGCTGTAAGTGTGAATGTTGATACATTTGGTTACAATTTTGTAATAATAGCTTATTGAAAGAATTTAATTTTAAAAATAAAAAGAGGCTAGCTTTGAGTTAGTTCATTCTTTACGTTTTTTCTAAAATTGAATAGAGATTTTTTATAATTACTAAATTATTTATAGATGAGTGTTTTAAGCAAAATAAATCATTACAGGCGTGGTGTAATGCGCAATCTGACTAAGAACATTGGAAAACCAAAAAGTGATCAGGGGATTATTTTGGTTGATAAATCTGAGATTAAACGGGTTTTGATCTGCAGACCAAATGGACGGTTAGGAAACCTGTTATTGATTACGCCTCTGGTTCAGGAAGTCACAGAAATATTTCCAAATTGTAAAGTCGATTTGTTTGTTAAGGGAAGATTAGCTCCAATAATTTTTGAGAATTACGAAAGCATTAATAAAATAATCGATTTACCCAAAAAGCCCTTCAAAAGTTTATTGAAATATCTGAATGTCTGGATTTCAATAAAAAAGCAAAAATACGATGTTGCGATCAATGTAGATCAAAACTCTTCTTCAGGACGTCTAGCAGTCCAGTTTTCTAATGCTAAGTATAAATTTTACGGAGATCTAATTGAAGAATCTCAACCTGTAAAAAACGATTACGCTCATATTGCAAAATACCCCGTCTATAACTTCCGACATTACTTAACAAAACTCGGACTTGCAAAAATCAATAAAATAGTTGCTCCAATCGACCTAAAATTATCTTCTTCTGAAATTACGCAAGGCAAAAACATTTTGAATGATTTAGTTCGTAATTCTAAAAGAACAATTTGCATATTTACTTATGCAACCGGAGCAAAATGCCTCTCAGAGGATTGGTGGGAAAACTTTTACTCACAACTTACAGAGGTATATAAAGATTATAATATTATTGAAATTCTGCCTGTAGAAAATGTTTCACAAATAGCATTTAAAGCGCCTACATTTTATAGTAAAGACATTCGGGAAATTGGATCTGTAATTGCAAATGCCGATTTGTTTATTGGGGCCGATAGCGGAATAATGCACTTGGCAAGCGCAGTTCAGACACCAACAATTGGTTTGTTTTCTATCTCAAACATGAAAAAATATCAGCCTTATGATAATTGCAGTATAGGAGTAGATGTCAATTTATACACTAGAAAAGAGTATATAAAAACGATAAACTCAATTTTGAATAATGGGAAACTAAATACGTATTCAGACGCAATTTAATTGTAATTTGTCTCGTCCTAAAAAAACGACACTGATTATTAGATAAAAATAATTAATTAAACAGTTGCAAGAACGTTCTTGCAACTGTTTTTGTTTTTATAGGTTCTTATTTGGATTTGATTTTGACAAT
>Ga0163161_10000094_pt1 | contig 90423 bp, 76 predicted proteins | sample S45metaG_FD_129847 | JGI IMG/M metagenome (GOLD analysis project Ga0163161, IMG submission 129847) | Switchgrass rhizosphere microbial communities from Kellogg Biological Station, Michigan, USA - S4-5 metaG | ecosystem: Host-associated > Plants > Roots > Rhizosphere > Soil | place: USA... | reverse complement strand
CATTTATTTTAAAATAAACCCTGCCCTATCTATCACCGTGCCATCCTTTCATTACAACCGTTTCCTCCGAAGCGGGATGCAAAAGTAGGGAATTTTACCGTACCCGCAAACAAAATATTGAGATTGGGAGGAGCATTAATGTAAGTACATGGTTTCCAACAAGAAAAAATGTTAGGATTGGCAAAACTTTTTGAACAAAACGGTGTTTAGAGAGGTTGCCGCCCCCGGGACTTCCGGAGTTTCTCCTGCGCCAGGCCGTTTAAAAACCCCCGGAGGTACCTACCTGATTGCAACGGCAGCCCCCGGTTTTGTCTATCGGGGCTATAGTGGATAGCAGGGCTACACCTAAATAATAGCACAGTCCCTGCTTTGCTAAAAAAGAGAAAATAATATTTGGCCGTGGTTTACGCAAAATCATATCACATCCTCATAAATATTTTATAAATTAGTTAGATGTTACTCGTAAAACAATGGTATACCGATTTATTGGGTTTGTTATTTCCAAACCTTTGCAATGCCTGCGGCTTAGCCTTATACCATAGCGAGCATTTGATTTGTACTAAATGCCTGTATGATCTACCCTTTACCGATTATCACCAACATGCAGAAAACAGAGTAGCCAAACAATTATAGGGACGTTTGCCACTTAATGCCGCTATGGCCATGTTATACTTTAGAAAAGGAGCGAAAGTTCAAAATTTGATCCACAACCTAAAATACAACGGCAGAACGGATATTGGTGTGCTACTAGGGAACATGCTAGGTGAACGCCTAAAAACGAGTGCCCTTTATCAGGATGTTAACTTCATTATTCCTGTTCCTTTACATCATAAAAAATATAAACATAGGGGATACAACCAATGTACATTTATCGCCGAGGGCATGGCAGAAAAAATGGAGATTGCCTTTAGTGAAAATAATTTAGTGCGGAATACGGCTACTGAAAGTCAAACCAAAAAAAGCAGATACACCCGCTACGAGAATATGCAGGATGTTTTTAAGATAAATGTACCAGCGCATGTTGCCGGCAAACATATTTTATTGGTTGACGATGTGATTACCACTGGTGCAACACTAGAAGCATGTGCAACAGCACTCTTAAACAATGGTGCAGCAAAAGTGAGCATTGCAGCTTTGGCCTTTGCAGAGTAAGCTTTACCACGATAATATCTCGTGCTCTTGTAAGTACTCAAACATTTTTCTAAGTTTGATTTATGCGTTCAATTATTTGCTTACTGCTATTGATCTTTTTCTTTGCTTCAGCTTGCAGGAAAGGAGAACGCATAACCACGGATGCAAACGCCAGGTTGAATATCGAAAACGGCAAACTTTTATTCGATACCATTTTTACCTCCATAGGTTCTACAACAAAACGGATAAAAATTGTCAATCAAAATAGCGATGCGGTTAAAGTTTCAGAAATCAGACTAGCTGGCGGTACCACCTCCGCTTTCAGTTTGAATATTAATGGAGAAAGCACGCTCAATAAAAGCGATCTGATTATAAACGGTCAGGATTCTATAAACCTGTTTGTGAAAGTGACCATTAATCCAAACACACAAAATCTGGCTTTTTTGGTTCAGGACTCCATTATATTAAATACAAATGGGAACAGACAGGTTATTCAGCTTTCGGCTTATGGTCAGAATGCCATATTCATCACCGAATCGGCCATTGGCAGCGATATAACGTGGACAAAATCCCTGCCTTATATTATCAGCGGAACGCTAACCATTAAAAACGGCGCTTCGCTAACCATACAGCCTGGTGTTAAAGTTTATTTTCATAAAGACGCCAATTTAAATGTAGAGGGAAACCTGCTTGTTAATGGAACTGTTGCCGAACCTGTATTATTCTGTAGCGATAGATTAGAAAAATTGTACCGTGATGAGCCTGGCCAATGGAAAGGTATTTTTTTAAAGCCCAATGGCAATGGCTTAATCAAAAATGCAACGATCAAAAATGCATCTGTCGGTATTACTTCCGATTCGTTATCATCCAACATTAACCCTAAATTAATTTTAAGCAACAGTACCATCAAAAATATGCAGGTGGCAGCCTATATTGGTTACCATTCAGAATTGCTCGCCTTTAATAACCTCATGTATAATTGCGGCAACTATTTAATTTACGCCGTGGGCGGTGGAAATTACACGCTAAAACAGAACACTTTTGCGGGCTATAACCTCAATTTTCCACGTAAAACAGCCGCTCTCAGCTTTTCGGATTATTTATCAGCCAATACTTACAACAACCTGAAGTTAGATATCATAAACAATATCATCTGGGGCAGCTTAACCAACGAACTGGATATCCAAAAGAAAACTCCAGCCATGGTACAGCTCAATTTGTGGAACAATTTAATCCGGTGTACGAATAACAGCTATAACAACAACGGGAATATTTTAAATACCGATCCGCTTTTTACCGATAAAGATTTAGAAAATTTTGAAGTGTCGGCCAATAGCATGATCAGAAAAAAAGGGTATGATTTAAGTAATGATCCTTATTACACCAATTACCTTAGCAAAGACATAAAAGGAAACGTCAGAATTTTCCCCTCAACCTTAGGCAGTTATGATAAATAATAAGTTTTTTCATTTTTCCTGAAACAATTCGGAAAGACTTTACGTTTATATATACGAGAGCGTTAATTTAGATGGTAAGGGTCGATATTTCTACAAAGAATATCGGCCCTTTACTTTTACCGGATTTTAGGATTGCAGGATTAATATTGGCCATCCATTAGTATTATGGCAGTTTACTAAAAATTATGAAACAAAAAAGCAGCTACAAATTAATGCAGCTGCTTCTATTCTCATCCTAAGCTAGCTCAGGAAATTAATCTTATTTATAAAGCGGGAATGCGCTTACCAGTTTAATTACTTCAGTTTTTACTGCATTCAGATTGGCTTCATCTTCAGGATTGGTTAAAACCCTATCAATCAGCTCAACGATCTGCTCCATTTCAGTTTCTTTTAAACCGCGTGTAGTAATTGCAGCAGTACCTACACGGATACCAGAAGTTACAAATGGTGATTTATCATCAAAAGGAACCATGTTCTTATTCACTGTAATTTCTGCTTTCTCCAATGCATTTTCAGCTACTTTACCCGTGATGTTTTTATTGCGAAGATCGATCAGCATCAAATGGTTATCTGTACCGCCCGAAATAATGCCATAACCTTTAGCAACAAATGCTTTGGCCATAGCCTGAGCGTTAGCAGCAACTTGTTTAATGTAAGTTCCGTATTCATCACTTAAGGCTTCGCCGAAAGCAATTGCTTTAGCCGCAATAATGTGCTCTAACGGCCCACCTTGCGTACCAGGGAAAACCGCCATATCAAGCAGATTGCTCATTAAACGGATTTCTCCTTTAGGCGTTTTTAATCCCCACGGATTCTCGAAATCCTGACCCATCATAATCATTCCGCCACGGGGCCCACGTAAGGTTTTATGGGTAGTTGTGGTTACAATGTGGCAATGTGGAAGTGGGTTGGCCAACAATCCCTTAGCGATTAAACCCGCCGGGTGAGAAATATCAGCCAAAACCAAAGCGCCGATTTTATCAGCTACTGCACGGATAAAAGCATAATCCCACTCGCGCGAGTAAGCAGATGCGCCACAGATAATCAATTTAGGCTTTTCAGCTAAAGCAACTTCTTCTAATTTTTTATAATCGATCAGTCCGGTTTCTTTTTCAACACCATAAAATAAGGGCTGATATAATTTACCCGAAAAATTAACAGGCGAGCCATGTGTTAAGTGGCCACCATGAGAAAGGTCAAATCCTAATATTTTATCGCCCGGCTGTAAAACCGCAAGCATTACAGCTGCATTGGCCTGTGCACCCGAGTGTGGCTGAACGTTTACCCAAGCTGCACCGAACAATTCTTTCGCTCTATCGATAGCAATCTGCTCTACCACATCTACTACCTGGCAACCGCCATAATAGCGTTTTCCCGGTAAGCCTTCGGCATATTTATTGGTCAATACCGATCCGGCAGCTTCCATTACCTGCTTGCTTACAAAGTTTTCTGATGCAATAAGCTCTAAACCATGCTCTTGGCGGTTTAACTCCTTATCAATAAGTTCAAAAATTTGGTTGTCGCGTGTCATCATTATATTAGGTTTGTATTTTTTTGGCAAAAGTAAGAAATTCAAATTTAATTTAGGTCCAATTAAGATAATGCTTTCACATTAAAGTTGTTAAAGCCGCTCCCAATGGTTATCTGTACGATTTGTTGCTGCAACATTTCTAAAATAGCCAGAAAATTATAAACGAAATGCACTTTATTTTCCGAATTTTTAAGCACCAAGGCAAAATCGATCTGTTTATTGATATCGAGTAGGTTGGCGATAAAGTGTTTTTGCTGTTCGATGGTATAGGGATATTGAACAACGGTATGTTTAACCTCCTCGCTGCGCAGCTCATACTTCTGCATCGTACGGTGATAAACGGTTAAAAGTTTATACAGATCCAGTGATAAAAGTTCATCCTGATGGGTAGAAGAGGCGGCTGCCAAAGTCAGATCGTACGCAATATTGCCCCTATGGTCTTGCTTCAACCGCTCTTCTTCAAAAATTTTCATTTCTTCAGCAGCAGATTTGAATTGTTTGTAGGCAATAAGCCTGGCGATCAGATCCTGCTCAGAGTTAATTTCATTTCCAGCTTCATCAACCTCAATTCTGGGTAAAAGCATTTTAGACTTAATCCGCATTAATGTGGCCGCTACCAGAATAAATTCACTGGCTACCTCAACATTTAAGGAGAGCAGCTGATGGATAAAGGCCAAAAAATCATTGGTAATCTTCGCGATCTCCACATCCTGAATACTAAGTTCATCGCGTTCGATAAAGAACAGCAATAAATCGAAAGGGCCTTCGAATACCGGAAGTTTTATCTCAAAATGATCTGCCTGCATGTGTAGCAACAAACATAATGAAAATTTTTAGCCTCAGAACAATCCACCCTGCTAAACAATCTTCCCAACGGCTACAACTAGGCTCCTCCCTCATTAAATACTAATCCTGAACAATAACCGCTAAACATCTCCACCAAGCGCTGTGAGTTCATGCATTAATCGCTAAGCGCCAACCACTTAACGCTCTCGAATAAAGCACTATTTTTCTCTTCCATATTAAAACAAATTTGACTTACTTTGTATCTTGTTTTTTACCACAAATTTCGAATGCAAGTAAAAGCTGGCCCCTTATTATCTAAAATCAACTATCCCGCTGATTTAAAGCAATATAGTGAATCTGACTTAGAACAAATAAGCCAGGAATTACGACAATATATTATCGATGTTGTAAGTGTTAACGGAGGCCATTTTGCATCAAGCTTAGGCGTTGTTGAATTAACCGTAGCCTTACATTATGCGCTGAATACCCCATACGATAAATTGGTTTGGGATGTAGGCCATCAGGCATACGGACATAAAATTTTAACCGGCCGCAGAGATTTATTCCACACCAACCGCGTATACGGTGGCATTAGCGGTTTTCCTAAAATTTCTGAAAGCGAGTACGATACATTTGGTGTAGGCCATTCTTCTACTTCCATCTCGGCAGCCTTGGGTATGGCTGTGGCTTCGCAGTTAAAAGGCGAAACGGACAGGCAACATGTAGCCATTATTGGTGATGGTGCCATGACAGCTGGTTTAGCCTTTGAAGGCTTAAATCATGCAGGGATCGAAAACAGCAATGTACTTGTGATTCTGAACGACAACTGCATGTCTATAGACCCGAATGTAGGTGCACTTAAAGAATATTTAACCAGTATTACCATTTCGAAATCGTACAACCGTTTCCGCGATGATATTTCTCATGTACTCACCGGTCTTTCTAAACTGGGTCCGAATGCACACAAGTACGTGAAGAAAATAGAAAAAAGTATTAAAGGAACGCTATTGAAACAGAGTAATCTTTTCGAAGCCTTAAACTTCAGATATTTTGGGCCGGTTGATGGACACGATGTAAAACGCCTGGCACAGACTATAAAAGATCTATCGGCTATTCCAGGACCAAAACTGCTTCACTGCATCACGGTAAAAGGTAAAGGTTTTGCACTTGCAGAAAAAGACCAAACAGTATGGCATTCACCAGGTCTTTTTGATAAAATTACCGGCGAGATCAAAAAAAGTATTCCGGATAAGCCGCAGCCACCAAAATACCAGGACGTTTTTGGACATACCATGGTCGAACTGGCTGAAGCGAATGATAAAATTGTAGGCATCACGCCTGCAATGCCATCAGGATCATCATTAAACATTATGATGAAAGCGATGCCAAAACGTGCATTTGATGTGGGTATTGCAGAGCAACATGCGGTAACATTCTCCGCAGGTTTAGCTACACAAGGATTGGTTCCTTTTTGTAATATCTATTCGAGCTTTATGCAAAGGGCATACGATCAGGTGATACATGATGTAGCGATCCAAAAATTAAACGTAGTTTTTTGCTTGGACAGGGCAGGTCTAGCTGGCGCCGATGGTGCAACACACCATGGGGCATATGATATTGCCTATATGCGCTGCATCCCGAACCTGGTGGTTTCTTCCCCTATGAATGAAGAAGAACTGCGTAACCTCATGTTTACCGCCCAACAAGAAAATATGGGCCCATTTGTAATCCGCTATCCCCGTGGTAATGGGGTAATGCCCGATTGGAAAAGACCATTTAAAGCATTAGAAATTGGTAAGGGCCGTAAAATTTGCGACGGTGAAGATGTAGCACTACTGACCATTGGCCATGTAGGGAACTTTGCTGTTGAAACACGTGCCGAACTCAATAGTGAAGGTTTTTATCCAGCACATTACGACTTACGTTTTGTGAAGCCCTTAGATGAGCAACTATTACATGAAGTGTTTGCCAAGTATAAAAATGTAATCACTGTAGAAGATGGCTCATTACCGGGGGGAGTAGGCTCGGCAGTATTAGAATTTATGGCCGATCATGGTTATAACGCCAATGTGATCCGTTTAGGTATCCCTGATCAGTTTATAGAGCATGGCGAACAGGCCGAACTATGGGCGGAGTGTGGTTATGATAAAGACTCAATTATAAAAGTCATAAAAAAGGTTGCAGTTAAGCGGGTTACCGATACAATGGCAGGATAGAAATACGATTTATTGGATGCGTTATACTGCTTTATCACACCCCGTTAGGGTGCAGAACATTAGATAATGCAACAAAATTACCCTTTTCCAAGGGTAATAGCCCACCAAACGATAAAGGGCCCATTTCCATCATTCAAAGGCACTGATCTTTTTCGCATCCCGCATAATCACTACAACCCTTGTTCAGATTAGCCAGTTTTCACAACTAAACAAAAAAGGCACATCTGAAGCCGCCGAGATAAACATATGTCTTCATATAAATATCAAGGCTTGGCTACCTCTAATGGTTTGGTCAAGTAATTCAAGCTGCCAGAAATCCCTTCTCATCATCATCTATCCCTAAAGGAAAATGGAGAAAATTAAAAAATAAAAGAGCTTATGTAGTATTGGAGCAGCGATACGCAATTAACTAGTATCTCCAGCTATCAACAAAATGAACCCTGCTTTTTTCTATTATTTAATAAGGATTGTAACTGATTAAAAATCGTGATATATATTTCGGAAACTACTGCGGATCCCGAAAGTAAACATTTGAGTATTTTCTATACTTATACTGCTCTCACGCCTGAATACCCCGGCTAACTCTAAGCGGAGATTATATTTTGGATTGAGCAGATAAGATACCTGTGCACGCGCAAAATAGAGATTGGTCTTTATTCCCTGGCCAACCTTACTTCCATATTCCACAGTCCTGGTAAAGTAGCTTTTAAAAATATCGCCACCATAGTTAAGTCCCTCAGGATCCTTTCCGTACCTCGAATAAAGTGCTTCACCCTGAAAGTCAAACCGCTTATAACTGTAATTCAATATCCCAAGAAATTCCCTGAAATTAGCACCGAAAGGGTGAGCTAAAGGTTGATTATAATTAGCATAATTCGACAGCCTGTCGAAGTGGGCATAAGTATACGGTCGGGCGGTGTTGAATTCGGCAAGGTAGTTCAGACTCTTCACTTTGAATAGATCTGATCCACGTAACCCCACTTGAACGGCGTATTTATTAGCCCAGTATCCATTACCTGCAAAAAATTCTTTGGCGGTAAATTCATCAAACATAAACTGTCCGTAAAGAGCAGTGTTCTTTAAAATTTCATATTTCAGATTGAAACCAAGCCTCATCTTATCAGGAGAGGTGGTATTTGTACTTTCCACAGGCCTTAAGAAAATAAAAGGGTGTATGTAATTAAAATCAAAACCCCGTTTACCTTCAACCTCTGCATCAGCCCAGGTCACTGCCTGAAAAAACCCAACAGAGAATTTTTTGGTCACGTTCCAATCAATGTAATGAGCAGCCATCCACTTTCCCCGATCCCCTAACCTACGGTCTTCAGTGAGCTTTGGTGCTCCCGGATCAAGCATATACGCAAAGATGGTTTGATATTGCACCGCACCAAGCGTAGCCCTTACCCTAAAAAAGGAATAATTGGAAGACACATCAGAAAGCAACATAGACCGATATCCGTCACCAATAAAATTCTTATCATATCCCAAAGAAAAGTTAAGGTGCGAATTGGGGGTATAAGACAACAGGGCCGTCACGTACGACCAATCCTGTTTATCGGCGCCCAATTTACCAGATCCCTGCCCTGGCACAACCTGATTGGCTACAATATACCGGTTTACATAATCAGCGAACTTGCCCTGATTCTCAAACCCATTCAGATAAAAAGAAAATTGTTTCCCAACTGATCCTCCTACCTGAAATCCTCTCGTATTTAACCAGGTACTCCGCTTGCCGCTAAAATCCCTGCCAATCTGAAAGTCGGGTAAAAAATCTGCATATACCTTATAATCTTCACCGTTAAATTCCAGCAAATGTTCATTAAATAACTTTCTGGGTACCCATGTACCTCTATTGTTGGTATCAATGCCAACCTTCATCAAAGAATCATAGGATGCTGCAATTTCGCTTTGGTCAGCATAAATTCCCTTTATAGATGAGTGAAATTTACTATCCTGATTATAGATCCGCTGGTTTAGTTTTTGATAGAACTGAAAGTCGTATGGGATATTGACATTGGGAGTAGATTGTCCCCAGGAAAGTGTCACAGAAAAAGCCAAAGTGGCCAAAAAAAAAATCTTCTTCATCTTATTAATTAACCACATGGTCAAGCTCTTCAAATATAGAGTTCATACTCTTAAACTCAGGCACCATTTTTTTCATGTTTATAACCACCTGCATATCATCATCCTGCTTCGCTGAATTGATTAGGTCAGCAACGTTAGTGGCTACCTCATCAAACACATATTCTCTTACCTTTCCGATCATAATTTTCTCGTGGTGGGTCGGCATCGTATTTTCATTATCGTTCAACAGTTCTTCGTAGAGTTTTTCCCCTGGCCGAAGACCTGAAAATTCTATTTTTACATTTACATTAGGTTCAAGTCCGGCAAGCTTAATCATTTTCTTCGCCAAATCTAAAATCCTAACCGATTTGCCCATGTCAAAAATAAAGATTTCCCCTCCATTACCCATGCAACCTGCTTCAAGCACCAACCGGCAAGCCTCCGGAATCGTCATAAAATATCTGGTAATATCAGGATGGGTAACCGTAACGGGTCCACCCTTTTCTATTTGTTGTCTAAATCTAGGAATAACAGATCCATTCGAACCCAGCACATTCCCAAATCTACTTGTTATAAACTTCGTTGCAGGCCGTTTTTCCAATCGGTTAATATAACTCAATCCATTACTGAAAACGAAATCCCTTTGACTGAGCGAATTATTGAGCGACTGAACGTAAATTTCTGCAATTCGTTTAGAGGCGCCCATAATATTTGTTGGATTTACCGCTTTATCTGTGGATATCATCACGAACTTCTGAACGCCATATTTTACTGCTTTATCGGCTACGGTTTTAGTACCCAGTACATTTGCCTTAATGGCTTCTGCCGGATTATCCTCCATTAATGGTACATGTTTGTAAGCTGCTGCATGATACACATAATCGGGCCGATACATATTAAAAAGCTTATCCATGCGCTGCTCGTCCCGTACGTCACCAACAAAGGCCTGATAGTTTTTTGTCCTGTCCAATTCATCCAGTTCCAGATAAAGATCATGCAGTGCAGTTTCTGATTGATCACATAATATGATTAAACCAACATCAAACTTTGATAACTGTCTAACAATTTCACTTCCTATCGAACCAGCGGCTCCGGTAATCAGGATTCTTTTTTTATGGAGCATATTTCCGATTCCTTCAATATCAATGCTTATCGTTTTTCTATTCAATAAATCTTCGATATTTAATTTCTGAATCTGGGCAGGCTGTAATTTCCCGTTGCTCCAGGCATCCGCGGGAGGGATGTTTAATACTTTGATATCATGTTCCAGGCACAGGTCTACAATTACATCCCTTTTGTCTGAAGGAATAGTATACGAGGCAAAAATAATTTCATCTATCTCATGTTTGGCAATCAAATCAGCAAGATTTCGTGCATCCAGTATGCCTACACCATCTATTGCTTTGCCAATCTTGCGCTGATCATCATCTACAAATGCAACGATGTATTTATTTACCTTATCATCATGGTCAAAAGTTCTCTTGGTAGCCATCCCAGCTTCGCCCGCTCCATAAATAATGACCTTTTTTTTATCCAGTTTCAGATTCTTAATGTACATAAAAAAGTATTTGATAAAAATCCGGTAGGTAATCAGAAAAAGAAAACTGAACAGTCCACCAATGATCAGTACTGTATTGGGGATAAGCGATCTGTTTAGCAGACTTATTGCAAATAAATTAATAATGAAGAAAAATCCGTTTGAGATTAAAACTGAAAATAATATGCGGAAAGAATCCTGGGCACTCGTATATCTAATTATACCCGAATAGCTTTTAGTAGCTAAGAATGCTATTGAATTAAACAACAACAATAACAATAAGTTAGTTGACAGCTCTGGTATATCTACTGATGTGAGGTTTAAATTAAACTTTAACATATAAGCGAATACCATTGCCCATGAGCAACAAACGAGATCGAGAGCGAAAATAATCCACCGTGGGACGATATTGATTTGAGTAAACAATTTTTTATAGGCTAAGTATATACATCAAAGATAAATACTACCAGCAATAATCCTGCCACTCTATGGCAAAAATATTTCTCTACCACCTAAAAGTAGTTGAGAAATATTGGGCAATATACGTTGATTAATTAGTAACTTCAAACCAAAGATCTCGCGGATATACACCTTTTGAAGTCAGTTTATCAAGTTCTGATCTAACAACATCCGCATCCTCTTTAAAGGTAACACCAAACCAGCTGGCATCAGTTTTTACAAGGCTCACAACTCCTTCGCCCGTTTTAATCAACCTATCTACAACTTCAGGAATTAAGAATTCAGCTTTGAGATCAGTGTCATTCCGATCCAAAAAATCATAATATTCGCCTTCACTCCAATTTACAAACGAAGGGGTAAAACAGAAGAAATTCATACTAACAGGTGTCATCAGATCCATCCCAATTTCATCGCCATCGTTAATGCGAAATGCCTTGTCAGCGCGCTTATATATTTCCTTTCTCTCGTTTATACCAACAACATAATTCCCCTCATCTACCTGTATCTCCCCGCGGGTTACCGATCCATGCTCACTCAATGTATTTTTTAACCGATAACCCAAACATGCATACTTTCCATCCTCTACTGATTGAGTTAAAAAAGTATAAGCTTTTTCAAAAGCATCCAATCCATAAAAATCATCCGCATTGATTACTGCAAAGGGAGCATCAAGCACATCCTTACAGCATAATAAGGCATGTTGTGTTCCGTAGGGTTTAGTGCGTCCCTCGGGCAAAGTCCTGCCATCCCTAAACTTATCCAGGCTTTGGTAAACATACTCAAACTTAACTTTTCCCTGAAGTTTTGGTTCTATCGCAGCCTTAAATGATTCAGAAAATTCAGCTCTGATGATAAAAATCACTTTATCAAATCCAGCTTTGATCGCATCGAATATGGAATACTCCATTATCGTTTCTCCCGACGGACCAAAGGACTCCGTTTGTTTACTGCCTCCGTACCTGCTGGCCATGCCAGCCGCTAAAATTACTAATGATGGTTTTGAGTTATGCATATATAACTGGATTAAATTAATTTTCGGGATGACTAGCGTTTTTTCTCCATAAAGACACTAAAAACTTACAACAAACGGGAGAAGTATAACAAAAAAGACGCAAAAAAAACAAAAATTTCCTAAAAAATATCAAGTAGACTTAACTAAAACAGAAAAATCGTATTAAACGCGAAACTTTCAAAAAAAATTGAGATTGAGCCAAAATTAGACGTATAATATTTAAAAAAACAACAGAAATTCCCTGTGAAACATTTTATATGCTATCGATGTAATAATAAATTCTATAAATTTAATAATTGTTTACCAAAGCGGACATCGATCATTAATTCCGGTTTTTTCCCTGAGTTTCCGGGTGGCAAATCCTAACACTATAGTATCTTGTTCCTGGCTTGTTTAGCAATGTTTAAAGGCAAACCTTGTATTTTAAATTGGCACATAATGTTCATAGCATTCAACACAATCAATAAATGTTTCTAATCTAACCTGTAACCGTTTTTGGTTAGAGTTGTAAGACTAGCGAGGGATACCCGACGGTCCTCATTCAAGTATCCCCATGACAGTAAACCGATTCTTTTATAAAAAACTTATACCGAATTTTTCACCTATAAAACCAGCTACTTTCTTTATCTCTTGTTCTTCTTTTTTTGGATAAATCAATAAAACATTGCCATCGTCAACTACAATAAAATCGTGAAGCCCCTTAATTACCGCGACTTTATCTGTTGGCACCTGTATAATACAGTTGGAACTCTGCGTGAGGTGAACTGATTGATTGTTTACTGCATTATTATCCAAATCCTTTACCGAAACATCATGCAAAGATGCCCAGGTGCCCAAATCCGACCAGCCAAACTCACCGGTAATTGTAAATACGTTATTGGCTTTCTCCATAACAGCATAGTCAATTGAAATATTTGGAGCTAAGCCATAATTTTCATTAATAAATGTATTTTCCGCATCGGTGTTATAATAATCATTACCTTTTAAGAAAATATTATAAATCTCCGTTGCATGAAAACTTAATGCTTTTAATATGCTGGAGACCTTCCATATAAATATTCCTGCATTCCACACGTAATCGCCACTCTCTAAAAATGCTGTTGCGGTTTGTAAATCCGGTTTTTCCATAAACCTGATTACCGGATGAATATCTCCAGCCTCTGCGTTAACATAATTGATGTAACCGTATCCGGTATCAGGGCGGGTGGGATTAATACCTAAGGTTACTAAAGCATCATTTTCTTCGGCATAATTCAACCCAAGTTTCACCTTTTCTAAAAAAACAGTTTCATTGAGAATCAAATGATCAGAAGGTGCAACAACAATATTTGCATCAGGATTTACCGCTGAAATCTTGAAAGAGGCATATGCAATGCAAGGAGCAGTATTATTTCTGCATGGCTCTGAAATAATGTTGTCCTCAGACATCCCGGACAGTTGTTCGGAGATTAAGTCTTTGTACTGTGAATTGCTGAGAATATAAATGTTTTCCTTTGGACAAATCGTCAAAAACCTTTCATAAGTGAGTTGAAGAAGTGATTTTCCCACACCTAATATATCGATAAATTGTTTTGGGAAATTACTGCGGCTCTTAGGCCAGAATCTACTCCCCACTCCACCTGCCATAATGAGAACGTAAGTATTGTTTTTCATGCGCTGTTATATTTTTTTGTATCTATAAGTATCTGTGCTATTAATAGTCAATCGACTCAGCCAAGAATAATCATTCAATTTGAAGAATTCAATATTGCTAGAGAAATTACAAGAAAAACATACAAGTAAATCTGTTATTACAAGCCTCTTGCAGAGGCATTTCTTACGTTAGTAAGCATTGTCTTCTCCTCGAAAAACATTGATTACTGTCATAAAAATAATTCTAACATCAAACATTGAGGTCCAGTTCTCTAAGTAATAGAGATCAAATTTAACCCTGCTTTCCATCGCATCGTTTTCTTTAGTCTCACCGCGAAATCCGTTAACCTGTGCCCAACCGGTAATACCTGGTTTTAAAAAATGACGAACCATAAATTGATTAATGATCTCCTTATATTTCTCTGTATGCTTAAGCATGTGAGGCCTCGGTCCAACCACACTCATTGATCCGAAAAATACATTAAAAAACTGAGGCATCTCATCCAGGCTCGTTCTCCTTAAAAAATGCCCGATTTTGGTGATCCGGTCATCATCCTTGGTAGCCTGTTTTTTATCGCTATCCTGATTAACCTTCATACTCCTGAATTTCCAACACCAAAATGGCTTGTCGTTTCTTCCACTCCTCAATTGTTTAAATAAAACCGGGCCTGGGCTTTGGATCTTGATCAGTATTGCAATAATAGGATACAACCAGCTCATTACAAAAATGATCACTAAAGAACTAAAAATAATATCAAAGGCCCGTTTTTTAAACCGATTGCCCATGATCTCCAAGGGTTCATTTCTTAAGGTTATAATCGGAAACTCCCCTCCCATGTATGATATGGCGTAAGGAGCAGCAAGCGTACTACTGATATCGGGAATAAACTTTAAACGAACACATTGCTGATCAGCTGCAGAAACAAGCGTATTAACGTCATTCATCCTATGTGGGGCTACAGCAACATAAACTTCTTTAACCCCTACCTCAGCCGCTTCGCCTAATTTAGCTAACACCTTTTTCTGGGAATCAGGAGAATCATATATATCCTCATCATTCCCTAGAAAACCAAAAAAATCCAAATTTCTCTGATGATCTATGTACTCCGCAAGCCTCAATGCAGTTGAATTTGACCCCATTACAGCAACTATTTTTGCTGCTTTAAACTTGTTCAAAACAACATACTGAATATAAGTGCCAATAAAACGGTTAATGACAAAAGCAATGAAGAGTAAAAAATAGAAGCTAACCACAAAGACCATAGAAAAATTATCTTCCGCTGAAAAAAGCAGGTAAGATAAATATAGCACACAATGCGTGGCTAAACTCCGATAGGTCCTCCTGTAAATCCGCTCTAATTTTCTTGCTCCATAAGCAGTATATAATCCAAAAATTGCTGTAGAGAAAAGCCAGATTAAATTATACACCGCAATATGATGACGGTCAACTTCGGCGTGCACAGTTTTACCTAAAAACGGTGTTAAATAATATGCTGAGAAATAAACTAAATTCAGCATGATTAAGTCTGTTATAGGCAGAATATATCTCAACAGATATAAATAGCGTGTTGGAGAACTCATATGGGATAGATTGACGATGGACGCAACAAAATTAAAAAATTTAGGCGCATTTACAACTAATTCCCATAAAATCATACTGTTAAATATTCGAGTTATATCGAATCCCCTATCGCTCAGGTCTTCAAAGCATAATATGAATAATTAATGTGCCCGCTAAGCCTTATAGCCAGGCTCTACATACCAATTCCATGCACCTTAAATCCAATTTCTTTGAGTAGTTTATGGTCCAGAATATTACGGCCATCAAATATTTTAGCCGGTTTTAGCATGCTATCGTAAATGCGTTTCCAATCGTAGTCTTTAAACTCATCCCATTCAGTCAGCACAGCAATTGCATGGGCGTCATTACAGGCCTCATATGGATCATTAAATACGTTTACCCCGCTCTTATTCAATTCAGCACTTCTTGTCTCTAAGTAATCCAAGTCACCATAAATCTGTTTTTCAACCACCTTTGGATCATATATCTGTATAAAAGCTTGTTCATTTAAAAGTTCATCAGCTACATAAATTGCGGCCGACTCACGCGTATCGTTGGTATCTTTTTTAAAGGCCCAACCTAAAAATGCAATTTTCTTTCCTGATACGGTATTGTAGAGATTACGTACTATATTTAGTGCAAATCGTTTTTTCTGGTGATCATTCATAATAATAACCTGTTCCCAGTAATCTGCTACCTCGTTTAAACCAAATGAGCGGGATATGTAAACCAGGTTCAAAATATCTTTCTGAAAACATGAGCCACCAAAACCAACAGAAGCTTTCAAAAATTTTGGTCCAATACGACTATCTGTACCAATCGCTCTTGATACTTCATTAATGTTGGCTTCCGTTTTCTCACAAAGTTCAGAAATTGCATTAATAGAAGAAATTCGTTGTGCCAGGAATGCATTAGCAACCAATTTAGAAAGTTCTGATGACCATACATTGGTAGTGAGTATACGATCTAATGGAATCCATTGGGCATATATATCAACCAAAGCTTGTATTGCTTCTTTTCCTTCTATCGAATCATCTCCACCGATCAAAACACGGTCAGGTGTCAAAAGATCCTGCACTGCAGTACCTTCAGCCAGGAATTCAGGGTTGGATAATATTTGAAACTTCACTCCGCTTCCTGTGTTGTGAAGGATGTCTTTTACTGCTTCAGCCGTGCGCACGGGCAAGGTAGATTTTTCGACAACAATTTTGTCGCTTTTTGAAACACGGGCAATCTGGCGTGCGCACAACTCAATCCACTTCAAGTCGGCTCCCATTCCCTTTCCGGCACCATACGTCTTTGTTGGCGTATTAACCGAGATAAATATCATATCAGCTTCGTCTATGGCTTTATCCACATCTGTTGAGAAAAAGAGGTTTCTTCCTCTAGCTTCTGCTACAACTTCAGCTAAACCAGGTTCATAAACAGGGATATTATTTACGTCAGGATCATTCCAGGCAGCAATACGTGTTTCATTTAAATCGACGATGGTTACTTTGATATTTGGGCATTGTTTAGCCACAACCGCCATAGTAGGGCCTCCCACATATCCTGCGCCAATACAGCATATTTTAGTGATGTTTTTCATCAGAAATAGGTTTTTTAATTAAATTTATTGTTTAGTTACCGACCTTCCCAGGTGATTTTACTTTTTTTTGAATTCGACCTCCAGGACTTCAACATACATAGAATATAGTCATCATAAGTCCTGTACATTTAATTTCATGTCTTACTTACTGAGTTAATGATGAAATCAATCATATTGCTCGACGGATCTGTGTTCAGCTTTTTCAATGGTTGCAAATCTTTGTTCAATATCAATGTTTTTAACTGTTTTCTGTCATACGCTACGTGCACGTATCCCAATTCATTCATTCTCATCGCGGTAACCATTTGATGGTCATTTCTATGCTCCCCTAAGGAAGCCATGCGCGGAAAAATAATGATGGGTTTTTCGTATTTCAGGGCAGATAGAATAGTACCCATACCTGCATGTCCAACTATCAAACGCGCCTCTTCCATCAGTTTATTGAATTCATCAGGATTCAAAAAATCTACTGTTTTTACATTTTTAGTTTGATAGCTACCTTTAAATACTTGAGCAATAATAGGCTCATCAACCAGGGTAGCAATTTCATCTATCGCCTCTATAAAACGATCAAACGAAATCTGTGTGCCTATTGTAACGAATATCATAGCAATTTTATAGTTTATATTATTGTTCTAAAACGTTGCCAGCATACAAAATCTTAGGGGTTTTAAGCGATTCCCATTGCGTAAAAGTCTGATTTACAAACTTAGAAGCAATATTACCACTTAATGATAGATGCTGTACATTTGCTATACTATCTATCCAAACCGTTTTTTTTCCCAAAAATTTAGCCGCAAGTAACACCACCAGGCCTGGCGCTGCACCGGTAGAAACAACGATATTTGGACGTTCTTTTTGAATTATTTTTAAAGCCCGAAAGAAGGCAGGAATTAATTTATAAAAATTCCAGCGGCTAAAATCTGAAATGGTATAAAATTTCTGTCCCTCAACCATAACTTCACATTTGGGATGAGTAGATAGATAGGTAACGCTAACTTCAGCGTTATTTGGATTGATGATGCGGAGCAACTGTATCCAATGCCCTCCTATTGATGCAACAGCGAGAAGTTTAACTTTATTCTCCATTCGTGTCTAATTTATTATCTTTAATACTGTTTACAATCTGTACAACCGAACTCAATCATTGATAAAGCAATTCAGATTTCTTTTAGTATAACCAAATGGTTAAATCTTAAATAAGAATTTTATAATGCGTTATCGTGAGCTCTATTCCTGCGAGTTAATAGTTCGTTCACTCGTTCTGTTAAGCCTTGCGCCATTCTTTCCCACTTCTGGATTCTTTCAGTTTTTAATTCTTTTACTTCACGGTCTAATCTATCTTTATGGTCGAGTGCTTCTTTAATTCCGCTAGCTATCGAGTGTGCGTTCATTGTTTCCACATAAATAGCCCCCTTGTTAAATAAATTCCTTAAAAGCGGTGTGTCAGATATCACCATCGGAATTTCAAAACCAGTTGCTTCGTTGGCTACACTTAATTGTATGTGATCTTCTGTAGTGAGGCCTAGCACAACATCAGAACTACGAAATACTTTCTCATAATCGTCAAGAGATAAGTAGCCGATCAATTGTACGTTTTCGGGTTTTTTCGAAAAATCAAACAATAATTTACCCTTGTCTTTTGGACCAGAGATTAGTAATGTTATTTCTGGGATTTGTCTTGCCGCTTCAAACACCACATCAATAGGCTCATCGGCATTGAAACTACACGGCATTAAAACCGTTGGATTTATCGCGGATAATCCCTGTACTTCGAAAGAAAAGTTCTTTATGGCCGGTTTATCTTCCAGAATAACTAATTTTTCTCTATCTAATCCAAAATCTTCAGCAATTTCCTTTATTAAATAATTGTGAACCAAAATTAAATCAAATTGATTTAACCGTTCTACACTTAAGTATTTTTTCCACTTACCCCAAAACACTCCGTTGTGGCAATCCACTATAAGGATTGCATGTTTATTGATTTTTTTATAAAATAAAGCAATGTAGAGTAGCGGACTTGGTGGTAATTGAACCCATAATACTGCTGGTCGGTTTAGCATGATATCCTTTACCGTTTTGCAAGATTTCAACAAGTAGTCGAAGGGTTTTAACCATTTTTTTTTTAAATTAAAATCAACAAAAATCAAGTCATAACCTAAAGATTCCTGCATTGATGCCGCCCTTCTTTGGTACTTTACCCAAGCGTAAAAAAAATTTTTACCTTTTTTCATACAAATAATTAAAAGAAAAAGTCAAATATCGATTTATAAGGAAAATGAGCCTCTGGATATCCACCGAAAAACAGACTATAAGACCTAAATAGTGCATAAAATATCAATCCCAAATTGAAAATAATACTTAAATTCGGGGAAAGGGTTCTATTGCGATATATAAAAAAGGCAAATAGCAAAGGAAAAGCGAACATAAAATAGTTCTGCAATCTTCTCAATCCCGCCATATTGTCTCCCTGAAACACAATTGAAATCATAACAAATACAAAAAATGTATTGAACAAAAAGGTGAAATAAATTTCGTTTTCTTTGGAAAAGGATTCTTTTAGTGATTTATCTATCATTTTTCCAAATAAAAACAATAATGTGATAAACATAATATTGTTAATCATCCCACCAACTGCTATAACCGCACCCTTTTTTGTAATGTCAAAATCCAAATAATTATCAAATTTATGGGCCACGTCATCGCCTAAAAATCCAATATTTTCAGATATCGTAGTCAAAAATGTTTTAAATAAAGGGGTTTCCGCTAAAATCAGAAAGGCTATCGCCACGCCAACGGCTAAATAGGTAGAAGGCTTAAATCTCCTGCTTCCCAGAAGAAAAACAGGAACAAAAACAATCGAGGAAGAGTGTATTGTAAAAGCTAAAAATGTGAAAAATAAGCCGCGTTTAACACTAAGTTTACTAAGGTCAAACAGCCCAATCATTAAAATTCCTACCGCAATACCAATTCTTACCGGAAAAAACTGCGTACTAAACATCAATAACACAAAAACCATAATAGGGGTTTTTGAGTTCGTTATAGAAAATTTATAGTAGGACCATAAAACCAATAAATTGGTCAACAGTAAAAATATTGTGTAATTCCCTCCAAGTGCTTTTACAATAGCATTTATAAAAACATAGCCCGGCTCCATGTTTACCGCGCCACCATTTCTAGTATAGTTGAAGATATTCTCTAATGTGGATACTTGAAAAACATGTAGATACTGTTCCCAATCAGTCCCAGTATCCCACCTAATTCCTCTGAATATCGTGAAAATTATCACCCACCAGATGAGGATCTCCTTTTTGGATTTTAACGAAACATTTTCAACGTCGAAGAAAATTGAAAATAAAAGTAATCCGTATAAAATTATATAAATAGTCATTTAATGTTTTTAATAAACGCTAACTATCATTATTTTAATTTATTCCTCGACATAAAATAGGTTGCCAACAAATTATCATTATTTTTTTTAGTTACCTGATCATCGACTTGAAGTCCTCTTATTCTTGGGGTAGCGCGCACATACATGTCCCATAAACTGCTCGATCCTATTGTTTCAGTCTTTACCTTTCCGCCCACCATGCCTTTTCTAGTAGCTTGGTTCTTATAAATATTATCTAATGATTGAAACGCACTTTTTAAGCTACTTCCATTATAATTATAATTCCACACATCTTTCCCACCAATATTATCCGATAATTGAGCTAAAAGAATAATGCCCTTCAGATTGTAAATGCTATAACCAATCGGTGCCGCTCTCTTTAGCTCCGCAGCTTGTTTACCTTCTGAATCGATTTGGTTCTGAATACTTTTAACAGCCTTGTCGTAAACCTCTTTTTTCACAGTTTCAAGATTAGTTCCAGTAAATAACTTAAGAACTTCAACCTGAACATTATAATAATTTACGATGTTATTTTTCTGAATAGAGGCGGTTTTACCTAATTTACTCTGCTGAAGCCATTGTAGATATTCTTTAAACCAGTCTACAATTCCATTTGTAAACTGGTTATCGAAGTTCTTAGACCCTTTGAATAGATAGATGATATCAGGAATTTGTGCAAGCACGATTACGTCAACTAATCCAGGAAAAGTTCCTTGCTTTGTATCTGGCCGAACCTGGGCATAATTAAGGTTAGGATTCATTGCCGTTTCCTTGTTCAAGAAAAAAACACTCAATAATTCTTTCGCTTTTTTACTATATCGCTCATCTTTCGTGAAACAATAGGTTAAGGAAAGTGCTTCTAAATCTACAACCATATCCCATAACTGCTGCTTATCTCTAAAGTCTCTTATCGTAGAATTACGCTTGCCATCCTGGTATTTTATCTTACCATTTTGATCCAAATCATGATAGGTTGAAATGCTGTAGTAATCATGCTTATCGCCAGATGGCGCCATTTGACCGCCTTTAAAATAAGTTACTGAATAGTTTGGACTTTTGAGTATAACATTGGATTTTTTTACTAGAAGCTGAACTTTACGCATAAAATTCTGGTCCTGGTCCTTCAATAAAGTTAAATTTTGTTGGTGTGCTAAATTGTCGATTAAATAAGGACCTAAATAATTCAGCTGGGCCTTCACACCAAACGAAATACTTCCAAGTATAACAAATAATAAAAGTACTTTTTTAATTTTATAATTGTTCATCATTGTTTTAACCTTTAAATTGATACCATAAATCCTTCGGAAAAGCACCTAATAAATCACTTTGAATTTTTTCAATTCCTTGAATAGGAGGTGCGCTCGGCTTATTTTGAATAGCAAACTCTAAAGATTCTGCAATAGGAATATTCGTTCGCCCAGTACCTTGAAAATAATCTTCATATTTGTACACGTCACTCTCAACGTCGTATAAAATTGCCGGCACACCATACACTTCCGCAAGAATCAATCCATGCAGCGAACTGCTTACCACATACTCGGATGCAATTATTCTGTCTATAAATCCTCTCCAATCAGACGTAAAGGTACTCATCATTTTTCCTTTATATTGATCAGGTACATCATTTTCTTTATAATAATGGGGGATTATAGTGTAGTCGTATTTTTTCTCAATTTTTGGATTGTAAAAAAGCGGTAACAGCAGCGCAGGATCCCCATAAATCGCGGGGCAATCATATCCATTCTCCATCATCCTTTTTCTTGTTAAGGGGCCTCTCACTGCTCTGATATCAAATTTTACTTTAGGTGGTTGAGTGATAGAATTTCTTATTCCACTTCCCCAGATAACCATTTCAGATCTCGCAGCATGGATTACCGAACCGATAGCAAACATCCTGATTGTTTTGTCTTTCTTGGTATCCTTCAGATTTAATTTTTCTTTCACAAAATCAACAGTGATTTCAGAAAGCAAGTCTCCAACATTATCCTGATTCTTCCATTTGAAATAGTACACATTTACCATGCCTTCTTTAATTGGTCTGGAAGGATTACCCCAAATATACTTTAACCATCTTCTTTTCAGGATTCTATCTTTTAAAGGTTGTAAAATATCTTTTAACAAAGGTATTTCCATTATGATGTTCTTTCTGGGTACTCTTTTCATTATATCAGCTAGTTACATTTATATTCTATTATTATCGCAAAAAAGACTCATCAATTACCATAAGTCCTTTAACTCCACCTGTATGTTATTCCACGTAATGTCATTAATCCCGTAAGTAATTTTTGCTTGTTTATTTATGAAATCTATGTGTAATCCCGATATATAAGTACAGGATATCAAATTCTTATTGAACCTAAACCTACTCCCGAGCATAGATGCAAGAGAATGTACCAAGAAAGCGCTCCCCTTTTTAACACTCCAAGTTTTCATGTCAATTACAATAGGAACCCCTAAATACAGTCGCTTATTCAATACACTATACTTTCTGTGTCCGATTAGATATAGCTTATCATCATTCACTATTGGCTGTGTACCGATGCTTAAGGAGTGAAGATCATTTCTGACTTCAATTTCCTCTTCAAAAAACATTTCTTCACTATTTATAGAGGCTAAACGATATATCTTACAAATTGGCGAAACAGAATATAACATTTTTATCTTGCCACCTTGCTCAAAAAACGCCCAGTTCTTCTCTACCATACTTCTTTTTGGAATAATACAGCGCTTAATATCAAGGTTCTGCGCAAAACGAATTAAAAAAATGCTGTTTTCGCTATCTGCGCTAAAGCCACTATTTAATGTACAATAGACTTTATCCTCAATCTTAAAAAGTTTAGGATCAGCAGGCTTCAAATTATATTTATCTTTAAAGATCGGATTCAGATCATAAATTAGTATTGAAGAAAGAAGTTCATCATATATGTAAATTATGGATAAAATTTCCTTTCGCCTTTCACAATAACATCTAAATGCCCAATACTGATTTGTATTCGAAAAAACAAAACTAGGATTAAATACAAATTTATATTGTTTCAGATCCTTTTTAATGATATCAGGAACGAAATCCTTTTGATGATTTTTACAATAGTATAACATAGTATTAAATAACGGCACTTACTGCCATAAATCCTTAGGAAACGACTGAATCAGATCTTTTTGAAGTTTTTCCAGATTACCGATTGCCGGCATACTTTTCCTATCCTCTAGTGCATCTTCCACAGATTTAGCCACTATTATATCTTTTCGTCCGGTACTATAATAATAGTCTTTATATTTAAACATATCACCATCCAGCAAATCGATCAGTATTGCAGGTACGCCATAAGCTTCAGCGATAATTATGCCGTGAAGAGAGCCGCTTATGATGTACTTTGATGATGCTATCCTGTCTATAAATCCCTTCCAATCAGAGGTTAACGTTGTAATTTGATTCTCTTTATACTTATCGTTTATCTCGTCGTCCTTAAAAAAATGTGGAATAATTGTGTATTCATACTGCTTTTCAGTGTTGGGTTTGTAAAAAAGTGGGAGCAATAGTGCTGGATCGCCAAAATATTCAGGGCATTTAAATCCACTCTTAATTAATTTCTCTCTTGATAATGGTCCTCTCACTGCCCGGATGTCCAAATCAAATTTTGGTATTATGGAATTTTCATAATGAACTCCACTTCCCCAAACAACCATATCTGATTTGGCAGCAGTAATCACTGACCCAATTGCAAACATTCTTTTGGTTACATGCTTTTGATTTACCAGCTTGAGATGTTCTTTTACCATATCCACAACAATTGGGGATAGTAGGTCACCAACATTGTCTATCTTGTTAAATCTTTTATAATAATACACAGTTACATCGCCTTCTTTTATTGGCCGATTTTTGTCTCCCCAATTGTATTTCAGCCACTTTTTCTTTTCATTTATTCTAGATGCCCATTTATATACAGGTATCAGACTTAAAACACTCCTAATATTCATATTGAAATAATTTTTAAATAACAAGTAACATCAATCGACTCCAAAAATTAATGGACAGTTTTTTGCTCCCTTTACGTTTTAATCAGATTTTTATCATTTCTTGGTTTCAAAACTTTTTTTACAAGCAGTTTTGTTGGAACAAGTAATTTTTTTATAAAATATCCTTTTAAATAGGAGTTAATAATCTCTGTTTTCAAGGAATCTTTCATGTTAAGGTTTTCGGCACTCCATTTCAAGATTTTGCGCAGGTCTGTAAGATTTGTCCTGGTGTAACTAAAATAATAACGAATAGTTAAAAAGAATTGCCTCTTCATCCAGCTTTCATCGGAGATTACACTCTGGGCCGTTCCCTTCTCAAAAATGTACTTTTTTTCATTCAGATTTTCAATAATGAAATCAGAACTAAGCGATTTTGTGATGTTACTATCATGTACCCTATACACCCCGATAACGTCCTCTAAGATATAGGCACCACCATATAATAGCATTCTCATATAGATAGAAACATCATTCACCATTTCCATTTCAGCTATCCCTGCCATTTCCAACGATTTCCTTTTAAACAATGTCGGAAATGTTGATTGTGGTTTATTATATTTAAGACTAAAATTTTCTAGATACTTCGCTTTTTCCATGTAACCGCGAACATTCATTTCAATTTTTTTCTTTTGACCTGTTTTTTCAATCAAGATATAAGTCAAGCCAGATACAAAAGACAAGTCATCATATTGTTCGAAAGCGCTTAGACATTTACTCAAAAAGGCATTATCTGTATAGTAATCATCATCATCCGCAAATACGATATATTCGCCTTTGCTTTGATTAAATCCAAAACCGCGGTTGAAACCGCAGCCCATGTTTTTCTTGTTTCTGTGGTAATTGATAAATGGATATTGGTCAGCATACTTCCTCATCGTAGATTCAGTTTCGTCAGAAGAATTGTCGTCGACCACAATAATTTCGAGATCTCTATAATCTTGAGATATAATAGATTCCAATAGCTGGATCAGATAAGTGTTTCTATTATATGAGGGTATTATAAAACTAACCATTTTTTAATTCGTATTAATATGAACAGACTTAAACACAAATGATACACTGCTAAACCACTTGTTTTTGAGGAAGATGTTGTTAGACTTGTTAACCTATCAAGAGATAATTAAAACCATTGGCTGCACTTATTCCTTAATTTCTGATTTATGTTAGTAAACCATCGGTCCCAAAAGCTATTGCTATTTTACTGCCATAGATCTTTTGGAAATGACTGAATTAAATCTGCCTGCAGCTTGTCAAGATTACCTATTGGAGGCATACTCAATCGCTCTTTTAAAGCTTCTTCAACAGACTTTGCTACAATTATATCCTTTCTATCTGTACTATAATAGTAATCTTTATACTTAAACATATCACCATCCAGGAAATCTAAGAGTATTGCAGGAACACCGTACGCTTCTGCGATAATTATTCCGTGAAGGGAACCACTAATTACATATTTAGACGAAGCAAGTCTATCTATGAATCCCTTCCAGTCTGATGTCAAAGTGCTAATTTGATTTTCACTATAATCACTACTGATCTCTGTGTCTTTAGAGAAGTGAGCAATAATCGTGTAGTCGTACTGTTTTGTAATCACAGGTTTATAAAAAAGCGGTAAAAGTAATGCTGGATCACCATAGTACTCAGGACACTTGAATCCATTCTGATTTAATTTCTCTCTGGACAAGGGGCCTCGCACCGCCCGAATATCCAACTCTACTTTTGGCAGTACGGAATTTTCAAAATGAATGCCACTACCCCATATTACCATATCTGATTTTGCAGCCGTTATTACGGAACCAATCGCAAACATTCTCTCTGTTTTCTTTTTTTTATTCTGCAGATTAAGGTGCTCTTTTACCATATCAACCACAATGGGAGATAACATATCTCCTACATTATCAATGTTGTTAGGTCTTTTATAGTAGTAAACATTAACTTCACCTTCTTTAATTGGCCGGCTTTTGTCGTACCAATTATACTTGAGCCATCGGTTTTTTTTACGCAACTCCGAAGCCCATTTATATCCAGGTACTGAGTTCAAAACATTCCGCATTTTCATATTAAAATAGTTTATAAATAGAAAGCTTACTGATTACCGTCAGAATATTAGTGCTCAAACACTATCTTACTTTTACTTTGATTAATTTATTTTCTTCAAAATTTTCTTTTAATCTCTCATGCCAGAATACGTTACTGCATGTCATAAGCCCCAAAAGGTTCAAAATTAATAGACAACAACTATAATTCCCTGAATATTCTTTTATCGTTTCAATTTTTTCCCAATAAAGTTATATATCATCGCTTTCTCCGTTTTTTTAAAACCTAGTAGAAAAATTACCGTTAGCGTAACCATTACGATAACTAAACTTTCCCAGACTAATTTGAAAAACGTATCGGATAAGCCGGCAGAAAAATAGAAAGCATACAACAGCCCAACACATAAACAGGTGATATATAATATTGGCAGAAAAACCTCTTTAGTAAAAATTGAAATACTTAAGGCCACCATTTTCTTCAGAAATAAAAGCCTTAAAACAAAAGTTATAAATGAGAGGATTATTGTGATATATAAAAATACCGGAGGATCATTAGTGATTTTAAAAGCTAGATAGCTTAATGGTAAATTCAAAAACAATATTGTACCAACAATGATCTGATACCACTTAATATCACCTGTGGCCATGGCGCCAGTAGCAAGTGGCCTGGAAACGCACTCTATCAATAAATTTACAAGTGCTAAATTAACAAGAATAGCTGTGTATTGCGGTGGGTTTTTGAGCCACCAAATCAATATGAAATGAACATTAAAGATAATTGGGCATACCAAAACGAACATCAGATAATAAGAAAATTTCGAAGCCTGAAACATTAGTTTATGCATTTTTGGCATATCCCCTTGTGCATAATTTTTATAAATCTGAGGATTTACCGCCATTTGAAAATTTGATGAAAACGAATTTATCGCAGTTTGAACTTGTATCATAATTCCATAAGCCGCGTTAACTACTGTCCCAAAAAATATATTCAGCAACATATTTGTCCCTTGTCCTTTAGCTACATAAGCAATATTTCCAAACAGATTCCATCCTGAATAAGAGATCAATGTTTTATAAAGGTTTTTATCCTTATAAAACCGGAATTTGCTTTCTTCAAAATTTCTCAAGCAATATATTTTGTAAATCGTGGATACGATAACGAGCGCTATAAAGATTAGCACTGAGTATGTTTCTAGCTTATTAAAAGACGATAGATACAAGAAGTACACAATTAACAATTTTAGGACAACCTCAGCTATACTGATCATCGCAAAAACATTCATACGTTCTCTAACAATAATTAATGCGTTAAATGGTACCTGCGTAATACTTACCATACTAGCCAATATAGAAAACTGATATATAAAATTTGTTTCGTCTATTCTGCCGGCTGGTAAATTCAATTTGTGATTTACGAACCATAACCCAATCGTTTCGGCAATTAGCAATACCAACAGTGCGATACCAATATGGATAACCAAAGCAGAATTGAAAGTCTTACGAAGACTTTCCCAATCCTTTTTTCCTACATCTATTGCTAAAAAACGTTGCGTAACCGTAGACATTGCCGAATTAACGAAAGTAAAAAGGGTCACTACTCCTCCCACTACACTATAAATACCATAATCTTGAATACCTAAAGCGTTTAGAACCACTCGTGATGTATAAAGACTCACGCCCATGGTAAGAAACATCCTGACGTAAAGTAACATCGTATTTTTAGCTATTCTTTTTGAATCTGACACGTTAAGAGTTTAAAATTTTAAATCATTATAGATTAATTAGAATTGTTTTTAACCAACCCATACAAGCGGTAATTTTTCAATTATCATTATTATAATTACCTTCTTGTGATCCTTTGCCATAGCGTACGTTGAACGTTTTCACTACCATATTCGCCATAACCATAACCATAGCCGCCATAGCCATAGCCATAACCATAGCCTTTACTCAACTGGATATCATTTACTACAATCGCCAGCTTATCCATTTTCCCACTATCCTTTAGAGACTGAACAATATTCAATTGATCTTTATGTGTGTAGTTTTGGCGCACCAGATATAAACATGTATCAGCAAAAGGCGCCAACAATTGTGCGTCAGCAATTATTCCAACTGGCGGGGCATCAATAATTATATAATCAAACCTTTTCTTAAGTTCATCCAGCAAGAGTTTTGTTCTTTCACTCATTATACTTTCCGCCGGATTGGGTGGAATAGGCCCCGAACTTAATAAAAACAAGCTTGGGTGTATATCCACTGGTTTTATTAAGTCATCTATTACAGTTTCCTGGTTTATGATAAAATTGGTAAATCCCACAGAACTGCTTGCGCCAATCTTTGCCGTTAAGCCAGGTTTCCGCAAATCAAGCTCCATTAACAGCACTTTTTTACCAGTTAGCGCTAAAATATTACCTAAATTAATGGCTACAAACGACTTACCTTCACCTGACATACTCGAGGTTAATAAAATCGTCTTTTTATCTTTTTCATTCAGATAAAATGAAAGATTGGTTCTTAACGCTCTAAATTGCTCGGATATTGCGGAGCGCGAGTTTGCCGCGATGATCAGGTTTTCTCCACCTTCATTATGACTAATTTCTCCAACGATAGGCACATCTGTTAATCGCGTAATATCATCTTTTGACTCAATCCTTGTATTTAACAAATCTTTCAAATAGATTACAGCAACAGGCAAAATTAAACCTAAAGCAACAAAGACAAGCATTACATAAGCCCTTTGCGGACTAAAAGGTTTAAGCGCTGATTTTGGAGAATCAATTGTTTTGGAATTCGAGAGATTCGCTGTTTTTGAAACAGATGTTTCTTCGCTTTTCTTCATTAAAAACAAATAAAGCTCTTGTTTGATTTGCTGCTGTCTGGCCAAATTTAGATAATTACGCTCTATTTTTGGTACTTGCTGCAAATTGTTTTCAACGCTACTGATCTGTCTTCTGATTCCATCCCGGCTGATCCTAAATGTCCGCTGCGTATTTTCGATATTCGAAAGCATATCGGCCCTTAAATTCGCAATCTGATTGTCAAGATTTACAATCTTCGGATTGGTCACCGTTTCTCCTAAAAGACGTTTATCTCTTTCAATTAATAAGCTATTGTATCGTTCAATCAATCCATTAAAAACGGCATCTGATGCAAATACTGCACTCGGAAGCACGCGTTTGTTGCGACTATCATCTTTTAGATACTCTTGCAGGCTACTTAAAATACTAAGTTGTGTTTCTATTTTAGATAAATCATTTACATACTGAGTGGTATTTTGAATCAGAGTTTTGCTCTGCTCACTCATATCCGCTAAATTATTCTTTTCTTTAAAACCTTGAATATTGCCTTCTAAATCACCTAATTCATTACTGATGATGCTTAACCTGTTGTGAATAAATTTAATTGTACTGTCTGCAATCATGTTTTTGTCATCTATGTTGCTTTGTACGTACTTTTCGATCAATTTATTTAAAATGTCTTCGCCCTTTTTTGGTATTACATGACTAAGTGTTAAATCAATTATTGTCACTTTTGTATTGGTCGCCAATACAGTAAGGCTGCTTAATAGTTCAGCACTCGCTGCATCAATTGATTTAATCACAAACTCGTAATCAGTACCATCTTCCTTCAAAGGTTCATTATTGTGTATCTGTATCACGCCTATATGATCGAGCGTAATTGGCTTATCATACTCTGTAGTTAGTTTAGTGTCTTCAGCGGTTAAAAGTATTTTGCCATTTTTTAATGGCTTTAAAATAAAGTCCCCTGTCTTAATTGTATCTGCCTGCTTTAAAATCGTAACCTCAAAAGGGGATTTGTATAACTCTATGCTTTTAATACTACCTTTTTTGTAATATTTAATATTGAGTTTCATGTCCCGCACTACTTTCTCAATAAGATCACGGGTCTTCAAGATCTCTACCTCGTTGTCAATCGAGCTTTTAACACCTAATAATCCCCCCATATCGGCTAGTACATCGCCTTGCCCAACTAATCCCCCTTTCTTATCATCATTAACCAATAGTCTTGCAGTTATCAGGTACTTTGGCGTGCTGTAACGTAAATAAGAAAATGATATAAAAAGACCTAAACCTATACTCAACAAAAACCAGGGCCATGCCGATAGCATTCGCCCAATGATGAGTTTGAAATCAAATTTTTGCGATCTGTCTTGTATACTGTTGGGTTGTATGTCCATATAATATCCCGAAATAATTATTCTTTTTTTAAAATATCCTTATAAAGGCTAATACTAAAACTGAAATCGCCGAAAGAGCGAGGCCTATAGTTGTCCGTGTTGGTGCGTTTAATGCTGAGATTTTAGCTTTTGTTGGCTCAACATAAATGACGTCGCCTTGTTTCATATAATAGAATGGACTACTGAAGATATCAGCAGAATTGATACTTAACCTTCCAGTTGTTTTTATACCGTTAACCTCTCTTAAAACCAGAATATTTTCACGCTTACCGTACAGAGTTAGGTCACCGGCCAAACTCAGCACATCCAAAATCGAGACTTTTTCGTTAGGCAGTATGTAGGCTCCAGGTTTTGCCACTTCTCCTAACACAGAAATTTTGAAGTTAGCAAAACGCACATTTACATTTGGATTGATAAAATCTTTAGCCGCTTTCGACCTGATTAACTCTCTTGCATCAAAAGTTGTTAGCCCGCCAACCTTGACTTTACCTAACGTAGTTATTTCTACCTCGCCATTTTTATCAACCAAGAAACCAGTAGTCGAAGCACTGGTAGTTGCAGAACCGTTGGTTGGCAAGCTACTCGTTTGATTAGCCACAGAAGCACTTGAAGGATCAATTGTGATAATGCTAATTGCCAAAATATCATCAGGCTGAATTTTTGGCTCTTCAAACTTAGCTGTTGAATCCAAAGTAGATTTAACAGCCGTTTGATTTAGATTCTGGAAATAGGTGACTTTTTTTGTACTGACGCATGAGGAAAAGAAGATAAGCCCTATTAAAAGATATTTGCTTAATGAGGTATAAGTATTTTTTTTATTCATGGATAGCTAACTTTTTATAAAATTTCTCAAAGATATTATTTTAGACTGTTTACGACTAATATTTTCAGCTTCTGGCAACAAAATACCTATTAAAGGGTATAAATATAAGCTTAAGCAAAAAGCTGAATGTTTTTGAACCCATATTTCCCAATAGCATTATATAAATTTCCATTCCTAACAGCTCTTTCTAAAACCGTTAGGTGCTTATCATGGTGAAGATCAGTTCCTGCTAGGTCATATAACTGTTCTGCTAATAAATACTCCGCGGCAAATTTCACAGGTTTCCCATAGTATCCCAAAATAGATAGTAAATTCAATTGAAATAAACATCCCATATCTTTAAGCCGAAGATAACGATCATGTGCATGGTGGTAGAAATTGTATCTTTCGGGATGAGCAAGTATTATAATATACCCCTTGATCTGTAACTCAAATATCACTTGCTCGATATTTGGTGTTTCATTTAAATATGACATTTCGATTAGCAAATAACCACCTGGAAGCGCTAAATGTTCATTTTTAACTGCAAATGTATCATCTACCATATATTCCGCCGCAGCAGCAATTTCTATGCCAATTTCCTGAGCGATTAAAGCTTGTTTTACGTTTTCAAGTACTGGAAGAATGGTTTCTTTAGTGTTCGGATAGAGTTCTGTAAAAATATGAGGGGTACAAATTAGTTTGGCAAAACCTAGAGCTTTAAGTCGCTTGATGTATGATACAGATTCCTCTATATCTTTTGCGCCATCGTCTATTCCCGGCAGCAGATGAGAATGTATGTCAACCCCTAACCAGCTGATATCAGCTACAATTGGGGCTCTTTTCTTAAAAACAGAGAACATTCAGAGATATTTTCATAATTAAATCGCATAAAGATAGAAAAAAAATAAAAACCATTTACAAAAACTGTTTTTTTCTCAAATTGTAGTCACTAACGAGACTATAAAATTGAACAACTGTCAAAATAGAATAAAACAATATTATTTTATTGTTAAATAATATTAAAATAAATATTTGACGAGCAACTTCAAGCATACACCTACCGAAATCTCTCAACCAATACCAGATAAACGCAAACATCTTTGCAAAGATACACAATTAGCCATTTTAACATGAAATTAATTCCATGAACAAAAGGTTTAGCCCCATTTTCATTACTCAAATAAGTTGCCTGGTTAGTGTAAGCTCAAAACTATTGAATCCTCTCGCCTGAAATCACCATTAAGCTATAAATATTACCGCCTATACATTAAACCTACTTTTAGATGAAGATTGTCTACATCTTGTTTATCCCAGTTCCAAATTCTTATCGGTATAAACAATATCTTTAGCCGTATATGATCATTGTGATAGTATGAAAACAGAGCTTAAATAACTGATAAACATATATAACCAATTTTTATTCACATTTTTAATTGGTTTTCCTTTGTAACAGTCTTATTTAATAATATAACCGAAGTCATCACAGCATTACAATGTTTCGATAAATAAATTGTGATTATCTTTGGCTAAATCAAAATTTGACTGTCATAAAAACACAATATTAGGTTCACCTAATTTTGTCATCACTAATTATCGACTAACAACAAATTAGAACTACCATCTATATAACAAGCCGATTTTAGCATGAAAATTATTAATGTCAGCTTTGTCCCAAACAAAGATATCGGTCGGACTTTGATTGCTAAACTGATATTGGTAATTGAGCGATCGAATATAGCCCAACTGGGCATTTAGTATGAAGTTTTTGTAGTCCCAGTTTAGGTTACCCAAAAAGGTTAAATCAACCCAGTGCCGCCTAAAGTCAGTTACCTCCCCTTTACCAAAAGCACTGTAATAAAGGTCATTGTTGTTTAATGTTCGCTCTATTGTTAAGCCAATTTTTTTTAAACCCTTTACCCAGTTTACATCTAACGACTGCATATTGCTACCTGGCCCAATACCTGCGCCAAAAACCTGTCCGTTATTGGTATAGCCAGCGACTACTGAATGGTGTGCATACCAGGATGGATATGCACGCAATGTACGCGTGGAGGTACCTTGCAACTGCGTAAATTCAATACCTGCCTGTATGTACTCATCGGGCTTATTCAATCCGATCAATTTTCGGAAACCGGCTACATATGCTTCTGAATGTTCAGGCTCTACGAACGCGTCGCGCGCATCCCAGGCATGATCATTTCTGCCAAACTGCATATAAACTTCTGCCTTAGATTCTGGCATTACCCAGCGGGCATAAAAAGAAAGGTTTTGATCGCTTTTATTAAGGTCTTCTGGATTTGGAAGGGTAGGGTCATCTAACCTATAGCTTTGCTTTTCCAGTGCCGAAAAAACTGGAAAATATCCTTTAAGGCCATTCTCCATGTCGTTATGGTATACCACATACGCTCTATCAAAACCAAAAAATAAATTAGGCACCCACTTAGGTTGCCAGGTAATGGCAAAAGCAGAAAGGTAACGCCAATCTGTCGGCTTTTGGTTATAACCTGGTAATGCAGGCATTGCCGAATTAGATGCCTCTAGCTTCCCACCAATTATTTGTGCTTCGAACGAACCTATATAAGTCTTAATAGGTCTTGTCGTATTCAAGGTAACGTGCTTGAAACCATCGGCATTATTACTCATTAACAGCGAGTTTCTTACACCTGGGCCCCACCACAAGTTTTCGTTTGAAAGACCGATAGATACAGGATCAAAAGTTAGGCGGATACTACTTTGCCCCCAATTTAACTTCGAATAGCTACCTCCACTAAAACGCTCAGGCAAATCAATACGGTTTAAGTAGCTACGATAGGCATTAGCAAATGCGGTTCCATTTGCTCGTTCGTAGGTTTGCGTAAAGCTACTATTCTGAGCATACACAACTTCGGGTCTTAACTGGATGCTTAGTGGTCCAAATTTCGTGTAGATACCCGCCGAGAGCTGAGTTTGATAACCTTTGGCCTGAATCATTGAACCATCATTCATGCCATAAGGATGATGGCTGTTGAATTGTTGTTGCCAAACTACCGGAAGCGCATAAACAGAAAGCAACTGATTGGGCGACTGATACAAGCGTTTACGGAAACCAGAAAGTGATTGGGTTTCAGCTTCTTCATCAAACTGATGCGAATTACGCTCATTAATAAATAGCGGTCTAATTAAATAAGAGCTATTCGACGTATCTAATCCAAGCAATTGGGAACGGCGGTAAGTATCTTCTACGCCATTCAATATACCTACAGGTAGAGTTTGGCTGAAACCACTGAACTGCGATAGTAAGAGTGCAAAAAATACACCAAGCGAGAATTTGATTTTACAAAAGGATGTATAGGTTTTATTCATTCTATTTATATTTAGCTTTCAAAGATAATCTCTTATTCTAAGATATTCATTACTATCGGGTTAATTGTGAGCAAAGTGGTTGTTTATTCTTCAGAGTGCTGAAATAATGAATTCACAAATCAATTATGGGCTTTCAAAAGGTAGTCTTTACCTTCGATTCCAAACCGTACCCCTAAAAACAAGATGGCCACCATAACTACAGATATTAGAATAGGTATAATGCCCATATTGATGTATAGCAACAGCACCAAATTAAGCAAAAACTGAATCGTGACATATAAAATAGTTACCCCCAAATGGCTCCATTTTTTTTGATTAGCAAGGTATTGATAGAAGTGACTACGGTGCGCTTCAAATATATTCTCTTTGCGTATTTTACGAAAGATAATGGTGGAAGCTGTATCTAGCCCATAAAACAAAAACAATAATATATATCCAAAATTCCCTGTTTTAAGGATCAGTTGACCGATAAGAAAAATGAGCACAAATGCTATGCTGACACTACCTACATCACCCGCGAAACACTTCGCCTTCTTTCTGAAATTAAAAAAATTAAATACAATTAATGAAAAGGCCAATATAATCAGCAAATCAGACGAGGTGAAGGAAACGATCTTTACATTAATATAGTATAAAGTTAGGGTGGCAAGCAAGCTATAGGCGCCCGTTATTCCATTAATTCCATCCATGAAATTATAGGCATTGATGGTCCCTATAACAAATATCAAAGCAATGGCCAAATAGTACCAAGGTTGCGTAAACAGTTGCCATTGGTAAAACATGAACAGTACGGAAACGAAATGGACACTTAAACGCACCTTATTCTTCAAGGTTAAAATATCATCCAAAAAACTAATAGTAGCAATCGAAATCAACCCTATAACAAAGTAGAAATATTGGAAATCAGATACTATAAAAAAAATAATTACAGCCAGGCTAAAAATAATCCCGCCACCACGTAACGTTACTGCTTGATGTGAGCTTCTGGCATTTGGCTTATCAATAATATTATAATGATCAGCTATTTTAAAATAAGCCAGTTCCATTATAAATAATGCGAACAAAATCAAGATGGCGGGTATAAATGTAACCATACGTTAATGATAATGATTTAAAAAGTAAGTTTCTAAAGAGTGAGGCTTTACACACGAAAGGAATTTGCAGTTAACATCAAACCTTCTTTTGTAGCTAGGGGTAAGGTGATATTTAAAGTATTTTTTAATTTATCGTTACTAACCACATAATTCTCTGTCAATTTTGTTAATCGCTCTGTATTTAACGGTAATCTAAATTTATCCCCCAACTTTGCCAGGCTTTTAATAAAAGTGGCTGAAATAGCCCATAATTTTGGCTGTTTATTTAGAGATGCAGCTAGTATACCAACCACTTCATTTGTTGATACTGCCTCATCATCGGCAACATTATACACACCAGAAGGGGCTTCACTCTGGATAAGTTTCGTAATGACAAAACAAAGATTCTCTACACTCAAAAACGATCGTTTGTTTGCAAAACTAGCTAGAGGATATGGTATATCCATTTTAACGAATTTATAAAGAAGGTTAAGGTTGCCTTTATTGCCAGGGCCATGAATCATGCAGGGACGGAGTATATAATACATTTTACCATCAGGTAAAAGTTGGTTTTGAATGTACATCTCGGCCTGTAATTTTGATTTTCCATAATGAGTTAATGGTTTAGGCATTTCCTCTTCGGTTAATGTACCCTCAACAACGTCTGAAACGGCTTTTACTGAACTGATAAATATGAATTTTTTAGCATTGGATTTAAGAAATGCATCGTAAAGCTTTTTCGTAAGTTCGTAATTTATTTCGTAATACGCACTAGGAACCGCTGCTCGTTGCAGGTCGTGAGCTTTACCTGCTAAATGCACAATTACTTCATCTTCAGGGTCGATTACCGGATTGGTTACCAAACGAAGCGACAAGGTGTTAACCTGATAATCGTTACGCAAATAGTCAACCAAATTCTTTCCGACAAAACCTGTAGCACCGGTTATTTTGATTTCCTTCATAATTCAAGCACTTTATCTTCAATTTCTTTCCAGATTAACTCCTGAGCATAATCACGCTCCATCAATAATCTCCCATTTAAACCATGTTGGTGGACAATGCTTGGATTCTCCAAGTAGTATGCCATTGCATTCTTAATATCCAGGGGTTTACTACCAACAAATTTACCTGTATAATCGTTTACGATTGCGTCTATGCAACCAGTTGCCCTGGTGGTAATTACCGGAATTTCCATAGCAGATGCTTCCAATACAACGGTTGGAAACCCCTCCCTATGTGATGGCAATATAAATATATCCATAAGGCCATAAAAAGGCAATACATCTAAAATCAGGCCTGTATGTATAATAGACGGCTCGTTTGTGATAAATTCTTTAATGTCTTCCGCAAGAGCGTCACGGTCTTCAAAAGGGCCGATTAACAACAGTTTAATCTGCCTAAATTCTTTTAACAGGAGTTGCCAACCTTCTATTAATTCTTTAATTCCTTTATCATTTACCAATCTACCCACATAACCAAAAACCCTATCATTTTGCGCGATGTTGTATCTATTATTTAAAGACATGGTAACGGCAGGGGATAGATTAGCTTTTGAGAAATGTTGCAAGTTAATTCCGTTACAGGTGCCTTTATACAAGAGAATATTTTTTTTTGGATCACTTAAATTTTCTTTCTCACTAACCACTAACACAGAAGGACTAACGCAAACGATCTTTTTAGCCATCATTCCAGTAATGCTTTCAATAGCCTTCAACAGCTTTCTCTTGATGCCTTTAGAAGTTTCATACATTAAGCCATGTCTAAAATAAATTCTTTGTGAAACACCTGCCAATAATGAAGCTGCCATGGCCAATAAGCCGCCCTTGGGTGTATGCCCTATAACCACATCGATCCCCTCTGCCTTTATTAGACGATACAATTTATAAATGGAGATTAAGTCAACAAAGGGATTTATGCTTCTTAAAATAGGAATTGGATGGCCCACCACTTGCTCTTGGGCAACATATTGGTCAAAAAAAACGGATGGACTACAGGCTATATGAAAAACTACTCCTTTCTGCTTAAAAAATGCGAATTGTTCTCCTATAAAATATGGCAATACAAACGCAATATTGACAACATGGAGCACCTTTTTTGGCTGAGGAAAGGTTTTGTTCAACTCTGCATTCATATATTATGACTTAAAACGGTTTTGTAAACTTCAATTTGTGCAGCTAACATTTTCTCCAAACCAAAATGATCTGCCCTTTGCGCACATTTTTTCGCAGTTTCATTATAAAATTCGGGATCAGCCATTAATTGCTCTACACAGGAAGCTAACATTTGCTCATCCCGGGTATTAAAAAGTAAACCGTAGGATTCGACTATTGCGTTAAGACCACTAACATTACTGGCTACAACTGGTTTGCCTGCAGCCATTCCCTCTACAGCAGTAAGTCCAAATCCCTCCCAATTTGATGACTGGATTACCACATCAGCTGTCATAATTAAGTTTGGGATATCGGCTCTTACACCTAAAAAGAGAACTCTTTCCTTTAAATGCAATTGGTTAACCAATTCGACGCATTCAGCTTTTAATTCACCATTTCCAACCAGAAGCAACTTAAAATGGTTAGGTAGTAATGCGAGTGCTTTAATTACCGTCTTTTGATCTTTTCCCTTTTGAAATCTCGAAGTTTGAATAAGAAGGATAGCATTTTCATCCTCAAAAAATTCACGCTTCGGATAAGGCAACGCATTTTTAAATACAGCAACATTAATCCCATTATAAATAACATAGCAACGGTTGGCATCATATTTTAGTTTTTCAACTAACTTTAGCTTTACAGCCGGAGTAATAGCAAATACGCCACTGTAAAAGCTATAAATTAACCGGTCTAACATCCTGAATATGAAATGGTCTATGCGTCTGTTGTTTGTGCTATGCTCTGTAAATAACAGGGGCACTTTTAAGCGAAATAAGAACTTGGCTATAGCTACCAAATACAGGGAAGGAAAGAGATGCACATGAACAACATCAAAATTCTTTAAATGCTTTTTTAAGCGAAAAATGTGCAAAGGATTATATATGGAGCCTTTTCCAAGATCCATTATTTTACCATCAAAATTTTGACTTAAAGTATCGTAAAATATTGTCTTTTCTCCATTCAAACACAATAAACTTGCCTCAATTCCGAAACTTTTATATCTTGGTAAGACATCCACAAGTAGCTTTTCTGCTCCAGCAACTCCTAAAGAATTAATTATATGTAATATCCGCATCAATACGCAAAATGACACCAAATATAGGCTTTATATTATACTTGCTACAATTACTTTAATTAAAGTGCTTTCAAAAAAATATATTATTGAGCCTTTACCACTTTATTTTTCCAACCGTTGCCATTTTCAATTTTAGAGAAATTTGCAATCAAAAAATTTTTAGTTGTACTCGTAGCTTCGAAGCGGTTATTAGTTAGTATAACGTAATCTGAGCGATTATTGAATATAACATTGGAATCATATTCGAAAGCACCATCTATTTGAAAGGTATTATCCGTGATGTTAATTTGTGGCGACCCCAAAAGCCTTTTAGTATCAATAAACAATAACGAGCGATCACCATAGTTCCCCCTGGCGAAGGTTTTTTTTACCGTTTTAAGCATTCTTAAATTTTTATTACTAATGTAGTTTCCTTGAAAAGATACATTTTTATAGGAAGTTTGCTTATTCCCCTCAACCAGAACGAAACCTAAATCACTACCTAACAACTTGTTGTTCATAATGCGATGCCCGCCATCTGTTTCTTCTACATGCAGGGCACGGTCATAGCCCTCTTCCACCACGTTATTGCTGATGAGGATATCTTTGCACATATATTCAATAACGAGACCTGATCTTCCTAACTGACCTGTTTGAGACAGCTTATTGCAAATGTAGTTGTTACTGATCGTACCCCTTCTTACGTTTGACATATAAATTCCATCACCGTAGCTATCATTTTTAGGATTATAGCCCCAAACATTTAAAATCTTGGAGTTTAATACTTCTGCATATTGAAAACAGGCCGATACGGGAATTCCCTCTTGCTTAGTTGATGCTATATGGATTCCTTGCCCGTAAAACTCCTTTACAATAACATTATTCACGTGTGCTTGGTTTTTATCGTAAATAAGCAGCGCAGCAGACCAATCCGCTTTGTTGATTTTTGGATGAGTATTGCTAAAAGGTACATTTTTTCCAATAAGCGTGATGTTTCTGATTTTGAATATACTTATAGAATTTTCAAACAAATAGCCACGGGCAACCAGAATGTCTGTTAAAGAACTTGAAACAAATGTAGGGTTGGTTTTATTCCGTTGTTCACCAATTATTTCCTTGATACCCTCAACGTAATTCAATACCAAAGCCTTATGCAATTTGTATTGACCATAAGGGACAACTACCTTAGCGTTTAAGCTTTTCACGGCTACGTCAAAACATTTTTGTATGGCTTCCGTATCATCAGCAATACCATCACCTTTAGCGCCAAAACTTTTAATATTATATGTTTTGATGTTTTGCGTTTGTGCACATCCTAAGTGGGTGATATTAAAAATAAAAAAAATGATAAAAAAGCTCTTTAGCATACATAATCATTATCAAAGTTTAAATTCAAGCACCATTAGCGATTTTTGTCTTTAGTAAGGTACATCAAATCGGCAAGCGATTTTGCCAAACGCGACCGCAATGTTTGCTTAAATGGTACCGTAATTCTGGTCACGGCATATCGTTCAAATCTATAAAAATTAACCATCGCCTTTAGTTTCTGCGTAGCAGGTATATCATAATTTGCCAATTCCCCATAACACATACAGGTGTTAATCGGGCTATTCTTTCTTACTTTAAAAATATTAGCAGTTAATCCCTCTGGCTGATATTCGCACATATAAATATTTTTGTTGATATATCGAAGATTATATTTTTCCAACCGATTAAAGAAGAGGGCTTCAGGACAGAATTTTTCTCCTAAGGTTTCCGGAAAAGGATATTTTTCAAAAATGGATGTTCTGATAATCTCGGCTTTATCTCCTTTTTCGTTATATTTATACCTAAAATCTAAAGTGCTACAGTCCATTTGTGTATACTGCGGATTTCCGTTAGCATTACCATCTAAGGTACACTTATTAAATACAATGCCACCCATAGCCGGATTCTTATCAATTTCCGCCCAGTGTGTTTTTATCGTTTCCACGGCATCTATCGTAAGATAGTCATCAGAGTCTACAATAAAAAAAAGAGGGGTTTGAGCTAGTTTTACTCCTTCGTTTATCGCAATATGTTTCCCCGCATTTTCTTTCTTATGATACACAAGTTTAAAAGGCAGTGTTAACTTTCGCAAGTCATCAAAAAACAAATCCGTGCCATCTGTACTTCCATCGTCCACAACAACCCATTCGAACTGATGGTTTGTCTGTTCCAAGAGACTTTTGTACAATCTTTCAATCAATTGCCTGCGATTATAGGCAGGGGTAAAAATAGTTACGTACATGTTAGTTGATAGTTTTGCGCATGATGGTCTTAAAAACAAGTGCTAAGATACTGCCATAAATACTGAATCTATGTTGCAAAAGGAGCTTTATCTTGGTATACAAATTACCAGATGTTGCAAATGCAAAGTATGCTCTGTACAAATTCTTTTGCTCTTCATTAAGTTTATCTTGATAGGTTGCGTAGAAAGACCTAGTTGCCTCGAAATGTTTGCGGTCAATTACTGGTATCTCACTTTTAAATAGTGATTTTATTTTTGCAACCTTATCATAATTTATATTTGAAGTAGCTTTATTACTATGAAACTGCCTATATAGCATTAAAGACTTTTCTACACTTTCTAATTTCGCAAAGGTGATGGCACCGAGTGTAATAAAATGATCATGCATCACAATTTCTGCTGGTATATGTTCAAGTTTTCTTCTTAGTTGTTGGTTAAACATCAAAGAACACCCCTGTATTCCTCCATTAAGGAACAATTGCTCCCTTAGGTTTTTCGGGTATGAGTTAGTAATCCTGTCTGCAATTATTCCTCGATCATGCGTGTAAGCATAACCATTGGCAAAGCAGGCCATCGGATCACTTACCCCTTGAAATTTAGCCACTAACAAGGAAAGTTTATTTTCAAACCAGATATCGTCCTGATCGCAAAAAATAGTCAGATCAGCAGTTGACAGTTTAAATAAATGTATAAAGTTGGCGGCAGCCCCACCGCAAACGATGCCATCTTCTATTAAAAAGATACGTTCATCTAAGCTCATGTACCTTTTTATAATGGTTATTGTATTGTCGCTAGAACCATCGTCATGAATCTTCAGTTTCCAATCTCTGAAGGTCTGACCAATAAGCGACAATAGTTGGTTTTCTAAGTATTGACCTCCATTGTAGGTTGCCATTAAAATATCTAATTGTGCCATAAAAATCAAAAATAAGGACGAATAAGTGCTGGATCAATTAGTTTAATACCATAATACAGAAAGAATACAAGAAAAATGATGTGTAGGGTAAAGTAGTAGTATCGTTTTTCTCCTGTTTGAAGCGTAGACAACATATTTGGCAAAAGTAAAATGCCAAACTGGAATAAGAGATATGAAAACCTTTGTAATATTGATGTTTGGTAAAAGAATAAACTTAGCGCCAAACCGGATGCAAAAATCCTGTAATACAGCGAATAACTTAAATCTTTATTCCCATTCAAATAGCTAGAGTTTATGAAATAAACTGCCATAATTAAAAATCCCAACGCAGCCACTGCTAGTCCGCCTCCACTTTCCTCTTCTAAATAAATTTGCATATGCTCCGGTATCCCGCCCAACGTTAATACCACCGAGAAGAAATTATAAAATATACCAACAACAGATATTACAACCAATATTGGATAAAAGTATTTATTCTTCACAGAAAAGCAAAGGATTAGTACAGGTATCAATATAAATGCACTATTATGAAAAAGTAGTGAAGTGGCAAATAAAAGCAAAGCCTTGAAGTATTTAAACTGCGCGAGAGCATGTATACACCAAAAAACTAATGCACAACTTAGACCATATCTAATTTGTGTAAAATCACGATAAAGCAAAAAGAAACTTAAATAAAACAACAATGATGTAAAAGGAAAATTGGAATTTTTATAAAAAAAAGTGTAATTTAAAATGCCTGTTGCAGATGCTACTAAAATAAACAGTATCCTTTCATCACCACCCAAAACGAGAATAAGCTTATTGAGTAACATATACCCTCGTTCGGTATTTTCTGAATAGTCTCCTTTAAAAATTTCCAAAAACGTATAGTTATCTGCCTGTTTTAACATCTCTACGTAGTTTATACTATCGTTATCTAGTCCTATAGCTCTAAAGCCTACTAATGTTATGAGGGACAGGCAAAATAGAACATAAATACTCACTTTTAAATAAACTTTATCTGTAAAGTCTAAGGCACAAAAAAGAAAAGACAAGACAAATACCAGATAGTATATTAACATAATACTGTGTATTTAAAAATAACTGCATTTACAACAGGTAAAACCTTTCCCAAAAACGTACAATCCCTACTACAGGAATGAATGCATCCTACTTTAACGTCGAATTTTACTTTTTCCCATTCGAGCAAAAACCATTTTGCGTTATAAAAACCTAAATTTTTTAACATAATAGAATATTACTAAAAAAATAACAGTTTCTACAGTTAACATGCTATAAATAGCTCCGTTTATCTGGTAATAAAAAATAGCTAAAACACTGCATGGGACACTTAAAAATCCGGTAATTAAATAAATTGAAGAGAATTTCCTTTTATGCATTTCATTACCTAATGCCAGCAAGCCTAGTTGCCCACCTACACCACCTAAAGCAATTGGAAAAATCATGGTCATGAAGAGTAGTAACAAATAACTTGCATTACGATCAAATCCGATTAAAAATTTGGAGACAATCCAACTTTCAAAGAAAATGAAGCTCAAAAATGACACTGTCATTATCACGGTAACGCCGAGTAATACCATTTTAAATATCTTTTTTGCTTTTGCAAAATCTGTTTGTTTCAATCTCGCCAGTAAGGGGAAACATGCTTGATTAATGGGGCCTAGTACGCCAAAACAAATAACCCTCACAATACGTTCAATTGCCGCGAAAAGACCGACATTATAGGGCGTGGAGAAAAAACCTAAAAGTAATGTTAGACTATTAGTATATAAACTTATTGCAGAATTAGATAGAAATATTGGCCATGATCCTTTTATTTCATCCATATAATTGCGTGGATGTGTCGAAAAAGAAAAATTCATAAAATAGTATCTATAATTTTTATATACATAAGCTATAGAGATTAAGCCCGCTAGCAGAATAGCTAACGACTGAATAAAAATAGCCATTCCTGAATCTTCTTTGTCCTTAACCAAAATAAATATTAAAGGATACGATAACAGTTTAGAGCATGCATTGATTAAGCTCAGGGCTTTCATCTTATTCAATCCCTGAAACCACCAGATGGGAAACAAAACAGTGCCTAAAACCATGGTCAAAGAAATCCAAATACCTTCTCGGTATTCAAATAGTTTATCTATAAATAAGGTAGCGATAATGGTAACCAGTGCAGCCATCAAGAAGAAAACAAATTTGATTATCAATATATTCCAAAAAATATCCTTTACTTGATGCTCATTATCAACATTTTCTGCTATCTTTTTTGTAGCAGTTAAGTTAAACCCAAAATCAACAAATAATATTATAAATTGCGAAAATGCGAATGCGTAACTATACTTACCAAATGACTCCGTGGAAAGGGTAAGCAATAAGTAGGGGAGTGTTAATAGAGGCAAAAGATAATTTAATCCTTGGATCAAATATAAATAAAGGGAATTACCAAGAATAATTTTGAGCTCGCTCTTCATCAATCATTTTCGTCTAATTATACCTATCTGACAATAATTTAACCAGAAAATTCTGTCGTCTTTAAATTTCATCATGCCTAGCACTGAATATTCGGTCGTGGTTTTACCTAACAGCATCCAAATAAATTTTCCTAATTATTAAAATTATAAAAGCTAAAACTCCAAATAGCACGCCCGTAATAATTGCACATTTCGCTTTACTTGTCTTTTCAATTTCTAATGGTAATGTTGGTGTATCTATCAGTTGAATGAGTGGCGTTTCCTTTAACAAGGTCATTTTTGTAATCTCTAAGTTTTTAACCATTTCACTAAGTACTGCTTTATTTGTTTCTGCAGAAAACTGCGCCTTTTGCGCAGGTGCGGCGCGCTGCACCTGTCTGGTAGGGTTTAAGTTGGGGGTAGCATCGGCAACTTGAACTGCTGCATAAATGGCACCATTCATAACCGCCCTTACCGAGTCTGTTTTATGTTGCAAAACAGCAACATTCCCTGCGGATCTCTTGGTTTTAGTTTTCACATAAAAGTCGTTCACAGCAGCAACAAGCTGTTCTGAAAAAGCCTTAGCAAAAAGCTCGTCACGGCATTTAACCTCTACCTTAATTTTGCTTAGCTTTTTATCGGGCTTTCCAACACTCAAATAGTTTTCATTAATATTTTTAACCACTTCTCTGAGAATACTATCTTTTAGAACAGAAGGCTGGTTAAAAGAATTAAAATTAACCTTTGACCAATCTGTTTGCTTCCATTTCGATTTTAAGCTATTTATTGCTATAAACTGATCTATCAACAAAACCGGTTTACCGCTTACGTCAACGGACGTTAACAATGCTTTTTGAATCATCAATCGGGACTTATATAGCTCAATGATATTATCACCCTGAAAAACCCCTCCGCCGCCACCAATGTCAATACCTGCAATCGAGGCTAGGCTACCTAAATTTGCTAATCCGCCTGTTTTCTCACCATCTTCTAACACAAACGTGGTTGCAGCAGTGTATATTGGTTTTTTATAGAATGCATAAGCTAAACCAAGGGTAGCACCCAACAAACAAAAAACTAAGATGATAACCCATTTTGAAAATAGGTAAATTTTCCATTCTCGCATGATAATAATGAGCTCTCTTAAAGATACCTTACTATTTGCTATTTGCATTTTCTGACTTTCTGTTGTCATTTCTATGTTGTTAGTTTTTCTTTGCCTATTTAACATATTATGTGATCACGACTATTGCCTACACTTTTACACGGATTTCTATTCGTTTATCCAGAAGGGAATCTTCAAGCTTACGTATATTATTCTAGTCCAGAAAATAATATACGTGCTAAGTCTCCTCTACTATCAATTACAAACTAGGTGTTATCGTAATAAACTAACTACAACAGCTGCCAAAGACGCAACGGCTGTTCCAATCCCGATCCAGCTTTGTGCAGTCATACGTTCTCTTTCTGCTCTTTTTGGAACTAATATCTCTGCACCAGGCTTGACAACAGGATAATTGCTGAAAAACAAAAATTTGCTCACTGCTGCCGCAGAGCCGTTGGCATATTTAATATAGGTTCCACCTTTTCTGGCATTCGAGGTAAAGCCACCCGCACCATTGATATATTGCCTCAAACTCTTTCCAGGCAGATAAACAATGCTATTGGGATTGAGTACTTCACCAGTAATCCGCACAGTTTGCAAGGTACGTGGAACACGGATAACATCGCCGTCCTCCACAATAAGGTCGTATTTCCCCAATGGTTTTTCCATTATACGCTCCAGATTGATACCCACCAGATCACTTTGAATCAGTTTCTGCTCCACTTCTGCTGCCAGCGTATCTTTAGCACCGGCTTCCTGTGCGCGTTTTAAGCTGAGGTATTTTTTCTCCTCTTCTTCTTTATTGTTAATTGCATTCTTATCTGCCGGATTTACTTTTTCAGCGCCAGGTCGTTTCAAACTTGCCCCCTCGGTATAGGCATAAGAAGTGAGCCCCCCTGCCCTTTTGATTACATCAGAAATACGTTCATTTTTATTGGTGATGGTATATACACCAGGATAAAGAACCTCTCCCTCCAACTTCACCTGTTTCTGAATGGAATAACCCTCCGAATTTCTGATCGAAACAATATCAAAAGGCTGCAAAACAAAAGTAGGACCCTCAATTTTCAGGTTCTGGTCAACCGAAAGGGTGAATACTTCAGCCGTCCGCGAGGTTTTACCTACTGTATCTGCACTTTTAACTCTCCTGGAGATTTCGATCCGGCTGGGTGTAGCACCTTCTTTGAAACCGCCCGCCATTTGGATCAAAGCTTCCACACTCATGTTATCCGCATAATCAAATGTGCCTGGCTGCCTAACCTCTCCCTGGATACTAAGCTTATATTCATCTCTCAAGTCAAACAAAGACGATATTGTTACCTTGTCTTCTCTTTGAAGCGGAATGTCAGCCTGCACGCCAGACATGATCTTAGCCACATCAAAAGAAATCAAACTGGCGGTATTGTCGAAATTCAAGCGGTTAATATAACCTCTATTTAAAAAAGCATCTTCTTTCAAACCGTCGGCTTTGGTAATCAAGCCTTTCAAAGTGGTGCCATCTTCTAGCGAATACATCCCAGGACGGAAAACAGCTCCATCAATTTCCACCTTATTGGCAAAACGGTCTAAAATCGTATCCACAATAAACTTATCTCCATTCTGGGGAGTATAGCTATTGAATTGCGTGCTGGAAACATCAATGATCTTCCGTTCTCTATTGGTATTTTGCAATACTTTAATATTAGAACTATAAGCCTCCGTAGAAAAACCACCTGCAAAGCGCAGAAGATCGGCAAGACTTTCACCAGACACCACTTCAAATAGTGCCGGCCTTTTAACCTCTCCTGACATTTCTACCCGCTTTTCATAAACCGGAATGTTTATCACATCCTGATCTTGTAATCGGATATTACCTTTTTGAACGCCATTTAGCAGGAAGTTATACACATCAATAGTAGATACGATAGTGTTTCCCCTGATTACCTGTATTTTACGGAATGATCCGTTTTCGTTCGGTCCTCCAGAAGCGTTTAATGCATTAAACACAGTAGAAAGGGAAGAAAGGGAATAGGATCCTGGTTTTACTACCTCTCCAACAAGCGTAATTTTAATCGTACGGATATTGCCCAGGTTTACAGCTACCGTAGTTCTGCCCGTTCTTAGTGAAGGATAAGTGGATGCAAGACCCGACCGGATTTTACTGATGGCCTGCTCAATGGTCAGACCACCTACTGCTATATTTCCAACGTACTGTAAACGTATTAAGCCATCAGGGCTAACTTTTAGTTTATAACTGGCTTCATTATCTCCACTTAAATCTACCAAAAGTTCATCATCCGGCCCAATTACATATCCTTTCGGAGTAGCCATTCGGAGATTGGGTTCAAATGTGAGGCTACTGCTGGCAAAAAGTTCTTTTCCAAAAATTTTGGGTTTCAAACCCTCGAAAATATTGATTTCAGTTTGTGGGTCTTTATTGTTTGTCTTTTTATTGTTTATATTTTTACTATCTGATTTTTTTGTTGAATCCTGGTTGATCTTAACTGCTGTCCTTGACCGATCATCGCTTTCTTCTCCATCTCTATTCAGCGTATTATTGTTCTGTGAGGTAGTGCCACTGGTTGTCCCATCCTGCTTTCGGATTTTCTCTACTCTTAGTCTAAGTTTTTGAATTTCTTCAGCTTTCATGCCTTGTGCAGCAGCCATCTGCTCCAACTGTGCATCGTTATAACCGATAGATTCCGCACGCTGGATTAATTGCCTGATCTGGGTATCAGTTAGGTCGTCGACCCTCACATTTGCATAATTGGTCTGAGCCATTAACTTTTGAAATGCAGTGAGCATGACCAAAAATAGTAGGATTGTAAATATGTTTTTCAACTTCATAGGTATAGGAAGTATTATTTAATTATGTTTTATGATTACTCGAAGTAATTCAATGTGCTGAATCCGCCTTCTTTTAAATACTGATCTTTTTTCATTACTTGCAAATCTGAATGCACCATCTCTTTTACCAGCGCAGCCAGATCATATTTAGGAACCCAGCCTAACTGTGTTTTTGATTTTGTAGGATCGCCAAGAAGCAGATCAACTTCCGTTGGCCTGAAATATTTGGCATCCACCTGAACCACCGTCTGACCCGGCTTTAGTGCATCGGCATTTAGTCCAAAATTGCCCAACAGTTCCTGGTCAACATCTATAATTACCCCTCTTTCATACTCATCTTTTCCACTGAATTCAATTTCAATCCCCAGCTCTGCAAAACTCATTCTAACGAAATCTCTAACCGTTGTGGTCACCCCTGTTGCAATCACATAATCTTCGGCTTTTTCCTGTTGCAGGATCAACCACATCGCTTCAATGTAATCTTTGGCATGTCCCCAATCCCTTTGTGCTGAGAGATTACCCAAATAAAGGCATTCCTGCAAGCCAAGTGCAATTTTAGCCGCCGCTCTGGTAATCTTGCGTGTCACGAAAGTTTCTCCCCGTAAAGGGCTTTCGTGGTTAAATAGAATACCATTGCAGGCAAATAATCCATAGGCTTCCCGGTAATTAACGGTAATCCAGTAGGCGTACATCTTCGCAACAGCGTATGGTGATCTCGGATAAAAAGGTGTGGTTTCACTCTGTGGAACAGCTTGTACTAGCCCGTAAAGTTCAGAAGTAGAAGCCTGATATATTTTAGTCTTGGTTAGCCCAAGTATTCTGATTGCCTCTAGTAACCTCAGCGTACCTATTCCGTCGGCATTGGCCGTATATTCGGGCATCTCAAAGCTTACATGAACATGGCTCATTGCTGCGAGGTTATATATCTCATCAGGTTGAGTCTCCTGGATGATCCGGATCAGGTTTGTAGAATCTGTTAGGTCGCCAAAATGAAGTTTGAAATTAACATTGTTCTCATGTTGATCCTGATATAAGTGATCGATGCGGTCAGTATTGAATAGCGACGACCTTCTCTTTAAACCGTGAACCATATAGCCTTTCTTCAGAAGAAATTCTGCCAGATATGCTCCGTCCTGGCCCGTAACACCTGTTATTAGCGCAACTTTCATAAACTATTTTGATAACTTTTTAAGCGAGCAAACATACATAATTTTTTCTAGCTTAAGGATAGGAAGCCCCTGCTCATTTGCCAGTAGTATGAAATTATCGTATTTTACTACCTCACCAATCACGGTTGATGTTCTCAAAAATATAAATGCCTATCAATGATCTACATCTGGGAAATATCTTTATTTTTGAAGTTGATATCCTGATCAAATGAAAAAAATTATACTCCTGTTGGCGGTACTAGCGCTATCATTACCTACATTTTCCCAAACAAGTGCAGATTACAACTTCTCCTTAGGCTTAAAAGCGTACAGCATCATGCAGCTTCCTAAGATATTGAACCAAACAAATTACCAGGATTTCAACCATACTTACGCAAATGCACTGTTCATGAAATTCAATGACAATCAAATCAGTTACCGTATCGGTGGAAATTTTTACAGAAAGAGTATCACTTTCCCTAATACCTGTGCCAGTTGTGAGATTGCGGAAGGAACACTGACTGATTTTTCATTTAAAGTTGGCTTTGAAAAGAATTTCACATACTCCCGTGTTCAACCTTATTTTGGGATAGACCTGGGTTACCGCTCTAACAGATTTAGTGGCAATACCTATCCGGGCAATACCATGTTTGTGGGTACAGCCAGATATGCAGAATCATCGAAAAATGGATTGGTCATTTCGCCCATTATAGGCATCAAGCTCAACTTAATACCGCTTATGGATCTATTTGCGGAAAGCAGTCTCGACTATTTTTATTCTTACGAACGCCAGGAATCAACAGAGCCAAATGGAACATCAAGATCGGTTAATACCTATCAAAAAGCAGAGTTCTTACTTAACCTTTTTTCAGCAGGAATCCAATTTAACATTAGTAGGAGAAATTAATCCCAAAACAGCTATTGCATATTATGGCGGATCTCCAAGAAGAGCACCGACCGGATAAAACTTGGTTTGTTAAGCAATGATAAATACTAGCTATAATCTACCGTCAACTAAATCACGCGCAATGAACGACTTGGTATCGAAAATAACGGCTCCGACTTTTCTAAAGCTGGAATAATCAACGTTCAAAAACTGGTAATGGGAGACCGCCAGAATCACAGCATCATATTGATATCCAAACTGTTCCAACAACCCAAAACCATATTCTTTTTCCACTTCCTGCGAATTGGCCCAGGGATCAAACACATCAACATCCAAACCAAACGATATCAGTTCCCTATAAATATCAATCGCACGGGTATTGCGAATGTCAGGACAATTTTCCTTGAAGGCAAATCCCAGGATTAATGCTTTCGCCCCGTTTATCGATTTGTCCCTGGCAATCATCATTTTAATGACCTTGTTTGCAACAAACATGCCCATATTGTCATTAACGCGCCTGCCGGATAGGATCACTTCAGGTTTATACCCCAGAGATTCAGATTTATGCGCCAGATAGTAAGGATCAACACCGATACAATGCCCGCCAACCAGCCCGGGTTTATAGTTTAAGAAATTCCATTTGGTAGATGCAGCGGCCAGTACATCTGTTGTATCTATCTCCATTCTATCAAAAATTAAGGCCAGCTCATTCACAAATGAAATGTTCACATCACGCTGCGCATTTTCGATTGCTTTTGAAGCTTCCGCAACTTTTATGCTTGGCGCTAAATGGGTTCCCGCGGTAATAATAGAAGCGTAGAGTTGATTAATTTCAACAGCAATTGCAGGTGTAGAGCCCGAGGTAACCTTTTTAATCTTGGTAAGCGTATTGATTTTGTCTCCCGGATTAATCCTTTCTGGCGAGTAGCCGCAGAAAAAATCGACATTATATATTAAACCCGAAATCTTTTCTAAAACAGGTACACAATCTTCCTCCGTACAACCGGGATAAACGGTCGATTCATAAATGACAATGTCGCCTGCTTTTAATACAATACCCAACATTTTACTGGCCGAAAGCAAGGGTTGCAGATCTGGCCGTTTAAGGTGATCGATTGGTGTAGGTACGGTAACAATGTAAATGGTGCAGGCTGCCAGTTCGGCTAAACTGGCACTGAGGGTTAAACCCGGTTCAGATGCAGAAAGCACAGATTCCAGATCCTCCAAATTGGCTTCGTTTGTCCGGTCCTGTAATTGATTTAATTCCGCCACACGACCCTCATTCGTATCAAAACCAATTACTTTATATTGTTTGGCAAATTCGATCGCCAATGGCAGCCCAACATACCCCAGACCAATAACGGCAATCTGCTTTTTTGTATTCATTTTTCTTTTGGTAATTGGCCAAAGATAAGATAAATCAAGAAAGCTTTAATCCAATTTCATTAGCACCCGAGGGTTTTCAACCACAAAGGGCACAGAGAAAAAAGCATAAAGCACAATGTTGGGGGATTTTAACATTTAAATGAACTTACATCACTTATATGGTAAAGTGCAAAAAATTTGCCAGGATCCTTTGCGGTACTCCGGGATAACAAAAAGCTAAAAAAGAAATCTCCAATCAACACCATCGTATCAATTGGAGATTTATTATAAAGAGCTTCTAAACTTCTTACTTAATCTGTTTCAAAAGGTAACTTCCATACCCGCTTTTAACCAGTGGAGTAGCGATAGCCTTAAGCTGCACTGCATCGATAAAGCCCATGCGATAAGCAATCTCTTCGATACATCCGATTTTTAAACCTTGCCGTTCTTCGATAATCTGAACAAATTGACCAGCCTGCATTAAAGAAGTAAAAGTTCCGGTATCTAACCAGGCAGTACCCCGGCTCAATACACCTACTTTTAATTTACCGCGCTTTAAGTAGATACGGTTTACATCAGTAATTTCATATTCACCACGGGGAGAAGGTTTAATGTTCTTGGCAATTTCCACTACTTCATTATCATAAAAATACAAGCCAGGCACCGCATAATCTGATTTCGGCTGAACAGGTTTTTCTTCGATAGAGATGGCCTTTTTATCTGCGTCAAACTCCACTACACCATAACGTTCAGGATCAGCAACCTGGTAGGCAAATACCACACCACCATCAGGATCAGAACTTGCCTGTAATAATTTAGCCATACCATCACCATGGAAAATATTATCACCCAATACCAGGGCTACTTTATCTTTACCTATAAATTCTTCTCCAATAACAAAAGCCTGTGCTAAACCATTGGGCTCTGCCTGCACCGCATAACTAAATTTACAGCCAAGAGAAGCACCATCTCCCAACAATTTCTCGAAATTTGGGAGATCGTGTGGGGTAGAAATGATCAGTATTTCCTTTATCCCAGCCAACATTAGAGTTGATAGCGGATAATAGATCATCGGTTTATCGTAAACCGGCATCATCTGTTTACTACAGGCAAGGGTTAATGGATGTAAACGTGTTCCGCTACCACCAGCTAAGATTATACCTTTCATATTAGATTTGAGATTTGAAACATTAGATTGGAGGGAATAGCCAACTTAATGCGCTATGTTTTTTTATCTGTTACTATCAATTTGTTTTATACAAGAGATCAAACTATCTCTCCAGTAGGGAATTTCGATATTAAATGTTTCTTTAATCTTGGTTTTATCCATTACCGAAAATGCCGGCCGCACAGCCTTTGTTGGATAGGCTGATCCTGGAATAGGATTGACTTTAACCACAGTTTCGCTGATATCAAAAATAGCCTTTGCAAAATCGAACCACGAGGTTACGCCCTCATTGCTATAATGGTATATGCCATATGCTGTTGATGATGATGCAATAATATCAAAAATAGCATTTGCCAGATCGATCGCATAAGTAGGCGTACCCACCTGATCGGCAATGATATTCAGTTCATCCCGTTCGGCACCAAGTTTTAACATGGTTTTCACGAAATTGTTTGCAAACTCCGAATACAACCAACTGGTGCGGATAATAAAATGTGCTGGTAATTTTGCAGCAACTGCCTTTTCTCCATCCAATTTGGTTACACCATACACATTAATGGGTTTAGCTTCATCCTCTTCTTTTAACAATTTCACTTCATTTCCTTCGAAAACGAAATCGGTAGACACATGTACCAAAGTGGCTCCATTTGTCAAACAGGCAGAAGCCAGATAGGCCGCTCCCGTTTCATTAATTGCTTTAGCCAGATCAGTTTCATCTTCCGCTTTATCAACAGCGGTATAGGCCGCACAGTTAATTACAAAGGCGGGCTGTGTTGTAGCCAAAAGTGTATTGAGGCCATCTTCGTTCAAAATATTGGCATCCTGTTCTGCAGGAAAAACAATTTCCGTAATGCCTCTACGCTCAGCAACAGTTTTTAAACATTGGCCCAATTGCCCACCAGCACCAATTACTAATATTTTGTTCATATGTACTGTAAAGCTGAAAACGGGTTTAAAAGTAGATCTTTGTCGGATATGGCTTGATCTTCTTCCGGGATCAACCAATCGATATTTAAATCCGTATCATTATAAATTACCCCGGTTTCTGAGGCTTTGTTAAAGAAGTTATCGCATTTGTATAAAAACTCTGCCGTTTCGCTTAACACCGAAAAGCCATGTACAAATCCCCTGGGGATATACAACTGAAGTTTATTCTCTGCACTTAAACGTACCGAGATATGTTTACCATAAGTAGTCGAACCTGGCCGTACATCTACCGCAACATCCAATACCTCACCTTTAGTAACACGAACCAGCTTGGCCTGTGCAAATTCACCGGTTTGTGCGTGTAGGCCACGGATAACGCCATAAGAAGAGTAAGACTGATTATCCTGAACAAATCTGCCAGACAAACCCGTTTTCTCTTCAAAGGTGTTTTGGTTAAAGCTTTCAAAAAAATAACCTCTGGGGTCTTCAAATACCCTTGGTTTAATAATTAAGCAGTCTTTTAATCCCGTTTGTTCAATTTCCATTATTTATGGCTGTACTGTTGTTCGTAATACGATTGATAATTGCCCGATGTTACATTGTTTAACCAGTCTTCATTTTGCAGGTACCAGTCTACCGTTTTCGCCAAACCTTCTTCAAACTGTAAGCTTGGTACCCAGTCCAGTTGATTTTGCAGTTTGCTCGAATCAATGGCATAACGTAAATCATGCCCGGCACGGTCGGTTACATAGGTAATCAGTTTAGCCGATTCCCCTGCTTCACGACCTAACTTTTGATCCATGATCGTACAAAGCAGATTAATCAGATCGATATTTTTCCATTCGTTATGCCCACCGATATTATAGGTGTCGCCTGTTTTCGAATGGTGAAAAATTACATCGATTGCTCTGGCATGGTCTTCTACCCATAACCAATCGCGTACGTTTTCACCTTTACCATAAACCGGTACAGCTTTGTTATTTTTAATATTATTAATGGCCAATGGAATCAGTTTCTCCGGAAAATGATGCGAACCATAGTTATTTGAGCAATTGGATATTACACAGTCCATTCCATAAGTATCGTGGTAAGCCCTTACAAAATGGTCTGAACTTGCTTTTGATGCCGAATATGGGCTATGTGGATCGTAGGCAGTAGTTTCGGTAAACATACCTTCTTCGCCCAAAGCACCATATACCTCATCGGTACTCACATGATAGAAACGTTTTTTGTCGTAATCACCTTTCCAATATTCGCGGGCAGCATTTAATAAATTTACGGTTCCGATTACATTGGTAATTACAAAAGCGGTTGGATCTGAAATAGAACGGTCTACATGGCTTTCCGCCGCAAGATGGATCACTGCATCAAAGTTTTCTGTTTTAAACAGATCGAACATTGCTGTAGCATCTGTGATATCCTCTTTTACAAATCTATAATTCGGTTTATTTTCAATATCGGTTAAATTAGCAAGATTACCTGCATAGGTGAGCTTATCCAAGTTAACAATCTCATACTGAGGATAGTTGTTCACAAAACGGCGGACTACATGAGAGCCTATAAAGCCCGCACCACCAGTGATTAATATTTTTTTCACAGTGTCTAGATGATTTTCAATTCCGCTAAAGTAAGCTAGATTTAACTGAAATACAACTTATTTTAAATTTTGGTGACGGTATTTCCCAGATGTCAATTAATAAACAAAAATGATAAGACGATAATATTAATATTTATTTTTCTCAGGTGATATTAGCAGATCATATGATGTTAGTTGTGGACATTGAGAATGGTTATCTCCCACGTCGGGCAATTCCCGGTTCAGATTCGCTTATATTAACAGACATTTTTTTTGAAGGGGCTGGTGTTGATATATTATTCCGGCTCTCGCCCTTTTTATAAAAAATGATCTCATCACCTTGAATATATCCTTCTGGACAATCCAATTCCTTAGTGAGCGTGATTAAATCTATAATTTCTTTTCCATCATGCACCCGGTTAGTATGGTGGTTGATTACGGTAAATCCAACTATACTTCTTCCTTCACTATGATAAATAATATCTGCTTCAAGTTTCTCCTTTAGCAGGACACCAAGATCAGACCTGTAGTTTTGTCTGAGATAAGAATGCCAGAAAGAAGGGTGACGAACCGGCTTACCGGAAACAACCTTTAAAAACAGCTCAATAACCCGCCTAAGTGCGTTATTCGCAATGGGGCTGGGCCGATACTGCCGTATACAAAACTCGATAATATTTAATTCTATGGAGTGAAGTGTCCTAGAATGTTTTACCATATGAACCGCAGAATCTTTGACATAACCGGAATAGCCCATATTTTTCAAAAGAACGAGAAACTGCCCTAAACTTGTAAAACCATAGCGAAGTGCTTTTCCCGCATCCATCTTGGCCTGGGCAACAGGATCAAACCCGATCAGCTCATGTAATGCCACAGATGCCCTGAATTTTTCATAACGCGAAGGAACGGACTTCCTGTTCTTACATACCCTTACCGAAACAATATGCACATGATTGTTTGGATTGTCGCTATGGAAATAAATCAGATATGGGTTATCTCCATAACCCATCTTTTTTAACCATTGATGGGCAATATCAGTCAGTTCATTTTTATCACGCGAGTGCCCCTTGGCCATAATACTGACATGAAGCTGCTTGTTTTTAACCTTTGGATTGAGTGAGGCAATCATCTGCAGATACGACTTAAAATCTGCAGCCCTGGGTTTGGATATTATTGTGAGGGCCTGAAAGTTCCTGACAGACATCAGTTCTGCCGTTCCACAGGATAATTTGTCGCTGTTATACTTTATTGCCGCAAACTGGCTATTAGAAGAGAGAAACTGGACTATCATTCCTATTATCAGATAATGCACTCAGTATTTAATTATTATTGATCATTTTAATAAGTTTTCTCATACATCGGCCTATATTGTGTTGGGACGAAATACATTCACCAACTAAGTTCATCAGCTCATCCACACGATAACGATTAAGTGTACCTTCAAATGTATTTTGTGTGAAGCGGTGGATTGCCAGGGTCGAGGATTGCGATTCAACGGCGACCCGGTCGAGCCAATTGACGAGTTGGGCTGAATCAATTATAAGATGGGCTCTTTTATCAAACAATATCCGTCTGAGATATTCCGACATGGTAACACCGAGTTTTGTAATATCCTTCCTTATCTCCCTATATTCATCATCGGTGAGGCAACAGATCGCCTTTCGATTTCGTAATTCATTCTCTTTATATTTTTTTTTCATAGCAGCAGATTTCATGGCATATTCAGCAAGGGAAAAATATTCCCAAGCCTACATCAGCAAAAATCTATATGAATTGAGTAATTTATTGACAGTCCTGTAACAGCACCCAACGATTTTCTATGTCGATCGCCATAAGGAGGCCCCGATTGGGGTATCCAAGCTCAAGATCCACGGAAGGAAGTCTTAAAACCATTTCCCAACAAAGAAAATTCGATTTTCCACTCGAAGAGCGAGGGGTCCGGGTAACTGGAGATTATTTTATTTATTCAAATTTCATGCTAATTTAAATGCCACAATCAGCATTTCCAATGCGATAAGGCAGATTTCCACGCAGCATAACTGTCAGGAGAGCAGCGTCAGCATAAGATTTTTTGCTCATTCATTGACAGTCCTGTAACAATACCCAGCGATTTTTTGAATACCCGTATTCCATCTGCAGATTACTTTTTAACTTCAAGGTTTAACCAACAGAGAATAAATTTATCTAAGTATATGGATACAAAAATCCGCTGCATATTAACTACCTGCACTACCACATGCTCTTTGAGCACGGCAAAAACAAGATGTTGTTATTAAAAAATCCATAGTCCATGTGAAAACAACTGCCCCCTGGATTGCATCCAATAAGATCATGTGGAAAATTTGAATAGCGCGCAAATGCTATAAAGATCCGGTCCATTGGCGAAACCCGTGACATAAAATAAAGACCAAATTGAGGAGCTGACAGGCGGATGTCCTCCTGATTACATTGATGCTACAGAACTTTCTAATTCTTTATACCAGTCTTCACCATACTTACGGATCAGCGGTCCTTTTAAAAAGCTATAAACAGGTACTTTAAGTTCGCGCCCAAAAGTACAGGCATCATGGCAGATGTGCCAGCGGTCGTAATTTAATACCTCAAATTCAGGATATTTGGTAATCCGGATAGGGTATAGGTGACAGGAAATCGGCTTTTGCCAATCTACAATGCCCTGTTCATACGCTTTTTCAATCGCACATTTTGTAATGCCGCCTTCAAAAAGTACATAAGCACATTCCTTATTTTTATCTACACAAGGAGTGGTCAGATCGCCATCTTCATCTACAACATAAACACCTTGTTCTTCAATGGCTTTAATCCCCTTTTCATTCAACAGGTGTTTAATTTTTGGATAAATCTCCTCCAGTACAGCCTTTTCATCATTATCCAATGGTGCACCCGAATCGCCTTCCACGCAACAGATCCCTTTGCACTTGCTTAAATTGCAAACAAAGTTTTCTTTCAATACATCTTCGTGCACCAGCACCTGTTCAACTTCTATCATCATTATTCTTTTGCTAAAGCATATTTCAACCCATCGGCCGATTTTAATTCCATGGTTACCGCACCCACCAATATTTCTACCTGGGCCTTTACCGGCACCCGGTTTCCATCGTCAGTTACCCAAAGGTATAACCGGCTATCTTTTTTAAAGATCCTGCCTGGTTTAATGGATGGACTAAATTTTAAACAACGGATATTTCCTAATTTACTTTTGATCGTTTCCTTGCCCACATACTCGACCTCTAATGCCGAAATCTCATCCCCCAAAAAATAGTTCAGCTTAAACTTATCGCCAACCTTAATTTTACCAATATCAAGACTCCTTGCAAAGTAATACGCCGAAACAAGGTCAAAGGTCTGGTTGGTCGGTGTAGTAAAAGTCCCTCTGTTCGAAACCACTTTTTTCGCATCCTGTGTAAAACGTGCCTTATCCTGGCGTCTGTAACTCGCCTCTCGGATGTTTTCCTGATAGAAGTAAGGCAAGAGGTCAGTTTTATCAATGTACGAATCGTAGTGGTCCCTTATCTTGTAAAAAACATCAAAGGTACCTGATGTCTGCGCATCAACGGTAAGTTTATAGGTAGGCTTATTATCAAATTTTAAGTCAGAGTTTGCTACTTTAATGGTAGCCTCAGCTGCTGTGATAAATCCATACCTTAATTTATATTGTAAAACTTCTCCTTCCTGAAAAACAGCTTCCTTTTTTAGGGGAAGTTCCTGCGCCACCGCGAAAAGGCTGCATAAGCCCGCCGTAAGGGTTATCATTAATTTCTTCATTGCTCTTGTATTCATTTGTGTGTGTTTGGGAAAAGCGGCCTCAAAAACCTGGTCAAATTCTTTCCCCTATGAAGATATACAAAAAGCAAACCAAAATTTAATCTTTTCGCTTATATACCGGAACGGTAGAGCATGGCTCGCCGAACATAATGCTCTTCACCACCGGTGTAAGCAGGTTGGTTACTTCTACATAAGCCGCAACCGGCACATCAATATCGCCACATCCTTTTACCACCACACGCTCGTTGGCATAATCCTGGGGATTAATTTTAGCCAGTGCTTTGGCAAATAAAACAGCTTCTAAAGTATCAAGTCCACCAAAAACCACTTCGTTGGCATAAGGCTGCAACCTGTTGGCCAGTAACATATAGGCCCAGGTAGGCACAATGGCATCTGCCGAGCAGATAATGGCCACGTTTTTATCCTGGTACTGCGCCCAATCATGATTTTTGATGAATTCCCTAAAATCTTTCTCCTTCAGCATTAAGCCATGAAAAAGATTATCTACAATATCATACAGTACTCTTTCGCCCTTAGGGTAAAAATCCTCGAGGTTTAAGGTAATTAAACCGCTATTGGCTACTTTATTAATGATGTTTTCCTGAATTTCCATGGCCTTAAATAAAAAAACCGTTCCAACTAAACATCGGAACGGTTACAAAATTACGGAATTTCTAATTAATAGAATTTCACACGATTGTCTTTTATCTTGGCATTTTCTTGTAAAGCCTGGAAAGCCGATCCTAATGAACGCTGACCTAAACTTAACAACATGCTTTCTTTTTGTTTAAACATGTTTGCAATTGGTGCCGGACTTGTAAATCCATCAACTGAAAATACATACACACCACGTTCACCTTGAACAGGTGCAGATACTTTACCTGGCTGTGAACCAAAAACGCTACCTACCAGGGCATTTTCTTGCGCTACACCTGGAATTACAGGGTTAGCAAATACTACGTTCTGCACTGGGTTAACCGGACGGGCAACTTTAGCAGCAACCTGATCGATATTTGCTTTGCCTGCATTGGCCAATTTCTCTTTCAATAATTTTGCCTTAACTGCATTAAGCACCATTGGTTCGATTTCTTTCTTCACATCAGCCAATGCTAAAATGCCTTTCGGACTGATTGCAGTTAAGTGTGCTACCACGTAAGCGTTGCTCATGGTATAGATTTCAGGTAAAACATCACCCTTTTCTGCTGCATAAGCATCCTGGATTAATTTACGTGGATTATCTAATCCGGCCGCAAAACCCTGGGTTGGTGCCACTTTATCAGCTACAGCAACTTTTAAGCCTTTCTGTGCCGCAAATTTGCTAAAATCGTTACCTTTTACATCGGTTAAGAAAGTGCTCGCTGCCTTGTAAGCTGCTGCCTGGGTTTTGCTACTTGCGCCCAATGCTTTTTCTACATAAGCCAGTTTAGCCACTTTAGACGAACCGATCTGTTTTTCGATTTTAAGGATATGGTAACCAAACTGAGATTTTACAACTTTAAGATCTCCGGCTTTACCGTCGAATGCAGCATTTTCGAATTCAGGAACCATTTGTCCGCGTGCAAAAGTTGGCAATTCGCCACCTTTGTCTTTTGAACCATCTACACTATAGTTTTTAGCTAGTTCAGCAAAGTTACCGCCTTTTAAAACTAACCCTTTTAACGAGTCAGCTAATTTAACCGCTTTATCTTCACCACCAACTTTAGCCGGATCGATTAAGATATGGCTTGCCTTTACCGAATCAGGAGAGATGCGGGTAGATACCACTTTAATGATTTTATAGGAGTTACCGGTTAATTTTGGACCGTAAAAACTGCCTGCAGGTAAAGCAAATACTGCAGAATCAACCGCTGGATCTAACTTACCTTTGGTGATATAAGTAAAAGGAACTTTAACATCTGAATTGATCGCCGCGAAAAGTGAATCATTTTTAGCTACCTGGAAATCAGCAGCGATTTTATCAACCTGCGTTTTAATCGCTAACGAATCTGCCTTGTTCGGGCTGATGCTAAAAGTAACATATTCGAAAGCACGTGTTTCCTGTGGATTGTTAAAACGCGCTTTGTTCTGATCATAATAGTCAGAATAATCACCATCAGTTAATTTAACCGATTTGTCTGGAATAGAAGTATAATCTAAACTAACATATTTGAAGTTAGCCAGTTTGTTGCGGTTGTTATACTCGTCTGTAGCTTCTAATGAAGTTACATAAACCGAATTACGGATTAGATTAGAATATTTGGTCTGTAATGCCTGGTTTTTAATTTCCTCCTGCAACATGTTCGACTGTTGTATCGCCTGAGGTTCTTTCGATTTTAGAAAGTTCATCAACGTAGCGCGGTCTATTTGTCCGGTTTGAGGATTAGAGAAATATTGTTTGATCAGTGGGCTAGGGTTCTGGCCTTGTAATAAATCCAACAGCTCATCTTCCGATACTGTTAAACCTAAACGGTCATATTCTTTTGTTAACAAAACTTTAGCTAATTCTGCATTCCAGGCCTGATCTACAGCCATGGCAGTCATTTGTGCATTTGCACTCCCACCATATTGTTGTTTCATCTGGTTTACACCCTGCTCAACTTTTGGTCCGAACTCATCGATATTGATATCGTTTCCATCAATAGACCCTACAACTTTTTGATTTGCCGACCAAAAAGGTTTACCCACGTTAATTGCATCACCTACTAAAAATGCAACAATTGCAAAACCGATTGCAAAGACCAGGATATAGCCCGCACGGTTACGCAAAAATGTCATTAATCCCATATTATACTTTATAAATTTATTTAGTTCTTTTTTAAGAGGGCGCAAGATACAAATTTGCCTTAAAAAAGAAAACACAAAATTTTATTTATCAAGTGTTTAATTATTAAGGGAATGGAAGATGTAATTTGGCATATGGAAGATGGGAGTTTAGCGGGCTAAATCATGCCTTTGATTGTTGAATTTTAAGAGATTTAACACCTTATCCGTCCCACATCACCCATCTTATATGTAATCTACGGTGCTACACCTTCTTTCATGTTCAGTTCACCATTGCCACTGTCCATCTCATAGGTACTAAAATCCTGCGGGGCCTTAAAGTTGATTCCTTCGCCAACACTACCATCCACACCCTTTACATATACCCGTTGGTTGGAGTAAAAGTATTTTTTCGATTCATCCCAGATCAGTTCCTGAGAAGAAAAGGTATCGCCCTTACTGTTTTTTACCACCACGTTTTTCCTGAATTCGGTTTTAAGCTCGGTATCTTTCCTTATTGCATATTCGCAAACCAGGTTTCCATCAATGGTTCCATTCGGATTATAAAAATCGATATTTACACCTTTAACCATCTCCTGGTAAGAACCTCCGTTAGAAGGTGTAACCTTATCTAATATCGGCGCCGAACCCTTGGCTTTTACCCGGGCTGAATCGCTGTAAATAATGTCAACACCAATGGTGCGGTCTCTGGTGAGCGTTACCTTGCTTGACGAAACTGCATTTGCATTTTTTAGATCGTCGTCTCCACAGGAAGCCAAAAACAAAGGCAACACCAGAAACAGACCATATAAAAATGTTTTGCAGTTCATTAATCTACACGGTACTTACGGAACCAGGTATCATTCAAAGTAAAGCCTAAGTGGAAATTGATATATTTTTCTTTAACAAGATTATTGTCAAGCGTTCCTCTTTGCCCAACCTCGGTTGTGAAGTTAATTTTATAAAATGCAGTACCACCTGTTGCTGTTGGCAATGGAAAGCCAAAACCTAACGATGCACCCATTTGTTTAATATCCTGGTTGTTGATCTGAATATAGGTTTTATCGTAGCTCACCCCCAAACGGTAATCTATGCGTTTCATGTAACTGTTGTAAGAAAAGGCATCTGGCGTCCATTGTCCACCTAGTGATGCGCCCCAGCTATCCTGCAAACCCTGGTTCACATTGTTGATACTTGTTGCCGACCATTTGCTCATTCTAAAATCGGCACCAATCAACCATTTATCATTCTGTTGAATCGCGATTCCAAAATTATGCGTCAAAGGTAGTGTAAGGCTAGATTTTCCATTGTTCACCGTATTTAGTGTATCTGCCGCAGTACTTTCATTCCCATCCTGGTCTCTTGTGTACAACGTGGCATAAGAAGTTAGTGTTGAATTTACTTTTCCCGAAGTACTTCCTGAGTAACCTAAAGTTACAATAGTCTTTTTGCCCAGATTAAAATCGTACTGGATACCATATGAATAGTTTAAACCACCAACGCTGTTTTTGGTTTGAAGTTTGGCATTGTAAGAACCTACACTATTAAATTCAGTAGCCCTGCTGGTTTGAAGGTTGCCGAAAATATATTCGATGTTACCACCAATCCTTAAGTGGTCGCCAAAACGGTAGCCATAGCCCAAATACGCTTTTGATAAACCACCTTCTCCCTCATAAAGTTGATTTAATGTTGTGGTATCTACTTTTACCGTGTTCCTGTAATTATAACCCAGATCAGAATAAGGTAAAATACCAAAACTCAATGCCGATCTTCTGGTAACCGGGGCAGCAAATGCCAGGTGACTGAAAGTAGAGTTGAAACTCGATTCGCTCAAACTGTTACGTGTTAAGCTGGTTACGCTAGCACTCATACCAATATCAATCGTTGTGAGGTTGATGCCGGCATAGGATGCAGGGTTCTGCATATTGATGTTATTGAAACCGGTAACCTTACCTACAGCAGTAGAAATTCCACCCATTGCCCTAAATTGTGGCAATAAAGATCCTTTTATATTTCCAAGGCCATATCTTGAATATGGAGATGATGTGGTAACCTGCGCCTGGGCACTAAAACCACAAACTAAAACGAGTATGGCTGTAATATAATTTATTCTTTTGTACATTTTAATCTGCAATAGCTTCATTTAATCCTTTTAATACCAAGTAGGGATCTTTTATAATTTGAGGCGCAAAGATGCTGTTTTGTAATTGCTTATACAAAAAATTAGCATCGCCCCCCGTTATAATCACCTTTAAGGCACTTTCTTTTTTATTGTTTAAGGCAATAAAGCCTTCAATTTCATTTATTATACCCTGCAACACACCGTTCTTGATTGCCGATAGGGTATCAGTTCCCTCAACAATATCCTCTTTTGCATCCCACTCAACCAAAGGCAAACGACCGGTATATTGGTGCACAGCCTTAAAACGCATGTTAATACCAGGGCTTATGCTTCCACCAAAATATTCCTTCGATCCGCTTAAAACATCATAAGTGATACAGGTTCCGGCATCTACCACCAAACTTGCACTTGCCGGATACAATCCATTTGCACCCAAAACCGCTGCCCATCTATCCAATCCTAAAGTAACGGGTGTTTTATATCTGTTTTGCACGCCGTTAGTCAACAAGGTCGAAAACCGGATATACTCGGTATGCTTTTTTAAAAATACTTCCAGTGGTCCAACTTCCTGGTTAACACTGCTGATAATTGATTTTGCCGGAGAAAATTTCTCGATCAATTGCGCCAGATCAAGTATCCCAAGTTTATTGAAACGCTGATGGTGAACAATCTCTTTTTTTGCAAAAACCGCAACCTTGGCAGAAGAGTTTCCAATATCAATGCTTAACCTGCGCATTTAAAATCTCCCTCTGCAAATAATATGTTCTTTAGAAATTCCAATGACTCCATTTTTATCAATCCAATCAAAACCTAAAAAGGCTCTAATTCTAAAATCATGCACAAAGCTATTAATCTTTGTCAAGTTTCGTTCTAGTTATTTGTTAAAAAAGGTTAAACAAACAGAAAATACTGTACCGAAAGCACAAATAAAAGGAACAATGTCTCGTAAAACCAACGTTTTTTAGCATTGCTAAAATAGTAGGCCAACAGTACCGATCCAGGGGGCACACACAGCAGAAAATGCCAGGTTCTGAAATCGGGTTTCAGGTAAAAACTCGCTGCCGAAATAATAAACATGAAAAACAACAGCTGAAAACTTTTCCGTGTACTGATAAAACTCCTGAAGAAATTTTCGCGGAGCTGCAGCGAGGCCAATATAATAATGATGGCTACCGGAATCAGCACCAGATAATCGTTATAATTGATTTTAAAAACAGAAGGAAACTTATTGCCCAATGGCTTCCAGATCTGATAAAAGGAGCTTAAATTATCGTTCCAGTAGTAAAATACGGCGAGGAAAAAGAATACCGTAATAAAGCCGATCAATCCGGCCACCCACTCGCGCCAGTTAAACGATCTAAACAGCAACAAGGCCAGAAAGATCATCAGCAACATGGCCATAAAAGGGAAATAAATCAATGTTCCCACCGCAATAATCATCCCGATATCAAACACAGTGGTAATGGAATTGGCACTTTTGCCCAGTTTTAAAAATTTATCGATAATCCAGATCAACAGAAAATTACAGATCAATGCCGGAGACAGGATCATGAAAGGCATAAACAAACTCGTCCCCGTAACAAACATTAAACCCGGAAGGAAACTGGGTTTAGCCAATAAATTATGGTTGTTCACCACCCGGTTAAAAATCAGTGCCTGGATATAAACCAAAACTGCTGCAATAAAAATATTGGTAGAAGGACTAAACGCATTATCTAAATCAATATTGATCAGCAGCCTGGCAAAAGGTTCTAAAAAATCGAAGTTTAACTGCGCAGGGATCTCATAAAAGATAGCCATACGCAAAAAAAACGTGTAGGCCAGCAATAATACGAGGTTAATTGGACTTAGCTTTCTAAACTGATTAATCATGCCTTTTTAAAGAGTAGGCAAAGTAAAGAAAATAATTTAAGAGTAGGGGAAGAAAGATGAAGAGCGGAGGGTTAGGCGATGAGCGGAAAGATCAGGGCTTAAAGAGGAGTTTTATTATTTTTAGAAAAGCAGGTCTGTTCTTTTCGGTTACGGTAGTCCTGCCATCCGCTTTATCCCGATGAAAAAATCGGGATGTCCGCTCCTGTCAGGTTTAGATTACGCAATACCCTGCCAAGGATCAGCATAATCCGAAACACCAAAGCGGATAGCCGATAGCGGAAAGGCAACAATAGGTAACGGATGTAACTAACCATCCCCAAAAGTGTTGCTGTATATTAATAAACCCGGGAGTAGCGGCAGCCCCGATCCTTCATCGGGCTATAGCGAATAACGGGACCGTGCAGGCCAAAAGCTACTGACATTCATTTCCAAAATCAAACAGGTAACCCTTAGTGATTAATCCATCCCGAGCTCCTTCGATTACGCTCAGGATGACCATCCGAGGGTAATCGGCTTTGGACTCCAGACTAAAGACTACCGACTCAGGACTAAACCCTCGCGTATTTTTTCACCATATCATCAATAATCTGCGCCGTTTCATCCGGGAAATGGAATTCATGCTGTTGAGGGTTTTCTATCCAGTTTTTGATAATTGGCAACCAGTTTCTTGTGCTGCCCCAGATTACGGGCAAACCAAATTGTTTCAGGGCGTAGGCATTACATTGTTGTTCAAACTGGAAACGCATCGGCGCTACCAAAAGCTTTTTCTTTAAATAAAGTGCTTCTGCCGGTCCTTCAAAACCACCGCCAGTAAACAGACCTTCGCAGGTGGCCAAACTCTTATTAAACTTTTCATTGTTAACCGGCTCTACAAAAACATTCGCTTCCTGATAAGCCACTTTAGTATGTTTGGAGAAAACCTGCCATTTTACATTTGGTAACTGCGTAAACAACTTTACCAATCGTTTATCATCAATGGCGGGAAGATATACCGTATAATGACCAAGGTTTTGGCTTTTCATTTGGCGTATCTCTGCCCTGATTACCGGGGTGTGGATAAAGGTATCGTAGCGATCGAAGTGGAAACCGATATGGTATTTAGTAGGGGCATAACGGCTCAAAATCAGTTTTCCCCAATCTAAGGTTCTCGGCCGCGGTACCTTTTTAGATTTAAAGGCCGCCTGATGGCTCAATGAAACGCAGGCTATGCCCTGCAGTTTACAGGCCCAGGCGCTTACCGGTTCAAAGTCGTTAACAATTAAATTGTATTCTTTAAGCGGCAGTTGTTTCATGTCTTTCCTAAAACGGAAAAGATTCATGTTCAGCCAGGTTTTAAAATGATCTACCCCGCCTTTTTTACCAAAGATGAAACTGAAACCATGCAGCTGGTATTTTACGGGCTGACTGAGTTTTACATCGGCCTGTGTTCCACTTACCAAAATATCCAATTCGCCATATTGCTGTAACAAAGGAATAATTTCCCTTGCCCTGCTGATATGACCGTTACCTGTTCCCTGTATTGCGTAAAGTATCTTCATTTATGCCCGAATATCTAAAATTATTGGGCAATTTCATATTTTATATTCTGTAAAAGAATATTTATATCCAGTTTGCTTTTTAAATCTTCGGCGTCAGAAAGCAATCCTTCATCGAGTTCATCTTTTGTAAAGTGCTGGTGCTCATACTTAAATACCGTCCAGGCCTGGTTATCATATTCTAAGGCGGTTAAACTTTCTACCCAATCGCCACTGTTCAGGTAAACCACCCTTCCTTCTTCAGTTGAAATTTCGCGTTGCTCTGCCTGGTGAATGTGCCCACAAACCACATATTGATAGCCTTTTTCAATTGCCAGTTCTGCCGCTGTTTGCTCAAAACTATTGATGAATTTAACGGCATCCTTAAACTTTGCCTTTATTTTTTTCGAAAAGCTCATCTTTTCCCTGCCAAATGCGGTAAGTACCCAGTTTACAAAACTATTGATCAGGATCAGGGTATCGTAACCCACCGCACCCAGCTTGGCCAGCCATTTCGAGTGTTGCATGGTTACATCAAAAACATCGCCATGGAAAAACCAAGCTTTTTTACCATCTAACTCTAAAATTAACTTATTCTGAAGATGGAAAGTCCCCATTTCCATGCCGTCGAATTTGCGTAGCATTTCATCATGGTTTCCGGTCAAATAATGCACCTGAACACCCTCCGAAACAAATTTCATCAGTTTACGGATTACCTTCATGTGCGATTCGGGCCAATAACTTTTGCTAAACTGCCAGATATCGATGATATCGCCGTTTAAAATTAATGTTTTGGGTTTAATGCTTTTCAGATACTTTAAAAGCTCTTTTGCATGGCAGCCATAGGTGCCCAAATGTACATCGGAGATCACGACTACATCGACGTTTCTTTTATCCATAAACGGGAAATTTTAGGGGGAAGAGTTTTGTTACCGCTTGCTTTAAGCAGTTTAGAGATAAATTAGCTGTGTTACCACTCTTCTTCCTCATCGAGTTTTACCTCAAAGGGGCTAAAGAAATAAAGTACAACAATTAACAAACACACGGCAAAGAATGACTCTAACATATTACCTGATTTAACATTACAAAGGTAAGACACTGGATATCAAACAAATGTTACTAGATTGTTAAATTATTATTCACCCTGTTAAAATGACTTTCAGAGGTTCATTTGTTCAACTGGTGATTGCTTCATTACCCCCCGTTGTCATTGCAGGGGCAAAATGAAACATGATGCAAAAGAAGTCGACCGAGGACTAAAAAACAAAACCCCACAGGATCGCAATCCTGTGGGGTATAAATCCATATCGGAAAAATACTAAGCTTTAGCTGCTTTCTTTTTCTTCTTTTCCTCTGAATAAAATCCGAAACCCAAACCTGCCAATAACAGGATCGATCCGGCCAAAGAGATTTTTTCACCTGCGTAATAAGCGGTAGGGTGGAAAATAAATTCCAGTTTATGGTTTCCTGCCTCTAACTGTGCAGCCCGTAAAACGTAATCAGCCCTGAAATATGGCTTCTCTACACCATCAATGTACATTTTCCAGCCTTTGTTATAATAGATCTCTGAGAACACTGCAATGGCATCTTTCGCGGTAGAGTATTCGTAGGTTAAATGATCCGGATTATAGGTGGTTAATTTAATAAAACCTTCCTGGCCTGTGCCCAAGCGTTTCGTATCAATCAAAGTTTTATAACTTTCATCCACAATGGCTTCTTTCTTCGCATCGAAACTGCTGATGGCTTTCATTTCTTCATCCGAATTTCTGGCAAACTGCACACTTTGTACAAACCAGGCATTACCTGCAGCAGTTGCATTACGCTGCATCTTAAACGATCCGTTCTGGGGATCCTGTGTAATGATGTATTTGGTATTTAACATGTCCAGTACATCCTGATTGATGCTTTTGGTTAACTGGTTATCAACCAGTTCCTGAAAACGTTTTAACCTTGCCGAGTGGAAACCACCAACGGTTTTATGGAAATAAGAAGTTTCTGCACTTTTAAACGGATCGCCCAACGACATATCGAACACCCTAAAGTTTGGATCCTTATCTGCAGAAATAAAATTGTCTACATCCCTTGGCTGATAATGGTTGTTCAGGTCGCTTTTGCTTACAAAGTTTTGGTTATTCATATAACGGCGGTCTACCTGCCATAAATCGATCAGAACAAACAATGCCAATAAACCAAAGGCCAGTTGCATGTTCATCTTTTTGGTGATGAAAGCCCAGGTAATACCAAAACCAATGGCAATAAACAATAAGGTACGTAAAGCATCAGCGCGTGCCAAAGCCACACGGTCTGCAACAATACCATTTAAAATTTCCATTGCCGCACCGCGGTTATTCTGCAGGGTTTGCGTTAAAGCATCTAAAACCTGTGCCTGATTGGCCTGCGTAAAACTGAAGAAAGCGGTAGGGATAACGGCGATAATTAAAGCAAAACCACCGGTAATACCTGCAGACCAGGTTAAGCGCTGCACCAAATATTTTTGATCGTATTTACCTTCCTGTGCTTCTTTAATGGCCAAAATAGCCAACAAAGGCACCAATAAGCCGACTACTGAAAGGATTGATTCTACTGCCCTAAACTTGTTGTAACCTGGAAGGTAATCGAAAAAGATATCCGAAATAAAAGGCAGGTTTTGTCCGAACGAAAGAAACAGCAATAAAACACTCGATCCCAGTATCCACCATTTCCAGCGGTGTTTTACAATAAACAGTCCGAAAACAAAAAGGAAACAGATAATAGCGCCAAAATAATATGGTCCGGATGTACCGGGTTTATTGCCCCAGTATTGGTTGGTACCCAGGTTCTGCGCTACATATCCGATAGCCTGTTTAGGATCTACCCCCTGAAGGTTTTTTTCAACTGCCTTATAGGTATTGCTCTCAGGTTTAATAATCTCATCAATGCTGCTTGCACCACCATAAATATTCGGGATCAGAAAAGAGAAACTCTCGCCAACACCCTGGCTCCATTGGTAGGCATATTCTTTATCTAAACCGTTTGCAGGCTCAGCTTTGTCGGTAGTTAAGTTAGATTTACCACGGATGGTTTCCTTGCCATACTCGTAAGTGGTCCACAAGGTACCTGCGTTCACAAGCACTGATAAGAAAATACCGGCAGCAATATAAGCTACAGATTTACCAAAGGCCGGAAGCTGTTTGGCTTTAAAGGCATGGTAAAGTTCTATACAGCCCAGAATAAATAAGGCGATAAATAAATAATAGGTCATCTGGATGTGGTTGGAGCGGATCTCCAAAGCCATAAATAGTGCGAGCAAACTCCCACCAACCAGATACCTGCCCCTAAGGGTGAGGATAATGGCGGCCAGGATAGGCGCAAAGAAACCAATGGCCAAAGCCTTGTTGCTGTGCCCTGCGGCAATAATGATAAAGTTATAAGAGGTAAATGCAAAGGCAATGGCACCAGCCGCAGCAAGCCATGGATTTATTTTTAATACGCAGAATAATAAATAAGCACCTAAAAGGTATAGTAAAACGGTGCCTACTGGATCAGGGAATGCCCCTTTGATTAAATCGATACCATAGGTGGTAATATTTAAAGGATACTGTACCCAGATCTGGTAAGCTGGCATACCACCGAACATCTGGTTGGTCCAAAGTGGTCCTTTACCATCTTTCTCCTTGATGTCCATAATTTCTTTCTGCATGGCCTTTGCCTGCAAAACATCGCCCTGCTGTGGAGCTTTACCCTGTAAAACAGGACTGAAGTAGGCAAAAGTGATGACTACAAAAAATGCAATAATGGCCAGGTGCAGGCCATTTTTATTAAACCAGTTATTCATTAAGGTTTGTTTAAGTTTAAACGAACGTCAAAAATAAAAATTTGAGCGGTATAAAAAAGGAATTAATTAAATGCATGCTGAATAAAAATTTAGATTTGTAGGAGAGAATAAAAATTCAACCCATTTAATATGAGAAAGTTTGTTGTCGCCCTGGCACTCACCTCCCTATCTTTTGCATCCTTCGCACAGCTCGTAAGTTTAAGCGCCAGCGAAATCAAAACACTAAAAACGCAACTCAAAAACAATGAAGAAACCAAAAAGCTATACCAGGGCTTTGAAAAATCGGCTTTAAGTTACCTGAACGATCAGCCTAAGCCCATCGATACCATCAGAACCGAGGGTTTGCTAAAAGGAAACCCGAAGAAAGTGAAAACCCAGCAAGCCCTGTCAGACATGGGTAAAATGTTCGCGCTGGCTTTACAGTACCGGTTGAGTAGCGATCAGAAATATTTAAACAAATGTGTAGAATTTCTTGCTGCCTGGGCGAAAACCAACCGCCCCAATGGCGATCCTATTGACGATACCAACCTTGATGAGGCAGTTGAAGCTTACGACCTGATTAAAACAGACCTCCCTGCTGCCGATAAAAAGCAGATCGAACAATGGCTCAGCGAAACTGCCTGGGCAGAGATCAACAGCAAACGGATGAAAACAGGGCGTGCCACTGCTATTAATAACTGGAATGCGCACCGTTTAAAAGTAGTTGGCGAAATTGGTTATGCCCTAAATATGCCCCAACTGATCAACTGGACGATCGAAAACCTTAAAAGTCATATCAACATCAATCTCTATCCGGATGGTACCAGTCTCGATTTTAAAGAACGTGATGCCATGCATTACCACATTTACGACCTGGAACCGATGCTGAAACTGGCCATTATCATCAACAGGGCAAAGGGGCCGAACTTTTACACCTACGAATCGCCAAAGGGATCATCAATCAAAAAATCTGTAAGCTGGTTAATTCCATACATCAATGGCGAAAAGCAGCATGAGGAATATGTAAACACCACGGTTAAATTCGATCACGACCGGGCAAAAAACAACGAACCGGGTTTTGCTTCCGGAACGATGTTTAAACCCGAACTGGCTCTGCCGGTATTAAAACTGGCCGTTTATTTCGATCCTGCACAGACCGACTTGTTAAACCGCGTAAACAACAAGGAAAACAACTGGCAGATGGTGCTTAATGAAATTAAGCGGGGCAGGCGCAACATTCAGAATAAATAAAGTTTCAATAATTTTTGAAAGTTTAAAAATAACCTTATATTTGTGTATGGAATTAGCAGCAGCAAAATTAAAATTTATAGAGGCCTGGGGCAAGCTGGGCTCGGAATGGGGAATTAACCGCACCATGGCGCAGGTACATGCGCTGTTGCTGATTTCGGCCGAAGCGCTCACTACCGAAGAGATTATGGAGCAGCTCAGCATCTCAAGGGGCAATGCCAACATGACCCTCCGCGATTTAATCGGTTGGGGCCTGATCGAAAAGCAACATAAAGCCGGCGAACGTAAAGAATACTTTTTTGCCGATAAAGATGTTTGGAATATCGCCCGTCAGGTAGCCAAAGAACGTAAAAAAAGAGAACTTGAACCTGTTTTGAAAGTGCTCAATGAACTCTCTACCGTTACAGGCGATGAAAAAGACCCTGAGTTTACCACCTTTAAAAAATCGATCAAAGACATTAATAAGCTGGCCGTGAATGTAGATAAAACTTTAGAAACCATGCTGAAGGCTGAAGAAAGCTGGTTCTGGGGTTCGGTGCTGAAGGTGTTTAAGTAGAAGGGAGATTTGAGAGGTGAGATTTGAAATGTGAGATGTGAGAGTAAAGTAGTAAGTATCGAGTAGCAAACATGTACCCCATAAACGCTAAGCCCTAAACGCCATGCGCTAACCGCTAAGCCTTACACGAAGTTTGGCTTAATTTTTTAATCACAACTTTCATTTTATACTGAAAGTATTAAAATTTAAATAAAATGAAAACGCTAAACCACCATGTGATTTTATTCGACAATGAATGCCCGATGTGTGATGCTTACACCAAAGCCTTTGTAAAAACCGGTATGCTGGCCGAGGAGGGTCGCGAGGCTTACCAGAAAATGCCCGAAAATATTTGTCCGCTGGTCGACCGGCAAAGGGCAGTCAATGAGATTGCGCTCGTAAATACTGAAAATGGCGAAGTAACCTACGGTATCCAGAGTTTATTTAAAATTCTTGCACATGCCATGCCCTTCTTTAAACCGCTGTTTTTATTCGGGCCTTTTGTGTACCTGATGCGGAAATTTTACGCTTTTATTTCTTACAACCGCAAGGTGATTATCCCGGCAGTAGTTAAGGCGAGCAGCATACAGCCCAGCTTTAAACTGCATTACCGCCTGGCTTATCTGCTTTTTACCTGGCTGCTAACCGCCTATATTTTAACAACCTATGCTCACCTGCTTACCAAATTTGTGCCACTCGGCAGTCCATACCGCGAATACCTCATCTGTGGCGGGCAGATAATCTTTCAGGGTATTATTATTGTTTGCTATAAAAGAGAGAAACTTTGGGACTACCTGGGCAATATGATGACGATTTCTTTCGCCGGTGCGCTCCTGCTCTTACCAGCTTTGGTTATTGCGAAATACCTCAGCATCCCAGGTATATTTTTTATCCTTTATTTTTTAATGGTGGCCGGCCTGATGTTTCTGGAACATCTCCGCAGAAGCAAGCTGTTGCAGCTCGGCTGGACAATGAGTATCACCTGGGCGCTTTACCGTTTAATTGTTTTAGGTTTAATCTTTAGTGTATAGCAATCATGAAATATAGAAAAATTGTACTCGCAGGTGGAAACGGTTACTTAGGTACTGTACTGGCCAAACATTTTAGGCCTTTAGCAGATCAGGTGATCATTCTCGCCAGAAAACCGCAGCCTACAACAGGCAATATCAAAACACTGGTATGGGATGGTCAAACCACAGGCGACTGGACAACAAGCCTTCAAGATGCCGATTTACTCGTTAACCTCTGTGGCAAAAATGTAAACTGCAGGTACACCAAAAAAAACAAAAAGGAAATTTTCGATTCAAGATTGATCCCTACACGTTTACTGAGCAAGGTCATCAACAGCCTTACAAATCCTCCAAAACTTTGGATCAACATTACTTCTGCCACCATTTACCGCCATGCGGAAGACCGCCCTCAGGATGAACTGACAGGAGAAATCGGTGATGGTTTTTCTATCGAGGTCTGCAAAGCCTGGGAGGCCAGTTTCTTTGAAAACGAAACCCCTAAAACCAGAAAAGTAGCACTAAGGATGGGTATCGTTTTGGGACTAAAAGATGGGGCATTCCCCCGCCTGCTTAACCTGGTTAAACTGGGCATGGGTGGCAAACAAGGCAATGGTAAACAGTATGTAAGCTGGGTGCACGAACATGATGCAGTGAGAAGCATAGTATGGCTGCTTAATCACCCAGAAATTGAAGGCGTATTAAACTGCACCGCACCTGGGGCGATAAAAAATCAGGTATTTATGCGCAGTATCAGAAAAGCTTATGGCATTGACTTTGGTTTACCCGCTCCTGCCTGGCTTTTAGCTATTGGCGCGAAAATTATCGGGACAGAAACCGAACTGATTTTAAAAAGCAGGTGGGTTAAACCCGCTGTGTTATTAGAGAATGGATTTGAGTTTAAATATGGAGAGATCGATGGAGCGGTGGGGGCTTTAAAGGCGGAGGGTTAGAAGGCGGGAGGGCTGAAGATATTTGGTAGGTAGTTGATTAGTCTTGAGTTGGGAGATTGGAGTTGGAGTAAATTAATCAGCATTGCACTTAGGGCCGGGCGTTTGGCGTTTTTAACCGATTGATCAGTCTGGTGGAAGGCGCTGAATGTTCGGAACGCTGGGTTAAAGTGGAAAATGTTAGATGGACGATGGAATGGGTTCAGCGTAAATCTGCGCGATCAGGAGATTATTGGCAGTTGATTCACGCAGATCAAAGAAGATCACGCAGATTAAATAATCAGTTAGCTTTGCGAGAGCGTGGGGGGGAGAGCGGGACGTCGGAAAGACAAAAGCATAAAAACTAAAGCAAAAGCTTAGGCGGCAAGACCCATTGTTCGCCTGGCGGAATAAATAAATCTAAAACATGTCAATCCTGATTTTAAAAACAATGATGAATGCGCCGATTGAGCGCTGTTTCGATCTGGCACGAAATATCGATCTTCATGTAAAGTCGATGGAACGCTCGGGTGAGCAGGCCATCGCCGGGAGGAGAAATGGATTGATCGGCCTAAATGAATCGGTTACCTGGCGTGCGAAACATTTTGGCATCTATTTCAATATGACGAGCAAGATTACCGCCATGGAACGGCCAAACTTCTTTATTGACGACATGGTTGAAGGTCCGTTTAAAAAACTTCATCACCAACACTGCTTTAAAACCATGGGTACACAAACCGAAATGACCGATATCTTCGAATTTGGAGCGCCATTTGGTATTTTAGGAAGGCTGGCAGAAAAAATATTCCTTGAAAAATATATGCGGCAATTGCTTGTTGAAAGAAACAAAGTAATCGTACGCTTTAGTCGAGCGTAAAATTAACGCTTAGGGTATATTTCATTTTAACAAGTCCGATGGTATGTGCCTCACGATCATCGCCCTTGTTTAAACGCTGTAAAATTGTTAAGGATTGATTGGGTTGAAGTTTAGTTTCTCTTTTAATTTCATAACAATTGCGCCCCCCTTTATCTAAACTATCCCTAAGATTAAAAGAAACTTCTGATATGACCTGTTTGGTTATATTCTTGATGGTAATTTTAGCAAACTTGTTAAAGTTAGCATCATGTGTATATTTTATTTCCTTAACATATCCATTATGCTGGCGGTTTGTGTTATCCTCACTCATGGATGCTAACAAATGAATATCCGGAGACAAGGAGGCTTTCGCTGGTCTTTTCTCCGGTGCAGGTTTGAGGGCCATATTCCAAAGCCCGAAACAACATCCCATTAATATTCCTATTTCCTTTGTAGACATAACTGAGCGGTTTAATCTGTATCCCTAAGCTATTCATTTTTTATGAAAACAGCTTGATCTGCGAGGAATATTATTTTTTCAGTGTCGGGCCGTGCACAACCAGCTTGCCGTCCTTAGTCACTTCCATTTTATCGATAAACACCAGCCGCTGATGCCCCGTAGCCTCAGTACGGCCATGATATACACAGAGCATCTGTTTACCGTCTGCCGAATAGGTAACGCTGTTGTGGCCTGTTCCGGTTACCGCCCCCTTCTTCTGTAAAACCGGATTATTCTCCGCTTTTTTGAAGGGCCCCAAAGGGCTTTTTGATGTGGCATAACCGATCGCATAATTTTGTCCGTCGAAGTTATTGGCCGAATACATCATATAATACAGTCCGTTTTTTTTAAAGATATAAGAACCCTCTGTCCACCGCCTGTTTACTTCTTTGCTCGTTACCGAACGGCTTTCCCATTCAGCTTTCATATCCTTCATCTTAACCGGCGGACGCAGCAACAGCACAGGCTGACCAATCACCCCTGAAAAATCAGGCTTTAGTTCTACGCCATATACCCAGCTTTCTTCCACTTCCTGGTACCAGCCTTTTTTTCTGGCCCATTGCGCTACCTCGCTTTCTACCGGGTGCTTGTAACAGCATCTGGAATAGTACAGATAGGTCTTGCCATTCTCAACCAGGAGGTTGGCATCGATCACCGGATACCCGGGATCAAAAACAGGGCGGTCGTTCAGGTCGGTGAAGGGGCCTGTTGGTGCATCCGATACGGCTACGCCGATCTTAAAATTCTCCTTTTCATTACCCGGATTATGTTTCCATTGAGCGCTGTAAAACATATAATACTTACCGTTTTTCTTATATACTTCTGGTGCCCAAAAAGAATGTATGCCCCAGCCATTGGGATTATCGTGGTGGTAAACCTGCCCCTCAAACTTCCAGTCTTTTAAATTAGTGGACGAATAGGCGCCGAATCCGTTTTTCACATCGCCCCCGGTTCCGTACATATAATATTTGCCCTGATCCTGCAGCACATACGGATCGCCAAATGGGATGGGCAGGGGGTTGCCGGTAGATTGGGCTTTTAGTCCAATAACCGACAAAACAAGACATAAACAGCAAAAAGTAAACTTGATCATAATCCTATTTGATGAAACATTCATAATTGCAATTTCAGGGTTTTCTCCGGATTTTAAAAACGCTTGTTCTCTAATCATGGGCAACAGAGTCTAATCCAGAGAAAGGCAAGCTATTGACCCTGGGTTAAACAAGTCCATCCCAAGGTCAACAGCAAATGAGGATCCTATTTTCCTAACAGCGCGGCTGCACACCAGAGATAGGGCGCCTGGCCGTGAAAATCGCCCGCATTGCGGGGACGGTCGCGGTAATGCAGTTTATCATTCTTTTTACCTGTACCCACACAAACTTCTGTTACATTGTCGCGTTCGTCAACATAAGTGGCCATAGCTGTCCAGGCTTTCTTTGCCGCCGGGCCATATTGCGCAGCATCAAGCCATCCCTGTTGCACGCCCACGATAAATCCATAGGTAAACATAGCAGTACCCGAGCTTTCAACCCAAAAATCTGGTTCATCGATCAGCTGGTTCCACATGCCTCCTAGCCTTTGGTATTCTTTTAAGCTTTGCATCATCTTCAGGTAACCTTCCATAATACGGGGGCGGTCTTTGTGGTCTTTTGGTAACGAAAGTAAAAGATTGGGCATGCCCACAGCCATCCAGCCATCGCCCCTGCCCCAATAGTAAGGAACATCCGGCGCATGATAGAAAAGTCCGTTAGGCCGTTGCAGCTCGTTGAGGTAAAGAACCATTTCTTTTGCCGCGCGGTCGATATATTTTGGGTCGCCGGTTACCTTATAGGCTTCATTCTGCACCACGGTGATCATGTACATATCATCAATCCACAGACGCGTTTGCCAGGAGTAACCCTTATCGGCCCACGATTTTTCTTCCTTCTTTGCATTTCCGGGCAGTTCCCACTGTGCATCGGCATAGGCCAAACCGATTTGCTTATAGCGCTCATCTTTGGTAATCTGGTAAAGTTTAAGCGCAAGGCTACCGAACATATTGTAATCCACATGGTTCATCGGTGGCAACAGCGGTTTCTCCCTGGTAAAAAAGGGTTCAAATTTATCCTGTAATAACCTGATCAGCTTCTGGTCATTTGTTTTTACCGCATAATCAAGGGCACCGTTCCAGGTGCAAACCTCCGCATAATGGATATAGCTGCCGGCATAGAGTTCATGCCTTTCGTTCACAAAGTGATAGGCCAAACGCCTGCCGATCTCTTTGGGTGATGATGTTTTAGGAAAGCCCGTGAGGTCTTTGTTCTGGGCAAACAGCAATTGAAATGAAAGTACCGCAAACAGCGATAAGATCAGTGTCTTGTACATATAGATTGTTCTTTATTTAAAATTATATTCCCGTTAATCAGTAGAATTCCTTTCTGGCAGGGTTACCAGAAAGGAAAAAACTTTATTGATTTTTATCTTCGTCCGCTACGGCATCCTGCCACTTGGTCCACATCTCAATACCCGCGCTGTAACCGCTATAGCCCTGATTCTGGCGTAACTTTCCATACAGGTTGGAGTTAATGGCCGTTTGGGGAATAGGCCAATAAATGTTATAGGGCATAATGGTATAGTTTCTGTTCTTTACGCTCACCTTATTTTTATTGTAATAATCATTGTAGTGCTGAATGCGCTGATACCAGTAACTGTTGTTTTCGAGGGTATTGGCATTGTAGGTATTTCCCCATTCATCAGTTTTACCGCTTAAAGCCAGACTGTAGGATATCCTGCTGAGCTCCATGTGCCGCCATTCTTCCATATACAGCTCGCGGGCACGTTCGTTAACAATGTCGCCAATGTTTACGCTGGTATAAAGCTGGGCACATTTGGCCCTTCTTCTTACCACGTTCACGTCTTCAGTAGCCGCGGAGATATTGCCTTTATAAAATTGCGCTTCCGCCCGTAACAGATAGGTTTCGGCCAAACGGTAGCAATACCAATCAGCTGCTCCGCCATCATTCCGGTTAGAGGTAGGCGTGGCCAGAAAAACAGGATCATCAATATAGATTTTATAGTGTGGCCAGTTAAACCAGCTTCTGATGGTATCGGTACACAAAATCGTATTGCCGTTGTACAACCTCAGGTTCTGTCCATAATAGGGATCGGTGGGATCGTTGTATTTCAGCATCTCCATTTTTGCCCAGTTCCCTACCGTGCTGCTGTGGCGCAGATCGGTTGCATCATCCGTGCCGTTAACCGCCCAAAGGCCAAACTGTGCAAAGTGGGTAGGCCTGATCACTGCTATCCCTCTGCCTACCGAACCGTTGATATCATATTCCGCCCTATATTTAGGGTCAGTTCTTCCCACTGATAACAATACCTTTCCACCTGGCGATTTTAATGCGTTCTGGTTCCACATCGGCCCCCAGTTGCGCATCGATTTATACCTGATGGTGGCATCCGTACCCTCGCGGTTGGGCATCACCAGGATGGCTTCCTTATTGGCGGCGATGGCTTTGTTGGATGGCCGGTGCAAGTCCCATATTACGTTACGGGTAATTGGCCAGGCCACGGGCGATGGGTTTTCGAATGTACCGAAGTTATCATTCATCAGTGAATAACCCGATTGGTTGATCAGGATATCTGCCTGGGCAATCGCTTTGTCCCACTGGCCGGTAGCCAGGTAACATTTAATCAGCAACTGGCGGCAGGCCCCTTTGTTGATCATGCCGATATAGCTCATTTTCGATTGATCTGGCACCCAGGCCACGGCTTTCTCCATATCGGCGGTAATCATTTCCAGAATGGCCTCACGGCTGGTGGTTTTGTAGTTCTGCTTTGGCGAACTGAGGATTTTGGTTACCAGAGGTACATCCTTATACTGAAAACAGAGCGCCAGGTAACGGAACGACCGGTGAAAATAGGCCCTTCCGAGGAACTCCTGTTTGGTCGCCTCATCCAATCCGGGCACGTTATCGATAAAACTGGTAATCGTATTGGCATATTTGATCCCGTTGTAGGTTTCGCCCCAAAAGAAGGAAATCATGTTGACATCATTGTCGAACATGCCATCCGTTGGGGTAAGGCGTGTAGCCACATCGGCAAAGATGCTGCCATCGTCTGTTTTACTCGCCACCGCCAGATCGGAGAGCATATACTCCGTTCCGATGGGTACCGAAATATCCCTTGTTTGCAGGTGGCTCCAGTAGGTACGCAGGTGCCTGTCGAGCATTCCGGTGGTTGCCTCCAGTCCGGCTCGGCTCGAAAAGGTGAGTTCGGGCTCATAAAAAGAAAGCGGGTCGGGTTTTAAAAACTCCTTTTTGCAGCCTGAATTTAAAGCAATGGACAGTATGCCCATCACGAAAAGAACCGATTGATATATGTTATTCGTTTTCATTTTTAATTCGTTTAAAAAGTTAGGTTTGCCCCGAAGGTGAATATCCTTGGCGCCAGCTCACCGGTTTCAATATCCCAATACCGCCAGTTTTTGTCTTTATTCCAAACGGCTAGATTGCGCACCGAAGCAAAAACCTTTAATTTCTGAATGTTATAGGCAGAGGTAAGTTTTTTAGGCAGCGTATAACCCACGCTTACGTTATCCAGCCTGATAAAGGAGCGGTCGAATACCCGCTGAGGAGCGTTAAGTCCGGCAGGACCTTTAGACTCGAGGCGCGACCAGAAACGGCTTGGGTTTTCGATGGTCCAGTACGGTTTCTCATAGGTATTGGCCAAACCCTGACTAATGGTCGAAGTACCGTTATCCTGGTTCAGATAGGCACCACTCAGGCTCTTATGGCCCCAGTAGGAATAAATGTTTACCGAAAAATTAAAGTTTTTGTAGGTAAAATCGTTCCGTAACGACCACATGATAGGCGCCTGTGTTTGTCCCAGAAATTCCTTGTCGTTATCGTTATAAACCGGGGTAACAGTACCATTGGCATTCTTTACATCATCCGCGGTGTAGTTGTTGGCCACTTTCGGATCACCCGGGCGCTGACCGTAGCGGGCAGCTTCGTCTACTTCATTCGTCTGCCAGATGCCCGTTACCCGGTAATTCCAGATGGAGCTGATGGGCTGACCGATAAACCATTGGTTGCCGATATCGCTTACCTCTTCGCTCGATAAAACGTTGCCATTGGCATCAAGCACATCTACATACTGGTAATACAGGTGTTTGATCTTGTTGCTGTATTTAGAAAATCCAAGGGAAGTGTTCCAGCTAAAGTTTTTGCCCACGATATTCTGCGAATTTACCGAGATCTCAAAGCCATTGTTCTGTACCTCACCTAAATTGGTGGTGATGCTGCTAAAGCCTGAGAAACCGGGCAGGGACTGGTTCATGATCATATCGGTGGTCGACATCTGATAATAATCGAGGGTGGTGCTCAGTCGGTTACCGAAAAAGCCCAGATCTAAACCCACGTTAAAAGAAGCTGTTTTTTCCCATTGCAGATCCTTATTGGCCATACGGTCGATCCGCAGGTACTGAAACTGCACATAATCGCCATTGGCATTGATATAACCCTGGGTGCCTACGCCATTGGCCAGATTGGCCAGCGCTACATAAGGGTTATCGAGCGAACGGTTACCGTTCTGCCCGTACGACAGGCGTAACTTTCCGTTGCTCAGCGGTTTCCAGTTGAAGAACTTTTCGTTGGTGAAAGTCCAGCCTACAGCCGCCGAGAGAAAGGTAGCACGGGGATTGGAAGTACCAAATGCCGAATAACCGTCGCGGCGTACCGAGGTGGTGAGCATATAGCGGTCGTCGTACGAATAAAACAGACGGGCCAGCATGCCATCCGCGGTCTGGCGGCTATCGTTACTGTCGAACTCACTTTGCAGTTTGTCGCCACCCTTTGTTTCATGTAAACCCAGTGCATCGGTAGGCGAGATATCCCAGGCCTGGATAAAGTCCATCCACGACTGGCGCTCTTCTGCTTCCTGTACCAGGGTAATGTTTACACGGTGTTTTTTGGCAAAGGTTTGCTCCCAGTTAATGGTATTGTTAAACGACCAGTCGAAACGTTTGCTGTTCTCGCGGTATACGCCTGCCTTTTTCGAACCTGGTTTCCAATCGGGATGTTCTGATGAGGTAAAATAGCGTTTATAAAACCACTGGTAACGCGGCGAATAGTTAAACGAATAATTGATGTTGAGGGGCAGTTTTACCTTAGCGGTAAGGATGGTATTTAAAACGTTATAGCCACTCTCCAGATCCTGGTACTGTCTGTTAAAATCGTAGTTATATCCCCTCACGTCGCCGGTTAGGGTCGATCCCTGCGGGTATACTTCCAGATCGCCGTTCGCATTTCTGTAAGAAGCAAAAGGACTGTTGAAAATGATGGCCCGGCCCCAGTCGGTAGCGATGTTACCATCTGAACGGTCCTGAAAGTTAACATTTGCGCCAATATTCAGCCAGTCGGTTACCTTGCCGTCCACTTTCAGGTTGGAGCGGATCGATCGGTAATTATCGCCCACCACAACGCCCTCGTTGGCCAGGTACCCGGCCGACATATAATAATTGATCTTATCGCTGGCACCCGAAACGCTGAGGTTATAATCCTGGTTAAAGCCCTTGCGGAAACTATGGTCGTACCAGTCGAAGGTATTTCCGGCCAGATAGTTGGTGAGTACGTTGTGCCCAAGTCCGAGGCGTTTTGCAAATATGCGGTCATCCGAATCGCCCGCTTCGTTTACCGAATAAGCCCTCCAGGCGGCCTCGGTGATGCCATATTTGGCAAACATATCCGCAGTCGGTTTTTCATAATAGCCCGGTTTGCCTTTTGATGAGGCATCACTGCCGCCCACATAGGCTTCATAGTTGCCCGTAACCGGGTTTTTGCCATAGGTATCGGTAAGGTACCAGTCTTCACGGTATTTCATATAACCTTCGGGGCCCCATACCGGCCTGTTGGCGCCCATGGTAGACATGCCCAGGTTGGAAGTAAAGTTGATGGTTGGCTTGCCCTGCTTTCCTTTCTTCGTGGTAATGATCAATACCCCGTTGGCCGACTGTGCCCCGTAAATGGCCGCAGCCGAAGCGTCTTTGAGTACGTCGATCTGTTCAATATCATCCGGACTGATCTCGGAAAGTTCTCCATAAAAGATCATCCCGTCGAGGATGAGCAAAGGCGAGTTGTGGTTACCTGCGGTATATACCGAACGCTGCCCGCGGATGTTGATGCTTCCGCCACTTTTTGCCGAGGCATCGAGCCCGATGGTGAGGCCGGGTGTGCCCCTCAGGATATCCTGTACGGTGCGCGGATTTTCATCGGCAATTTTATCCGGCTTAATCTGCGTAATGGCCCCGGTGAGGTCTTTCTTCCTTGCGGTTCCATAACCGATCACCACCACATCCGTCAGGTCGTTAATGGTTGGGGTTAACCGGATATTCCCCATATCGCGTGCGGGGTTAAGTTCCAGGTTCTGATAACCGACAAAGCTGACAGTGAGTTTATCCCCCTCATCCACATTGGGCAACAGGAAGGCTCCGTTCTGATCGGTCGCCACAGATTTGCCTTTTCCCTTTATCGCTACAATGGCACCAACCAGCGGCTGATCTTTCTCATCTACCACCTTGCCCCGTACATCCATAAGGCGTGCGTTGAGGGGCAGGTTATCGGGGAAGGAAGCAAAGGCCCTTTTCCTGATGGTTACATCTCTGTCGTTAATCACATAGGTAAAGGGAGTATCCTTTAAAACAGCCTGTAAGGCCTGCTCTACGGTAGCGTTATTCAGCTTTACATTTTTAAGTACATTATTGGAAATAATGCCGCCCTCATAATAAAAGTCGTAGCCGCTCTGCTTTCGGATTTGTTTAAAAACAGATTTTAAACTGATTTGGTTCTCTTCAATGGTGATCCGCTGGCCGAATGAAGCAGCACTGACGTGCATGAGGGATGCTATCAACATGACGGTGGTTAATCGCATAATTAGCCATATTTTAGGGTATAACGCAGAGGTTATACCTGATTTAGTATAAATTCGATACATTTGGTTAGTGTTGGTTCTTAGGCAGCCTGCCTCCGGCGGTCGAAAACTGTTGGCCTGCTGCGTTCAATTGTAATTCAATGAATGGTTCCACACGCAACCAGGAGTGCTTCACTTCTGGTTTGCTTCTTTATATCATCTTACTCCTGTAAATATTTCTTCATCGTTCTGGTTTTAATGGCCGCTGTACGCCTGAACAGCAATACAACAGGCCCGTTAAGGGTTATTAATCTTATTTATTTGATGTATATCCGAAAGTTTGCTGGTTTATCTGGCCACATACACTTTTCTTCCTGCGATTTTAAAATGTACCTGGCCTGATGATTCGATGTGTCTCAGCACCGCCGATAGGGTCCTGTTTCTCGAAATCCAGCCGCCCGATTTCATGTTCTGCGGCACAGAAGCCTCGTAAACCACATCCACATTATACCAGCGGGCGATTTTACGCATCGCTACCCTAAAATCCAGTTCATCCAGATTGAAATCGCCATCTTTCCAGTCGATCACGTTATCCAGGTTGGCCGCACTGAGTTCAATGCTGTTGCCGTTGTTAATGGCCTGCTCTCCCGGTTTAATCACCTTCCGCAATTTGCCCGAAGTAACACTTACCGAGCCTTCGATCAGGGTAGTGGCCACAGCCCCTTCGTCGGGGTAGCTGTTGATGTTAAAGTGGGTACCCAATACCTCTACCTCCTGTTTATCGGTAGTGACCACGAAAGGATGGGCTTTGTCTTTGGCGATTTCAAAATAACCCTCGCCCTGAAGCTTCACCCTGCGTTTGCCGTTTTCCATCAGCCGCAAGGAATAGGTTAAACTGGAGGCCGAATTGAGCCATACATAGGAACCATCGGGAAGTTTTAGCTTATAGGTTTCGCCATTGGCGGTAGATAGGGTATTGCTTTTACCCGGGTCGCCCGAATTGCTGTTCAGCACGTAAGTGACTTCCCCATTACCCGATTTGGTGATCATCACACCGGCCTCTTTGGCCACTTCCCCATTCTGCACATCGCTCAGCCTGATTTTCTTGCCGTTGGAAAGGGTTAGGGTAGCGCCCGACATGCCCGGGGCAATATCATTTTTATACACCTGCTGATGGGCCGGCTGCTCCCTGATGTTGTTGTAATACAGTAAACCTGCTGCAAAAACAAGTGCCACAACCGCAGCGGCGGCAGCGATACGCGGCCATAAACGAAAGGTCCTGGCGGGCTGCGCCTTAGGGCTGCCCGCTACAATGGATTGAAATATGCGTTCTTTAGCCTCAGCACTCAGACTGTTCAGCACCTTTGGCTGTTCGTAACTTTCGGAAATGAGCCCATCTAAAAATCCGGTATAATCGGGATCTTCCACATAGGTTAAAAATTCGAGCCGTTGTTGCTCGGTAATGTCTTTTGAGAGATACTTATCGAAAAGTTCAGCAAGCCTTAATTGCCCCTTGGTCATGTGTTTTTTTGGTTAGCTATTGTTAAGGTGATTTCGCCTTATCGATTACACTGACACTTCAGAAAGCAAAGGGGGTAGCCGTTTTTAAAATTATTTTAAAAAAATAATCATCAGTGCGGGATAAAGCATGGCATGGCGTTTAAAATGTTCGCGGATGGTGGCCAATGCCCGTTTCATGTGGTAGTGTACGGTATCCGCCGAGATATTCAGCTGTGCTGCTGCTTCATCATATTTTAGGCCTTCAAAATGGCATAACGCATATACCCTGCGCTGCTGTTCGGGCAATTGGCGCACGATATCGTCGAGCAACTGTCTGGTTTCCTTATAATCGAGTTTTTGCTGGGTACCCAGGTCATTCTCTGTATTGTTCTGCCCCAATTCCGTTTTAACCCTGCTGATAATCGCCTCATGGCGCAAGAGGTTTAAGGCCTGGTTACGCACCAGCCGGTTGAGGTAAGCGCCAAAGTTTTCGATACCGGTTAAATGACCGCGGTTAAACCATACTTTTAAAAAGATATCCTGTACAATCTCCTCGGCATCCGAATTGGAACGGGTAATTTTCTGCGCAAAAGTAAAGGTCAACTGCTGATAATGTTCAAAAACCGCCCTGAATGCAAGCTCATCTCCAGCAGCAATCCTTGCCAGTAGCTCAGTTTCATTCAAAAGGTTTTTATCCCCCATGTTATTTCTTCCTTTTCATTATGATGTAAACAAAAAAAACAGCATCAACGCTACAGAAAATTTCATCCGTATTAAAATTGTCTCGCGATAGGGTATGCGCCGGGCAGCTGAAATGTTTTTATTTATCAGGGGTTAAAACTATTCAATTTTTTCGAAAATACAGTGGGGAGCGGTTGGTTAGCCGCAGGAGTCGGGAGTCCGGAGTCGATTTATCCGCATCAACTTTGCGTAAAGAATGGAAGATGTAAAATGGATGATGGAATGGTTCAGCGTAAATCAGCATAATCCGCGGGAGTGGGGCTAGTTTGGAGTTGGAAGTGGTTAACCAGTTGACAGTTGTCTAAGGTTGTTATCGATCTATGAAAACACCCAATCATAATCAATCAAATGAGCTAAATTATCAGTAGCTTATCATCAGGATTAGAACGTAGAAATAGCAATCCCGATGCTCTAATTCCTCGGTTCAGAAAGATACACCCTTATCCTATGTGTTGGGATACTTGCCCCGTATGCGGTAGCTTCGTAATGATTAGAGATGGCCGTGTGCATTAACACATCAACCTGGCCACTATTCCATTTGTCAGTACGTGTTAAACCGCCCGATGTATCAATTTTAGTGAGATTGCTTAAATCACCCTTTGTAGTGCCAACGCCATATTTTTGGGTAAAAAGCTTTACCAGGCTATTATAGCGTTCAATTAAAGCTTTGTTAAAAGCAAGGGGTTTAACATTATGGTCTGATTTGTCAAAGTTCCGCACATCCCATTCGTATCCGATTTTATGGATGATTGAATCCTTTTCGCTAAAGATATATTGTACAATGAGGTTGGGGATATCTTTTTCTACCCTGATAAACCTAACCGGCATGGCCATGCCTCCGGCTATAATAATATCTTCATCGTTGGTGTAAATTTTACTTTTTAGCTGTTGTTCCTGTTTAATGGCAAAGGCTATTTTCTTCCCCAACAAGTCGGGGTTAATAGCTTGAGCGTAAGCAACTGCTGTAACAGCCAGGAGGGTGCTTAGGAGGAAAAGTTTTTTAAACATGTTGAGCGTTATTAATCCTCAATAATAATAATTATTTCAGGATATCCATTATCCTGTAGCTGATCTGCTGAAATTTATCTTATGGCAAGGCTTACCGCAACTACTTCGCCAAAACATGCTTCCTTCCCCGCCACTCCCAGGGCGCTACCGCAGCTGCATCCTGCCATAAACCTACTTTGTTTTTCCTGGCGGTATTTTCCAGTTGCGCATACAGCGGATCGCCGGAGTATTTTTTAAAATGCCAGGCCATGCCCTGTTTAATCATTTCCTGATTTACTATCTGTTTTTTACGGTTGATGACCACGGCGATTAGGCGTTTATAGCGGTCGTATTTTTGGCCCTGCACGCTAACTATCTGACCGAAACAGAGATCGGACAGGGCTTGTTTGGCCTTCGTACCAAAAGGCTGGTGACCGCGTTTCTCGGGGCAATCGATATGCGCCAAACGGATTTTAAGGGGCTGGTTCTGGTACAGTACTTCCATGGTATCGCCATCGAGGATGCGGATCACTTTGGCGGTAAAAACAAGCTGACTGGAACTTAGGGTTTTGCTTTCGCCGGGCGGGATGAAACAGCTCTGCAGCGTGAACCATAAAACCAGTATACTTATTTTTCCTTTTCCCAGCCGCATAATGTTTTCCCGTCTTTTTTGGCTTTTTCGATATCCACTTTTATAATTTTATAGCTGCAATTGCTTAAACCGCGGCAATTGGCATTCAGGTGGTATTTTTTAGCACCGGGACTGTTGCAAAGGTACACGCTTGTAGGTTCTGTACAGGTAATGTTGGTGAAGAAAAAAAGGATGATGGAGAGCGTTTTCATGATTTTGGGATGGATTTAAAGTAAATATAATATTTAATACGCTGTATGTTAAATCGTTAATACTGCCGTTAGCTAATTATTTTTATAGGATAATTTTTTGGATTACAGGTGCCAAGTTGGTGGGCAGATCGGTTGTTTTCAAATAGAATTTCTTCACTTTCATGGCTTTCAGCCAATCTGTCCAGTATTGTTTAATCACATCTTCCTCATAGGGGCTTTGTTTTGATGGATTAATCCCCAACACCACCACTTCAAGGTTCTGCAGATTGTTGGTTGCCGGGATAAAACCCAGATTATTCTTTTTCATGATCGTTCTATAATCCGCGGCCGTAAGCTTTTTTTCCTTAATAAATTCGGGAGTGATGTAAGAACTTTTGCCATTGTCGAGAAACTTACTGTCTTGATGGTACATATAACCATCGGTAAGGATAACCAGTATATTTCGGTGCTGCTCTTTAATGCAATAATCCTGCACATTGTTTTTGAAAAACTTCCAGATATCGGAGCCTATATAATGGCCATACTTAATGGTATGCTGATAGATTTTTGAAGAGATCTGTGTATAAGCATTATCTACACTTAAGATGTCTTTTTTACTCGCTTTCTGATCAAAACTAACTTTGAGCTGTTGGCTCAGCAGGTTGATATTCGTGATTTTAGGAATGGGATCGAAGAAAACCTGCATCTGGTCTTTTAAGAGCATGATTTTTTTTCCTTTTACATGATTAACAAATGCCGTTTCTACCGTTTTGATGTAGCCGAGGTCTCTCTGGTAAAAATCAGGGTTCTTTTTAGGGTCGACCCGATCGGATAAATCGAGTAAAAAGCTGATGTTCAGGTTCTGATTCTGGTTTTGTTGGGCTTTAACCTCTTTGGTGAAGACACCGGTGATCAATAAGATCAGCAACAGGCTTAATAATTTTCTTTTCATGTTGCTAATTTTATAAGGTGGATACGTAAACGGAGTTTTGTGAATCTTCGCTGGCGCCTACGTTTTTAAGGTTTTCATCATAACAGGCCCTGCATTCGGTTTGAAGATCAAATTTTTCGTGTTGCGAGATGCGGAGTTTTTCGTTCACAAAGGTGATCCAGCCCTGCATGTACTCGGAGGCATAGAGCACATATTCTTTGGTGGGGATAATCACGGCATCAATGATCCTTTGCAGGCTAACAATGCGGCCCTGTGCTTCAAGCGAAAGTTTTTTGATGTCGCTCAGTTCGGCGACCAGTTTCTCCTTTTGGATTTCGATGTCCGCTATACGGTCCTGATGGATCTGGATGTCTTTTTTCCTGCGGAGCTGTTCATGTTTGATTTTGTCCTTTTCGCGGTGTTCTTTCATGATAAAATCGAACACCACGCCCCAGATGAGGTAGACTACAAAACCCGCGAAGATGATACCCCAGAACTGGATTTTGCCAAAGGCAATTGGGATATTAAAAGGAGGCGTATCGAAGGTTTTGGTCAGATCATAAATCTTTTCTTCAATTTGGTAAGCCAGTATAGCATCGAACACAAAGGTAGTGAGTAGTAGCAGTCCGATTTTAATGTAGTTCCCCACACTTTTCACCTCACCAAACATGTGGATCAAATAACCCAGGCCGAGGAACACAAAGGGAATAAAGGTAACGAAGGCACCTTCGAGCGATCCGTCCTGCCAGGCTTTTGAAAAAGCTTTCGAATCGAGCACATTCATGATGATGGTACTTGTGGCATCGAAGGGTTTGAAAAAGGCCGAATAAGAGGTGGAGATGTAAAAGGTAAACAGATACAGGCTTAAAGGCATGAGGATGATCAGTCCGATCCAGAATTTGGTTGAGGCACCTTTTGAAGCGCTGATGTGGTATTTTTCGGGATCCATGGCCAGATCATTGATTTCGAATTTTAACTCTTGGAT
>Ga0163161_10000093_pt1 | contig 90618 bp, 78 predicted proteins | sample S45metaG_FD_129847 | JGI IMG/M metagenome (GOLD analysis project Ga0163161, IMG submission 129847) | Switchgrass rhizosphere microbial communities from Kellogg Biological Station, Michigan, USA - S4-5 metaG | ecosystem: Host-associated > Plants > Roots > Rhizosphere > Soil | place: USA... | reverse complement strand
TCCAATTCTATATAGCCAATATGATACCATTTTAGCAAAAAAACAAAAAAGAGACAGCATTATTACCGTCTCTTGTTAAAACTTTATCAAATCTAACTAAAAGCTTTTTATTTAACAATTTCTTATGTAGAACGTTGAGCGTTATTTTTTGTTTTGATCGATACTCAAAATTTGACCAATTACAGACCTTTAAGGGCTGTATTATAAGAAATGTGGGGAGATTTAAAGAAAAATAAGGATTAAATTAGCTTGGGTTTACCTTTTTAATTGTGGTTTTGCTGGCAATCATTTCCCTGGCATCTTTGATTTGCGTTTTGTACTGGGTGGTTTTGATCGAGTTGGCAAGCCATTCGGCCGATTTCAGATCTCTCAGTGCAAGTGTAAAGTCTTTCTTTTTAATTTTAACCTGAACAATGCCTAAAATAGATTCGATATAAGCGTTGTTGCTTTTTAACTGTTTTGCCAATATACCTTGCTGTGTATAAAACCACATCGATTGGGTATACTTGGTATTGGCCAGATAAACTTTACCTAAGAGGTTATAGGTGTTCATTACGCCTGCTCTGTTTCCAGTTTTAGAATAATTTTTTAATGCTACATTTAAAAGAATCTGCTCCGCATCAGTGAAACGGCCAAGTTGATAATGCATACTGCTCATCTTAATAACGGCCTGTCCGTACCTGTTGAAGTTTTTTATTGCATTATATTCGAAAGCGGCTTTGCCAAATAAGGTGAGGGCTTCGTTGTAATCACCTTTTCGCTCTAAATCTTCTGCTTCCTCAAAAAAAGAATTGCCGTCCTCCAGGTCAAATTTAGATACCGCTATATTTATAGCACTACCGTTAGGTTCTTGGATCTCAGATTTATCTATATTTTGAGCTTGTAGTTGTAATGATGCAAAAAGGCCGATTAAAGCCAGTACAATCTTGGTCATGCAACAAAAATAATACTTTAAATCTAATTTTAGCTAAATACCTGTAAATTAACATCAAAAGATGCCCAAACCATGTATGGATGCGAGTCGCAATGGTACACTTCGCCTGTTGCAGAAATGCCTACAATGCCTGCAAATCCATCAAAAGCTTTAAGTTCGGCGAAAGATTTATCTGATGCTTCCTTTAGAGAAAAACCATCGGTAACACGGGTTACAATTTTTGCGGCCAAGGCACCGCTTACAATATCTTCACCTACTCCCGTACAAGAAATACCTGCATATTGATTGGCATAATTGCCCGCAACGGTTGCAGAGTCGCTCACACGGCAAGGGATTTCGAATCCTTTACCTCCGGTAGAAGTTGCCGCTGCCAAATTTCCATCTGCATCGAGTGCTACACAGCCTACCGTTCCTTTCTTGTTCTTTTGGTTTAATTTAGCTTCGTATTCTGATTGGCGCTGTGGGGTAATCGGATTGAAATGTTCAAATCCGTTTCTTCGGGCAAATTGCTGGGCACCATCACCGCTGAGTACCCGGTCATCATATGTTAATAGGTTCTGCGCAATCTGTATAGGATTTTTAACATCTTCTACATTAATCACACCACTAAATTTTTCTGTTTTACCATCCATTAGGGCAGCGCTTAACCTCACTTTTCCGTCACTTTGGATCTGCGAACCAATACCAGCGTTAAACAGCTCGTTATCTTCTAATAGTGCAACAGTATAAACCACGGTTTCTAAAGCAGTATGTGTTTTTAGATATTCGTGTCCGAGCGTAACAATCGAGGTCAAAGCATCTTGTTTAGCCTTTTTCGTTTCCTGGTTGGTAGACGATTCGCTGAAGAAGCCGCCATGTATGATTAGTTTCATTTTTTTGAGTATTGTCGTATTAAGTAGCAAGTATTAAGATTGGGCAAGTCCTAACTGAAAATCGCCCACTGTTAACTGCCAACTGAATTACCCTATCGGAACAACCTTTGGATGGTGGATCACTAAGCTATGATCTGTTAAATCATAGACGTCGCCGTCGCACATTACATGTACCACCATGTTTTTAATTGAAACAGGCTGGCCCATTTCTACATCGGTTAAATTGGTATCGGCCATATTGCGGCCATCTACTAAAATTACCATCCCAGAACCAATGGCTTCCATCGTATGGCCATCAGAGATAAAAAGCCCGGTATCTTCACCGAGGCCAATCCCTAATATACCAGGATTGCTGGCAGCAGCATATAACAAGCGGCCGATTCTTCCGCGCTGAACAAAATGTGTATCTACAATAACATCATCAATAAAGCCTAATCCACCGGTAATTTTAACCTCTCCCTTGAGTAAAGCATCTTTGCTGCTACCCTGATAAATCATATTTTTAGAGCTTGCTGCGGCTCCGGCCGAAGTACCGGCAATTACCACAGGTTCATTTCTATATTTCCCTAGTAAGATCTGATGGATTTTTGTTCCACCAAAGATTGAAGAAAGACGGAGCTGATCGCCGCCGGTAAAGATAATTACCTCTGCTGCTTTGATACGTTCATAATTTTCATCAGAATTGGCTTCTTCACGGTTGGTAATGTTAAGCACGCCCACATTGTGCACGTCTAATTGTGCATAAGCCTTGATATATTCTTCACCGACCTTTTCGGGCATTAATGATGCTGTAGTGATGATCTCGAAGCGAGATTGAGTATCTCTTAATGATTCTGTAGTAATCCGTTTTAAAATTCCACGCTCAAAAAAATTCATATTCTCAGGCAGTCCGAATTGCGTTTCTGCGAAGCTGCCTGTGTTTATTGCGCCACCAATGATGATGAGTTTACCTTTCGGAACCATTCTTTGTGTATTATAATTGTATCAAAAAACCCAAATATATAGGCTTATGATAAAAAACACGACTTTTTTTGTCAAGAATATTCAATTTATTAACAAACGTTAAAATATTATAACCTAAAATTAACAGGATTGCGCTTGAAAATAAAACAAATACACCTTAAAATTGATTTAGCTAAATGGAACGTCTAATTTCAAAATAAATGCATAATTTACCGTCATCAATTTTATTCTAAAAATTGAGTTAAAAAGGCTGTCCCAAACGCTTGTTTAAATAAAAAACGAACAAAACATTACATGAAGATATCAAACATACAAGTATTAAGAGGGCCAAACATATGGTCAATTAGCCGAAAAAAACTGATCCAGATGCGTTTAGATCTGGAAGATTTGGAGCAAAAACCAACCAACGTTATTGAAGGGTTTAGTGAGCGGATAGAGAAATTGTTACCAAGCATGTTTACACACCGCTGTTCTAAGGGAGTTGAAGGTGGCTTTTTCACCCGGGTAAAAGAAGGAACATGGATGGGGCATGTAATTGAACACATTGCTTTAGAAATTCAAACTTTGGCCGGCATGGAAACCGGTTTCGGCAGAACTCGCCAAACTAAAACTGAAGGTATTTATAATGTGGTATTCAGTTATCTGGAAGAAAAGGTTGGTGTTTACGCTGCTGAAGCTGCAGTTAAAATTGCCGAAGCGCTGATTAATAACGAAGAGTACGATTTGGAGCACGACATCCGCAGAATGAAGGAAATACGGGAGCTGGAAGCTTTGGGCCCTAGTACAGGTTCTATTGTAGAAGAAGCGGTGAGCAGAAGTATTCCTTGGATCAGGCTGAATAAAAGTTCGTTAGTACAATTGGGGTATGGTAAAAACCAGGTTCGTTTTAGGGCTACCATGACCGAAAAAACCAGTAGCATTGCTGTAGATATTGCCAGCAATAAGGAAGAAACAAAACGTTTGCTTACCGAGGCTGCCATTCCGGTTGCTTCTGGAGTAACGATTTCAAATCCTGATGATCTGGAAGCATCTGTTAAAAAAGTTGGATTTCCTTTAGTTTTTAAACCACTTGATGGCAACCACGGTAAAGGTGCAACCATTAATGTGAAAACAATGGAGGATGCTGTTGCAGCTTTCGAATACGCCAAAACCTATTCGAGAAAGGTTATCATTGAGAAGTTTATTACCGGTTTCGATTTTAGGGTGCTGGTAATCGATCATAAAGTTATTGCAGCTGCACAACGCGATCCTGCACACGTTAAGGGGAATGGAATTCATACTATCCAAGAATTGATCGATAAGGAGAATGAAGATCCACGCCGTGGTTATGGTCACGAAAATGTATTAACAGAAATTGCCGTTGACCGGGATACTTTAGACCTGCTGGCCAAAAAAGAATATACCTTAGAAACTATTCCCGAGAAGGGAGAAGTGGTTTATTTAAAATCTACTGCAAATTTAAGTACAGGCGGGACATCTATCGATGTAACTGACATTGTTCACCCACAAAATATTTTTATATGTGAAAGGATTTCGAGGGTAATCGGATTGGATATCTGCGGTATCGATATCATGGCGCAAGACCTTACCCAGCCCTTAACCGAAAACGGAGGTGTGGTTTTGGAAGTTAATGCAGCACCGGGATTCAGGATGCACCTTGCACCAAGTGAAGGCTTGCCTAGAAACGTGGCTGCATCGGTTATTGACATGTTGTATCCGCAGGGAAAATTATCACAGATCCCCATTATTGCTGTAACCGGAACAAATGGAAAAACTACCACTACAAGGTTAATTGCACACATTATTAGGAGTAATGGTAAACGTGTTGGTTTTACCACCAGTGATGGTGTATATGTGCACAATACGATGCTGATGAAGGGCGATACCACTGGGCCGGTAAGTGCCGAGTTCATTTTAAAAGATCCAACAGTTGAATTTGCGGTACTAGAAACTGCGCGTGGCGGAATTTTAAGAGCAGGACTGGGATTTAATGCATGTGATATTGGCGTAGTAACCAATATTCAGGAAGATCATTTGGGTATTTCTGATATCCATAATCTTGACGATCTGACACGTGTCAAAGCGGTTGTGATCGGGGCGGTACGCCGTAAAGGTTGGGCAGTATTGAATGCCGACAATGGTTATTGCGTTCGTATTGGCAAAGATGCGCGCTGTAATGTTGCTTATTTTAGCATGGATGAAAATAATCCCGTGATTAAAGAGCATTGCAGGAAAGGTGGAATTGCCGCCATTTATGAAAACGGATACATTACCATTAAAACAGGCGACTGGAAATTAAGGGTAGATAAAGCCACGCACATTCCTTTGACTTTTGGTGGTTCTGTGAATTTTATGATCCAGAATGTGCTTGCAGCAACACTGGCAACCTATTTATGGGGCTATAAACCTGAAGATATCCGTTTATCGCTGGAAACATTTATTCCTTCTGCAGCACATACCCCAGGAAGAATGAATATTTTCAGGTTCAAAGAATTTAAAGTACTGGTCGATTTTGCGCATAACCCTGATGGATTTAACGGAATAAAAGGTTTCTTGCAAGGTGTAGATGCTACTGAACATGTAGGTATTATTTCGGCAACAGGCGATCGAAGAGATGAGGATATTATTGAAACTGCGCGCATTTCTGCTCAGATGTTTGATAAAATTTATGTTTGTCAGGAGAAATATCTCCGTGGCAGACAACAACAAGAACTGGTTGATCTGCTGGTAAAAGGCATTAAGGAAGTTGATCCTGATAAAGAGATCATTGTTAACAATAAAAGCACCGAATGTTTGCAGATCGCGATCGAAACTGCTAAAAAAGGCTCTTATTTAACGATTTTAAGTAACACGATCGATAATACGATCCAACGCGTTACCGAACATTTAGATCGGGAACTGGAATCGTAGTTTCATTAATTTACTTCGCCACCAATCGTCATTTCGAGCGGAGTGCAGCGCAGTCGAGAAATCTAAATAGATAGATCTCTCCGTTCCGCATTGCTCAGTCGAGATGACGGTACATAATAAAAAAACCTCCTCCGATAATGAATCGAAGGAGGTTTTTCCGTTTTTATATCCAGGTTACTTATGCCTGAGCATCACGTAATCTTTTAATTTCATCATGCGATACTCTTAACGATGCTTTTTGGTCAGCAATTAAATCTCTGATATTTGAAGGAATATCTTCTTCCTCCAATGCCATTTTATATGCATTTTGTGCTGCATCTTCCCCAAACTCACAATTGTTTAAAACAGTTTTACGGTCGTGGCCTGTAAATAATGCCTTAACATCCATCCATACCCTGTAAATTTTTCCTGAGTTTGTTGTTCCGGTTTCAATATCCTCACCCAATGCAGCTACTTCTGCAGCCAAAGCCATTTTATATTTTTGACTTTCGGCAATCATATTTAAAAATAGCGTTTTCAGATCAGCATCTCCATCCTTTAATTCCTGACGTGCTTTTTCATAGCCTTCAATACGATCGTTATTAATTTGAACCAGATCGTTTAATACCTCTGCTGTTGCTGTTGTCGTTTTCATGTCTTTTTATTTTTATAGTTTCGATGTATAAAAGCAACATGCTCAATTAAAAAAAGGTTTGTCATTTTTTTTAATTGTCTACAACATTGAGCTATATCAGCTTAATTATTTCTTTGAAAAGTATTGTGCCAGCTTTTCTTTTACAAAGCGCCTAACACGGGTTACCATATTGCCTTTTCGTTTAATCAAAAAGCTTTTAATTGCTTTGTATGCGATGGGGTCTTCGGCTATTGTGGTCGGAAACTCGACAATGGGTTTAGGGTTGATAATTACGTTATAAATATCATTTATTCCTGAGTGCACACCGGTGCCATCGTGGCCAATATTGTTAACGAGCGATTGCGATGGATTAAGTGTGATCCCGCCCTTTAAAAAGATCGAAGCGTACCATCTAATGGCCCAGCTATTGTTTTTTCCTTTCTTAAACTCTAGCATCTGCTTCCAGAAGTTCATTTTATTGTCGATGGAAAATGCAGCTCTTTTCTTTTTATCAAACTGTTTTATAAGGATGTCAATATCCGGTTCAAAGTTTTTCCATGCCCTTCCCCATGTGGCCCAGCCCCAACTTGTGGCTGCCCTGTAGAAAAACGATTGAGAAAGGTTATCTGGTTTTAAGGGATACATATAGGCCCCTATATGCATTACTCTTTCCTCTTCGCGGTAATGGTTTAAAGCATCGTTGAAATAGGCTAAAGTATGGGGAGAGGTAACCAGGTCATCTTCAAAAACAATTACCTGATCGTATTCTGTTATTAATTGGGTTACACCTGCAATTACCGAATTGGCTAAGCCAGCATTGGCCTTACTTTCGATTACTTTAACTGATTTAAAACCATCTGCTTTTTTAATGATTTTTCTTACGGCAGCAACTTTTTCCTTATCCTGGTCTGTTTTGGCGCCATCAGAAAAGATGTATAAATGGCTTTGTGCTGCCAATTCATTTTGTTGCAGGAATTGTAACGTACGCTCGGTGTGCTGCGGGCGGTTGTATACGAAAAGCGCTATAGGGGCAAGATTTTGCATTTTTATTTTATTTCAATTACCGATTTTCAATTGAAGGGTCCGTCATCTCGACTGAAACGCATTGGAATGGAGAGATCTATCGAAATAGATTTAGCTTCGCTGAGCACTACGTGATTCTCAGCTTCGTTGCACTTCGCTCGAAATGGAGATCGCCCTACTCCTAAAATATATGAAGATTATTGTCAGACTTTCTTGTTAACACTGTATAGGCATTGGCAAACTGTTCTTGCTTTTTCTTTCCAAACAAGTTACCTAAAGTTTTTTTAATTCGGTATTCCAGTTCTATTTTTAAGTTTTTAGAAAAGGTTTTAGGTGCTTTTCTATTGATAAACTCATTAAATTTTACCGTTTCTGGTGCAGTCATCGAAACTTTATCTTCCAGGATTTCTAAACCTTCACTCTGCAGCAAGAACCTTAAGGAAGTTGGCGTATACATGTTAATGTGCCCATAATCCAGAAAATGTTTCATTCTTTGGTCTACACCAAAACGATAATCTTTAGGTACTTCAACTACAATGTATTTTGCTACCCTTTTCAGTTCACGGATCAGGATCCTTTCGTGTTCTACGTGTTCTAAAACGTGCGCAAGAACAATCAGATCAAATGCATCATCTTCATAAGGGATTTTATACCCATCAAAAGTTTGTGCTTCTTTTAAGCTGGCGAGGTTACGGTCTTTTATAATGTCGACACCACTCTGTGCAATCTCTAAAGCATACAGCTCTGGCGCGAAATGCCATTCATTTAAAAAATGTAAAATACTGCCATCTCCGGCACCAACCTCGAGCACTTTTTTAGGCTTTAACCCTTTGCAAACATCAACAATGTTCTGCGCTTTATATTTTGCGCCAAGCATTCTCCATGCAACATCGCTATCGGTATAAAAATTATCGTAGGCCGTTTTTACTTCTTCGCTTAACATATGAGTTATTAAGCACAAATATAACTTTTGAGAAATAAATACCTATCACTAATAATAATAAATCAGAAATATAAAGGTTTATGCTGTCTATATATTAATGTGTTATTAATAATACTTTAACGTAAAAAATTTGTATTTATGTAAAACTTTAGTTTATTTGTATGTAGATTTTCGCAGCGTAATATTGTCTTTCAATACAGTATATGTTTGTAATCTGATTAATTAAAATAAGGAAAAATTAAAATTCTTCTGATGCCAAAATGAGTGCTCAGTGGATGCAATTATCAATAAATCTAAATTAACCATTATGAAAAACAGAAAAATCATTGTGAGGTTGCTCATGATCTCAGCTATTTCTATCTCAATCTTCGCCTGTAAAAAAGGAGAAAGTAATGTTAGCCAGGAGGAAGTGAAAAAAACAGATGCTGTTTACTCCTACATTAGAAGCCTGGGTTTTCCAGCATCAGCTATTAAAGATCTCGGCAAAGAATATCTTGTAGAAGAGGATATTGCCTTCTCAAAGGATATGATTATCCCTTCAACTTCAGGGCCAAAAACAGAACAGTATTATACTGGAAATCTCGTGAGTTCTGCTAACAGAACCAATATCAGAATTTATGTTGATGCATCTATGGCATCTTTAAGTGCGGAAGTCAATTCTGCAGTTAACCAATGGAATACTGTACCCAGTTCTAATATTCATTTTAATCTTGTAACAAGCGGTAGCTATGATATTCTCATTATGGATGAAAATTTAGGAAATGGTTATTGCGGTGTTGCCCGTTTTCCTATTAATGGAAATGCCGGAGGATTAATCAAGATTAATAAGACTTATATCTCTGGAAATAGCTTTGACCAGAGACAGCGGACAATTGCCCATGAAATAGGCCATTGCGTTGGATTCAGGCACACAAATTGGTCTGCAAATGGCGAACCACAAAACGGTACTGATGATATTGGAACTCCAGCAAGTGCGATAGATGTTCCGAATGTTGGTGGTACAGACCCATCTTCTATAATGAATGGAGGCCAATGTGGTATTGGTGCTGCTTATTTCTCAGTTAAAGATAAACAAGCCATTGCATCTTTATATCCGGTAATAACATCTGGCCCATCAGGAACATTATCAACGATGGCTGGAATAGATATTGGTGTGGATGATGGTGTGTATTTCTGGGGGTTATCTGGTTTAGTTACAAAAGGTAATTCTACATCAATAAGTGGCCCTACTCAGCAATATTTTCTGCCTTCTGGTAAAAACTTCAGTGATGTTATCGATATGGCTATTTCTAATGCTGGCCGTGGTTACGTTTGGTATAAAGATGGTACCATGTCTGTAGGCCAAAGTATTGGTAACTTTGGAGATTATATTCTCCCTAAAAGTTATGTCCTTCCTGCTGGCAAAACACCTCTGGATATTGTTGGGATTGCAATTTTAAAATCTAACGATCACTGCTTTGCATTTTATAGTGATGGTACATTTTCTGAAGGAAACTCCACAAACCTTGGTGCATATGTTGGGCTTCAAAATTATGCGCTTCCTCCAGGAAAAAATTATAATGAAATCGTTGATATAGGTATTGCAGCTAGTTCAGGCTGGTTTTATGCATGGTACTCAGATAATAAAATGTCTGTTGGAACATCTACAGATTTAAACTATTATATACCTTTAAAGTCTATGGATTAATTTCCTTTGGAAATAATCTTTCAGTTACATTTCCCCTGAAAATATTTTTTAGGGGAAATGTTTCGATACAAATGGCAGTAGTCTAACGTAAAACAGTAATACTCCCATTATAAACAGAATTGTACTTATCTTTAAGTTCAATAACGTAATAATACACACCAACAGGCACCATATTACCCTTATGTGTTCCATCCCATGCGGCTAAATTACTTGTATTTTGATATATTGGTGTTCCATACCTATTGTAAACCGATATTTTAGACCCTGGATAGTTTAAAATGTTCCCAATGTTCCAGTTGTCGTTAATGCCATCACCATTCGGCGAAAAGCTTGTGGGGATATTAATTTGATTTAGCACAATAACCTGAACTGTGGCATATTTAACACAATCAAATCCATAATTTATTTTAAGCGTGTAAAGGGTGTTTTCTGTTGGTGAGGCATCTGGACTTAAAATATTTGCATCAGATAAGCCTATTTTCGGTGACCAAGCAAATGTATAGTGATCTTCTAGGGTTAAGTCTGTAGTGATGCCTAAATTTACTTTTTTCCCAAAATCTATGCTTAGCGTTGATGGAGATTGAACGGAGATATTTCTATATGAAATAACCTCAACCTGAGAAGATGTTTTTGTATTGCAGTTGTTATTTACAATTTCCCATTGCAATATCAATGGCTGATCAACAGGAAGGTTTGAAATAGTTGCATTTGGATCATGAATATTTGCCATGGTAAATGGAGAATAGCTGGTTGGTGAAATGATGCTCCAGGTCCCAACTTCGTTTTCGCTAGGTATATTAGCACTTAATGTTGTTGACAAATCACCGCAGAGCTTTCTGTTTACCCCAGCATTCGCTATTGTAGCTGGTGGATTGATCTGAATTTTTACGACATTACTAAGGCTTATGCACTTGCCATTAAAGGTTGCTCTCCTGCAATAAACCGTCTTTGAAATATTAGATAGTATCAGATCCTTCTCAGTAGCATTTGATAAAGGAGCCCAATTTATGCCATCAGCACTGGTCTCCCAGAAAAAGGTCATGTTTAAGTTTGCAGATCCATCTGGTTGGCTGCCCAAGATGCTTAAGCTCGCTTCACCAGAACTACAAAAGGTAGATTCGGGAGTGGAAATTATATTATTGTTAGTCGAAGGGAAAATAGTAATTTCATATTTAGAATCGAAGTATATTGTGCCATCAACAGTTATCTTTCTTCTAAAAAGAGTAATTTTTGGTGAGTTTTCAAAATGCTCGGTTGTGGCTAATGAAAAGTCTTCTCGGTTCTCGCCAATAATATCGGTCCATAATACTCCATCATAGGTTTGCCACTGAAACTTTGGGCTGGAATCGTTGTTTTGGTCTCCGCTTAATTGTCTTCTTTCTCCGCCACAGAATTCGATTTTGGTCGTTTTATCTACAACAATTTTAAGATCCCGTTCTAGGATACAGTTGTTACCGTAGGTCACTTTTAAGTGATAAATTGTGGTCTGATCTGGTTTGGCTAGCGGTGTTAAATTATTGGGATTATCTAAACCAGCGCTCGGACTCCATAGGAAAGCATAGGTATTGAAGGGAGATATTGTTGCTGGTATTTGGATAGATTGCCCCTCATTAATGGTAACAACTGAGGCCAAACTTAATATTGGGGTGGAATAATTATGGATTTTAACAGTAGATTCAGACTTGGTTTGGCAAATAGTTTGTGAAATCGTCCATTTTAATATTACATCCACATCAGGTGGGATATTATTAATCTGAGCTTTTGGGTCGTTTAAATTTAATGCGTCGAAAGGGCTGTAATTTGCCGGACTTACTACCTGCCAGGTACCAATTTCGTTCATGGCAACTGCATTTGCATTTAAGGTAGCCATATTGTTATTGCAAAGGGCAATATTATTGCCAGCAATTGAAGCCGTAACCTGTGGTTGAACTTCTATTTTTAATGTATTGCTATAACCAATGCAACTTGCAGAGAAAGTAAGGCGTTTAAAATATTTGGTTTTGGCAACGCTAACCGAAAGGTCTATCCCTGTTGCGTTGTTTATATCCCGCCACGTTAACTCATCATCACTTTCCTGCCATTTATAAACCGCTGTTTCATTTTCTGCACCCTGAGGAACTGTTCCGGTGATTACCACATTGGATGCGCCACTACATAGCACATTTTGCGTTGTGCTGATTAAATTATTAGTGGTTGCAGGATGAACTATAATATTTATGTGCGGTTCGATAAGTTCGGTATTTGCCGTAAATACCTTCCGTCTAAACTGATAGGTTATATCCTGATTGGTAAAATTGGTAAGCCCTTTCAGTTCATAATCGATACTCTCACTAGCATTGGGCGCAGCTATCCAATTGCCAGCTAGATCTTTAATCTGCCATAAGTAGGTGTTTGATGGCCTGGTATTGGCCGCAACACCCGCCAAAATCTGTGTAGCCCCTGAACAAATTGTTATTTCGTTTGTTTCTTCTACCTGTACGGTAACCAACCAGGTATAATCCTGGCAGTTAGACGTAATGATATATTTCTGTGGTTGGGTAAAATTATTGGTTACGCCCGATAATGGTGCAACAACGCCTATATCGGTTGTTAATGTTGGTTTAAGTGCCGTAACATTGGTTCCGGCCCTTACCTTAATGGTTATCGTTTTATCCTGTGTGTTTATTAATGCAGGTGCTGTTTGTTCTGCTAGCTCAAAAGAAACAATGTTTGCATCACCGGTAAACTTAATCTGGTTATATTTTGAAATGTAACCATCCGATGTCCCATTTTTTGCAGTAATCTTTAATTCGCATATTCCGGGATTAAAATCTACAGTGCTACAAAATGAGCCGCCAAGCAAAACATTTTTTTTCGAATCGACGGCAATTTTATGCCCGAAGTTGCCCGAGCAGCTACTGCCAAAATTAAATGCCCATACATAATTGCCCGTTCCAGTATATTTTCCAAAAAATGTATCCCTTACACCGTGGAAGGTTAATGTTTTATTTAAACTGGCATCACCAAAAATCAGGGTTCCATCAAAGTAACCTCCAATATATACGTTATCATCTACATCAGCGGTAATATAATAACTATAAGGCGTTGGGCTATTGCCGCCTATGTTTTTGCCCCACAATGCTGCACCTGAGGAACTGTACTTTCCAACGAAAAGATTTTTCCCTCCCGTTGATATTAAGGCAACATTGTTTGTAGGAGAACTCAGGGTTACCGTTCCACTATAAACACCAGTTAGGTAAATGTCGTTGTTTGGGCCTGAGGCTAAAGATGATACAACGGTAGTAGCTCCATCAATTTTGTCTGACCATATTAGCTGGCCAGTTCCTGTGTATTTTGCAATAAAGTAATTTGGCGAAGTGCCGGTAATATTGTTGGCCGGACCTTTGGGATTTAAATCGATGTTAGACGAAAAATAACCCATTATAATAATCTCGTTGTTGGTGTTGGTTATTACATGCCGGATCTCATCTGTGCCGAATGAACCGAAACCATAAGCCCATTGAATATTTCCATTTTTGTCATATTTGACCATAAAGCCATCTAAACCTCCTTTGGGTAGTAGGTTAAAACCGCCAAGACTTATATTAGATGAATAGGAGCCTACAAATATAACATTGCCCAAACGATCAGCGGCAACAACATGTCCATATTCGGTAGATGAGCCACCCACATTTTTTGCCCATTTAAAATTGCCATCCAAATCTAACTTTACAATAAAAGCATCATTTCCGCCAGCATTGTTAAGATTGAAGGTGCCTGATCCTGGATCACTATCCATGCTAAACGAACTAAACTGACCGCCAAAAATTACATTTGATTCATCATCAACTGTTAAATTATTCACCTGGTCAAGCTCTGATCCACCAATGCTTTTTGCCCAGATTAATTTTCCATCAGGTGTATACTTGGCAATAAAAATATCATAATCACCGTTCGATGTCAGATTAATCGGAGCAGAAATACCCGATAAATCTACAGTGATCGTACTTCTAAAATTTCCGGCAACGTAAACATTATCAAATTTATCAACAGCAACGCCGCTCACCTTACTTTCCCCAAAACCGCCAATATCCTTAACCCAATCTGGAATGGGCTGCTGTTGTGCAAAACTGTAAGAAGGAAGGATAAAAAGTGCCAAAAGATATAATAACCTGTAAAATGGCTGAATTTTATTGTGCATTATAAGAGCAGTAAAACAGTGTGTTTAGATTCTGTGAAAAAATAAAAATAACACAAATCTACAACTAATTAAAATAGTAGTTCAACAACGGCTTAAGGATTTTTTTTGTTGATTTAGGAATTCAACATCACTAAGCCAGTTAGGTGTCATTAAATCTTAATAAACATGGTTTCAGGAGGTTGTAATTCCAAAAATTAAAAGATTTTAATTGAGCTTTACTTAAAAAAACGAATAAAATATAATCTAATCAGCTGCACAATTAAACAATTAATTATACAATAGTATAAGTGCATTTGTAGCATTGCAATATCCACAACACTCCTCTCCTGTAGCAAAGAAGAATTGTCACCCCAAGAGGAAGTAGAATTTGTAAAAGTAGTTAACCCGGGTAAAAGCTTTAGCGATATAACCGATATAGGCATTGCCACCAGTTCTTCTGCATTTTATGTATGGTATACTGATGAAAAAATGTCTGTTGGATATGATGCAAGTAATTTAAACAGTTTTATACCACTTAAACCGATGAATTAATATTCACACTTTTTACTTAGTTTTGAAATCGATAGATTCAAAACTAAGTAATAAAATTTTTATGATTAAAGCGATAAAGAAAGTCCTATTAAAATATTTACCTGTTAATTATTTCGCATACAGCAAATCATATTCACAAGATGGTGAGGATATGATACTTAAAGCGATTTATGAGCATAAAAAAGAGTATAAGGGCTTCTTTGTTGATGTTGGCGCACACCACCCTGTAAGATATTCAAATACCAATTATTTTTATAAACGTGGGTGGAAGGGGATCAACATTGAACCTACGCCGTCGGCTATTGGTGCTTTTAATACATTTAGAAAAAGAGACGTTAATTTAAATATAGGTATTGGTCCTGAAAAAACCAAACTCAAGTTTTATTGTTTTAACGAGCCTGCATTGAATAGTTTTTCAGAAGAAGTTTCAAAACGGATTGATAGAGAATCTGGAAAATACAAGATTATTAAAGAGTTAGATATCGATGTTCTTCCTTTGTCCGATGTTTTTGATAAATACCTCCCTGAAAATACCCCAATAGATTTTTTAAGTATTGATGTTGAAGGATTGGATTACCAGGTTTTGTTATCGAATAATTGGGAAAAATATAAACCAGCAGTAGTCTTGATCGAAGAAAATGTTGACGTAGATAAGCTTAAAGATTCTCCTATCTATGCCTTTTTGAAGGGAAAAGGTTACAGTTTCTTTGCTAAAACGTTAAGGACTTGCATTTACCGTCTTTAATGTTTGTTAAAAATCTTCTGAAATGCAGTAACAAGAAACAATGATTTAAGCATCATTATTCCTTGTCTTCTCGTCTTTTTAAAGAGCAGGATAAAGAATGTTGAGCAGAAGTAGGCGATTACAGTTGCTATTGCTGCCCCAATCATCCCCATATCTGGAATCAAAATTAAGTTAAGAACAATATTAACCGCGGCTCCAAAGCCGGTACGGATAAAGGTAAGTTGACTGAAACCTTCTGCTATCAGGTATTGCCCGCTCGCTACCCCTAAAAAAACAAAAATACTTCCCCAAACATGCATTGCTAACGCCGGAGCAGCATACGCGAATTCTGGATTAAAAAGCTTATAAATGTATGGCGCTGCAAAGGTTACAAAAATAGCAAAGGAAAGGCTAAGCCAAGCCATTAAATCATACAAGTTTTGAAGTCTTTTTTGATAACGTTCAGGGCTATCTCTTCTTGCATTTAGGATGGCGGGGAAAAGCGAGCTTACAATAGCGACAGGTACAAAATTTAAAGCTTCACTTAAACTTACTGCAGTTGCGTATGCACCCGATTCGGCAGTACCTCTTTTTCCCAGAATTTCCTTTAACATAAGCTGGTCTATCTTCATGTAAACAGATACCATAATACCAGAAATAATTAGAGGCCAGGAAAATCTGAGTAGCTTGATTGCCAATTCTTTACTGAAATTCCATTGGAATGCATTTCTTCCTTTTCGTTGATAAACGAAAAAATATCCGATTGATAATAACATTGTGTCGAAAAGAAAAGAACACACGAAATAGATTAGGTCTGCAGAGATCACAATTAAGAACAACTTGATTAAGGCAGATATAATATTCCCTATAATCTGCACTTGCATAATGTACTTACTTTGAACTTCAGATTGAAAATAGGAATCGATTACGGTTAGTGATTGGAATAAACCAGTAAATGACAAGATTAAAATAGCGTGATAGGGAATATCGGCGAGTGGACGAATAGTCCATGCCAAAAATATAACCGGTAGACAGGCAAGACCGGCAATAACCTTAAGAAAAAAGGCAGTACCTAATATAGCATCTCTATTATTTGGAAACTGGTGAAGCTCTTTTACAATAAATTGGTCTAAGCCTAGACCGGCTATTGACGCAAAAAGATAAGTATAAGCAATCGCACTTGTTAAAATACCATTATTAAAAGTTAGCAGGTAATTGGCAACCATTATGCTAACTGCCATCTTTATTACTAAACTTCCAACTCTGCCCAGCATTAACAATCCCGTATTTTTTAAATACTTGTTAAATGCTTCTTCGTCAAAACCTTTTATGGCGGGTAATTTCATTAACGCAAAGATGTAAAAAAATGTGCGTTAAGTTAGGTGCTGAAAATTCAAAATATTAAGTACACCATATATGTACTATTATTTCCCTTCACTTTTTGTCTCCAGCGCCTTTGTTTCTGTTGTTTTAGTTTCAGGTATTGGCACAGGAGCAGTATTTACCACCCGGGCAGGTTTGCTGTTTAAAGGTGCACCTACAGCAATATCGCAGCGATGGTTAGGTTGGCCGTGAGGTGGATTCAAACCCTTTCCTGTTTTTATCGCTACAGTTTGTTTCACTACAGCAGGCTGTGTGGTAACTACTTGTGTTGGTTTGCTATCCAGCGGTGCCCCAATTGCTATGTCACATCTGTGGCCAGGCTCTCCATGTTTAGGATTAAGTTTTTTACCTGATGTACTTACCATAGGAGGCGCCGGAACAGTTACTGGTTGTGGAGTAGCTATTTTTTGTGGTTGAACGGCAGCTGTTTGATGTAATGGTGCGCCAACTGCTAAAGCACAGATATGGCCGGCATCGCCATGCGGCGGATTGAAAATTAGGTTAGTTTTGGCACTTTGCGCTGCGGGCTGCATAGTATTGCTTTTTTGAAGTCCCTGTATTCCCGTAGGTGTTGGGATCACCGCCTGAGCAGTTTCTTTCTTTTCACTATTACAGGCGCAAAGTAGAGTTAAGGCGAACAGATAAAAAACATGTTTCATGGCGCTGAATTTAATTTATCCAAATATGGCGAAATTAATTTACGCCTAAAAACTCTTTTCTATCCTTTCTAACTGCTTGAGGTGATGTTTTAAATGAATTTCGATAAATCTTAGCCATTGCCTAGCATTTAAGTATCCTAGTCGTGGGTGTTTTGTTTTACAATTGGCTTTTGCATGGGCAATTACAGGATAATTATCATCAAGACCTTTTTCGAACTCTAAAATAAAATCGAGGGCTTCTGTTTTGCTGATTTTTTTAACACGCTCGGCCAGTCTTTTCGGAACTTTATACTTTTTTGACGGCGGCAGGGTGCCTAAAAGCAAAATCAGTTTTACAATAAAAAGTGTGGGTTTGTTTTCGCCTTTACCATTTGCTGCACGTTCAAGTGCAATTAAGGAGAGCAGACTTGAATCGAAAATATGCGAGTATACTTCGCTGTAACTCCATCCGGCAATGGGTGGTGTGGTTTGAAAAATATCCTCAGAATAGTGAGATAATTTCGATTTATAGGCATCGACAATTTTATGTATCGATGCCTTTATTTTTGCAGCCGTCATTTAATAAAGATAAGCTGAATTACTGTTTCTCCAAATATTTTAAGAAATCGTCTTTATAGTTGAAAAATTCGAATGTTTCGGCGATTGTAAAATAATTTTGTGGATCTACAACCGTTTCATAGAGGCTTTTGGCAGTTTTTAAACGTTCAGTATCAAAAGTAAATGCTTTGAGTATGAGTTTGCATTGACTACTGGAAAATGAAGCTTTCTTATTTACTGCATTGATGAGTCCCACCCTTTCATTATCAAAACTTGATTTTTTATAGCTGGCGTAAAATTCTTGAAAAGCTTCAGGCGATAATAGCCTATAGTTTAGGTCAGCTAGCGTTGGTTGAATAGGGGCCGTATTGAGATCTCCCGTATAATCATAAAAATCATCCAGCGCGTATTGATTGTTGCGAAACAGGCTAAGTTGTTTAATTACATTCAGCATGCTGTTATCGTAACCCAAAATGAGACGCTCCTGTGCATTTACCCTAATCCGCTCTCTTAGGATTAATCTATCGCCCTGCATTATAGACAGCTCGGGTTTAGAATTATATACATCGTAAAAACGAAATCTGCCTGTAGCTGATCCCACGACTTCATCGTCTAAGTATACTGTATACTTGCCCGGTTTGGTGATTTGCAGAAATACTTCCGCTGTACTACGGTTGTTTTGAGCGAAACTTAGGGTAGCAAAAAGCATTGCCAATCCTAAAAAGATGGTTTTCTTCATTTCAATTAAGGTTTCATTTGTGTGTTTTAAGCTAATGCCAAACGAATGCCAAAACCAAACAAAAAAGGAGTAAAACTAAAAAAGTTTCAATAATTCTTCGAGATGCACAATTTCTTTCTGCACATCACTAGGTTTTTCTTTCTGTAAAGGATTGAAAAATATAGCCTCCATACCAAAATTTAAAGCACCATAAATATCAGCCTCAAGACTGTCACCAATCATAATGCTTTCTGCCTTTAAGGCTTTGGCCTTATCTAAGGCATATTCGAAAATAATAGGGTTGGGTTTGTTTACGCCCACATCTTCTGAGATAATTACATTTTCGAAGTATGGGTTAAGGTTAGACAGGTTCATCTTGGTTAAAGTTGTCTCTTTAAACCCATTAGAAATAATATGCAGGGTATATTTTTGCTGTAGGTAACCCAAAACATTTTCTGCCCCATCGAACAAATTGGTTTTGGTGGGTGAGATATTTACATAATCTTCCTCAAATTGATGAGGTACCACATCAGGATGAATACCTAATTGAATAAATGTTTTGTTAAACCTTTCCGATCTTAAAAAATCTTTGGTAATTTTTCCCAAATGGTAGTCGGCCCAGAGCTGATGGTTGTTTTCGGTATATGTTGTAATAAAGTCCGCACACGATTTTAAGCCAAGCTCCTCTAGTTTATAGGTTTGGTATAGCTCATTTAATGTTTCTTCGGCATTACGGTCAAAATCCCAAATGGTGTGGTCAAGGTCGAAGAAAATGTGCTTTTTCATGAGTGATGATTTTCACAAAGGTAGCCTAATGATTTTTGATTTATAAATAATCGGCAACTTTTGCGTTTAGCTCTTCAATAAGTTCTTCATCCATATACTGATAATCATCCGGGATGTGAAGCGTAATAATTTCCTTATTGCAGGTTTCTTCAGGGAAATGTTCAGTGATCCTTTGCTTGTGCTTTTTCTCCATCACAAAGATGAGATCGGCCCAGATGATTAGTTTTTTATTGATTTTAATCCTGGCCGATAACGCTGTTCCCGCTGACCTCACCTGATGATCGGGATGGTTTTTGTAGATATTTTCGGCAGTGGCACTACGCCATTTGTTTCTACTGCATATAAAGAGAATGTTCACTGGTTCAGGACTTAAGACTTTGGACTACGAACTAAACCTTCTCTCCGTAGGCCAGATCGCCTGCATCGCCAAGTCCAGGTACAATATAAGATTTACTGGTCATCTCGTCGTCGATTGCTCCCAGCCAAAGTTTTGCTTTAGGCAGATTAGCACGTACATGTGCAACACCTTCTGTACTGGCTATTGCGGCAACGATATGAAGTTCTGCAATTTTATAACGGTTGATCAGTTCTTTACAGCACATCACCATGCTTTGTCCGGTTGCCAACATCGGGTCGGCCATAATCAAAACCTTTCCTTCTAAATCTGGGGTAGAAATGTAGTCCATTTGAATCACAAAATCGCCGCTCTTCTTTACTTTTCGGTAAGCAGAAATAAAACAGCATTCGGCTTTGTCGAAGATGTTAAGCAAACCTCGTTGAAGTGGCAACCCAGCTCTGAGTATGGTCGCTAAAACGGGCTGCTGAGTTAAAACCTCACAGGCCGACATACCCAAAGGCGTTATGATTTCTTGAATGGTATATTCCAATGATTTGCTGATTTCGTAGGCAAAAAACTCACCAAGCCTTTCCATGTTTTTGCGGAAACGCATCGAATCTTTCTGAATGTTCTCATCCCGAAGTTCGGCAATAAAGGTATTGGCGATAGATTTTGTCTTGCTTACATCAAAAATCATAGTAATGTTTCCGGTATCTTACAGGTTTATTCCAGTAGGACGTTTAATTACTAAAATTAGCAATTTTAAGCCGGATAAATTAAATTAAAATCAATTTCCGGCATAATCGAGCATAGCTTTAAAGAGCGATTTTAGTTTTTTATATTTTGCATTTGAAGATATACTTTTTAGACTCCAACTACTGTAAAAGGTACCATTTACCACCTTCACCGCACCTATATATTGGTGTATTGTTTTAGTGGCTGCCTCATGTGTTAAAAACTGAAGAATATAATCGGTGAGGCAGTAAGAATTAACGATTAAAGGGGTTACTTTTTCGAGCTGAAGATCGTACCAGTTAAATGGCGTACAGGTTCCGGCCCTAAAGCCCGGTACATTATTATAGCCCATAGAATAATCGGAAGTAATACCGGAATTAAGAATATTTAAATAGCAAATAGGGAATTTTAATACTTCTAACTGCTGACTACTTACAAGTGTAGGGTTTGGGTTGATTTTTTTGAGCTTAACAAGGCCTTCTTTAATCTCAAGCATTTTTTGCTTGTCGCTTGCACAAGGTCTTAACAGTCCAACTGATTGATTGTCAAGTGTTTTTGAAACGTCATTTATCCTGATGTAATTTATCGGTACGTCAGGGAAATCGACAAAATAAAGAGGATTACTTTTTTTTGAAGAAAATAGCTGGTTTACCTCATCTAAAACCTGCTCATTATTAATCCCTACCCCTGTTAACCTGTCAAATTTCGAGCTCAGGTAATTGTTCTCTTTTTTAAAGATGGCACTGAAAATAAATTTGGTCCTATTTAATAATCCCTCGGGTAGGTTGGGCAAAATATTGAAATGAACGGTTGGCTGGTGCTGGAATTTCTTTTCGTTGAACTTAAAATGCGGATGCTTTTTTTTGATCAAACTTTTAATGATCAATGCCCATTCATCAATAACCGGTTTATCTAAAATCTTCCATTTATGCTGATGGCTTTTTGATGGCCTAAATTCTTCTTCGTTTTTTTTGGGATAAAAATATTCCTCATACCGGCTTAATATAAAAAATGAGGCAGCAAAAACATCAAATGGCAAGGCTGATTGTGCAACCGGAAAAGGAGCCTGATATTCGCCAAAAGGAATAGTCTTTAGCTTAATTTCTTCTAATTTGTTGGAGAAGAGTAAAGCGGTGCGCTTAAAAAAAAGTTCATCACCTAATGGTTCCTCACCATAACTAATTTTGATGTGCTCGCTTTGTAGAAAATATTGGCTGTTGCCCGTAAATTCCAATTCTGTTTTAAGAATATCTTTAAAAATAAAATTAAAGATATATTTTATCCGAGGCGTTAATATGTTGGAGAAGATGATTAGATGCATAACTTATTTTAACAACACGATATTTAAAAAAAGATTACAAGAAATATTTCTCAGCAGATATTAACTTAAATAATATTGCCTTCTAAAATTAACGGTAATTTAACATTGAACCGTAATTTAATACAAAATTTACAATTAAAAGTTTGCTGTGAACTTTTTTTCAGGGTAAAGGATTTTTGTGCTTTTACGGTTAGGGCCTTTTACAATATGCACAATGCTCATCTGATCATCAAACATATCATATAAAATAGTATTGCTCACCTCAACAGTTTTTACGGACGGAATTTTCTCTACCTCAAGATAAATATTAGTAGCTTCATGATCGATCTCAAATCCGATATAGTTCATTGAAGCCGCTTTGCCATTAGTTTTTAGCTGTAAATGAGAAAGTAGGTATTTTTTTACCAATTCATCCATTGCCTTCTTCATATTTGGATTGCTCAGATCGGTTTTCTGTTTATATAATTTGGCTAAAATTGCCTCAAAGTCGTCAGAAAAGATTTTACAGCTTACTTCTAAGGTTTTATCCTTGGCATTAAAGTTTACTTCAGTTGTGCTTACATGCAAAGGGTGTTTTATTCCTGCTCCAACAGAAAAAAAAGCAAGACACAAAAGCAAAAAGCTATATTTTAATTTACGCATCAACATATTAAATCTTTCCTTTAAAAGGACAAAGTTAATAGATAATCGGTCTATTTGTTAAATGTAATTAAGGTGTTATGCCCACATTGTTCTAAATGTAAGTGCCTGAAATTTAAGCGGGCAAATATTTTACTTAGTTTTTTATGTGATGGATGAACATGTGTAAGCTTAATATTGAAATTTTCATTGAGCCAATAACTCATTTTAATGGCCAATTTTCTAAAACCCGATTCTTTTTTAAGCTCTTCCTGAAGATATTTCTCATTGTTAACCACAATAAAACCGTACCCGTTTTTTTTGATCAAGTTGTAGATACATTTTGCAAACCGGTAATCGTTAATGCAGTAATACCAACATATGCGGTTAAAAATAATATCGAACTTGCCATGGGCTTCTTCTAAATAGCCCAATGAAAAATTTACTTTTACATTTTCGTCCTGAGCTTTTGCTTTTGCAATTGTTAAATAATTCTGGCTGATATCGTGCCAGGTAACTTTTGCCCCCCTTCTGGCAAATTCGATACTATATTGCCCAGGTCCTGCCCCTAAATCGAGTAAAGTTTTGTTTTCGAAACTGCCTGAGTGGCTGTTTATGATATCTATAATTTTACTGTCTAATTTTTTATACTCGTTGGCAGCATATTGTTCTGCAAAAGCTTTTGGAACCGGATCGAAACCTTTTTCTGGTTTTTGTAAGTGATATTTGAGCCAAAGCATAGTTTTGAATAGAAGACCAATAGTTGTAGGTGCCAAGTTACCGTATTGGCTATGTATATTAAACAACAATTTTGTTTACAACTGTAAACCCAGTTGTTTGTGGTAAAACTTCTCCAAAAAGCTATAGATAACTTAAAGAATAGTAACAAATTTGGTATTTAGGCTTTTGTTTGAAGGATATTTGAAGTTTTTATAATTAAAAATATAATTTTAGCTATTGTAAACTATTTTATTCTCAATAGTTAGCTTATTATTCATGCCGTTACAAGATTTTATCTTTTATTTTAAATTGGGCTGGGCGCATATCATCAGTGCCGATGCTTTAGACCACCAGCTATTTATTTTGGCACTGGTTGCCATTTACAGTTATGTCAATTTAAAACAGGTGCTCATATTGGTTACGGCTTTTACCATTGGCCATTCATTTACCTTACTTTTAAGTGTATTGGATATGATCAGGTTTGACAGTAAATGGGTAGAATTTTTAATTCCCTGTACCATTGTAATTACCGCAATCAGCAATTTGTTCAGAAAGAATTTCTCCTTAAAATCAATCAAGATCAATTATTTTTTGGCGCTGGGCTTTGGGCTTATTCACGGAATGGGCTTTGCAAACTCCATCCGGATAATGCTGGCCAAAGATCAGAATATAGGCTGGGGCCTATTTGGGTTTAATGTAGGCTTAGAGGCCGGACAGGTTTTTATGGTGATCATCATTCTTTTAATTACCTTTTTAATTTTTAACTATACCCGCATCAAACGCATGAGCTGGGTTTTATTTATATCAGCAGCCGTATTTAGCCTGGCTTTAAAAATGGCTTTAGAACGAATTCCTTTTTAATTAACCATATCATGAATAAACTATTTACTTTAACCGGTCTGCTGTTCTTTTCTGGCAGTTTAGCTATGGCCCAAAATACGCAGAATAATCCAGGGAGTAACCATGGGAATAAGTTTGAGCAGCTGGGCACCATTTTGCCAACCCCAAACGAACAACGTACAGCCAGCGGAGCACCCGGTGTTAAATATTGGCAACAACGTGCCGATTATAACATTAAATGCGAGCTGGATGAAAAAAATCTGTTGCTAACGGGATCTGAAACGATCACTTACACCAATAATTCTCCTGATCCGTTAACTTATATCTGGTTACAGCTTGATGAAAACGAGCATAGCACGGATAGAAATGCCAATTATCAGGATGCAACTAAAATGCCAGCTACCGGAACCACTAAAAATTTAGATCAGTTAAGTGTAACGGGAAATAATGGTTTTGGTATAAATATTACCAAATTAACCGATGCAGCCGGTAAAAACTTATCCTATACGGTTAACAAAACCATGATGAGGGTAGATTTGCCTGTAGCTTTGAGAAGTGGACAAAAATTTATCTTCAATATCGATTGGAACTATAAAATTTCTGACCGGATGAGTGTTGGAGGCCGTGGAGGTTACGAGTTTTTCCCAACCGATGGGAACTACCTGTTTACTATGACCCAGTGGTACCCACGCTTATGTGTATATAGCGATTTTCAGGGATGGCAGAACCATCAGTTCACAGGTCGAGGAGAGTTTGCCTTAACCTTTGGCGATTTTAAAGTTCAAATGACTGTTCCGGCTGACCACCTTGTGGGTTCAACAGGAGAGTGTATCAATTATAGCGCTGTTTTAACCCCAACGCAGTTAAGTAGGTATAATGCTGCTAAAACTGCGGCCGCGCCAGTAGAAATACAAACCTTGGCTGAAGCTAAACTGGCAGAAACAAAAAAATCTACAGCTAAAAAAACATGGGTTTTTAATGCGAACAATGTCCGCGATTTTGCCTGGACATCATCACGTAAGTTTATCTGGGATGCGATGCCTCAAAAAATCCAGGCCAATAACAATACCGTAATGTGTATGAGTTTTTATGGAAAAGAAGCATATAACCTATACAGCAAATTTTCTACCCGTGCGGTGGCACATACCATTAAAACCTATTCAGATTTCACCATCCCATATCCTTACCCTGTTGCACAAAGTATCGAAGCTGCAAATGGAATGGAATATCCAATGATCTGTTTTAACTATGGCCGTACAGATACTGACGGAACATACAGCGAAAGCACTAAAAATGGGATGTTAGGTGTAATTATTCATGAGGTTGGACATAACTTCTTCCCAATGATTGTAAATAGTGATGAACGCCAATGGACCTGGATGGATGAAGGGCTAAATTCTTTTGTTGAGTATTTAACCGAAGAACTTTGGGACAACAAATTTCCAAGTAAAAAAGGACCGGCATACACCATTGTTGATTACATGAAGCTGCCAAAGGATGAGTTGGAGCCAATTATGACCAACTCAGAAAATATTACCCGTTTCGGTCCTAACGCATATTCAAAACCTGCTACCGGTTTAAATATCCTTCGCGAAACCATCATGGGAAGAGAACTTTTCGACTATGCATTTAAAGAATATTCGAGAAGATGGGCTTTTAAACATCCGGAACCTGCTGATCTTTTCCGTACCATGGAAGATGCCAGTGGCGAAGATTTAGATTGGTTTTGGAGAGGTTGGTTTTACGGAACGGATCCTTGTGATATATCTTTAGATAGCGTGAAATTTGCTAAAGCCGATTTCCCTAAGGATTTACCAGAAGCCAAATCGAAAATGGTTAAAATTGATAAACCCGCTGTTAATGCCTTTGAAGATATTTCGAAAATCAGGAACCGTGAGGATAAGAAAATTAATTTTTACGTAGATAAAACTCCTGCAGCACAAGATTTCTACTATAAATACGATAGGGGAATGGTTGCTGTTGATACCACTATTGCTACTAAAACAGAAACCCCTGCAACCCTAGAAGCTGTTCCTTCGGTAGAGCAGGACAAATATGGTAACAAATTTCTTTACGAATTGAGCTTTAGCAATAAAGGGGGCTTGGTAATGCCTATCATTGTTGAGTTTACGTATAAAGACGGAACAAAGGAAATAGACCGCATCCCAGCTCAGATCTGGAGACATAATGAATTGAAAACAGCTAAGTTTTACGTTAAAAATAAAGAGGTAGCCTCTATTTTAGTAGATCCGTTACGCGAGACTGCAGATATCGATACCTCAAATAACACTTGGGGCGGTAAAGCAAAAGAAAGTAAGTTTAAGGTATATAAAACCAAAGTTGGTGGAGCAGTAAGAGGCCAATCGGTTGGTAAAAACCCAATGCAGGCCGCTGCTGGTAAATAGCCGCATTATTTTCCTGAGCGATTGTCATTTCGACCTCAGTGCTCCAAGGGAACTCCTTTGGAGGAGAAATCTTTTAATATTGTCCAAAGATCTCTTCACTCCGCGTTGCTCCGGTCGAGATGACACCGATTTTTAGAATCTGTCAATCGTAGCTTGCTGAAAGGATTGCGCATAGTTTATATAGGTATAAGACCTTACCTGTAGCGAAGCGGAAAGCTACGCAGTAAAATGAATTCAGGGTGACGACCCAGGAGGAAATCCCCGTTGAAGAAATTCAGCGGGGATTTTTTATTGAATTTGAGGTAATACTAAAAATCAACCTAGTAAATCAAAAGTTAAACTTTCGATTTACTAGGTTGATATGCTTTTATTTGCTGTAAAAGGCATTTGTTTTTAGGGCTAACAAATTTAATTGAAAGTTAACTTTCAAGTTAAATTACACGAGGAACAACTTTCCTGACTTTCTCCTGTTTTAGACTTTGCAGCCTAAACCGTATATTTCCTCCCAGCCGTTTATTTTTTTTATAAGCGGAGGAGAGCACATTAAAATTGATTTAAAGATCAATTTTAACTAAGTTTGATTTACCCATGAAATTTAAAATCACCTCAGAATATCAACCCACCGGAGATCAGCCGAATGCGATAAAACAATTGGTTGATGGCGTGAATGCCAACGAACATTATCAAACTTTATTAGGCGTTACAGGATCGGGAAAAACATTTACGGTAGCTAATGTGATCGAGCAGACACAAAAACCTACCCTGATTTTGAGTCACAATAAAACTTTGGCCGCGCAGCTTTACGGCGAGTTCAAAAATTTCTTCCCTGAAAACTCGGTGAATTATTTTGTCTCTTATTACGACTACTATCAGCCAGAAGCTTTTATAGCATCAAGCAATACTTATATCGAAAAAGATCTGAGTATAAATGAGGAGATTGAAAAACTCCGGTTACGCACTACCTCTTCGTTAATGAGCGGTAGGCGCGATATTATCGTGGTATCATCCATATCATGTATTTACGGTATGGGTAATCCAGAAGATTTTTCCCGGATGGTTTTCCGTTTTGGCGTGGGCTTACGGATTTCGAGGAATGCTTTTTTGCATAGCCTGGTTGAGATTTTATATTCCAGAACTACAACAGACTTTAAACGCGGAACCTTTAGGGTTAAAGGCGATACCGTTGATATTTTTCCAGCTTATCTCGATCATGCTTACCGCATCTCTTTTTTCGGTGATGATATTGAAGAACTTTCTGCAATTGATCCGGTTTCTGGAAAAACAATAGAGAAATTAGAGGATATGGCTATTTATCCGGCTAATCTTTTCGTTACCCCTAAGGATAGATTCAATTCTTCGATCTGGGGAATACAGGAAGAGCTGGAAATCCGTAAGAATCAGTTAATTGCAGATCGGCATCTGTTGGAAGCAAAACGTTTGGAAGAACGCACCAATTTCGATATCGAAATGATGAAAGAATTGGGCTATTGTTCCGGTATCGAAAACTACTCCCGTTTCTTCGATGGAAGGCAGCCTGGTATGCGCCCCTTCTGTCTGTTAGATTATTTTCCTGAAGATTATTTAATGGTGATCGATGAAAGCCATGTTACCGTTCCGCAGATCAGGGCCATGTATGGTGGAGACAGATCGAGGAAATTATCTTTAGTTGAATATGGTTTCCGTTTACCCGCTGCATTGGATAACCGACCTTTAAATTTTAATGAATTCGAAGCCCTTGCCCCGCAAACCATTTATGTAAGTGCAACTCCGGCTGAGTATGAATTGGAAAAATCAGAGGGTGTGGTAGTAGAACAGGTAATTAGACCTACAGGTTTGTTAGATCCTGTTATTGAGATTAGACCTGCCATTAACCAGGTGGATGATCTTTTAGATGAAATTGACCTTACTATAAAGGACGGTGGGCGTATTTTGGTTACTACGCTGACCAAACGTATGGCCGAAGAGCTCACCAAGTACCTTGATCGCTTAAACATTAAGACCAGGTACATCCATTCTGAAATTAAAACCCTCGAACGTGTAGAGATTCTTCGTGGTTTACGTTTAGGAGAATTTGATGTGTTGGTTGGAATTAATCTTTTGCGTGAAGGGTTGGATTTGCCAGAGGTTACTTTAGTTGCTATTTTAGATGCGGATAAAGAGGGTTTCTTACGGTCTGAAAAATCGCTGATCCAAACCATTGGCCGTGCAGCCCGTAACGATAAGGGCCGTGTAATTATGTATGCTGATAGCATTACGGATAGTATGGAGAAAACCATATCAGAAACGAACAGACGTAGGGATATACAGATTGCCTATAACCTTGAAAATGGCATTACCCCAAAAACGGTAGGCAAATCGAGAGAAGCAATTTTAGAGCAAACTTCTGTGCTCGATTTCTCACAAAAGGCAAGCGACAATAAAGCCAGGGCCTATGTAGAAAATGCAGAAATCAGTATTGCAGCAGATCCAATTGTTCAATATATGGGTAAAGCGGAGCTGCAAAGGGCAATTGATACTACGCGGAAGGATATGCAGAAAGCAGCAAAAGATATGGACTTTTTGCAGGCGGCAAAACTGCGTGATGAAATGTTTGCCTTAGAGAAAATGTTTAATGAAAAATTCGGCAAGTAACGATTTGGTTTTATAGCATGGTTTTTAGATAATTTGAGTTAGAATTGCTTTCAATAAGTTATCTAAAAATCATCAAATGAAATCTCTAAAACTACTAGCGCTGATCGTACTCGGCGGCTTGGGGCTTAAAAGTCATGCCCAAAATGCTACGGCAATTTCCCTTCCACTTGGAGGCAATGCCTACAGTTCTTTACATCAGGATTCAGAAAGAACATTATCCAACAGGGGAATTGTAAACTGGTCTAACCCAAAAGAATATTTTACAGCTTATTTTCGGGTTTCTAAACCTGGTACCGTAACGGTATCATTGAGCGATAAACCTATGGTCGATGGGCAATCAGTTCTGGAATTCGCCATCAATAACCAATCTAAAAAAGTAAGTTTCGATGAAACCAAGCCATTTGACGGTAAGATTGGTGAATGGACTATTAAAGATACTGGCTACATTGCCTTAACCATTAAAGGAATGAGCAAAAGTGGGGCGAAATTTCCTTCAATACAAACCTTATCCATTAGTGGAACAGCCACTGAAGGCAAAACGGCTTATGTTAAAAACAATGAAGGCAACTTTTTTCATTGGGGCAGACGTGGGCCATCGGTTCACCTCAACTATCAACAACCTGAAAATGTAAATGCAGCGTGGTATTATAACGAAGTAACTGTACCAAAGGGTGAAGATATTTTAGGCTCTTATTTTATGGCGAACGGATTTGGTGAAGGCTATTTCGGTATGCAGGTAAATAGCCCAACCGAACGGCATATCTTATTTTCGGTATGGAGCCCTTTCAATACCGACGATCCCAAAAGTATCCCGGAATCGCACAAGATAAAAATGCTAAAGAAAGGAGAAAACGTACATACGGGAGAATTTGGCAATGAAGGTGCTGGAGGTCAGAGCTACCTGAACTACATGTGGAAAGCAGGAAATACCTATAAATTCTTGTTGCATGGCGTACCTGGAAAAGATAGCCTAACAACCTATACTGCCTATTTTTTTGCGCCCGAAACCAATAAATGGCAGTTGATAGCCAGTTTTAGCAGGCCGCAGACTAAAACCTATTTAAAACGCTTCCATTCCTTTTTAGAAAACTTTTCACCTGTACAGGGAGACCGGTCGCGAAAAGTTTTGTTTGATAACCAATGGATCTGCGATGATAAAGGAACATGGACTGAATTAAAATCTGCGCGCTTTACTACCGACAATACATGCGCAAAAGGATATCGGATGGACTATCAGGGAGGAGTAGATAAAGGCGCCTTTTATTTAAAGAACGGTGGCTTTTTTAAGGATTACACCACACCAAGAAAAATCTTTACCAGAAGCACTACAGGCAAAAAACCTGAAATAGATTTCAGTAAATTACCGTAACACTCAAAATAATTATGGAATTTTGAGGTTTTAATCATTATCATATTATAGCAAAAATGGACGGGCAAAATAGAAAAGACATTTATCCAGGATTAGAAGTTGGAATTATTTTGAAAAAAGATCAGCGGTCAGGAAATGTCACTTATGGCGTGGTGAAAGATCTGCTTACTTCATCGGCATTTCATTCCAGAGGAATAAAAGTGAGGCTCGAAGATGGTCAGGTAGGCCGTGTAGCTGAAATTATTGAAGATTAATGCGGATATTAAAACCTTTATGGGCTTATTTACGTATTATATTTGTAATCAAAATGCAATTAAAGGCTAAATAAGTAACAAAATAAATTTTATGACGTCTATATTTGTAACAACAGTAATTTAAAAAATGGCATTAGTAAAATTCATTTTCATCACAATATTGGTACTTTGGCTGATCAGAATGTTGATTAGGTTAATTCTGCCAATGCTGTTTAATAACCTGGCCAGCAAAATGCAGAGTCAGGCTACAGGACAGCAACAACAAAGACGGTCAAAACCTGAAGGCTCTATTTCGATAGATTATATGCCTCCAAAGCCTGATCAAAGTAAAACAGATAAACTCGGCGACTTTGTAGACTACGAAGAAGTGAAATAAAACTAAACCCTGCACTTGTTTCAGGGTTTTTTGTTTTTATGAGGCGGTATCATACTGTAATTCAATCGAATTTGTCACGTGAGCCTGTCGAAACGCCTTATAAGACATTTAAAAACGTGTCCTTCGACAAGCTCAGGATAACAATTCTATATTTGGGATACAGATTCTTTTTTGTTTGAATTCAAAAAAGCAATAACTAAATATATAGTCTAAGTTTAATACTTTTACCCCTCAACCCGAAACCAGATATATACCCACAATTATGAAATATTTTATTGTTTTTATCTCCTTATGGATGGTAAGTTCGAAATGCTTTAGTCAGACAAAGCAGGATAGTTTAGAAATCAAACGTGCCGCTCTTGATTACATAGAATCGCAACATACCCCAAACCCTAAACAAATGGAGCAAGCTTTGCACCCAAGGCTGGTTAAACGCACATTTTGGACGGATAAGGAAACAAACAAGGATTATGTTCGTGAAACCTCTGCAGAATCAATGGTTATTTTAGCTGAAAGTTATAACCGCAAAAAAGATAGATTCCCCGCTGTTCCTAAAAAGGAAATTAAAATGCTTGATATTTCAGAGAAAACTGCCTCAGTTAAACTAATTGCAGATGAATGGATAGATTATATGCACCTTGTTAAATTGAATGGGGCCTGGAAAATTATTAATGTGCTTTGGCAATTTAATGATAGTGCGAGGCACAAATAGTGCATATTAAGATTCAGCTTGAAATTTGATTACCTTATTTCTTTTCTCAATTAGTTTCAGCATATAATTTTCAAGAAGCATTTTTTCTACAAGCCGGCCCAACAAGCCAAAGGGCGCCTGAAACTCAAAAACATCAGTCATTTCTGTCTGAGAATCTATTATTTTAAACTGGTGTTGGTGGTGGAGTTTTTTAAAGGGGCCTTTAACCATCTCATCTACAAAGCCTGTTGGATATTCCATTGTACTAATCTTATTTGTCATTTTGAACGGAATGCCAAAATGTTTGGCCCGCCAGGTAACCGATTCATTTAAACCAATCAATCCGTTTCTCTTCCCAGCAATGGCTTTCTCACCAGAACTTTGCATCGACTGTACATGAAGATCGATACTTCTAGCCAGATCGAAACAGCGTTCAATCGGCGCATTAATCAATGTCTTTAAAATAATTGTTGCCATTTTTATTTTATTTATGCTGCCGTTGGGCACCCCGCGCCCTCCGCTATACCCTTCTAACCCTCCGCTCTCAACCCCCTAACTGCCTCATCTATCTGTGCATACTTAAATTCAAAGCCACTGTTCAACAATCTGCATGGTTTAACCCACCTGCTTTTTAAAATCAGTTCGGTTTCAGTTCCGATCATTTTTGCGCCCATGGCCAGTAGCCAGACTGGGGCAGGCAAGCCAAAGCTGATGCCATAGGCTTTTCTGATGCTGTGCATAAACACGTGGTTTTTAATTGGCTCGGGTGCGGTACAGTTTATTATGCCTTCGATCTCATTGTGGTTCAGTAGCCATTCAATACTGCCTGCAGCATCTAACTCGTGCACCCAGCTTACATACTGTTCGCCATTGCCCTGTTTACCTCCCATGCCCAGTTTAACCAGTTTGAGCAAGCGTGGAAATGCGCCATCTTTTAGTCCCAGCACAATGCCCATCCTGAGTGCCACTTTTCTGGTTTTTGGGGTTTCATCTTCAAAAAAACTGCTTTCCCAGGCCTTGCATACCTCAATAGAAAAGCCATCGCCGATTTCTCCCGTCAGTTCATCTTGAGCACGGTCTTCAGCATGCCGGTAAATGGTCGCCGAGGTAATGTTGATCCAAAGTTTTGGTGGGTTTTTCAGGCTTTTGATTACTTCGCCGAGTAAACGGGTAGGGATCAACCTGGAACTGATAATTTCATTCTTATTTTTAGGCGTGTACCTACAGTTTACATTTTTACCACAGAGGTTAACCAGTAAATCGGCACCTTGAAGACTTGTTGCCCAGTCGCCCACGGTTTGGCCATCCCACAACAGGGTTTTAATGTTCCCTGCTGCGGCTTGTGGTTTTCTTGATAGGATAATCACTTCACCAGCCAGACGACTAAAGTGTTTGGCCAGTACGGTACCTAAATATCCGTTTCCTCCTGCGAGTACAATTCTTCCGTATTTCATGATTCCTATAAAGTAAAGATTAAACCTAAAACAATTAAACGGTAAAGCAACCAGGTAATACTCATCGTCCAGCCCAATTGTAACAGCTTGCTTCTGCGGAGGTGCTCCAAAAACATAAGTCCGGCCACCATCAAAAAGTAAAGGATAAAAAATATAGAAGGGATGATGAGGTATTGTGCGATAACCAAAACAGGCAAAAGCAAAAGCGCACCAGCAAACGAGATGGTCATGATGTTGCCCAGGTAATCCCAGCATTTTTCTTTTTTATAAAAAACAATGATGATGCCCTGAAAAAACATTTGTCCACCACAGATGAGGTATTCACGATATTGGCTGCCCAGTGGGACAAAATCGGTAAGCAGATGTGCATAAGCGGTTAAAATGTAAGCTGTAACAAACCAGGTAAAAAGCAGATAGGCCAAACGGTATTGGATTTTAAAGCTGGGCTGTATCGTGTTTTCTTTAACGGCCGCAGGAATAATTACTTTACGGTTGTAAGAGATAAAGGTATAAAACTTGCGCATCAAATAAACAAAAGGCCCAAATAAAAACAGCGGTTTAAAGATGGGCATGGCATGCGCAATAATTTTAAATAAACTCCGGATGCCATAAGTTACTTCACCATTTTCGGTATTTACGAGCGCGATCTCGTTGGCGGCTCTTTGCTTGTCAACCAAATGACAAATGTTTTCAGGCATGCTTTGATAAGCCTCACGACCATCTTTGGCCAGCATACCTGTTTTTACAAATGCTTTGGTATAGGCATAACACATTGGACATTCATTATCAAATAAAATCACATGGTTCTTAAGCGTTTTCATTTTATTTAAATTTTAATACTTTCAGTAAAAAATGAAAGATGTGATTAAAAAATTAAGCCGAACTTAAGGGTAAGGCTTTTTAATGGTTAGGGTTTATCGTTTAGTGGTTAGCGTTTAGTGATTAGCATTTAGGGTGAATATGTCTTGATACCCGATACTTACTACTCAATAGCCCCCGCTCACATCTATTTAAACACTTTCAATATCGAACCCCAGAACCAGCTTTCTTCAGCTTTAAGCATCGTTTCTAAAGTTTTATCTACGTTGAGTGCAAGTTTGTTAATATCGCTTACCGATTTTTTGAAGGTTTTAAACTCAGGATCTTTTTCATCACCCACTACCGTTGATAGTTCATTTAAAACTTTTAAAACAGGCTCTAACTCTCTTTTTTTACGCTCTTTAGCTACCTGGCGGGAAATATTCCAAACATCCTTATCGGCAAAAAAGTATTCTTTGCGCTCGCCTGCTTTATGCTGTTTTTCAATTAGGCCCCAGCCAATTAAATCGCGCAGGGTCATGTTGGCATTTCCCCTGGAAATACTGAGTGCCTCCATAATTTCTTCGGTGGTAAGCGCTTCAGGAGAAATTAACAATAGCGCATGCACCTGGGCCATGGTGCGGTTAATTCCCCATTCGGAGCCTAATTTGCCCCAAGCTTCTATAAACTTTAATTTTGCTGCTGCTAATTCCATATACAAATATAAAGTTATTTTTAAACTTTCAAAAATTATTGAAAGTTTATTTGTTTCGGAGGCTATTTGCTTTCACGTTGTAGTTTATCCAATACCATCTGCCAGCTGGTATCATTGTTATTTACTTGTTTTAACAGATCAGCCTGTGCCGTATCGAAGTAGACAGATAGTTTTAATACCGGCAATGCCAAATCTGGTTTAAACATTGTCCCGGGAGCAAATCCAGGCTCATTGTTCTTTGCCCTGTCGCGGTCGAATTTAACGGTCGTATTTACATACTCTTCGTGCTGTTTTTCTCCATTGATGTATGGGATCATCCATTCTACAGATTTTTTGATAGAAGATCCTTTAGGTGATTCGTAGGTATAAAAGTTAGTTCCCTTTGCCCTATCGATCATGATGGCCAATCTCAACATCGGTTCCAAATCGTAAATGTGATAATGCATGGCATCGCGCTCTTTAAAATCCAAACTGGTGCCATCTGGATATAAATTGATGTTGATGTGGCTTTTTAAATTGTCGATGGTCCATTTAATAAAATCCTGATTGTTTAAAGTGTAACCAATTTCGCCGACTTCTTTTAACCGGTGAGCGTTCCAGTTATTAATGGCGGTAGCTCTCCCTGCTTTCATCCGCTTGCTGCTAATTTCTGCCAAAGCCGTTTCAGTAAGCCATTGTTCAATCTGTTTTTTATCTGCTGTTGGGATATCTTTTTTAATCAGGTCGTAAGCTTCAATGGCTTTATCCAGATTGGTATCGTCAATAGGATCGCCATTTGGTTTATTGATTTTGGCCCATGCACCAAGAAATTCTACACATTTGTTTAAATATTTTTGCTCATCGGTAATTCGGTATTGTAGAGCCAGTGCAAACATTTTGTTCATGTCTGCCAGGGCTAATCTGGTTTTCTCTTTTTTGGGATTTCCCTTTAATAACCCTTCAGTTCTGATGGTATCAATTGGATTTGGGTTTTCGTTTAGATAATTTAATGCCGATTTTTCAAAGCCCAGGTATAGTTTTTTGGTTTCCCCGTCATTTTTGATCTGGGTTTTCAGCTTTTTAATTTCATTGGTACTTAAACTTACAATCTGCGAAAACGAAGAAAAAGATAATAAAGCTAGAGCGATTGTAACGACAAACTTTCTCATAATAAATAGGTTGAATTTTTATTCTTTGATACAAATCTAATTTTTTATTCAGCATGCATTTAATTTATTACTTTTTTATACCGCCCAATTTTTTATTTTTGACGTTCGTTTAAACTTAAACAAACCTTAATGAATAACTGGTTTAATAAAAATGGCATTCACTTAGCCATTATTGCATTTTTTGTAGTCATCACTTTTGCCTACTTCAGTCCTGTTTTGGTAGGTAAAGCCCCTGCGCAAAGCGATGTGATCCAATCACAAGCGATGCAAAAGGAAATTATGGACTTTAAAGAAAAGGATGGCAAGGCACCGCTTTGGACCAACCAGATGTTTGGCGGTATGCCAGCTTATCAAATCTGGGTACCTTACGCCTATAATGGTGCTACTTATGGAATTGCCTTAATTACCAAAGCCCTGCCTAATCCAACAGGTACAGTTCTTTTATTGCTTTTAGGTGCTTATTTCTTATTTATTGTATTAAAAGTTAATCCTTGGCTGGCTGCGGCAGGTGCAATTGCATTTACATTTACCATGTACAATTTTGTTTTAATTGCAAGTGGGCATAGTAGTAAGGCATTGGCAATTGGTTTTTTTGCGCCAATAATAGCCAGCATATTGTTAACCCTAAGGGGTAGATATTGGTATGGCGCGAGTTTAACCGCACTATTTTTAGCCCTTGAAATAAGAACTAACCACGTTCAAATGACTTATTATTTGATGTTGGCTATTTTTATTTTTGTTATTGTAGAGTTTTATCAGGCATTTAAAAATAAAACCGTTTCAAACCTGTTAAAATCCTTCGCTTTTCTTGCATTTTCTGTAGCTATTGCTATAATGATTAATGCAAGTTTATTATGGTCTACGGCAGAATATGCTAAGGAAACAAACCGTGGTAAATCTAATTTAACTGCTACAGAATCTTCACCGGCAGAAAAAGGTGCAGGTATGTCAAAAGAATATGCTTACCAATGGAGCCAGGGTGTTGGTGAGAGTTTTACTTTTTTAATCCCGGATTTATATGGCGGTGCCTCAGGCATAGATAAGCTGGTGAAACCAGAGGGGAACATGTATAAAGCTGTTTCTGAAATTACAGGGGGCGATCCAACACAAACTGCACAAGCTATTCAGCAGTTGGGGTCACAGTTAAATATGCAACAGTATTGGGGCGAGAAACCATTTACCCAAGGTGGCTATTATTTTGGTGCAATTATCTGTTTCTTGTTTGTTTTCGGCTTATTCATTGTTCGTAGCCAGTTAAAATGGTGGATATTGGCAACAACAGTTTTATTTATATTACTTTCTTTTGGCCGCCACTTCCCTCTTGTAAGTGATTTATTCTTCGATTATTTCCCGCTTTATAATAAATTCAGAGCAGTTGAATCCATTTTGGCAGTAGTTGGTTTAATGGTTCCGATATTGGCAATTTTAGCGATTAAGGAAATCCAGGATGGCAATGTAGACCAAAAGGTGTTGATCAAGAAATTAACCTGGTCGGCCGGTATTACCGGAGGTTTCGCTTTAATTGTAGCAATTGTGCCTACACTGTTTTTCAGTTTTAAAGCATCAAACCATATGCAAATTGTGCAGGCTTTAACGCAGACTTTGCAGAATAATGCTGCCGTTGCTCAAAAGATAGCAAATGGATTAGTAGAAGACAGGATTGCAATAGGTCGGGCAGATGCTTTGCGTTCATTCTTTTTCGTGGTTATCGGTTTCGGGATAGTTTGGGCATTTATTACCAAGAAATTAAATGCACAATTGGCTTTAGGCCTGTTGGCGCTGGCAGTTTTGGTAGATATGTGGCAAGTAGACCGCAGGTATTTAAATAACCAGAATTTTGAGTACAAAAAAACGGCTTCAGATTTCTTTAAGCCAAGAGATGTTGATAATTTTATTATGGCAGATAAAGACCCGAATTTCAGGGTATTCGATGCAACCATAAATACCTTTAGTGATGCCAGTACATCCAATTTTCATAAAACAATTGGTGGTTATCATGCCGCTAAACTGAAACGTTTTGATGAGCTCATTCAGCATCAGTTTACTAAAAGTGTTAATCAGGATGTATTGGATATGTTAAATACGAAATACATTATAACTCAGGATCCTCAAAACGGATCGTATAAAATGCAGCGTAATGCAACGGCTGCAGGTAATGCCTGGTTTGTACAAAGTGTTCAGTTTGCTAAAAACGCTGATGAAGAAATGAAAGCAATCAGCAGTTTTGATGCAAAAAAGGAAGCTATTGTTGATGAAATTTTCAAAAATTCGATCGATACCAAGCGTTTGGGAACTGGTCAGGAAGGTTTTATTAAATTAACCAACTACAACCCTGATCATTTGACTTACGAATACTCAACCGCTAAAGATGTAATTGCTGTGTTTTCGGAGATTTATTATGATAAAGGCTGGAAAATGTATATCGATGGTGTTGAAAAGCCATACTTCAGGGCTGATTACGTTTTACGTGCAGCGCAGTTAGAAGCAGGTAACCATAAACTTGAGTTTATTTTCCATCCAACATCGTATTATACCGGAGAGAAAATCTCTTTAGCCGGATCGATCTTGCTATTGGCCGGATTAGGTTTTGGGTTTTACTCAGAAGAAAAGAAGAAAAAGAAAGCGGTTAAAGCTTAATATTTCTTTAAATAGATTTATACCCCGCAGGATTTTGATCTTGCGGGGTTTTTTGTTGCTTGTAGTTTTGCCACTGACACAGAAACACAGAATATTTTCTCGGCTTGTCATCCTGAGCGTAGTCGAAGGATCCTTTGGCAAGGAAAATTGTAGGATAATTGAGTATCCATCCCAACATTGACGACCGTGGGTAATGAACCAATGACTAATGAACTATTGAACCAAACAACCCCTTCGGATGTCATTTTAACAATCTTTATCAAATAGAATAATAATTTAACAATGTCGTAACATTTGATTGATATACAGAGTCTTACCTTTGTAATGTAAATCAGATGATATGTTAGAATCATTCTTTGCCGTATGCTTATTAATTGTTGTACTTTATTTCTTTAGCCCCTTTGAGGTAAAACTCGATGAGGAAGAGGAGTGGTAACACAGCTAATTTATCTCTGAACTGCTTTAATCGAGCGGTAATAAGACTCTTCCCCCTAAAATTTCCCGTTTATGGATAAAAGAAATGTCGATGTAGTCGTAATATCCGATGTACATTTAGGTACCTATGGTTGCCATGCAAAAGAACTTCTAAAATATCTTAAGAGCATAAGACCCAAAACACTAATCTTAAATGGCGATATCATCGATATCTGGCAGTTTAGCAAAAGTTATTGGCCAGAATCGCACATGAAGGTGATCCGTAAACTGATGAAATTCGTATCGGAGGGCGTTCAGGTTCACTATCTGACGGGGAATCATGATGAAATGCTCCGCAAATTCGATGGCATGGAAATGGGCACTTTCCATCTCCAGAATAAGTTAATTTTAGAGCTGGACGGTAAAAAGGCATGGTTCTTTCATGGCGATGTTTTTGATGTTACCATGCAGCACTCTAAATGGCTGGCTAAACTTGGTGCGGTTGGCTACGATACACTGATCCTTATCAATAGTTTTGTTAACTGGGTACTTACCGCATTCGGGCGGGAGAAGATGAGCTTTTCGAAAAAAATCAAAGCTAAATTTAAAGATGCCGTTAAGTTCATCAATAGTTTTGAGCAAACTGCAGCAGAATTGGCCATCGAAAAAGGTTATCAATATGTCGTTTGTGGTCATATTCACCAGGCCGAGCAACGCGAAATTGGAACAGAGGATGGAAAAGTGGTTTATCTGAACAGTGGGGATTGGGTGGAAAGTTTAACCGCTTTAGAGTATGAAAATAAAAACTGGACGGTTTTTAAGTACGAACATCAACATTTTACGAAAGACGAACTGGATGAAGGAATACTTTCTGATGCAGAGGATTTAAAAAGTAAACTTGACATAAATATTCTTTTACAGAATATAAAATATGAAATTGCCCAATAATTGTAGATATTCGGGCATAAATGAAGATACTTTACGCAATACAGGGAACAGGTAATGGTCATATCAGTAGAGCGAGGGAAATTATTCCTTTGCTTCAGCAGTATGGCGAATTGGATATTTTAGTAAGTGGAACACAGGCCGATGTGAAACTCAGTCAGCCTGTGAAATACCAATTGCATGGTTTCAGTTTTATCTTTGGGAAAAAAGGCGGCGTAGACCATTTTAAAACATGGCTGAACATGAATCTTTTCCGTTTTAGAAAAGATATGAAGCAGCTACCACTAAAAGAGTACAACTTAATTGTTAACGATTTTGAACCTGTAAGCGCCTGGGCCTGTAAACTACAGGGCATAGAATGTGTATCGTTGAGCCATCAGGCTGCATTCAAATCTAAAAAAGTACCCCGTCCAAGAACTTTAGATTGGGGGAAACTGATTTTGAGCCGTTATGCGCCTACCAAATACCACATTGGCTTCCATTTCGACCGTTACGATACTTTTATTCATACCCCGGTAATCAGGGCAGAGATCCGAAATCTGAAAAGTGAAAATTTAGGGCATTATACCGTATATCTTCCAGCCATTGACGATAAGCGTTTGGTAAAGCTTTTTACACAGCTACCTGAGGTTACATGGCAGGTTTTTTCTAAACACAGTAAAGTTGCCTACCGGGAAGGGAATGTTTTTGTAGAGCCGGTTAACAACGAGAAATTTAATAAAAGCCTGGCAACCTGTGAAGGTTTATTTACAGGTGGCGGTTTCGAAGGACCTGCTGAAGCACTTTATTTGAAGAAAAAACTGTTGGTAGCACCTATGCGTTTCCAGTTTGAGCAGCAATGTAATGCCTACGCCTTAAAACAGTTTGGTTTGCCTGTAATTTGGGGAAGTACCAGGAACTGGTTGCCGATTATCAAAAACTGGGTAGAGAATCCTCAACAGCATGAGTTTAATTTTCCGGATGAAACAGCGCAGATTATTGATGATATGGTGAAGAAATACGCGAGGATTTAGTCGGGAGTCCTCAGTCCTGAGTCCAAAGTTGATCACCCTCGGATTGTCATCCTGAGCGTAGTCGAAGGATCCTTATCATGATTTTACTCACCAGAGTTAGCTGTTTGATTATCGCCTATTGGTACGTTCTGCTGCTACCTATCCGCTTTGATCTTTAGGATTATTCTAATCCGTGGCACAGTACTGCGTAATCTAAACCAGACAAGAGCGGGCACCGAACGTAGAGAGGTAAAGCGGATGGCAGGGCTGCTGGAACCGATACAAATAGGAACCTGCTTTTCTAAAAAAAAATAATATGCTCAAATTTAGCCTCTTACTTTTGTCTTTCAGCTTGTCTTTAGTCTTTCGCCTTTAGTCTTTAAGCTTTGGTCTTTCTTCCCCTACTATTAAATTATTTTCTTTACTTTGCCTACTCTTTAAAAAGGCATGATTAATCAGTTTAGAAAGCTAAATCCAATTAACCTCGTATTCTTGCTGGCGTACACGTTCTTTTTGCGTATTGCCATTTTTCATGAAACGCATGATAAGCTAAACTTTGATTTTTTGGAACCCTTTGCGCGATTGCTGATCAATATAGATTTGGATAATGCCTTTACGCCATATACCAATATTTTTATCGCGGCACTTTTGGTTTATGTTCAGGCGTTAATTTTCAACCGGATTGTAAATAACCATAATTTATTGGCCAAGCCCAGTTTTCTTCCGGGGCTGATGTTTATAACAGGAACAAGCTTGTTTATGCCTTTTATGATCCTGAGCCCGGCATTGTTGTGCAACTTTCTCTTGATTTGGATTATAGATAAGTTTTTAAAACTGGGTAAAAGTGCCAATACCATTACTACTGTGTTCGATATCGGGATGATTATTGCGGTTGGAACATTGATTTATTTTCCGTTTATGACCATGTTGCTGATGATCTTTTTAGCATTGTTGCTTTTTAGGTCGTTTAACTGGCGCGAATGGGTAGCTGGCTTGATTGGCTTTATTACGGTTTTCTTTTTTCTGGCCGTATTTTATTATTGGAATGATAATTTAAGCTCGTTTTATCAGATATGGAAACCATTAGGCAATAAGTTTCCTTCGGTTTTTAAAATCAACTATAACGATTACCTGGTGCTGATCCCGGTAACGGTAATTATCATACTGGCTTCATTACAACTCCGGGAAAATTTCTTTAGGAGTTTTATCAGTACACGTAAAAGTTTTCAGCTGTTGTTTTTCATGTTTATTGTTTCTGCAGCTAGTTTTTATCTTAAACCCGATTTCAGGACCTGGCATTTTTTGCTTTGTGTACCGCCGGGATCGGTACTGTTGGCGTACTATTTCAGCAATGCCAAAAAACGTTGGTTTTACGAAACATTGTTCGTTTTATTTGTGCTTTCGATACAGTATTTTCTGTTTGTTTAACCTTTTTTAACAAATAACTAGAACGAAACTTGACAAAGATTAATAGCTTTGTGCATGATTTTAGAATTAAAGCTTTTTTAGTTTTAATCAAGATGGATAAAAAATGGAGTCATTGGAATTTCTAAGAACATATTATTTGCAGTGGGAGATTTTAAATGCGTAGGCTAAGCATTGATATTGGAAATTCTGCTGTGAAGGTTGCAGTTTTTGCAGATAAAGAAATTATTCATCATCAGCGTTTCAATAAAATTGGGATACTTGATCTGGCTCAATTGATTGAGAAGTTTTCGCCAGCGAAATCCATCATCAGTAGTGTTAACCAGGAAGTTGGACCGTTAGAAGTTTTTTTAAAAAAGCACACCGAGTATGTCCGTTTTTCAACCATGTTGACGAACGGTGTACAAAATAGATATAAAACGCCAGTTACTTTAGGATTAGATAGATGGGCTGCTATTTTGGGTGCAAATGGCTTATATCAAACAAATGCAAGTTTAGTGGTTGATGCGGGTACCTGTATTACTTACGATGTTTTAAGTAGCTCGAAGGAATATTTTGGCGGAAGTATAAGCCCTGGCATTAGCATGCGTTTTAAGGCTGTACACGAATTTACTGGCCGGTTGCCTTTGGTTGAGTGGGATGCAAATGAAGATATTGCGGAAGGTACTGATACCCAATCGGCAATCAAAAACGGTGTTTTACAAGGAATAATAAATGAAATTGAAGGCTTTATTGCCCTAAATAATAAAAAAGAAAGTGCTCTGAAGGTAATTATAACGGGGGGTGATGCTAATTTTTTGTATAAACAATTACAAAACAGCATCTTTGCGCCTCAAATTATAAAAGATCCTTACTTAGTATTAAAAGGATTAAATGAAGCTATTGCAGATTAAAATGTACAAAAGAATAAATTATATTGCAACCATACTCGTTCTAGTTTGTGGTTTAAGTGCTGAGGCACAGGTTACCACTTCATCACCATATTCAAGATATGGACTTGGAAATATAAAGGGATCTTTGTTGCCCCAGCTTAGAGCAATGGGTGGAATTTCTACCGCAGTAGGTAAAGTAACAGGGTTCAATTATATTAATATGCAAAACCCTGCATCTTATGCCGGAATATCTTTAACTACCATTGATGTAGGAATGACTGCTGGCATAACCAATCTTTCGCGAAACAATTTAAGCGAAACGAGTTTCAATTCTACCTTTAGTCATTTGGCATTTGCCGCTCCGGTTACCAAAAGGTCGGCTTTGAGTTTTGGTATTTTGCCTTACTCAGATTTGGGTTATTCTTACAGAAACACCACCAAAGTTGATACAACGACTTTAGACCAGCTTTATGAAGGCGAAGGCGGCTTATCAAAGGCTTATTTAGGTTATGGTTATCGTTTTGGCGATCATTTAAGAATTGGTGGTAACTTAGAATATATTTTTGGTAACCTCCAAACTACCCGGGCTACCGAATTTCAATCTGTAGGGGCTTATAACGCTAAACTTCAAAATAAAAATAGTGTTGGCGGTATAAATTACTCTTATGGCATACAGTACGATTTTAATATCGGTAAGAAAACGATTATGACCCTGGGTTATTCTGGAAGTACTTCTGGGAAAATAAATTCAACGCAAACTTCTTTTGCTACATTCTACACAAGAGATCAAAGTGGTAATGAAAACCCTGCAGCCGATACATTAAACATCGCAAATAACGGAAAATCTAACCTTACCTTGCCATTAACGCACAATTTTGGGATCTCTATCCAGCAAAATGATAAGTGGATGGTTGGTGCCGATTTTAGAATGAGTAAATGGTCTGCAACAAGTATCAATAATGTAAGCCAAGGTTTGCAAGATAGCTGGGGCGCTTCGTTGGGTGGCCAGTGGACACCAGATGCATTTTCTTACAATAGTTATATGAAACGTATAGATTACCGCCTTGGTTTTAATTACGATAAAACTTATATCAAAATCGGTAATCAGGATATCAAACAAATGGGTGCATCGTTGGGTTTTGGTTTCCCGTTGCCTACTGCTAACGGTGGTTCAGCATTTTATAAAATCAACTTTACAACTGAGTTCGGACAAAGGGGAACATTAAGCGATAATCTTGTTAAAGAGAAGTTTATTAATTTCCACTTAGGCTTTACCTTGAACGATACCTGGTTCCGTAAGTACCGTGTAGACTAATGAATTTAAGGACATTTTTATATGGTCTGCTTCTGGTGTTGCCTTTTTTTCTGGCTTCCTGTGGAGACGACGATCTAAAAAATGCCAGTTCAGTTTCACCAAATAAAGTAATCCTGTCCAGGGATCGGACCATTGGTGTCGATATCACCTATAGTGATTCGGCTAGAATTAAGGCTAAGGGGTATGCTCCGATAATGGATAAAGTTACGCCTTCAAACGGAAGCGCTTATCAGGAAATGATTAAGGGTGTAAACATCGATTTTTATAACCCTAACGGGACCATTGATGGAAACCTGGTTTGCGATTACGCCATTAGGAAGGATAATGAGCTTAAAACCGAATTCAGGAAAAATGTTGTCGTGAAAAACAGTAAAGGCGATACTTTCTCTTCGCAGGAGCTGATTTGGGATGAATCGAAGAAGATTTTTTATTCCAATCAAATGGTCGATATTTTGAGCGTTAATGGTGACTTCACTAGAGCAAAGGATTTTAAAGCTCCTCAGGATTTTAGTACATATGAGATGGGCCCTGGTAGCGGAGAAATTAATTCGAAAGGGAGTTTATAATTGCCTTTCGAATTAATTGTTAGTTTGTAATTAAACTGGTGTTGGAAGTGCCCATGGGGCTGAACCACAGCTGTCACAGCACCAGTGCCCCCATTTGATACTGCCTGCTGCGCATCTGCCTTCGAAATACCAGAAATTACGGTTCCATTTGCACCATGTTGGATTGAGTCATAGGAATGACCACTTCCACCCCAATTCAAGCCGCCTAGATTTGTACCGCCGCTCTGAGTGTTTGGCAAGAGTACTTAACATGTACCGCCATCCAATACTCTTTTTAGTTGTGCTCTCGTTAGCACTTCACCTTTATTAGAGGCATTTGATTTTACAGTTAACTTTCTCATTTTGATATATTTAAAAAAAATGCTTTCTCTCATTTTATTATATAAACCAGCACTAGCAAATATTTTCTGCGTTTTTATGTGAACCCAATTTAAATCCCTAAGGCGATCCAAATTGTATTTCAAAAGATAAATTCCATGGAATGGAATTATTAAATAGTCTGGTAAGAAAACTGATTTATTTTAAAAATGCATACAATTGAATCATGATATTGATCTATTAGATTGGCTAAAGTTTTTCGTCTCTATTACCTTAAAAATTAAACACTTGATAAATAAAATTTTGTGTTTTCTTTTTTGAGGCAAATTTGTATCTTGCGCCCTCTTAAAAAAGAACTAAATAAATTTATAATTACAATATGGGATTAATGACATTTTTGCGTAACCGTGCAGGCTATATTCTAGTTTTTGCCATCGGTTTTGCAATTGTTGCATTTTTAGTAGGTGATGCAATTAACGTGGGTAAACCTTTTTGGGCAGCAGATCAAAAAGTTGTAGGATCAATTGATGGTAAGGATATCAGTATTGATGAATTCGGACCAAAGGTTGATCAGGGTGTAAACCAGATGAAACAACAATATGGTGGCAGTGCAAATGCACAGATGACTGCTATGGCTGTCGATCAGGCATGGAATGCAGAGTTGGCAAAAGTTTTGTTAACTAAAGAGTACGATCGTTTAGGTTTAACAGTTTCTGAAGATGAACTGTTAGATTTATTACAAGGTCAAAACCCTAGCCCCCTAATTAAACAATATTTCTCTAATCCTCAGACAGGACAGTTAGACCGTGCTACCTTGATGAACTTTCTAAAATCGAAAGAACCTCAGGCTTTGCAGCAATCTAATATGTTACAGGAAGAAATTAAAAACCAGGCCCTTCAGACAAAATATTCTAACCTGATCCGTAATTCGGTTTATGTAACTTCTTTAGAAGCTACTGACGAATATACCAACCGCAATAAACTGGCTAATTTTAAATACGTAAGTTTAGATTATACTTCTATTCCTGATGCTTCTGTTAAATTAACAGACAACGACTACTCAGAATATTACGAGCAGAACAAAGCACGTTTCAACAATCCACAGGAAACACGTGCTTTCGAGTATGTTACTTTCAGTATCAGTCCAACCAAAGCAGATTCATTGGCGATTAAAACTCAGGTAGACAAAATTGCTGCTGATTTCCAGGTGGCTAAAAACGATTCACTTTTCGCAGCCATCAATTCAGACGTAAAAGTTCCGTTTACTTATATCACAAAAGGCAAGTTAGATCCTGCGGTTGATTCGGCAGTATTCGCTTTACCTGCAGGCAGTTTTTACGGTCCGAAATTAACTGGTAACTCATACAAAATTGTAAAGGTAGTTTCAACCCGTATCTCTCCTGATTCGGTAAAAGCAAGCCACATCTTAATCGATCCGGCTAAAGTTGGCGGCGAAGATAAAGCACTTAAGTTAGGGGATTCATTAAAATCATTAATTTTAAAAGGAGCAAACTTTGCAGAACTGGCTAAAAACTACAGTGTAGATGGTTCGAAAGATAAAGGTGGCGAAATGCCGGCTTTTGCCCGCGGCGCTATGGTACCTGAGTTTGAGAATGCAGCTTTTGATGGGAAGACAGGAGATATTAAAGTAGTAAAATCTCAGTTTGGATACCATGTGCTTAAAATCGAAAAACAGATCGGTTCATCTAAGGTGGCTAAATTAGCTTATGTAGAAAAAGCATTAAATGCAAGTAGTAAAACCCAGGCGGCTGCTTACAAAGCAGCAAGCAATTTCTTAACGGATGTAAAAGGTAACGACTTTAGCAAATTTGCTGCACAAAAAGGATTAAAAGTAGCTGTTGCTGATAAAGTTGCATCAACACAAGGGTTTGCAGCTGGATTGGATAACCCACGTAAATTAATTCAAGATGCTTATGCAGCAGATAAAGGTGATGTATTACCTGAAATTTACACCATGAGCAACGCTTATGTTGTGGCCCGTTTAACTACAATCAGTCCAAAAGGTATTTTATCACTAGCTGATGTGAAGAAAGAAATTGAGCCAATGGTAATTAATGCAGTTAAAGCAAAACAATTAAAAGAAAAATTAGCCAACGCAGGTAAAGGAAGTATCGATCAGGTTGCAGCTAAAGTTGCACGTCCGGTTAATCCAGTACAGAATGTGGTGTTTGCTAATCCGGTAATCCCTGGTGTAGCACAGGAAAATGCTCTGGTTGGAAGCGTTTTCGGTTCACAGCCAGGTAAAGTATCTGCTCCTGTTCAAGGTGAGCGTGGTGTTTATGTATTTTCAGTTGATGGATTTACAAATCCTGCACCAATTGCAAATATGTTTAAACAAAAAGAAAGCATGATGTTAAGTTTAGGACAGCGTTCATTAGGATCAGCTTTCCAGGCTTTACAGGAAAATGCAAAGATAAAAGACAATCGCGTGAAATTCTATTAAATAGAAAATACGTAATTTTGTAACCGTTCCGATCAGTAGTCGGAACGGTTTTTTTATTTAAGGCCATGGAAATTCAGGAAAACATTATTAATAAGGTAGCCAATAGCGGTTTAATTACTTTAAATCTCGAAGATTTTTATCATAAAGGCGAAAGAGTGGTTTATGATATTGTAGATAATCTATTTCATGGTTTAATGCTAAGGGAAAAGGATTTTAGAGAATTTATCAAAAATCACGATTGGGCGCAATATCAGGATAAGAATGTAGCCATTATCTGCTCGGCTGATGCAATTGTACCTACATGGGCTTATATGTTACTTGCCAATAAACTAAAACCATACGCCAATGAAGTCGTGTTTGGTGATTTAAATACATTGGAAGCCGTTTTATTTACCAAGGCGTTGGCTAAAATTAATCCGCAGGATTATGCTAACGAGCGTGTGGTGGTAAAAGGATGTGGAGATATCGATGTTCCGGTTTCAGCCTATGTTGAGGTAACCAACCTGCTTACACCAGTAGTTAAAAGCATTATGTTTGGCGAACCCTGCTCTACAGTTCCTGTATATAAAAGAAAAGATTAAATTTTGGTTTGCTTTTTGTATATCTTCATGGGAGAAAGAATTTAACCACATTTTTTAGGAGACATTTCTTTCCCGGCAACACACAAATGAGTACAAAAGCAATGAAGAAATTATTTATAACCGTCATGGCTGGCTTATGCAGTCTTTTGACAATGGCTCAGGAACTTCCCCTGAAGAAAGAAGCAGTATTTCAGGAAGGTGAAGTTTTGCAATATAAATTAAGGTACGGATTTATAACGGCGGCAGAAGCCACTATTAAGGTAGCCAACTCTGATTTAAAGTTTGATAACAGACCTACCTATAAACTTACAGTTGATGCGCAGACTTCCGGAACTTTTGATGTGTTTTATAAGATAAGAGATCATTACGATTCGTATATCGATAAAACCGACCTTTTGCCTTATTTCTATCAGGAGAATATCCGTGAGGCAAGTTATAGACGCCAGGATAAGGCACGTTTTACGCAGGATGCAAAGAAAGTAGTTTCGAACAGAGGGACTTTTACAACACCAACTAATCAGACTTTTGACCTGGTTTCGGCTTATTATTTTGCCCGGAGCCTGGATATCAGTAAAATCAAGATTGGTGATAAGTTTAAACTGAACTATTTTTTGGGTGATGAAATCTCAGCCCTAGAGGTTGAATATATTGGAAAAGAAACGATTAAAAGTAAGTTGGGCAACATCCGCTGTTTAAAATTTAGTCCATCCATTAAACCAGGGAGGATTTTTAAAAAAGATAGCAGGTTATACCTTTGGGTAACTGATGATGGAAACCGGGTACCGGTAAAAGCCCAGGTAGAAATATTGGTGGGTGCAGTTACGATGGAATTAAAATCGGCCAGTGGGCTGAAATATGCTTTAGCAAAAGAATAATGATGATAGAAGTTGAACAGGTGCTGGTGCACGAAGACGTATTGAAAGAAAACTTTGTTTGTAATTTAAGCAAATGTAAGGGAATCTGTTGTGTGGAAGGTGATTCGGGAGCGCCATTGGATAATGAGGAGAAAGCCATTTTGGAAGAGATATATCCGAAAATTAAACACCTGTTGAATGAAAAGGGTATTAAAGCCATCGAGGAGCAAGGCGTTTATGTAGTTGATGAAGATGGCGATTTAACCACCCCTTGTGTGGATAAAAATAAAGAATGTGCCTATGTGCTTTTTGAGGGTGGTATTACCAAATGTGCCATTGAAAAAGCGTATGAGCAGGGTATTGTAGATTGGCAGAAGCCAATTTCTTGTCACCTTTACCCTATCCGGATAACCAAATATCCAGAATTCGAAGTGCTAAATTACGATCGCTGGCACATCTGCCACGATGCCTGTGCTTTTGGGCGTGAACTTAAAGTCCCGGTATACAGCTTTTTAAAAGGACCGCTTATCCGTAAATATGGAGAAGAATGGTACAAAGAATTGGAAAGTTCTGTGGCGGCGATGTAGTTATAATATTGGTTATTTTGTTCAATTTTGAGCAAAAAACAAATTTAATGAGCTTACCATGCCTAAATCCGTCAAATAAGTTATTTTTTTCTTTTAACCGATCTGCTGCAGGTTAAATTTAGATTATATTTTCATTGTTAAAGTGCCATAAAGTACAAGTGAGTTTACAAAATTTGTTCATTTTTGTTTTTAGTTGAAAAAACAATGATTTTTTAGTTTATGTAAACTATTTTAGCACTTTATAAATCTCTTGTACCGTGAAGAAAATCTTAATTACTGGTGGGGCAGGCTTTATTGGCTCTCATGTAGTCCGTCGTTTTGTAAATAACTATCCTCAATATGAGATCGTAAACTTAGATAAACTTACCTATGCAGGTAATCTGGCGAACTTAACTGATATTGAAAATAAGCCAAATTATAGATTTGTAAAAGAAGATATTGCTGATGCTAACGCGATGTTTGATCTGTTTAAAACAGAAAATTTTGATGCAGTTATTCACCTTGCAGCAGAAAGCCATGTAGATCGTTCTATTTCTGACCCAACGGCTTTTGTAATTACCAATGTTATCGGAACAGTAAATTTATTAAATGCGGCCCGCGAATATTGGAAAGATGATTACGATAAAAAACGTTTCTATCATGTAAGTACCGATGAGGTTTATGGCGCTTTAGGTGAAACAGGGATGTTTACCGAAACCACTGCATACGATCCGCATAGCCCTTATTCGGCATCAAAAGCGAGTTCTGATCACTTTGTAAGGGCCTACCATGATACTTATGGGATGGACTGTGTAATTTCTAATTGCTCAAACAACTATGGTTCTCATCATTTCCCTGAGAAATTGATCCCACTAGCCATTAATAATATTAAAAATAACAGGCCTGTTCCGGTTTATGGTAAAGGCGAAAATGTACGCGATTGGCTATGGGTAGAAGACCATGCCAGGGCAATTGACGTGATTTTCCACAATTCGAAAACAGGAGATACTTACAATATTGGTGGACATAACGAATGGAAAAATATCGATCTGATCAATTTGCTTTGTACCATTATGGATCAAAAACTTGGTCGCGAAGCGGGAGAATCAGCTAAACTCATTACGTATGTAACCGACCGTGCTGGGCATGATTTGCGGTATGCCATTGATTCGAGTAAACTGCAAAATCAACTCGATTGGGTGCCGAGCTTAAAATTTGAAGAAGGATTGGCCAAAACAGTAGATTGGTACCTACAGAACGAAGACTGGTTAAACAATGTAACCTCTGGCAATTATCAATCTTATTACGAACAACAATACAGTAATAAATAATGGAAATTGAACAAACAGGATTAAGAGACTGTCTGATTATTAAGCCAAGGGTATTTGAAGACCCCAGAGGTTATTTTTTTGAGAGTTTTAACCAAAATACATTTGAAGAAAAAACGGGTTTATCAGGCAGATTTGTTCAGGATAACGAATCTTATTCTTCGTACGGTGTAATTAGGGGCTTACATGCCCAAATCGGTGAATTTGCACAAGCCAAATTGGTCCGTGTAACCAAAGGCGAAGTATTGGATGTTGCGGTAGATGTACGTCCAAGCTCACCAACCTATGGTAAACATTTTGCCATACGCTTAAGTGCAGAGAATAAATTACAGCTTTATATACCAAGAGGTTTCATACATGGCTTTTCTGTATTGAGCGAAACCGCAGATTTTTTATATAAATGCGATAATTTTTTTAACAAGGCTTCAGAAACCGGGGTAATTTATAATGATCCGGAACTTGATATTGATTGGTTAATTCCAGAGAAAGATCAGGCGGTATCTGATAAAGATCTACTTTTAAAACCATTTTCAGCTTTACAGCACATATGAGCAAAGTATTAGTAATAGGTGCCGGCGGACAATTAGGCCAGTGTTTAAAGGTAGTTGCGGAGCGAAGAGGAATTACGGAAATTGTTTTTCCGGCCGAGCAGGATGCCAATATCCTGGATGAATCTGGTTTGAACGATCTGTTAGCTGCTGTGCAACCTGCTTTTGTAATTAACTGTGCCGCTTATACTGCTGTAGATAAAGCAGAGGATGAAGTTGAGCTGGCTAAAGCCATTAACGAAACAGGGGCGGGATACTTAGCCTCGGCTTGTTTAGTAAATGGAACAACGCTTATACATATTTCTACCGATTTCGTTTTCGAAGGAAATAAAGTGAAATTGCTAAAAGAAGATGATCAGGCTGAACCGATCAATGTTTATGGTGTAACCAAATTAGATGGAGAAAAAATAGTTGTTACAACACTGCCTGCTCACTTCATTATCCGCACCAGCTGGTTGTATTCTGAGTACGCCAACAACTTTGTAAAAACCATGCTTAAACTTGGTGCAGAGCGCGATGAGCTGAGTATTATTGCCGATCAGGTTGGTACACCCACTTATGCGATCGATCTGGCAAATGCTATTTTTGATATCGTCTCTTCTTCCTCTAACGCTTATGGTATATACCACTATAGCAATGAAGGCGTAACCTCATGGTTCGATTTTGCGAAGGCCATTTTCGATATCAGTGAAACTACAGTAAAGGTAAACCCGATACCCGGATCTGCTTATCCAACCAAAGCTATACGGCCTGCATTTTCAGCAATGGATAAATCCAAAATAAAAAGTACATTTAATATTGAAATCCCTTATTGGAGAGATAGTTTGGTGGAATGCATAAAGCAAATTAAAATATAATAAATAGGCATCATTATTTCATTTAGGTCTGTAATGACCAATGAACCAATGAACCAATGAACTAATGACTAGAATATGAAAGGTATAATCTTAGCTGGTGGCAGCGGAACACGTTTGCATCCCTTAACGCTTGCGTGTAGTAAACAGATGATGCCGGTTTACGACAAACCGATGATCTATTATCCTTTGTCTACGCTGATGTTGGCTGGGATAAAAGAAATTCTGATTATTTCTACCCCACATGATCTGCCAAATTTCGAGAAACTGTTAGGTGATGGGTCTTCGTTAGGGTGCAAATTTAGCTATGCTGTGCAAGCAGCGCCCAATGGTTTAGCTCAAGCATTCGTTATTGGTGAAAAGTTTATTGGTAAAGATAAAGTGGCCTTGGTGCTTGGCGATAATATTTTTCATAGTGACGGGTTGGCCAAATTATTACAAGCCAGTTCTGATCCTGATGGTGGTGTGGTATTTGCTTACCAGGTTGCTGATCCTGAACGTTATGGTGTGGTTGAATTTGATGAAAATAGAAAGGCGATTTCTATTGAAGAAAAACCTGTTCTGCCAAAATCTGATTATGCAGTACCGGGATTATATTTCTATGATAATGAGGTTGTAGAGATTGCAAAAAATATTAAACCTTCACCTCGTGGTGAATACGAAATTACCGATGTGAACCGAATCTACTTAGAACGAGGTAAATTAAAGGTAGGTGTATTGAGCCGTGGAACAGCCTGGTTAGATACCGGAACTTTTACCTCTTTAATGCAGGCAGGGCAATTTGTTCAGATTATAGAAGAAAGGCAAGGTTTAAAGATCGGTTGTATTGAAGAAATTGCTTACCGTATGGGCTTTATAGGTGCAGAACAGCTTAAGGCTATCGCTACTCCATTGGTTAAAAGCGGCTATGGCAGTTACCTGTTGAAGCAGATTAAATAATAAGTTCGGCCATAGTTAATATACCCAAAACAATAAATCACCATTCAATGCAATTGTATCGAATGGTGATTTTCTTTTTTATCATTCAGAAGGATGATTTTAAGGAGATAAACGATCTTGAAGTATCGTCATCTCGACCGCAGTGGAGAGATCTAAATTTCATTTCAATAATTTGCTTTAAAGATCTCTCCATTCCGTTGCACTCCAGTCGAGATGACTACCTTTTTATTGGAATATGTCATTAATAGTAAAACAAAGTACCCATATCTTGTAGAATCTGCAATCTTTACTATATAAGAGATATAAGTTCGTTTAAGCATTCTGCTGCATCCAACGCTGTGTACTTCGCGCTTCTCTTTGTGTCCTTTGTTTTTAAAAGAATTAAGCTTTCTACATTTGTCTTATCTTTGCCCAATTACCGAAAGAAAAAATGAATACAGAAAAGCAGATTGCCATTATTGGTTTAGGTTATGTTGGGCTGCCACTGGCTATCGAATTTGCTAAGAAATATAAAGTAATTGGTTTCGATACGAATGAGGAGCGGGTAGCGGAGTTAAATCAGTTAAAGGATCGAACAAATGAAGCCAATTTGGACGATCTACAAACTGTAATCGCTGCATCGGAGATGGGATTAGTACTGAGTGCCAATTTAGCCGACTTGGCTACTTGCTCCATCTATATCGTTACCGTTCCTACGCCTATCGATCACCTTAAACGGCCAGATCTGCAACCTTTGCTTGCGGCCAGCAAAATGCTGGGGATCGTGCTTAAAGCTGGTGATATTGTCATTTACGAATCGACTGTTTATCCAGGCTGCACCGAAGAAGATTGTGTGCCCGTTTTAGAAAAAATTTCAGGATTAAAATATAACATCGATTTTTTCTGCGGCTATTCTCCAGAACGGATTAATCCTGGAGATAAAGTTAATACCCTTACCAAAATTAAAAAGGTAACCTCGGGTTCTACGCCTGCAATTGCTGCTGAAATTGATCAACTCTACTCCTCTATTATTACAGCAGGTACCCATCCTGCGCCCAGTATTAAAGTAGCTGAGGCATCGAAAGCGATAGAAAATGCACAGCGGGATGTGAATATTTCTTTTGTAAACGAGCTGGCCTTAATCTTTGATCGGATGAGCATTGATACAGCAGATGTGTTGGCTGCTGCTGCAACCAAATGGAATTTCCTCAATTATAAACCTGGTTTGGTTGGAGGCCATTGCATCGGAGTAGATCCTTATTATTTAGCGCATAAATCGGAAGCGCTGGGTTATAAACCTGAAGTGATTTTATCAGGCAGGCGGGTGAATGATAACATGGGGATGTTTGTAGCCAATAAGGTGATCAAAATGCTGGTGGCCAAAGATAAAGTAATTAATGGCGCTAAAGCCCTAATATTAGGCTTTGCTTTCAAAGAAAATTGTCCCGACACGCGTAATACCCGGGTAATTGACATTTACAAAGAACTGAAAGCTTTTAGTATGGATGTTGATGTATACGATCCATGGGCTAATATCGATGAAGTGAAAGTGGAGTATGGTATCGAAATGATTGATGATGGTCAGTTTAAACAGTACGATGCTGTTATCCTTGCAGTGGCGCACCAGCAGTTTTTAGACATTGATTATCGCAGCATTAAAGAAAAAGGGGCACTCATTTTTGATACCAAATCTTTTATCGACAGAAATTTGGTGGATGCCAGGTTATAGACACTTCGCTTCCAGCCTGCTCTTAAATTGGGTGATCATCCTTTTGTTTAGCCTAATATACTAAAATTATGGCTGTCCGGAATGGAATAATCAAAATTAATGGGCAACTGGCCGATGTTATTTTTTACAAACAGGGAAATATGTTATAAGACAAAAAGCTACTCATAAACAGCGAACCGAAGCCAGTAGGAACGCTGAGGATTTTGTAATTGCAAAGGGATTACCACAATGTGCGCGATTTTGTGCTCATGAGTCTTGCCGAATTGGGGATTGATATAGAATTTTCGGGAAAGGATGAAAACTAGAAGAGTGTAATAATCGGTTTAGATGTGCTTAACCGTTTAGGCCTAGACAGCCGAAAAACTTTTTTGGGCAGCACAAAATAGTTAAGGTAGCTCCTAAATATTTCAGGCCTACAGAAGCCTATGTGTTATGGGAGATCAAACGAAATCAAAGACTCAATTGGGATGGGAACCTAACGTATTTAGCGACTTTGGTTAAAGATAGGGTAATTTTTGATCTTCATTTAATGAAAAAGGATGAATATTTAAAGTGAGATGTTTTAAAAACCCTTAATTATTTAGAATTACATTTCTAAAGTACAGTCGATAGCAAATATGTTATGTTTTTGTTAATTCTTGCGCAGAGAAACCCGTAGGTTCTTTTTAAAGCATCATTTTCGACTATTTGTCTGATTTAATCTACTCTTTATTGAAAATTAGCATGAATTTTCTTAAATTTAACACGTTAATTATAATAGTTTTTTGTTCTATAAATAATACTTTCAATTCGCATATTATTGCAGAGATTATTTCGTTTATAAACGAGTAATCACAATAAGGCGAGTTAATTTGATATCCCATTGTTATAAATATGTTAAATTTTTTCAGTAAAAAAAATAAAGTCACCGATATTTCCTGGTTGGGAATTGATATGCACTCTCATATTTTACCAGGTATTGATGACGGATCGCCTGACGTGCCGACTTCTTTGCGCTTTGTAAAATCGCTTCAGGAACTTGGCTTCGAACAGTTAATTTGTACCCCACATATTTATAAAGAACTTTATCCTAATACCTTTGAAACGATTGCTTCAGCAAAAGGATTATTACAAAGTGCTTTGGATAATGCTAATGTATCTTTGAAGTTGAATGCTGGAGCAGAATATATGATTGATCAGGATTTTAGTTTAAATGGACAGTTATGTTCCCTGGATTCAAAACACCTTTTGATTGAAATGTCTTATTTGAATGAAAGCCCAGGAATTAGTCAAACCATTTTTGATATTGAGATCAAAGGATATAAACCAGTTTTAGCACATCCAGAGCGGTATATCTTTTATTTTAAAGATAAAAGCCGTTTAAAAAGATTTAAAGAAAAAGGCTGTCTATTGCAATTGAATCTCCTATCTGTTTTAGGTTATTATGGGAAAGATGTGAAACAGTTGGCAGAGATTTTGCTGAAAGAAAAGATGTATGACTTTGCTGGAACTGATCTTCACCACGATAAACACTTAAGTACATTGATCGATGCAGTACAATCTGGCAAATTATATGATTTTTTGGGAAATTATCCTTTTAAGAATCAAGAAATTTTCGGATCAGTTTATGCTTAATTTAACTTTTGAAGTTATATTTTAATAGTAAATTACTTAAACTTAATCTTTCATGATTTAATTCTAAACAATAAGGTTTTTAGATATTACAATTAAATGATTAAGTTTGCAAGCTGTTTAAAATGGTCAATTTCATTTTAAGCGGATATATACTTATGAATAGAAATAGTTCTCTAATAAAAATAGCAAGTTTATTCCTTGTTATAATTTTTACATCGTCTTGTATTAGTAATAAAAAAATTGCTTATTTCCAAGATATTCAAACTGTAAATCAAGCGCAACTTGATAATGCAATTAAGTTTACTGAGCCTGTAATTCAATCTGATGATATATTAAGTATTAATGTATTCACCTTAAATCCTCAAAGCGGAGCAATTATAAATCAAGCGGCTTCGACACCTTCCTTAGGAGGTAATACTAATAATAGCCTGAGTACGCAGAATACAGGTTTCTTAGTTGATAAGAACGGAGAAATTGAACTTTCTTTAATTGGAAAAGTTAAGGTTGCTGGCCTTACAACTTATCAGGCTAGGGAACTCATCAGAGATAAGGCTAGTCTGTTCTATAAAGAGCCTAATGTTCAACTTCGCTTTTCAAATTTCAAAGTAAGTGTTCTTGGAGAGGTAAATTCGCCTTCAGCATATACTTTGCCAAATGAAAAGGTCAGTATTTTAGATGCTTTGAGTTTAGCGGGCGATTTAACTATCTACGGCAAGCGTGAAAATGTATTGATTGTTAGGGATAATAATGGTAAGAAAGAATTTGCACGATTAAATCTTAATTCGAGTGAAATCTTTAACAGTCCTTTTTATTATCTGAGACAGAATGATGTAATTTATGTGGAACCCAATAAACGTAAAGTATCAGCCTCTAACTCTGCTCAAATCCAAACGATAGGTGTAATAGCTTCGGTTGTTTCTGTAATTGTTTTAGCCATTTCAAGCTTCAGATAATCTAACCATTTAATGAATAATATACCCGATAAAAATACAGTGAAAAATCAAGAGGAAGTTGAGAGTATAAACCTAAAAGAAATATTTAGCAAGCTAATTGAAAAATGGCCGTGGTTTTTAGTGAGTATATTTATCTGTTTGGCTATTGCCTTTACCTATATATTATACACACCGCCAACATTTCAAATAAATGCTAAGCTATTGGTTAATGATGATGAGAAGGGTGGCAATATCGCTAAACAAGCCGGAGCATTGATGGATTTAGGGGGATTAATGGGAAGCAAAAACTCGGTTGATAATGAAGTTGAAATATTGAAAACCCGCTTTTTAATGGAGCAGGTTGTTAGACAAATGCAGCTTAATATCATATATACTAAAAAAAGCAACCTTGTTAGTCGCGAATTGTACAATGCTCCATTTAAATTCAATATTTTAAAAGGCGTTGATACAATTAAAACTACTTTGTTTGAAGTTCAAAAAGTTTCAAACAATAGAATCAAAATTAGTACGCCAAATTTTGAAAAGGAAATTAGTTTAGGCGAGAGTTTCAGCATAAATGGAGTTGGTGTTATCCAAGTTGAACCAAATCAAATTGGTAAATTTGATAATGCAGAATATTATGTTGTTGTAAAATCAATTGACTCACGTGTTGCTGAACTGATGTCGCAATTAGCCGTTAATGTAACTAATAAACAAGTGAGTATTATTGATTTAGGCTTATCATATTCTTTACCCAATAAAGGTGAAGACATCTTAAATACATTGATAAGTAAATATACGGAAGCCAATTTAAGTGATAAAAATGCAATTGCTGATAGTACGTATAAATTTATAAAAGAGCGTCTAAATAAAATCGCTTCGGAACTTGGTGATGTTGAAAATAGTGTGGAGAGTTTTAAGCAAAAAAATCAACTGGCCGATATGAGTGAACAGGGCCGGCTATTAGTTAAAAATACTGGCGAATTTTCTACCGAATTAGCTAAGGCTGAAACTCAGGTTACGGTACTTAACGATTTAGAGGAGTACCTTAAAGACTATGAGAAAAATAAAAGAGTTTTTCCGTCGTCACTTATGCCACAAGATATGGTGTTTTCTAATCTCATGAGCCAATATAATGCGTTACTAGTAGAAAGAGAGAGACAGTTATTAAGTGTTACGGAAGAAAGTCCATTTATCCAGAATATTGATAAACAAATCCAAGGACTTAGGAATGATATCCTTTCTAATATACAAAGCACAAAAAACTCATATGTTCTTACTAGAAATAAACTTAAAAGCCAGTTAAATTCAGCTGAAGGGCAAATCTCCGGGGTACCTCAAATTGAAAAAAATTATTTAAAATTAGCACGTAACCAACAGATTAAGCAGGAACTGTATATATTTTTGATGCAAAAGGCTGAGGAAACTGCTATATCAAAAACTTCAAATATATCTGTTGCAAAGACTATAGATCCGCCTAAGGCAAATGTAAAACCAATAAGTCCAAGGAAAAGTACCATTTACCTAATAGGACTAATTATAGGCGTGCTGCTGCCTGTGATTGCAATTTTTGGCCAAGAGCTGTTAAATACTTCTATTAAGACCAAAGATCAAATTATTGGATTGACGCAAGTACCTGTCATTGGGGAAATTAGTCATAACAAAAGTTCAGATAATTTAATTGTAGCCAATCATGGAAGGTCCGCAATATCAGAACAGTTTAGGGCATTACGAACGAACCTTTCTTTTTACTTAAAGACAAAAGAAGAAAAAATTATTCTTTTAACTTCAAGTATGAGTGGAGAAGGGAAGTCGTTTACAGCAATTAACCTCGGTAATATTTTAGCCTTAACAGGCAAGAAAGTTTTGCTGATGGAACTAGATTTAAGAAAGCCAGGGTTATCAGCGAAGCTAGAGGTGGCTAATACTATGGGCTTTAGCAATTATACAATTAATTCAGATGTAAAAGTTCATGACATCATACAGCCTTTAAGCATTAATAAAAACATGTTCATCATATCGTCTGGACCTTTACCTCCTAATCCTGCAGAAACATTAATGAATGAAAGAGTTCCGCAGTTAATCGAAGATTTAAAAAAGCAGTTTGACTACATTATAATGGATGCGCCTCCCGTTGGTATTATTACTGATGCGCAATTATTGTCTACTTATGCTGACGCAATATTGTATTTGGTTAGACAAAAAGTTACACAGAAGGATCAACTGAAAATAGTTGAGGAACTATATAGAAGCAATAAGATGAAAAATTTAGGAATAGTGGTCAATGACATCATCAATAAAGATTATGGCTATGGATATGGTTATGGAAGCTATGGTCAGCAAGAAGACGATTCTAACTTTTTCGGTAAATTATTAAATAAATTTAAAATTCGCTAAATAAAATAAATGAAGGTTGCATTAATTACAGGTATTACAGGTCAAGATGGAACTTATCTTGCAGAGTTACTTTTGGAAAAAGGGTACATGGTTCATGGTATTAAACGGAGAAGTTCCCTTTTTAATACAGATAGGATTGACCATCTTTATCAAGATCCTCATGATGATAATGTTAGATTTAAACTGCATTATGGAGATTTAACCGACTCAACGAATTTAATCAGACTTGTTCAGGAAATACAGCCAGATGAAATTTATAATTTAGGTGCAATGAGTCATGTAAAAGTATCCTTTGATTCGCCCGAATATGTAGCTAATGTAGACGGAATCGGAACTTTACGGATATTGGAAGCAGTGAGAATCTTAGGCTTGGAAAAAAAGACCAGAGTTTATCAGGCATCTACATCTGAATTGTATGGGGGCATGCCAGAAAATAAAAATGACAAAGGGTTTTATGATGAAAATTCACCTTTTTATCCACGTTCACCATATGGTGTGGCAAAGATTTATGGGTTTTGGATTACTAAGAACTATCGTGAAGCTTATGGTATGTTTGCTTGTAATGGAATATTATTTAATCATGAAAGCCCATTAAGAGGCGAGACTTTTGTAACCCGTAAGATCACCCGTGCGGTGGCTAAAATAGCTCAAGGTCTACAGAAGAAATTATTTTTAGGAAATCTTGATGCCGAACGTGACTGGGGACACGCCAAGGATTATGTTGAAGCCATGTGGAGGATTTTACAGCAAGATGTTGCAGAAGATTTCGTAATTGCTACAGGAGTTACAACCAGAGTACGAGAATTTGTGCGTTTGGCTTTTGCTGAAGTTGGAATTACGATTGATTTTACTGGAGAAGGTGTCGAAGAAAAAGGTATTGTATCTGCATGCTCAAACCCTGAATTTCAAGTAGCTATTGGAACTGAAGTAGTTGGCGTAGATCCAACTTATTTCCGCCCAACGGAAGTTGATTTATTGATTGGCGATCCCACCAAATCAAAAACTAAATTAGGATGGCAGCCTAAATATGATCTAGCTGCTTTAGTAAAAGAAATGGTCGCAACTGATGTAGATCACTTCAAAAAAGAATCATTATTGAAGTCACATGGTTACACTATAAAAAACCAATACGAGTAATGTTGGATTTATATCTTCAAGATAAATCAGCTGCAATATATATCGCCGGGCATAACGGAATGGTTGGTTCTGCGATTAAACGTAAGCTAGAGGCCGAGGGCTTTGAGAATATATTAGTTGCTAATTCCAAGACATTAGATTTAAGGAATCAGCAATCCGTTTTTGACTGGTTTGAATCTAATCAACCTGAATATGTGTTTTTAGCCGCTGCGAAAGTTGGAGGAATCATTGCCAATAACACATATAGAGGTGAATTTTTGTACGATAACCTGATGATTCAAAGTAATATCATAGAAGCATCTAGAAGAAATGAAGTTAAAAAGTTAATGTTTTTAGGTTCATCTTGTATTTATCCTAAATTGGCATCGCAACCATTAAAGGAAGAATATTTGCTAACAGGTGAGTTAGAGCAGACAAATGAGCCCTATGCAGTTGCTAAAATTGCTGGAATTAAAATGTGCGATGCCTACCGTGATCAATATGGATGTAATTATATTTCGGTGATGCCAACCAATCTCTACGGTATAAATGATAATTATCATCCTGAAAATTCACATGTTCTGCCAGCCTTAATTAGAAGGTTTCACGAAGCAAAACAAAAAAGCATTCCTGTTGTAACGATATGGGGAACTGGGGCACCTAAAAGGGAATTCTTGTACGCCGATGATTTAGCTGATGCTTGTTATTTCTTAATGCAGCATTATAATGAAAAGGGCCTGGTTAATGTTGGTTGCGGTGAAGATTTAAGCATTGCTGATTTAGCAGAGGAAGTTAAAAAGATTGTCGGTTATGAAGGAAAAATAGAATATGATCATTCTAAACCGGATGGAACGCCACGCAAGCTTATGGATGTTCAAAAACTATCAAAGTTAGGGTGGAATTATAGAACCTCATTAACTGAGGGCTTAAAGTTAGCTTATGCTGACTATATAAATAGGGTTTTTGCAGATAGTTCCGTAGCTTAAATACCTACCTTAGAGCGAAATTTTTTAGTAGGTATGAGAGAGACAAAACTAAATGTTAATTATTCCTATAATAATAAAATACATATTATAATAAAAGTATGAAGGTAGTAATATTAGCGGGGGGCTTGGGCACCCGATTAATGGAAGAAACGGAAGCAAGACCAAAACCAATGGTTGAAATTGGTGGTAAACCTATTTTATGGCACATCATGAAAATATACGAAGCCTATGGTTACAATGATTTTGTTTTGTGCTTAGGTTATAAAGCACAAACCATCAAAGAATATTTCCTAAATTACTATTTATACAACTCAGATGTATCTATAGATATTGAAAAGAATAAAGTGGATGTGCATTTTTCAAATTCCGAATCTTTTAAGGTTACTTTGGTCGATACTGGGTTAAATACCAATACTGCTGGAAGGATAAAGAAAATACAAAAATACGTAGAGGGCGAAACGTTTATGCTTACGTATGGTGATGGTGTTGCGGACATTGATATTAATGCTTTAGTGGCTTTCCATAATAGTCATGACAAATTAGCAACATTAACGAGTATACAAACTCCTGGTCGTTTCGGAAATATTGAAATGGATGAAAAAGGAAACGTTCGGCATTTTGTCGAAAAACCTCAAGGCGATGGGATGTGGATTAATGGTGGATTTTTCGTATTGGATCCTGGTATATTCAAATATTTAGAGGGTGAAGTTGATGACGTGCAATGGGAGAATAAACCTTTAAAAGAAATTGCAAATGATGGGCAGCTAGCTGCCTTCAAACATTCTGGTTTCTGGAAACCAATGGATGCCCTTCGTGATAGGATTGAGTTAGAACAGCTTTGGAAAAGTGGTGAAGCAAAATGGAAAATCTGGTAATATGTTAGATCAGTTAAAGAATGCCTATTCTGGAAAGAAAGTCTTTTTAACAGGCCATACCGGCTTTAAAGGAGCTTGGATGTTGAAGGTTCTTAATCTTTTAGGAGCGCAGGTAAAAGGCTATGCTTTAGCACCTAAAACAAATAATGACTTATATTATCTGATTGATGGGGATGAGATCTGTGAATCTGTAATTTCAGATTTACGCAATCGCGAAGTGCTTAAGAATGCCGTTTTGGATTTTCAACCAGATTTTGTTTTTCACCTTGCGGCTCAACCATTGGTTAGGCTATCTTACGAAATTCCGTCTGAAACTTTTGAGGTAAATGCAATTGGAACGGCCAACTTATTAGATGCAGTTCGTTCATTGGAGAAAAAGTGTTCGGTTGTATTAATTACTACGGATAAAGTATATCATAATAATGAATGGGAATATCCATACCGCGAAAATGACCGCTTAGGAGGTTATGATCCTTACAGTGCCAGTAAAGCTTGTACAGAACTCGTTATCGATTCTTATCGTAACAGTTTTTTCAATATAAAAAATATAGCTGAGCATAAAAAAGCATTGGCTGTTGGCCGTGCAGGAAACGTTATTGGAGGAGGTGATTGGTCTAAGGATCGATTAGTTCCGGATATCGCCAAGTCGTTAAGTATAAATAAAACGGTTGAAATAAGAAATCCTAAATCTATTAGGCCATGGCAGCACGTATTAGAACCTATTTTAGCTTATTTGATACTAGGAATGAAATTGGAACACGATCCAATTAGCTTCAGCACTGCTTATAATTTTGGCCCATACGCTACTGATGCATTGCCAGTTAGTGAAATGGTTAATTTAGCAATTAACGCATGGGGTAGTGGAGATTATACCAACCTTCAAAATGAAGGTGAACCACATGAAGCCGGCCTTTTAAAATTAGATATTAGTAAAGCTATTAATGAATTGAAATGGAAACCCTTATTAGATGCAAAAGTTGCTGTTAGCGATTCTATAAAATGGTATAAGGAATTTGATAATGACAAAAATGTAATTAACACTTTTACTGAAATGCAAATTTTGGAATACATTTCTAAATTTAATTCATAGTGAAAAAGATAGCAATCGTAGGGTGTAATTCATTCTTAGCAAGAAACTTTGTAGAGTCTTACGGAAATGAAAATTTTTTTTATTTATATGGAAGAACACTACATCATAGTTATGATGCTTTAGTAAACTATAAGTATATTGAATTTAATTATCCTTCTAACACATTAAATTTAGATGATTTCCTTAATTATGATGTGATTATTTATGCTGCCGCAGGAGGAGTTCAGGCAAATTTACATGAATCAAATTTAATCACTTATCAGATTAATACATTCTTCCCAATTGAGCTTGTTAATTATATGGAAGATCATAATTTTAAAGGAAAAATCATAACTTTTGGTTCCTATTTCGAAATAGGCGGCAATGATAAATCTTCTCCCTTTGATGAAGAGTCTCTCGTTTTTGCAAGTGGAAGTATCCCAAATAGTTATTGTGATTCGAAAAGATTATTAACCCGCTTTTATTCAAATAAACAATTTAATGTAACATGGTATCATTTGATTTTACCTTCCTTATATGGCCCGGGAGAGGATGAAAATCGACTAATTCCTTATCTTATTAATAGTTTAAAAGAAAAAAAGAAACCAAGGTTATCGTCAGGAGAGCAGATTAGGCAATATATTTATATTTCCGACCTTGTAAATTTAATAAGCCTATTAATTGATCAAGATATTAAGGCAGATCTTTATAATGTTGCAGGTTTGGATCTACCTCTAAGCATAAAAGCGTTGGTTGCACGTATTTTTGATATGTTAGAAATCGAAAGGCCAGAAAATCAACCAATAGCAACAAGAGATCAGCAAATGCTTTATTTAGCATTGGATGATTTTAAAATTAGAACAGCTGTTAAAGATTGGGCACCAGTTGTTGATCTAAATACTGGATTAAGGAAATATTTGTGAGATGAATTTAGAGCAAAAGATTAAAATAATCAAAAGGAACAGGATCGAAGATAGTAGAGGATGGTTTTTAAAAGTAATAAATGGTTTTGAAGAAAATTTGCCTCAATTTACAGGTGAAATTTATTTAACAATGGCTACGCCGAATCAAACAAAGGGATGTCATTTTCACAATAAAGCTAATGAATGGTTTACGCTTTTAGAAGGTAATTGTTTGGTGAAGTTATTTGACTTAGATACAAATGAGAGACTGGAAATTATATTAGATGCTGATAATCCTCAAACATTATATGTTCCAAATAATATAGCACATTGCTTTATTAACCTTAATGATAATAGTAACTTTCTTTTATTAGCTTATACAGATCAGTTATATGATCCCGCAGACACGATAATATTCAACGATTTTGACAAACCGTTTAGCAACGATAGGATACTAAATAAATAATGAGCGAATTACAGGTTTTTATATCAACTTATAATAGGCCAGATATTATCTGTAATACTATAGATTCCATCTTAAATCAGAAGGGTGTGGAGTTTGAAGTTATTGTGTCAGATAATTCAACAAATAATCAAACATATGAATTGCTTAAAAGCTACAAGGATAGAATTAAGTATATCAAAAGAAATCTTTCGGTGAATGCTGTAGAGCATTGGAATCTGATTTTAGGCAATGTTACATCAAAGTATTTCATGATATTTCATGATGATGATATTATGCTTGATGGAATGTTGTCTGGTATTTTTGAAGCCTTTAGTAATGATGATGAAATTATAGCGGTTGGTAGTAATGCAAATACGGTTAAGAATGATAAGATCATTGATACTTGGTTCTTGAAAAATAATGAAGAGATACAGATAGTTTCCAACGGGACACAAATGGCAAAAAGATATCTTGTTAAGAACCAAATTGTCCCATTCCCCTCTTACGCATATAAAAAAAGGGTAGCTGATGAATTAAAATTTGATCCTAAAAAAGGAGGGAAATATTGTGATGTGGCATTTTTGATTGATGTGGCTAATTTAGGGAAAGTGAAATTTATTGCAAAACCTCTGATGGATTATTATGTTCATTCATCGCAGTATAGTTTTGTTAACGAATTTAATGAAAGAATAAGGCTTATTAATTACATCAAAAAATGCACCTCAATAAATAAATTTAATAAAGAGTTACGTCTTTATAGGACGAAAAATATATATGAGCAAATCAGAGATTTAGGAGTCAACTTTTCTACGCTTTTCAGAAATCGTTCAATAATTTTAATTAAAGAATCTGATTATAGATCTTACGTTAAATTATGTGTTTTAGCTTTTTTTAAAAGACAATTTAAACGTTCTTGAATTTAAAATTAATGAAAATAATATTTGATTTACAGTATCAGGAAATGTTAAGCTTGCCGCTTACAGAGGTTGCCATGAACAGATTACCTGGTTTAACTTGGGTTAATATCTGTTATGATAATCTTACACACAGAGGTTATGAAGTAAGTTTATCAAGCAATATAGACAGGTTTGAGGATGTTAAAGGTGCAATACTAATTAGTGATATGTACACTGCTTACACTGATAAACTTATAAGTAGAGGGGCCATTGCACATTTAGTTTTCAGTATGGAGTCTCCAAACATCTCGAAAAGTTTTTACAGCACTTATTCCTCTAAATATAATTATAATTACAGTTATTTATTTCCTGGAATATTTAGTTTTTTTGGCAATGGAAAACAAAATTTACCGTTGTTTTGGCCAAACGCACAAGTTAGTCAGCATTATAAAAATAAGCATAAAGACGTGTTCCTAGGCATGATCGCAAGTAATAAACAGATGTTCAACCGAAGGTTTAAATTTATTCCTGGTATTGTTGAGCGCACCATCAAAAAAGCTGTTTGGTCTAGCTACTATGATAGGCTTAATAAAATGAATTATGCTGATCTATATAAAAACAGATTAGAAGCGATTGTATATTTTTCAGAATTTAAAGATTTTGCCCTTTTTGGTAGAGGTTGGGATAAACAAAATACATTGAGTCTGGAAAATTTTAATCATATACAGAAGATTAAACCCCAGGAAATAGATGACAAGCTTGAGACTTTAAGTAGAATGAAATTCTCGATCTGTTTCGAAAACTTTAGATTTCCAGGCTATATTACCGAAAAGATATTCGACTGTTTTTTTACTGGAACTGTTCCTATTTATTTGGGAGCTCCAGACATTGAAAATTATGTGCCGACGAATTGTTTCGTTGATGCTAGCCAATTTGGTTCATTTAGCGAGATGAACGATTTTATCAGATCAATGTCTTCAGAGAAAATTAAAGAGTTACTTGAAAATGCAAACGACTTTTTGAATAGTTCGGCATACGAGAAATTTACAGATAGGTATTTTGCGAATCAGATTCTGAATTCAATAAATTAATATATTATATCAAGCGTAAAAGTATATGGCTATGAAGTTGAAGTTGGGAAAAAGGGGGAAGGATTTGATTAGTAATTTGGGAGGGCGAACAAAATCCGTTATTTATGGATCAGGAGTAATGCTTGTTGCTACTTTAGTGAGTACATTAACACGAGTTGGTTTAATAGCTATTTTAGCTAGAATATACACGAAAGATGAGTTTGGAATATGGGTTGCTATTACGTCAGCAACTGCAGTATTGGCATCATCAGACTTGGGGATAGGTAATTCTTTAAGAAATAAACTAGCCGAATTAAAGGTTAATGGAATAAGCGGTGATATAGAATCGCGTAAATACTTCTTCTCAGTCTTATATTTTTTCTTTTTTGTATCCCTAGCACTAAGTTTAGGACTTTATTTTTTCCACGATTTTATAAATTACAAAGATGTATTTAAGACAAGTGATTTAGCGCTTCAGAAACAAGGTGTAAATATCTTAATAGGTGTTCAAACAATTTTTTTGTTGGGAATTCCTTTCGGGATTGGAGCTTCTTCATTTTTTGTTTATAATGAGTCATTTTGGGTTGGAATTCAAAATATAGTGATAGGATTATTAAGTCTCATTATAATAGCAATTTTGGCATTTACAAAAGCCGATATAACAGTTGTTGCAATTGTTTTTTTCCTGATAACTCTTTTTGTAAATATTTGTGGATGTATGTATTTTATATACAGGCGCAAATGGCAATTTATGAACGTGAATTTTTTATTGATGTTTAGAAGAATAAAGCATCTGCTAAGATCAAGTTTGTCCTTTGCATTGCTACAGATATCTGGTCCTTTTATGTATAATGCCACAACCTTAATTGTAACTGCAAATTTAAGTTTATCGAATGGTGCTGAAATCAATTTAGTTCAAAAGCTTTATACCTTCATAATTACTATTTATATGAGCTTTTACAATCCTATCTGGTCTGGATATGCCGATGCAATACACCGTAAGGATTGGGCTTGGACAAAGAATATGCTGAAAAGGACGCTTCAAATTTCTACTGGAATATTTACAATAGCTATAATTATTTTTGTATTTTATGGAAATTTCTTTTTACAATTATTAGCGGGATCAAGTTATGTCAGCAATAATATTTTGTTTTTTTACCTAGGATTATGGGCTTTGTTTTACTCTCTTTATTCTATGGGAACAGCTTTCCTGAGTGCAACAGGCAAAATAAATTTTATTACAATTATCACTAGCTTATTTGCACTAATTTATGTTTCTGCAGGTAACTATGTAACTAAGGCTTATGGACTGAGTGGTATATCTTTAATGTCGGCATTTGTTTTTTTTATCTTAACAATTGCAGCATATACGCACTCTTTCTTGATTATAAAAAAGAGATTAATATAAATATTTCGCTTGAATATCGTTTTATAAAGTTAGTGAACAATGGTAAGAATTAATAAAGTATTTTGCTCTGAGTGATGAAATAATATGATATAGTTAATACATCAAAAGTGGCATGAGATGATTCCATTGCATTGAAACTTATATTTAAAATACTTTAGACTAAGAATTGCTAAATTTTACTATTATGGATGAAATAAGCGTTTATAAATATACTGAATACAGGAGACAAAGATTGTTGAAATATTTTCTGTCACCCGCAATATACTTTTTGTTTATATCTGATTCACTGAACAAATACTATCAAACAAAAGCAGAAGTTATTGATCCTGAGAATTTCACCATAAAAAATATTCTTAACAATAAGCGGTTATTAACAATAGAAACATCATTCGACAGGTTTTTTTTAGCAAGTATTTTGACAACTCCAATATTTTATCTCTTAATAATAAGTTTGTTAAATGATTATAACTAGGGATGGTAAGAATTTAGGATTTCTAATATCCTCAGCACTGATATTATTTTACATGTCTGATGCTTTAAATAAATATTTTCAAGTAAGGTCTTCAATAGTCAATGCTGAAGGCGAAATTTTTAGAGATTCTTTAAGTGTTTCTATTTTTTTTCGGTTAGTATTTGAAGTTGTTTTCCTCTACCTTATTGTGAGATTTTACGATAAGAAAAGAAAACAGGGACTTATGCTCATAGGGGGGCTTTTTTTCTCTTTTATCATTGGTAATCTCTTATTTCTTTTGAACTATTATGATTCGAATTATAGTTTAAGCCATCATTTAACCTCATTTAATAAATATATTTTTGTTTTTATAATCTTTTATGCAATTAAAGATATAGTTGATAATACTGAAGCGATAGATGAAATTTACAAAATTTTAAAAAAAATATACTTTGTCAATTCTTGTTTGATTCTTGTTGGATTACTTTTGAATATAAATTTATTTAAATCTTACTATAATCAAGATTATAGATATGGATATAATGGTCTAATACCTTCCATTAATGAAGCAACACTTTTTTATATGACTGGTCTATCCTTGTTTTATTTCAATTATATAACACAAAAGAAAGATTTTTGGTTGTTAGTCCTTTGTATATTGGCTTCATTACTAATGGGTGCAAAAGCGATGTATTTGTTTCTGTTTTTGTTATTAGTGTATCATATTCTATTTAAAGCAAATTATTGGCAAAAGGTTGTTTCAACTATAATTATAATTGTTGGTACTATTACTCTTATCCCTTTTCTTTTAAGGGATAAGTATAGCTACCTATATGATTTCTTTATTTATCAATACGAGAAAAATGGTCTATTACAAACCTTAACTTCTGGTAGGAGTTTGTTTGTAATTACTAGATTTATAGAAAATCTAGAGTATTGGAATTTTTTCAATTTTCTATTCGGAGGTACGGATCAATTCAAATTTTATATTGAGATGGATTTTTTTGATCTTTTTTTGCTTTTTGGCGCCGTAGGTTTTGTCTTGTTTTTTGTTTTATATTTTAAAACACTTTTTGGAAAATTAAAACGCAATACATTCAGACTTTTTTTTTGCTTTTCTTTCTTTTTAATTGCCTTTCTTGCCGGACACTTCTTTAGCAGTGCTTTAAATGCTTTGTATCTAAATATAACGGTTTTGTATATGATTGCCCATGAAAAGCAAATCTCGATAAAATTCCCATCTTCATCATGATTCAATTACTTTAGTAACAAATAATAAAATGACATTAGACAACAAAAATATTCCTTCCTTAGACGGAATCAGAGGATATTCTATACTGTTAGTATTTCTATCTCATATAGGGTTCGGAAATCTTATCCCTGGAGGACTAGGAGTAACCATCTTTTTTTTTATAAGCGGATTTCTAATAACAAAGCTTTCGCTATTTGAGCTTCGAAAAAATCTACATTTCAATTTCAGAGCATTTTATCTTCGAAGATTCTTTAGACTCTACCCCGCATTAATTTTATTTTTGCTTTTTATTGTTTTGTTCTTCTTAGTAATCCAACGTCCATTCATACTATCTGAATTTTCAGCGGCTCTTTTTTACTATGTAAATTATGCTTGGGTATTTTGGGTTCCTTCTCATGTAGATCAATGGCATGGGATATTTAAAATACTATGGTCTCTAGCAATAGAAGAACATTTCTACCTTTTTTTTCCTGTTATTTTTGTTTTAACTTATAAAAAAGCGAGTTGGTTTTATTTCACGTCATTTATTATCATGCTCGCATGTTTGCTTTTTAGAATCTATTATTCAAAAGTGTTTGGAAATAGTCCCGAACTTGAGTTATATAATTATAGTCTAACGCATACTAGGGTAGACTCTATAATGTATGGTTGCGTTTTGGCATTTGCACTATATAATGGCCATGGCGTTAAAATTTTCAAAATATTGAGCAATAAGAGTTTATTTGCTTTGGCAATATTGACTCTTATTTTTACATTATTATATCGGGATCCAATTTTTCGGCAAACTTATCGTTATAGTTTGCAAGGTTTTGCATTATTTGTTATTATACCAAATATTGTATTTACTGAATGGAAATTATTACGGTTCTTTTTTGAAAATAAATTGATCGTTGAGATTGGCAAATTAAGCTACTCTATTTATCTTTTTCACTGGTTTTCTATGTTTTTAGGCAACAGCTTATACCCGGGACTTACTGTAGGATGGTACTTTATCGTTATTGTAATGACCATTCTTTTCTCTTATTTCTCATTTAATTATATTGAAAAGCCTTTTGTAAAATTACGTAGGAATTATGGTTCAAATGTTCAGCTTGAAAAAAAACGGTAATGACTACACATGTGAAAAAGCTGAAATTATATATCGTATCTAATATGTATCCATCAAGTGATGATGCTTATTACGGTGTATTTGTAAAGAATTTTTGTAATTCGATTATTGGGTCTCCAGAAATTAAAATCGTATCTACTTCTTTTATTAGAGGTCGTGGAACATCTTTTTTGTCAAAATTGCGGAGATATTTTAAATTCTATACCAGCATATTATTTAAATCGTTATTTTTTAATTATGATATTATTTATGTTCATAATGTGTCGCATAGTATTTTGCCACTTTATCCTGTTCTATTAAAAAGGCTATTCTCCAAAATACGAATTATTATCAATCCCCATGGAGAAGACATGGTTATAACTCACAAAATTGATGGTATTCTACTTAGCTTATCCCTTCCTTTTATTAGAAAAGCAGATCAGATCGTTGCTCCAAGTTTGTATTACGGTAATTTAATTGCGGAGTTATATAATTTAAATCCCCAAAAGATATTCATATCACCGTCAGGAGGAATCGACTTATCATTATTTAAAGTTCTGGAGACTAAACGATCTGTAAATGTTCAGGAGAAAAATATTGGATTCATCTCCCGAATTGATCCTGATAAAGGATGGGATGTTCTATTAAATGCAATAGCTATACTTGTCGCTTTGGATGAATTTAAATCATTGAAAGCAACTTTTGTTGGGAAAGGCACTGATGTTGATAGATTTTTAGCGTTAGTGAGTACATTAAAATTGTCAGATCATGTTGAATATTTGGGTTTTAAATCACAAATACAACTTCCGGAAATAATTAATAAGTTTGATGTTTTTGTATTTCCAACTAAAATGAGGGAGAGCTTAGGTTTGGTGGGACTCGAATCTATGGCCTGCGGTGTTCCAGTAATTGCATCCGATCAGGGTGGAATGTCTGACTATGTTAAGGACGGTGTTAATGGCTTTACTTTCAAATGTGGTGATCACTTAAGTCTTTCAGGCGTGCTTCAGAATTTTTTTAATTTAAGTACTGAGGAGGTTTTGGATATGAAGAAAAATGCTTTGGAAACTGCGGAAGTATTTTCTAGCAATAATGTTAAAAACAATATGATTGCAAATCTGATTTCAATTAAAAATAAATGAAAAACGCTATTCTTCTTCAAGGAAAATTTTTACTTGTTCAAATTTTGAATACCGTGTATTCACTTTTACCATTTTTTACCTTAAAAAAAATTCTTTTACAATGTGTAGGTATTAAGATTGGGCATAAATCCTGTATTCATAGAGGAGTTAAATTTTTTCACATCGGGAATTTGTCTTTGGGAAATAATTCTGTCATAAATTTTGGGTGTTATCTGGATAATAGAAGAAATATAACCATTGGTAATAATGTTTCAATTTCTCATAACACAAAAATATACACATTAGGGCATGCAATAGATTCTCCAGATTTTTGCACTCAAGGCAAGCCAGTTATAATAAAGGATAATGCATGTATTTTCGCAAATGTTCTGATAATGCCTGGCGTAGTAATAGGAAATGGGGCTGTAATATTACCTGGATCAGTTGTAACGAAATCAGTTGGTGAAATGGAGGTAGTTGGCGGCAATCCCGCAAAAGTTCTTCGTAAAAGAAATACCACTTTGGAATATTCGATTGACTATTCTTACTGGTATGCACTTTAGTGGTTAATTTTATGATGATTACGAAAGAAAAGTTCTTAGGTTACAATTTTATAGTTTCTAAAGATATTAAGCAAGTTGCATTAAGTATTTTTGAATATCACTATAGTGATGAAATCCATCTATTACCAATAATTTTCACCCCAAATGTTGATTATATTGTTAAGCTTGACATTGCTAAGTATCATGAATTAAGAGAACGCCTTAAACAATCCGCTTTTATTCTACCAGATGGACAGCCAATAATTTGGGCATCCAAATTATCAAAAGGTAATATAACTAATCGATTAGCAGGAAGTGATCTTTTTAGCCAGCTTTATTTACTCGTTAAAAGGAATCAAAAGTCATCTTTGTTCATAACTTCTGGAGAAAACGTTTCGAAATTTTATGAAAATGATTTTCCTGGATGCCATATCTTAACATTACCTTACATAGATGCAGATGATGATAATGAGTTAAGAAAAATAGCGAACCAAAGCGTCGGTCTTATCATTAAACATGACATTAAATTTGTTTTTATCGGAGTTAGTTTTCCTAAACAAGATAAAATCGCTCTAGGTATTTTTGATGAATTAAAAGCCAGCAGATATGAGAATATTCCTATGCTAGCTTTAATCGGTGCGAGTCTTGAATTCGAAGCTAAAATCAAAAAGAGAGCTCCTATGATTTTTCAGAAAGTGGGATTAGAGTGGTTTTACCGGTTTTTGATGGAACCTAAAAGGCTTTTTAAAAGATATTTTATTGACAGTTTTCAATTTATAAGGATTTTTAACACTAATAAAAAAAGTAAGTTATAAATAGTAGTGATAAAATTAATTACTACAATTCATTATGACTTAAGGTGTAGCTCTAGTTTTTAACGCAACGGACATGAATTAAGAAATTATTTAAATAATATGAGTAAAATTGAAATTGGAGTAGTTGTGAATTACTACAACCCAACTAGAAATAAAAGTTTAATTTATCAGACGTTATTATCGGCCCTGTCTTATAAAGGTAGTAAAGTGTGTTCAGTAACAATTGTTGACGGCAGCGGTTTTGAAGATGAATTTTTAAAGAATACTGCATTTGAAAATGGGATGATATATTTAGCAAGCGACAAGAAATTGAAATTTGCTGAAGGATATAATAATGGAATAGATTTTTTTGTCAATCAGGAAGATATAAAATATATTATTCTTTCTGCAAATGATATCATAGTACCCGAATCATTACCAACAGATCTTCTAACCGCTTATTTAACTAACAGTAATGTTGGATGTGTAATTCCTTATCTCACAAAAGGCGATTATTATCTTCAGAACGAGTATTTTTCATATAAAAATCGCTTTGTACCATTAATGACTTTAAACTGCAACTTTTTCAATAAGGAAGATCTAGTAGCTATTGGAAGGGTACCTGAATATCTAAGTGGTTATTTTAATGATGTGGTTATGTCTCACCGCCTCCATCAAATTGGTAAACGGATATTGATTGCAAAAAATGTATTAGCTATACACTTGTTAAGTAAAACCGTGGCAATTTCTTCAAGCGCATCTTATGATGCAGATTGGTTAATATTTAAAGAGCAGCATAGCGAGCTCACATCTGGAAGTACATTTGTGATCAATGCAAAAAAATTTAGTTCTGGGAAAATCGAACATTTTTTCTCATTATTAATGCGTATGATGCCTGGAGTTAAAGCAAAAAGGAATTTGGAAAAACTATACTACGTAGTTTACGGAATAGAAGCCTTTTTCTTTAAACTTATGAAAAATATTATACCTAGGAGTTGGTTTAAAGCATAAAGCTCTATTTAGCAAGAAACATATTAATTTGGAACCAAAAATAAATAGGGCCGAAGGCTTAAGAATTACTTACGAGTATTTTAAATCTCTTCCAAAAAAACTTTTGAAAAAATAGAACATAAAGACTTTATACATTATAACCTTTAATAAATGACTATAAAAACAAATACATTTATCCTAATTATGGCCGGAGGAGTTGGTTCTCGCTTTTGGCCAAAAAGCCGCAATCATTTTCCTAAGCAATTTATAGATATCTTAGGAATAGGCAAATCTTTATTGCAGCTAACTTACGAGCGCTTTCTAACTATCTGTCCTAATGAGCAAATATTTATTCTAACCAACGAAACTTATGAAAGTTTGGTGGCAGAGCAATTACCTGAAGTTTTAAAGGAAAACATACTTTTAGAACCTAGTAGAAATAACACCGCACCTTGCATAGCTTATGCAACATACAAGATTAGTAAGCTAAATCCGGATGCCAATATTGTAGTAGCCCCTTCAGATCATTTAATTTTAAAGGAAGATATATTTTTGAATAAGATCGCACAAGCGCTGGGTTTTAGTTCGAAGAATGATGCCTTGTTAACATTGGGGATTAGCCCGACCAGACCTGATACTGGTTATGGTTATATACGTTACCAGGAATCAAGTATCGAGAATCAAGATGTACCGAGTGAAATTAAAAAGGTAAATGCCTTTATGGAAAAGCCTGCTTTAGCTAAGGCAGAGGAATATTTACTAAGTGGAGACTATGTTTGGAATGCCGGGATTTTTATCTGGTCGGCAAGTTCATTGAAGAAAGCCTTTGAGCAACATGCTCCTGAAATTGCTACAATCTTTGAAAGCGGTTTATCTTTTTATAATACACCAAACGAGGTCAAATTCATTGCTGAACATTATCCATCAAGCCCTAATATTTCGATTGATTATGCGATTCTAGAAAAAGCAGATAATGTATATACCATTCCTGCCGATATTGGCTGGTCTGATCTGGGTACCTGGGCGTCGTTACATGCCATAGGAGAAAAAGATGCTGATAATAATATGGTCAATTTGGAAAAGATCCATTTAAAAGATACTTCGAACTGTATTATTCATTTGCCGAATGATAAGGCTGCCGTAATTAGGGGCTTAGATAATTATATCGTGGTCGATGATGGCGAAATATTGTTAATTTATCCGAAATCTGATGAACAAGAGATTAAACAGGTTGCTAAGGATATGGTGATTCAACATGGAATACAGTATTCATAATTACAGAAATTAAAAATCGCTTGCAAAGTTTACAGAAATTGTAAACTTTTTTTGTATCTACATATGGTATGAATTTATCGACTATTATTAGAAGCATAAATACTCCTCTTTCTTTAGCTTTTTGTAAATCTTATATTGTGTGATTATTACTGATTTTTATTTTGGTAATGATTATTTAACTTTGAATTTAGATTTTGGGCATCAATTTTGTTCATTATGATTCATTTAAAACAAAAGCAATAGATAAATGTTTAAGTTTTCCCTTTAAGCCTATGCAAACACGTTACTTATTTATACTCAAATATATTTTACCGATTACTGACCTGATTATGGTCAATATTGTGTACTTTTTTGCCTACGAATTTACCGCCTATATGGGGAAAGCTGTAAGTTCTGAATTGCAATGGCATTATATTGTGGTTTGTAATCTGATCTGGATTGTGAGCACTACAAGCTTTGGCCTTTACAGTGAATATGGCTCCAGAAGAATAGAGCGGATATATCGTGGAACGTGGAAAAGTGTAGTATTACATGCAGTACTTTTTTCAATTTACTTGTTTTTCTCAAAACAAAATGATTTCTCCAGATCTTTCCTGGTGATTTTTTACGGCATGTTAGCCATTTTGTTTTTGGTGAACCGCTTTATTGGTACCTCTTTTCAGTTTTTATTATTTAACCATCTACGAGGTGTTAAGTCTGTAGCAATTATGGGTAATAATGCTACCGGTTTGCAATTGGCCAGCTATTTCGAAAAGCAGCGCTATATCGAATTTCATGGTTTTATTAATGATGTGCCGGAGGATTATTTAGACCGCAATGGCCAGATTTCGGATATGGTTGGGCGGCAGTTTAAAATGGCCGTTGATAAGGGCATAAAAGATATTTATGTAACCATTGCGCCAGAACGGATGGCGGATATGAGCCTATTAACTGAAGAGGCAGAACGTCAATGTGTCCGCTTAAAGTTTATTCCGGATATTAGTGGGGCTCTACTATCTCCTTATACGGTAAGTTATTTGGGGAACGAGTTCCCCGTGATTTCTTTACGTTCTGAGCCACTAGAGAAAATACACAACCGCTTTAAAAAACGGGCAATTGATGTAGTGTTTAGTGGCTTGGTGATTCTTTTCGTGCTAAGCTGGTTGTATCCAATTATTGCCTTGTTAATTAAAATGCAAAGTAAAGGCCCTGTGTTATTTAAACAGCTGCGAAGTGGGAGAGATGATGAACCTTTCTGGTGTTTTAAATTTAGAAGCATGCGCATGAATGCCGATAGCGATAAAAAACAGGCGAGTAAAAACGATGATCGGATTACGCCTATTGGAAAGTTTTTGAGAAAATCGAGTTTAGATGAACTGCCACAGTTTTTTAATGTATTTATGGGGCATATGAGTGTGGTAGGGCCCCGTCCGCATATGTTAAGCCATACCGAACAGTACAAGGGTATCGTAGACCAATTTATGGTTCGCCACTTTTTAAAACCAGGAATTACAGGTTGGGCACAGGTAAACGGCTACCGTGGTGAAACTAAGGAAGATTACAAAATGGTAAAACGAGTGGAGCACGATATCTGGTATTTAGAGAATTGGAGTGCCATGCTGGATGTGAAGATTATCTTTATGACCGTAATTAATATGGTTAAAGGTGAAGAGAATGCTTTTTAATTACATTATTTGATGAATAAAAGACCAACCCTAATTATTCTTGCAGCAGGAATGGCCAGTCGGTATGGGGGGAACAAACAAACAGAATCTTTCGGTCCTAGTGGTGAAACCATTATGGAATATTCTATTTATGATGCCATTAGGGCAGGATTTGGCAAGGTGGTTTTTATCATCCGCGAAGAGTTTGCTGAGGCCTTTGCTGCGCAAATTGAGTACAAATTAAGCGGGAAAATTGAGATCGATTACGCTTATCAATCCCTGGAAAGCTTTAGCAATGATATTGAATTTTCAAAAGAAAGAACAAAACCTTTTGGTACCGCACATGCGCTACTTTGTTGCCAGGATAAGGTGAGTGAACCTTTTGCAGTAATTAACGCCGATGACTTTTATGGTTTTGATGCCTTTAATAAAGCCTATACATTTTTAACCCAAGAGATTCAGAATGATTTATTCGCCTGCTTAGGATACGAATTAAAGAATACCGTAAGCGAGTTTGGCGCGGTTACCAGGGGGGAAATTAAAACTAATGCAGCTAATGAAATTGTTTCTATTAATGAGCGAAAAGAGATTCTCTTAAAAGAAGGACAAATTTTAAGCCTCGAAAAAGACCAGCAGCTGACTTTAACTGCGGATACACAGGTGAGTATGAACTTTTTTTGTTTTACACCTGCTTTTATTGATTGGATGGAAGAGAAGTTTTATGCATTCTTATCTGCAAATAAAGATGAGCTTAAGGCAGAGTTTCTTATACCAGAAGTGGCTGATCAGTTGATCAAAAGTGGCGAAGCAAGCATAAAAGTTATAGCTACGGATGCCAAGTGGTTTGGTGTTACCTTTAAGGAAGATGCCGTGATAGTGAAGGAAGAACTTTTAAAACTTTCTGATACGCAAACTTATCCAATTGATCTTTGGAATGTTAATGCATCTATCACATTGTAATATTTTTTAAAGCCCGAAAGGGTTTTTCTTTTTATCGAAATTTGGAACAGATCGTTAAATTCATAATTATTAACGTTCTTTGCCGTTTGAATTAAAATTTATCAGATGAAGAAAATCTTATTCCTCCTATTTTTAGTCGTTTCCATTTACAAAGTGAAAGCCCAGGTTGTTTATCAACCTTACTCTTATCAATTTTATCAGAAACTGAGTAGCGAGATTTATAATCCAAATACACGTTTTCATAGCGCTTTAAAACCTTTTTTTATCGATGATAGCTTGCTGAGAGATAAAAGCACCCTACTATTGAGTGTCGGAGTAGATTCGAGTAGACATTCCTGGGTGTCACGTAAATTATTTCAAGAACATTTATTGGATATACAAAAAGAAGACTATACTATATATGCCGACTTTTTGCCGGATTTCCAAATTGGTAGAGACTTTTCAGGCAAACAGAATGTTTGGTTAAATACCAGAGGATACCAGGTGGGAGGAACAGTTGGCAAAAAGTTCTCCTTTTATACTAGTGGTTTCGAAAATCAGGGGCAATTCTCGCAATATTATAATAATTACGTAAACACAAGCAAAGTTGTTCCCGGTCAATCTTATAACCGTGCTTACGGCTTTAATGCTGGTAAGACTTCGTTAGACTGGTCTTATGTTACCGCAACAGTATCTTATACGCCCATAAAATATTTGAATATTACTGCAGGTTATGATAAAACTTTTATTGGTGATGGCTATCGTTCTTTATTGTTATCTGACTTTTCATCTCCAACTCCCTTTCTGAAATTGACAGGAAATTTGGGTAATGTACAGTACATGGTCATGTGGACATCTATGCAGGATCTTGGCGCGACCAAACTATCTTACGATGCCGGTAACCGTAAAAAAGGAGGGATTTTTCATTATCTCGATTGGAACGTCAACAATAAATTATCAATTGGATTTTTCGACTCTATTATTTGGGCACAGACAGATGATGCTGGGAATAGAAGAGGATTTGACTGGGGTTATGCGAATCCAATTATTTTCTTAAGACCAGTAGAAGCTTCTAGTGGTTCTCCGGATAATGCTTTATTGGGTTTTACTGGTAAATATAAATTTGCAAAGGAACTGGTTGCTTATGGACAATTTTCACTAGATGAATTTGAAGCCAAAAATTTCTTTTCAAGCTCAGGTAGCTCCAGAAATAAATATGGTTGGCAATTGGGAGTGCGGGGAGCAGATGTATTCAAGGTGGAAGGATTAAACTATTTATTGGAATACAATACGGCCAAACCCTACACATTTTCTTCAAGAACCCGTATTGGCAATTATGCCAATTATAACGAGCCGTTGGCACACCCCTTTGGTGCCAATTTTAGAGAGCTTGTTGGTTTGTTAAACTACTCTTATAAACGTTTTGATTTTAGCGGAGAATTAATGTATGCTAAATATGGTTTAGATGAAGCTGGACAGAATTATGGTAAAAATATTTTCGAACCGTATACAGATGCAGTAAAAGCAAATGGAAATTATACTACTCAAGGTATCCGTACCGATCTTTTTTATGCCGAAGGGAAAGTAGCTTATGTAGTTAATCCGAAATACAACCTACGCTTAGAACTAGGTGGTGTGGTTAGGAGAGAAAGTAACAATTTAGGTAAAAATACTACCGGATTGATTACCTTTGGTTTACGAAGTTCGTTCAGGAATTTATATTCTGATTTTTAATAAACTAGATAATATAAAAAGAGCCTCAGTTAATAGGATAACTGAGGCTCTTTTTATATTTGTATCATTGAGATTCTTTACTGAGCTATCAATGACAGACTCCAACATAAGGTCGTCATCTCGACTGGAGTGCAACGGAATGGAGAGATCTTTGAGGCAAATTATTGAAATTAAACTTAAAAGATCTCCACTGCGGTCGAGATGACGATTTATCTTAAACCCCTCAGTGTGATAAGAAATAAGACAAGCTGCTCTATCCTGCCATACTATCGGTAGTTCTTTTTATGGCAACTTTTCTTACTGCTTCGATAATCGCGTTTTTATCATAACCACATTCTGCCCAAAGCTCAGCCTGTTCGCCATGTTCGATAAATTGATCTGGAATACCTAAGCGGATTACATTTGCGTTATAACCATGATCGGCCATAAACTCCAATACTGCCGAACCTACTCCACCAGGTAACGAGCCATCTTCTACCGTGATTACATGTTTATATTTAGCAAATACTTCATGTAATAACTGCTCATCCAATGGCTTCACAAAACGTAAATCGTAGTGGGCAGGATAAAAACCTTCGCTGTTCAGTTCAGCACGTGCTTCAACGGCAAAGTTGCCTACGTGGCCAATGGTTAATAGGGTTACATCTTCGCCATCACATATTTTACGGCCTTTGCCAATCTCCAATGTTTTAAATGGCCTTTTCCAATCAGGCATTACACCATTACCGCGAGGATAACGGATTACAAATGGCCCTACATTTTCTTGTTGAGCGGTATACATCAGGTTTCTCAATTCTTCTTCGTTCATCGGAGAAGAAACGATTAAGTTCGGAATACAGCGCATGTAAGCAATATCATATGCGCCATGGTGTGTTGCACCATCGGCACCGGCTAAGCCCGCTCTATCCAAACAAAATACTACGTTCAATTTCTGAATGGCTACATCATGGATCACCTGATCGTATGCCCTTTGCATAAAGCTTGAATAGATGTTACAGAAAGGAACTAATCCTTGTGCCGCTAAACCAGCCGAGAAAGTCACTGCATGTTGCTCTGCGATACCCACATCGAATGCACGTTTTGGCATCGCTTTCATCATAATATTTAACGATGATCCTGATGGCATAGCAGGTGTAATACCTACAATTTTATCATTTGCCTCAGCCAGTTCTACCATGGTATGTCCGAAAACATCCTGGTATTTTGGGGGTTGCGGTTTATCTGGAATACTTTTTTTGATTTCGCCGGTAATCTTATCGAAAAGACCTGGTGCATGCCACTTAGTCTGATCTTTTTCTGCCAGTGCAAAACCCTTACCTTTTACGGTAACGCAATGTAAAAGCTTAGGGCCAGGAATAGCAGATAAATCTTTTATGGTCTGCGCTAAACGTTTTACATCGTGCCCGTCAACAGGGCCGAAATATCTGAAGTTTAAGGCTTCGAATAAATTACTTTGTTTTAGTAAAGTGCCTTTGATGCTTTTCTCTATTTTCTTAACATACTTATGTGCGTTAGGGCCTAACTTAGAAAGCCCTGTGAGTACATGAGAAATATCATCACGGAAACGGTTGTACGATTTTGAAATGGTGATGCTGGTTAAATATTCCTTAAGCGCACCTACATTCGGATCGATAGACATGCAGTTGTCATTCAGGATTACCAGCACATTACTATTTTCGATTCCTGCATGGTTTAATCCTTCAAAAGCTAAACCCGCTGTCATGGCGCCATCGCCGATAACGGCCACATGCTGCCTATCCGTTTCGCCTTTTAATTGCGAAGCGACCGCCATGCCTAAAGCGGCTGAAATGGAAGTAGAAGAATGGCCTACACCAAAGGTATCATACTCACTTTCCGAAATTTTCGGGAAACCGCTAATGCCGCCATATACACGGTTGGTATGGAATAAATCCCTACGACCAGTTAATATTTTATGTCCGTATGCCTGGTGGCCTACATCCCAAACCAATTTGTCGTAAGGGGTATTTAATGCATAGTGTAAGGCTACAGTTAATTCAACAACACCTAAACTGGCGCCAAAATGGCCACCGTTAACACTAACTACATCAATGATATACTGTCGTAATTCTTGGCTTATTTGTTCTAAGTCAGAATCGCTATATTGCTTTAAATCAGCGGGATAGTTGATTTTAGATAATAGGGGGCCAGCTTTTACTTGCATTCGAAATTTATGGTAAAAAACAAGATACAAAGTAAGGCAAATTTGTTTTAATATAGAAGAGAAAAATAGCGGTTTATTATTGAGCGTTAAGCGGTTGGCGGTGAGGGGTTAGCGGATGCAGGTTAAGGGTTAGGGTTTGTTGGTTAAGATTGTTCGGGACTAAAAATTTTCATTATGTTTGTCTCTTCACATGCAGGCAGAGAATTTTGAAATAAAACTTCCGGTATTCGAGGGGCCCTTCGATTTATTGCTGTTCTTTATAGAACGGGATGAACTTAATATCCAGGATGTGGAGATTGCTAAAATCACCAACGACTTTTTGGCCTATATTCATCAGCTCCTTGCATTAAATGTAGAAGTGGCCAGCGAATTTATTTTAGTGGCCGCAACCTTGATGCGCATTAAGTCTAAAATGCTTCTGCCCAGGATTGAGGTTGATGAAGCTGGAAATGAAATAAATGCTGAACAAGACCTGATCGCAAGGCTTATCGCCTATAAACAGTTTAAATCTGCCGCAGAAGAAATGAAAGTTTTTGAAGAAGAACGGTTTAAACAAGATCAACGGGGTAATATTGCATATGATTTAACCCTGGCCGCTGCATCTTCCAGTCACCAGGATGAACTTTTATCATTGGATCTCTATAAACTTTTAACCGTTTACCACCGGACGATGCAGAAATATGAGCTGCGTAGCGAAGAGGTTAAACACACCGTGGTGCAATATCCTTATACTATAGAACAACAAAAACACTTTATTGCGAATCTGCTCGATATCAATAAACAGATTGATTTTGCTTTGGTCCTTAAAAATTCGGAGAATAAAGTGCATTTCGTTTATAATTTCCTGGCTATTTTAGAAATGTTGCAGCAACAAATCGTAGAGATAACCATTGGGAGCGGCTTTAACAACTTTAATGTGAAAGCATTATCCTAATACGGCCTAAATTAAATTTGAATTTCTTACTTTTGCAAAAAAAATACAAACCTCATATAATGATGACACGCGACAACCAAATTTTTGAACTTATTGATAAGGAGTTAAACCGCCAAGAGCATGGTTTAGAGCTTATTGCATCAGAAAACTTTGTAAGCAAGCAAGTGATGGAAGCTGCCGGATCGGTACTAACCAATAAATATGCTGAGGGCTTACCAGGAAAACGTTACTATGGCGGTTGTCAGGTAGTGGATGTAGTAGAGCAGATTGCTATCGATAGGGCAAAAGAGTTGTTCGGTGCAGCATGGGTAAACGTTCAGCCGCACTCTGGCGCACAAGCTAACGCAGCAGTAATGCTTGCCGTTTTGCAGCCAGGTGATAAAATATTAGGATTTGATCTTTCTCATGGTGGTCACTTAACGCATGGTTCACCTGTTAACTTTTCGGGTAAACTATACCAACCTTTATTTTATGGAGTTGAAAGAGAAACCGGATTAATTGACTACAAAAAATTAGAAGAAGTTGCTTTAGCTGAAAAACCAAAATTAATTATCTGCGGTGCATCTGCTTATTCCCGCGAGTGGGATTACGCTTTTATCCGTGCAGTAGCTGATAAAATAGGTGCTTTAGTTTTAGCCGATATTTCTCACCCTGCAGGTTTAATCGCAAAAGGATTGTTGGCCAACCCACTTCCACATTGTCATATTGTAACCACTACCACTCACAAAACTTTACGTGGTCCACGTGGAGGCATGATTATGATGGGACAGGATTTCGAAAATCCATGGGGATTAAAAACACCTAAAGGCGAAATCCGTTTAATGAGTAATTTACTTGATATGGCGGTTTTCCCTGGTACACAAGGTGGTCCGTTAGAGCATATTATTGCGGCTAAAGCAATTGCCTTTGGCGAAGCTTTAAGCGAGGAGTACGGAACATACATTAAACAAGTTGCGGCTAACGCACAGGCAATGGCCAAAGCATTTGTAGCTAAAGGATATGGCATTATTTCTGGTGGTACAGATAACCACTTGATGCTGATCGATCTTAGAAATAAAAATATTACTGGTAAAGTAGCTGAAAATGCTTTGGAGAAAGCAGAAATTACAGTAAACAAAAACATGGTTCCTTTCGATGATAAATCGCCATTTGTAACTTCAGGTATCCGTGTAGGTACTGCAGCAATTACTACACGCGGTTTAAAAGAGACTGAAATGGAGAAGATTGTAGATTTAATCGACCAGGTTTTAACCAATCCGGAAGATGAAGCCAACCTGAATAGTGTAAAAGCCGAGGTGATTAAGTTGGTAAGTGCCTTCCCGCTTTATAAATAAAATTATACACCAAGCTTGCTTAGGTTGCAATAGAATGAGCAGTTACATTAATTTGTAACTGCTTTTTTTGTGAAGTAAGTTTATCAGCTTTTTTTCTTTAAAGCAAACGTTTGTTTTATATATTTGGGCGAATTAATGTGATATAAACTTATGTGTGGAATAGTAGGCTATATTGGTTTCAGAGAAGCCTGGCCAATTGTATTGAAAGGTCTTAAAAGATTGGAATACCGCGGCTATGATAGTGCTGGTATTGCGCTGATGAATGATAGTGGTCAGCATATTTATAAGAAAGCAGGGAAAGTAGCTGTTTTAGAAGAGTTTGCTGAGGCTCAGGATAAAACGGGCAGTATTGGCATGGGGCATACGCGTTGGGCTACTCACGGTGTACCTTCTGATCGGAACTCGCACCCGCACACGTCTAATAATGAAAAGCTTTCTATTATACATAATGGCATCATCGAAAATTATGCCACCTTAAAGGAAGAATTGACCAGCCGCGGCCACGAGTTTAAAAGTGATACAGATACAGAAGTGTTGATTCATCTTGTTGAAGAAATCCAGGAGATTGAGAATATTGACCTTTTAGAAGCTGTTCGTTTGGCTTTAAATGAAGTAAATGGAGCCTATGCCATAGTGATTATGGATAAAGAATACCCTGATCGTTTAATTGCCGCAAGGAAAGGTAGCCCCATGGTAATTGGCGTTGGTAAGGGGGAATATTTTATTGCTTCTGATGCTACACCTATTATAGAATATACTAAAAACGTAATTTATTTAAAGGATGGCGAAATCGCACTGATTACCAGAGAGGATCTGTTGATTAAACAGTTAGATAACGTGATCCAAACCCCGCTGATTCAAGAATTGGAGTTAAAGCTTGAAATGCTGGAGAAGGGTGGCTTTGATCACTTTATGCTTAAAGAAATTTATGAGCAGCCACGTTCAATTAAAGATTGTATGCGGGGACGTATTTATCCTGAAGAAGGAAAAGTTCAGCTTGGCGGGATCAAAGAATTTGCAGAGAAATTAAAAAATATAGACCGGATCATTATTGTGGCCTGCGGAACATCGTGGCATGCAGGTTTGGTTGGCGAATACCTGATCGAAGAATATGCCCGTATTCCTGTTGAGGTGGAGTATGCTTCGGAATTCAGGTATAGAAATCCAATTATCACAGAAAAAGATGTAGTAATTGCCATTTCACAATCTGGCGAAACTGCAGATACCATGGCGGCCATCGAGATGGCCAAAGAACGTGGAGCAACTATTTTTGGGATCTGTAATGTTGCGGGGGCTTCCATCCCACGTTTAACCCACGCTGGTGTTTACACCCATGCGGGTCCAGAAATTGGCGTAGCCTCAACAAAAGCATTTACTGCCCAGGTAACGGTTTTAACCTTGATGGCCTTTTATATGGCGCAGCAAAAAGGAACCATTACCACTTCAAAATTAATTGAGCTTTTAACTGAACTGGATCATATCCCTGAAAAAATTCAGGTTGCTTTAGAATCGAACGATCTGATCAAAGAAGTTGCAGAAAAGATCAAAGATTCTACCAACTGTTTGTTTTTAGGTAGAGGTAGCGGTTTCCCTGTGGCCTTAGAAGGTGCCTTAAAACTTAAGGAAATTTCTTATATCCATGCAGAGGGTTATCCTGCAGCAGAAATGAAGCATGGACCGATCGCTTTAATTGATGAAGAAATGCCTGTGGTTTTTATTGCTACGCAGAATTCATCATACGAAAAAGTGATCAGCAATATACAAGAAGTAAAAGCAAGAAAAGGTAAAGTGATTGCGATTGTAACCCAGGGCGACACCGAGGTGAAGAAAATGGCAGATTACTGTATCGAAATTCCTGATGCCAATGAAGCCTTTTTACCACTTATAGCAACTATTCCGCTTCAGTTACTATCCTATCATATTGCAGTGATGCGTGGTTGCAATGTAGATCAGCCTAGAAACTTAGCTAAATCGGTAACCGTAGAATAATTTTACAACAAAACAAATAGATAAAGCAGCTGCATTAATTTGTAGCTGCTTTTTTTATAGCTGTATTTGCATACTGACTTTGTTAACTAAGCCCATTTGAACGGGATGCCGTTTTAACCTACATGTTTTGATATCGAGAATTAAAACGGCAGAAGGAAAAGCGGGCTGTAGGCTACCATAGGCCCCAATGCTAAATTCTAATGAAATAAATACGATTGATGGAGATCGTTGTCAAAAAAGAGACTTAAATCTGGATTCGGTAATTAAATATTGATTTTGAGCTATTATATAACATTTTGTTAGAACAGTCGTCACCCTGAATTTATTTCAGGTTCTGTTTGCATGGAAGATGCTGACCACGAAGTAGCTATTACCTTTAAAACTATAAAGATTACTAATAAAATAAATTCAGCATGACGATAGCGAGTGGTAATCCTATAATCTTGGTGAAAAGTAAAGGGCCGATATTCTTTAGAAGAAATATCGACCCTTACCATCTAAATTAACGCTCTCGAATATATAAACGGAAATTATCGCCGTTTTGTTTTGAGAAAATAGAAAAAATAAATTATTTCTCGTAACTGCCTAAGGTTGAGGGGTAAATTCTTGTATTTCCTTTCGCATCCTGATTAAGGTAATTAAAGAAATACGGATCAGTACTTAAATCAGCGCCCTTTTTTCTGACAATGCTACCGGAAGATACCCGAAAATCTTCTAAATCTTGATTAATGAAAAGAGGGTCAGTATTTAAAATATTGCCATTGTTGCTGTAAGCGCTGTTGTTAGATCGGATTAAATTGCTCCATAAATTGAATTGCACTATTGCAGACGTTTTCTTTTGGATATCCAGTTCATTCGTTAAACTTCCCCATATGATATTATTGGTTAAATCTACCTGAAGTTTGTTATAAGCATTTGCCGATAAATAATCTGAAAAACTCAGAGAGGCAGTTTTACGTGGGAAATTTGAGTTGTAAGCAGCAAAAGTATTCTGTTTTAAGTTGTAATTCCCTCCCCCTACCGCATATATTAAGTAATTCCCGCAGTTATACATCACATTATTAAATGCTAGGAGCTCGGAGTGGTAGCCAATATAAGCTGCCACCTGCATGTTTTTAATAATGCTATTGCTTAAAACTAATTTGGGGCTGTTGTTAACGGACAAAGAATCGGAAGTAATGCCAACGGACGCATTTTTGATGATCGCATTTTTAATCAATCCATATCCGGTTCGTTTTAAGAAAATCCCTTTCCATTGTCCAGGCTCATCGCTATATATTTTTTCCAGCCTGTCGCTACAAAATAGTACAGGTTCAGTAAGGCTGCCATTTACCGCCAGGTTCCCTTCTATGTTTAAACTGGCATCCTTATGAAAATAGATTTTAGTCCCAGGTTGGATGGTTAGCGCCCCTCCGCTCTTAACAGTTAACGATCCATTAATAATGTAAGGTAAAGCTTTTGTCCAGATGGTATTGGCATTAATTGTCGGTTCATTAACAAATACAGCATTCTGCCCATAAGCTAAAAGCTGAATCACCTGTTTATTCCCATTTGTATTTAATATGATAGAATCTTGAACCAGAAAGGGCAGGTTAGTTGAATTTGGGTTGATCGAAACTTTGACAAAAAGGTTTACAGAATCCCGGCCGTTTATAATGAGATCATTTTTGTTCTGCGTTTGCTCCCCGTTAATGTTAATGCTAAAAGCCGAAATATTGCCACCTGATAACCTGATTTCGGATACTTTAACCGCATCATTGTTCCAGTTTACGAGCTTAATTCTTTTTGTAGTTGATCCTACTGAGGTAAAAATGGTATCAAATAATACTTCTTTATTAGAGATATTTAGTTTAGCATTCGGATCGGTGGTTATACGCTCCCCTTTCCGGCAAGCTGAACCAAAGAATAAAATTAAAAGCACTAAACCAATATTTAAACGCATAAATCAAACTTAGAAAAATGTTTGGCTACTTACAATAGCGCTTAAACCGTATAACAGAATTATTCTGCAAAGGCAAGAGCCGCAATGCTCACTTTTAAAGCCCCAATAGCTAAGAGTGCATTGGCGCATGCTTCAAGTGTTGCACCAGTAGTAATTACATCATCAACCAGTAAAATATGTTTGCCGATTATATCTTCAGGAGAATTTACCTGAAAGACGTCTTTCATATTTTCATAACGGTTATATCTGCTTTTTTTGGTTTGGCTCTCCGTTGAAGTAGTCCGGATAAGGTGGTCTTCACTAACATCGATTCCCATCTGTGCTGCAATTCCTTCTGCAATAAAGCTACTTTGGTTATAACCCCTGATCTTATATTTTTTACGATGCAAGGGAACTGGGATAACCATGTTGATATCTTGGTAAAGAATTCCGGTTTTTAGCCGCTCGCCCAACATATTGCCTAATAATACCCCAACATCGGTTCTGCCATTGTATTTTAAATTGTGGATTAAGTTCTGAACTTTCGCTCCTTTTCTAAAGTATAACATGGCCATTGCAGCATTAAGTGGTAATCGGCCCCATAATTGCTTGATAACCCTATTGTCTGCATATTCATGGTAGTCTGTAAAAGGAAGGTCATGTAAGCATTTTAAACAAATCAACTGTTCGTGGCGAAACAAAGAATTACCACACGCATTGCATAAATTTGGGAATAGCAGTCCAAATAAATCAGAAGTCCATTGTTTAACCAGAAGCATCTAACTAATTTATAAAATATTTTTGACTTCTGAAGTTTCAATAGACATAGGCGCTGGAAAACTTCGGAAGTCTATTTAAGCCACACAGGTTATCCTACACTATATACTATAAGAGTGCTTTTGTTTTTTAGGAAAGGCAGGTTTGGTGCTACTATGTAGGTTTGTCCCCGCTATCCGCTTTACTCCGTTACACTCCGTGCCCGCTCCTATCGGGTTTATTTTGCATGGTCTTCCGAAGTTTCGGAGGCCCAAAGCTTATGGAAAACTTATGAAGTCTAAGTGTAGGGGAGTGCATAAACACGCTTTCGTTCAAAAAGTTTTGGAGAATCAAAACTTTTTCTGTCTGAAAACCATTGTGTTACCTCAGGTCCTGCATTTATCGTTAAAAAATCTTTGCGTTAGCGTTAATTTTTTCTACTTTTGCATCCCGCTTCGGAGGAAGGGATTAGGTTGAAAGGATGGCACAGGGATAGGGAGAGCGGTATTTATTTTAAAATAAATATTGCGGGAGAAGAAAAGATTGCTACCTTTGCGGCCCGGTTCGGAAGAACGGAAAGCTAAATAACATTAGCATATTGAAATAAGGGTAAAGAGAAAAAAGGAGACAAAAAAATAAGATTTATTTTATTTGGAAGTTAGAAAAAGTTCCTTACCTTTGCACTCCCAACCGAAAGGAAGTGGGGAAATCGGAACGGCGGATGCCGGAAAGATAACAGAAAAAGATTGAAACAGACGGAAAC
>Ga0163161_10000092_pt1 | contig 90636 bp, 87 predicted proteins | sample S45metaG_FD_129847 | JGI IMG/M metagenome (GOLD analysis project Ga0163161, IMG submission 129847) | Switchgrass rhizosphere microbial communities from Kellogg Biological Station, Michigan, USA - S4-5 metaG | ecosystem: Host-associated > Plants > Roots > Rhizosphere > Soil | place: USA... | reverse complement strand
GCTGGAGTTTCTGGGTGTCTTTCTTGGCGGCGGCTTCAGTGGTCATCAGGCAGAGCGGTAGAGGTGGTGTTGGTCAATATAGCGTGCAACCGTGGGCGGAACCAGCGAGGAAATGTCCACGCCCAGTGCAGCGCGCCGCCGAATCTCGGTGGCGCTGGTGTCCATGGCAGGCAGTTCTAGCGCCTCGAAACGCGCGCCAGCCGGGAGGTTGGGCAGCATGTTCGGATCAAAACGGGCAATGCCGCCCGTCGATAGTGCGCGATACGCTACAGAAACGATAGCAATGCCGAGTATAGCCTGCCAGCCGTGCCAGCTCGGCAGCGCGCTCGCCTGGTCGGCGCCCATGATCAAGATCAGTTGAGCGCCGGGCTGCTCTTTCTGCAACTCGTGCAGGGTGTCCAGCGTGTAGGTGGGGCCGTCGCGCAACACTTCGCGGCTGTCGATGACGACCTTGCCACCCTTCAACTCGGCGAAGGCCAGCCGCGTCATCGCTAGGCGGTCTTCCTTCGGCGTGAGCGTGCGGCTCTTGTGCCACGCCTGCCCTGTCGGAATGACATGCAGCTCGGTCAGGTCGAGCTGCGCCAACGCGGCTTCGGCCAGCGCGACATGGGCGTTGTGCGGCGGATCGAAAGCGCCGCCGAAGACGCCGATGCGCGGGGCCATGCCGGAAGAATTCACAACCAGTCGCGCCGCGGAAGAAAGTCGCTGTACAGCGCGGCCTCGGGGCTGCCGGGTTCCGGTTGCTGGCGATAGGCCCAGCTTGCGAGCGGCGGCATCGAGAGCAGGATCGACTCGGTGCGCCCGCCCGACTGCAGTCCGAAATGCGTGCCGCGGTCCCACACGAGGTTGAACTCGACGTAGCGCCCGCGCCGGTACAGCTGGAATTCCCGCTCGCGTTCGTCGTAGTGCGTGTGGCGACGGCGCTCGACCAGCGGCAGGTACGCCGGCAGGAGCGCATCGCCGACCGAACGGATCAGCGCAAAGCCGTTCTCGAAACTGCCCTCGGCGAAGTCGTCGAAGAAGATGCCGCCGATGCCGCGCTGCTCGTTGCGGTGCTTGAGGAAGAAATACTCGTCGCACCAGGTCTTGAAGCGCGGGTATTTGTCGTCGCCGAAGGGTGCGAGCGCATCGCGGCACGCGGTGTGAAAGTGCACCGCGTCTTCCTCGAAGCCGTAGCAAGGTGTCAGGTCCATGCCGCCGCCGAACCAGCAGACCGGCTCGCCGCCCTCGGGCAGCGCGGCCAGCATGCGCACGTTCATGTGAACGATCGGCACGTACGGATTGCGTGGATGGAACACCAGCGACACGCCCATCGCCTCGAACGGCGCGCCGGCCAGCTCAGGCCGGTTCTGCGTGGCCGAAGGTGGCAGCTTGGGCCCGCGCACCTGCGAGAAACCGCAGCCCGCGCGCTCGAACAGCGCCCCGCCTTCGAGGATGCAAGTGAGGCCATTGCCCTGCAGTGGCTCGCCCGGCGCCTTGTGCCAGGCATCGTGCAGGCAGGTGCCGCCGTCGGCCTTCTCGACCGCCGCGATGATCGACTGCTGCAATCCGCGCAGGTAGCTGCCGACTGCCGCAGGGTTCGTCTGCTGCATCAGGCTTGAGGGGCGTTGCGCGCATGCAATGCGCGGAATCCGATGTCCTTGCGGTATTGCGCGCCATCGAAACGCACGCGCGCCGCGACCTCGTAGACCCGCTGCTGCGCGAGCTTCACGCTGTCGGCCAGCACGGTCACGCAGAGCACGCGGCCGCCGCTGGTCTTGAGTTCACCGTCCTGCATGGTTGTTCCGGCATGGAACACCACGGCGTCGGGCGCTTCAGGCGGAATGCCCGTGATGCGGTCGCCCTTGCGCGGCGAGAGCGGATAGCCGTGCGCCGCCATCACCACGCCGAGCGCAACGCGACGATCCCACTGCAGCTCGACTTGGTCGAGCGTGCCATCGGTGGCATGCCAGAACACCTCGAACAGGTCGGACTTGAGCCGCATCATGATGGGCTGCGTCTCGGGGTCGCCCATGCGGCAGTTGAATTCGAGCGTCTTCGGATGGCCGGACGCATCGATCATCAGGCCGGCATAGAGGAAGCCGGTGTACGGAATGCCGTCCTTTTCCATGCCGCGGATGGTCGGCAGGATGATCTCGCGCATCGCACGCGCATGCACTTCGGCGGTGACGACCGGTGCGGGCGAATACGCGCCCATGCCGCCAGTGTTGGGGCCTTCGTCGCCGTCCAGCAGGCGCTTGTGGTCCTGGCTGGTGGCCAGCGCGGTGACGTTCTTGCCGTCGCACAGCACGATGAAGCTGGCCTCTTCGCCCTGCAGGAATTCTTCGATGACCACGCGCGCGCCGCCGTCGTTGTGCGACACGCCGAACTTGTTGTCGACCAGCATGAAGTCGACGGCTTCGTGCGCTTCTTCAGCGGTCATGGCCACGACCACGCCCTTGCCTGCCGCCAGGCCATCGGCCTTGACGACGATCGGCGCGCCCTTGGCGTCGATGTAGGCATGGGCTGCTGCCGCATCGGTGAAGGCCTCGTATTCGGCCGTCGGAATCTTGTGGCGCTTCATGAACGCCTTGGAGAACGCCTTGGAACTCTCCAGCTGCGCGGCCGCCTGCGTCGGGCCGAAGATGCGCAGGCCGTGCGCGCGAAATTCATCGACCACGCCCGCGGCAAGCGGCGCCTCGGGGCCGACCACGGTCAGTGAAATCTTTTCCTTGATGGCCCATTCGCGCAGCGCGGCGGGCTCGGTGATGTCGATGCAGTCGTAGCGCTCGTCGCTCACGGTGCCGCCGTTGCCCGGCGCCACGTACACGCGGCTGACACGGGCGGCCTGTGCCAGTCGCCATGCCAAAGCGTGTTCACGGCCCCCTCCTCCAATAACCAATACCTTCATTCGTGGGCCTTCTTCATTCGCTGTGGATCAATGTTCATTCGTTCGCTCATTCGGAGAGCGAGGCGTTGTGATAGACGGCCTGCACGTCGTCCAGGTCCTCGAGCACGTCGAGCAACTTCTGCATCTTGGCGGCGTCTTCGCCGGCGACCTCGATCGGGTTCTCTGGACGCATGGTGACTTCGGCGGCGTCGGGTGCGAGCCCGGCAGCCTCGAGCGCGTTTTTCACGGCCTCGAAATCGCCGACGGCGGTGATCACTTCGACGGCGCCGTCGTCGTCCGTCACGACGTCTTCGGCGCCCGCCTCGAGCGCCACTTCCATCACCTTGTCTTCATCGGTGCCGGGCGCGAAGATGATCTGGCCGCAGTGCTTGAACTGGAAGGCCACCGAGCCTTCGGTGCCCATGTTGCCGCCGTGCTTGGAGAAGGCGTGGCGCACTTCGGCCACGGTGCGCACGCGGTTGTCGGTCATGGTGTCGACGATGATCGCCGCGCCGCCGATGCCGTACCCCTCGTAACGAATTTCCTCGTAGTTGACGCCTTCGAGGTTGCCGGTGGCCTTGTCGATGTTGCGCTTGACCGTGTCGATCGGGAGGTTGACCGCCTTGGCTTTTTCGACCGCCAGCCGCAGCCGCGGGTTGGCGCTCAGGTCTCCGCCGCCGGCGCGGGCGGCCACGGTGATTTCACGGATGGCGCGGGTCCAGAGCTTGCCGCGCTTCTCGTCCTGGCGGCCCTTCCGGTGCTGAATATTCGCCCATTTGCTGTGTCCGGCCATGGCTTTCTATCTCGCTGTCTTGTGTTTTCAAAGCAAGGTGCGAGTTTACTGTCCGGCGCACGCAACGCCCGCCGGCGCCCGGGAATTCGGGCCGGGGCTTTTGGCGATAATCTTTCGATGACGCCATCGCCTACCGTCGGAACCGGGAATCCCGACACCCTCGCGCCTCACGCGCCCCTTCCGCTGTATTACAACAATGAGGTAGAGCACCAGGCATTCCTTCGCCGCATCTTCGACAGCACCGCGGCGGACTACGACCGCATCGAGGCCGTGCTGGCCTTCGGCACCGGCCCCTCGTACCGCCGCGCTGCACTGCAGCAAGCCGGCCTTGCTGCTGGCGCAGAGGTGCTCGACGTGGGCATCGGCACCGGCCTCGTGGCGCGCGAGGCGCTCAAGATCATCGGCCCCACAGGCAAGCTCACTGGCGTCGACCCAAGCGCCGGCATGATGGAACAGGTCAAGCTGCCCGGCATCGAACTGCTGGAGGGCGTGGCCGAGGCGCTTCCCCGCCCCGATGCCAGCGCCGATTTCGTGAGCATGGGCTACGCGATGCGCCACATCAGCGACGTGGCGGCCGCCTTCAGCGAATTCCATCGCGTGCTGCGGCCGGGCGGGCGCGCGATCGTGCTCGAAATCACCAAGCCCGAAGGCCGCATCGCGACGGCGCTGCTCAAGGGCTACATGCGCGCCGTGGTGCCGCTGATCGCCCGCGTGGTCGGCCGCCAGCGCAACACCTCTGAACTGTGGCGTTACTACTGGGACACCATCGAGGCTTGCATTCCGCCCGAGCGGGTGATGCAGGCGCTGGGCGACGCGGGCTTTACCGAGGTGCGCCGCCATCCGAGCCTGGGCGTCTTTTCTTCCTATACCGCCCGCAAACCAGAACAGACCGCTAAGGCCGCTTGACAGTGCGAGTTCAGGACGACATCTCTTCCTCCCACCTGCGTGTCGAGCGCCTTTCGCTGGCCGACAGCCTCGCGCTGGCCACGAACGGCAAGGCACCCTTCGCCGCCCTGGGCTACGGCACGCCGCACAGCGTGGCGTGGATGCCGACCGTCAATGCGCGCGTGCTGTCGTCGCACGGCGCCATGGCCGATGTGTGGGACGTGACGGGCACGCACACCGAGTCGGGCACCACCGGCATCGCACGCTGGCGCACCGACGGCCACTGGCTGCTGGGTGCCATCGACCTCGATGAAGCCGCAGAGGAGCAGGGCCTCGCCGAACTCGCGCACCGCGCCTACCGCGATCTCTTCAAGACGCTCGAGCAGGCCGGCACGCCGCACCTGCAGCGCATCTGGAACTACTTGCCGCAGATCAACGCCGACGGCGGCGGGCTGGAGCGCTACCGTCAGTTCAACCTCGGTCGGCAGGAAGCTTTCTTCGAAGCCGGCCGCGCCGCGTTCGAGGGCGCTCCGGCGGCGTGCGCGCTGGGCATTCACCAGGGCATGCTGTCGATCCGTTTCCTGGCGGGCCAGGCGGCGCCGCTGCCGGTCGAGAACCCCCGGCAGGTTTCGGCCTACCGCTATCCCGAAACCTACGGCCCGCGTTCGCCGACGTTCTCGCGCGCGGCGCTGTCGGACATCGGCGACGGCAACATCGCCCTCTTCATCTCCGGCACCGCGAGCATCGTCGGCCACGAGACGCAGCATCACGGCGACGTGCAGGAACAGGCGCGCGAAACGCTGCGCAACCTGGCCGCAGTGATCGCCGCTGCCAACGAGCGCGTCACCGCAACCTTCTCGCTGGCCGAACTCGATTGCGTGGTGTATGTGCGCCATCCCTCGGACACCGAGGCGGTGCGCGGCGTGATCGAAAGCGAGCTCGGCGCCGACGCCCCGATGGCGCGCCACGCGGTGTACCTGGAAGCGGACATCTGCCGCAGCGATCTGCTGGTCGAGATCGAGGCCCACACGGTTGCAGCCGGCGGGCTGCGGGTTTGAGCCGCGGCTCGACGGATCGGGGCACCATTCACTCCGCGAAGATGACCCGCGTGCTGCGCATTCTCTGGACGATCCCACTCGCGTTGATGCTCTACGCGCTGCTGCTGTTCCTCGGCCTGATCTCGCTGGGCTGGAACTTCGTCGCGATGCTGCTCTATCCGGTGATGCCGGTCGCCCCCGCGCGCGCGCTGGGGCGGATGACAATCGCCTTCGCCTACCGCATGTTCTGGTGGCTCGCTTCCGTCACCGGCATGATGCGCATCGACGCGACCTGCCTTGACCCGATGCGCAACGAGCCCGGCGTGATCTTCGTGGCCAACCACCCGACGATGCTCGATGCGCTATTGCTGGTGGCGCGCCTGCCGCGCAGCGCCTGCATCATGAAAGCGGACCTGCTGCGCAATATCTTTCTCGGCGCAGGTGCGCGGCTCGCGCGCTACATCAGCAACGAGTCGGCGCGCATGATGGTGCGGCTGGCGGTGGACGACCTGCGCAACGGCGGCCAGTTGGTGATCTTTCCCGAGGGCACGCGCACGGTGACGCCGCCGCTCAACGCGTTTCGCCCCGGCGTGACGCTCATCGCCAAGCTCGCGCAGGCGCCGATCCAGACGGTGTTCATCGACACCGACTCGCCTTATCTGAGCAAGGGCTGGCCGCTGTGGCGCGTGCCGCCGCTGCCGGTCGTGTTCACCCTGCGGCTGGGCCAGCGCTTTTCGCCGACGTCCGACAGCGACATCCTGCAGGCCGATCTCGAACAATACTTCCGCCAAAACATGGAGCAGCGCGCCACCGACGCGTCCCCCGAATGCCAGACGCCTCGCGCACCCACCTTGTCCTGATCCCCAGCTACAACGCGGGCGAACGCCTGTTCTCGACCGTAGAGGGCGCGCGGGCGCAGTGGAACCCGGTGTGGGTGGTCGTCGACGGCAGCGACGACGGCACGGGCGAGCGCCTGCAGCAGATGGCGGCCGGCGATCCGGGATTGCGCGTGTGGGTGCTGCCGCATAACCAGGGCAAGGGTGCGGCCGTACTTCACGGCCTTCGCATGGCGAAGGAAGCCGGCTTCACGCACGCCCTCACGATGGATTCGGATGGGCAGCATCCGGCGGACCTCATCCCCTCCTTCATGCGGGCCTCGCTCGCCCGGCCCGAGACGATGGTGCTCGGCCGGCCCGTGTTCGATGCCAGCGCGCCGTTGTTGCGGGTGCGCGGGCGGCGCGTGTCGAACGGATGGACGCAGCTGGAGACGCTGTTCGCGGGCATCGGCGATTCGCTCTACGGCTTTCGCGTGTATCCGGTCGCCGACCTGATCGCGGTGATGGCGCGCCAGCCGTGGATGCGTCGCTTCGACTTCGACACCGAAGCCGTCGTGCGCCTCGCCTGGCGCGGCGTCAAGCCCGTGAACATCGATGCGCCGGTGAAGTACCTGACGGCCGAGGAAGGCGGGGTTTCGCACTTCCGCTATGGGCGCGACAACGTGCTGCTGACTTGGATGCACACGCGGTTGATGGTGGAGTTTGTTTTACGGCTGCCCGGGCTGGTTTTTCGCAAGCTGCGGGGGGCGCCGCCCTTTCAGAAGTAGCGCGCTTCTTGGGGAGGCGCGCCCGGGACACGGTGCGGCGCGGTCGGCCCCACTGTGCCGGCCCTTCGGGCTCCCCTGCGGTGCTCGCGCTTCGCGGGGTCTCGCAGAACTCGCCTTCGGCTCAAACAGCTGCGAGCCCTGATCCGCGAAACGCTGCGCTCCTCGGCGGCACAGAGGGGCCGCCCACACCGCACCGCGTCCCGGGCGCTTGTGGTGGGGTGAAGGCCAGTGCCCTCCCCGCTATCTATTCGGCCGCGCCGGCGCCCAGCGCCTTGTAGAGCGTCATCGTCGCGTTGAGCTGGTTCAGGCGATTGAGGGCCAGCGAGACCTCGGCCGAGCGGCGCCGGTCCTTGGCATCGAGCACGGGTTGCAATGCGGTGGCACCTGCGCGGTAGCGGACCTCGGACAGCGTCTCTGCGCGCTGCGCCTGCTGCAGCGCCACGACCAGCTTTTCGCTTTCGTCACGCAACTGGGTTCGCGATGACAAGCTGTTCTCCACCTCCGACAGCGCCGTGTAGAGCGATTGGCGGAAGCCGAGCACAGCCTCTTCGTACTGCGTCTGCGAGACGGCCACTGTCAGCCGCGCGGTGTTCCATTGCAGAAAAGGCAGCGCCAGCCCGGCGCCGAGCGTGGCGACTGGATTCTTCAACAGCTCGCCCAGCGCAGTGCTCGATGTGCCGAGCGAACCGGTCAGGCTCAGCGCCGGATAGAAACTGATCCGCGTCGCATCGACATTCGCCAGCGATCCGCGCAGGCGCTGTTCGGCAGCGCGGAGATCGGGCCGACGACTCAGCAGGCTCGCGGGCAGGCCGGCATCGATCGTGGGCAACGCGATGTTCGGCAGTTGCGAGGGCTCCTGTGCTGCGGTTTCCGGCGGCCGGTCGAACAGGATCACCAACGCATTGCGCGCCTCGACGCGCTGTTGAAGCAGTTGCGTGTGCGCCGCCTCCTGACTCGCCAGGTTCTGGCCCGCCTGTGCGACGTCGAGTCCCGACACAGCGCCCGCCGCGTACTTGGCGCGCACCAGGGCAAGGATGCGGCGTGCGTCATCCATACCCGCTTCGCTCAACACAATCCGCTGGTTCAGATAGCCCACTTGCCAGTAGAGGCCCGCCGTCGTGCCCACCAGCGAAAGCGCCGTGGCCTGCCGGTCCGACTCGGTGGCTTTCAGCTCCCAATCGGCTGCACTGCGCTGCGCCGCCAACCGGCCCCACAGGTCGAGCTCGTAGCTCAGCGTGACGAGCGATGTCGAACTCGACCCGGCCACACCGCCCCGCTTCAGGTCGTAGCTGCGACCGGTGCTGGCCTGCCCCACCACACTTGGCGTGAGGTTGGTGTTGGCGAGCCCCGCCTGCAACTGCGCGCGCTGCACGCGAATGCCGGCGGCGGCGAGGTTGTTGTTGGTGCGCAATGCATCGTCGATCAGCACATCGAGCTGCGGATCGTTGAACGCGCTCCACCAGCGGGCCGAAAACGCCGCCGCCGCGCTCGACGTACCGGGCTGCGGCTGCTGCCACGCCCCCGGCACTTCGAGCGGCCGCTGCGGGCGCCGCTCCGGCTGGAACAGCGTGCAGCCGCCCAGCGCCAGCGCCACGGCGAGCGAACCCAGGGCCAGACGCGCGCTACTCACGAGCCAACGCCTCGATCGGGTCGAGCCGTGCTGCATTGCGCGCCGGCAGGTAACCGAAGAGCACGCCGATCAGTGACGCGCAAAGAAATGCCGACACCACGGCGCCCATCGAAAAGATCATTTGCCATTGCGTCACGAACAACGAAAACAGAAAGCTGATGCCGTACGACAGCAGCACGCCGATGAACCCGCCCACGAGGCACACGAGCACCGCCTCGGTCAAGAACTGCTGCAGCACGTCGCTCTGCCGCGCGCCCACGGCCATGCGGATGCCGATCTCGCGGGTGCGCTCGGTCACCGAGACCAGCATGATGTTCATCACCCCGATGCCGCCCACCACCAGCGAGATCACCGCGATCAGCGAGAGCAGCAGCGTGAGCGACTGGCTCGTGCGCTCGGCCGTCTTCACGATGCTGTCCATGTTGAAGGTGAAGAAATCCTTGGTGCCGTGGCGCAGCGTGAGCAGCCGCACGATGCTGTCCTCTGCCGCCTTGGTCGGTTGGTCGTCGCGGATGCGCACCGTGATGCCATCGAAGTGCTGCTGGCCGAAGAGGCGGCTCGCGCCGGTGCTGTAGGGCAGCCAGATGTTGAGCGACTTGTTCTCGCCGAACATGCTCTTCTTCTCCTGAGACACGCCGATCACCGTGCACGGCAGGTTGCCCACCAGGATGACCTTGCCGACCGGCTCGGTGCCGTCGGGAAAGAGCTTGCGCCGCGTGTTCTGGTCGATGACCACCACCTGCGACTGGTGGCGCACGTCCTCGGCGGTGAAGGCGGTGCCGCTCGCCATCTGGATGTCGCGCACGCGGAAGAACGCATCGCTCACGCCGTTCACGTTGCCGTTGATGTCGGCGCTGCGGTAGCGCAGGCGCAGGCCGCGCATGGTGGTGGGCGTCACGCTGTGCACATAGGGCTGCGCCGCGATCGCCTGCAGGTCGGGCGGCGTCAGCGTGCGGATGCTCGCGGCCTTGTCGTCGCCGAAGTCACGGCCCGGGTAGATGTCGAGCGTGTTGGTGCCGATGGCGCGGATGTCCGAGAGCACGAAGCGCTTGGCGCCCTCCCCGATGGCCACGATCGACACCACCGAGGTGATGCCGATGACGATGCCCAGCATGGTGAGCGCCGTGCGCATGCGGTGCGCCATCATCGAGCGCCATGCCATGCGGAAGGCTTCCGCGAAGCGGGCCCAGCCGGTGCTGAAGCGCGCGATGCCGAGGTTGGGCCTGGTCATTGCGGGCGGCGTCGACGCATCGGCGCCGACCTTCTGCGCAGGCGCCGCGACAGTCGGCACGTTCGGCCGGTCGCCCACGATCACGCCATCAGCGATCTCGATGATGCGTTCGGTGCAGCTCGCCACCTGCATGTCGTGCGTCACGATGATGATCGTGTGGCCCTGCGCATGGAGTTCCCGCAGGATGCCGATGACCTCCTGGCCGCTCTTGCTGTCGAGCGCGCCGGTCGGCTCGTCGGCCAGGATCACCTGCCCGCCGTTCATCAGCGCACGCGCAATGCTCACCCGCTGCTGCTGGCCGCCCGAGAGCTGGCTCGGCCGGTGCTCGGTGCGGTCTTCGAGGCCCAGGCGCGCGAGCAACTGCCGCGCCCGCGCATCGCGCGCGACCCCGTCGGTGCCGGCATACACGGCGGGCACCTCGACGTTGCCGGTCGCCGTCAGGTGCTGCATCAGGTGGTAGCGCTGGAAGATGAAGCCGAAGTGCTCGCGCCGCAGCTGGGCCAGTGCGTCGCTGTCGAGCGTGCCCACGTCCTGGCCCGAGACGGTGTAGGTGCCGGTGGTCGGCCGGTCGAGGCAACCGAGGATGTTCATCAGTGTCGACTTGCCCGAGCCCGAGGCGCCGACGATGGCCAGCATTTCGCCGTTGCCGATGTCCAGGTCGACGTCTTTGAGCACCTGCACTTCCTGCTCGCCCGAGGGAAAGCTGCGGCCGATGCCGCGCAGCTTCAGCAGCGGCTCGGTCACTGGCGCTTTCCTCGGTTGTTGCCGCCGCCTTCGCCGCTGCTCGCCGGGTCGAGCGCCGCGGCATCGCCCGTGATGACGGTGTCGCCCTCCTTCAGCCCCTCGAGCACCTGCACCTGGAAATTGTTGCTGATGCCCACGCGCACCTGGCGCTTTTCCACGCTCTGGTCGGGCTTGAGCACGCGCACTTCCTGGCGACCGTCCTTGTCGCGCGCGCCGAGCGCGGTGAGCGGCACCGTGAGCGCCTGTTTCGCTTCGCCGAGCAGGATGGTCACTTGCGCCGTCATGTCGACGCGCAGCGTGCGGTCGGGGTTCGGCACGTCGAACAGCGCATTGAAGAACACCGCGTTGTTGATCTTCTCGGGCGAGGGCTGCACCGCGCGCAGCGTGCCGTGGTAGCGCTTGTCGGGGTCGCCGAGGATGGTGAAGTACACCGGCAGCCCCGCCTTCACGCGCACCACGTCGGCTTCGGACACCTGTGCCTTCACCGTCATGGTCGAGAGGTCGGCCAGCTTCATCAGCGTTGGCACCTGGAAGGCGGCCACCACGGTCTGGCCTTCGAGCGTGCTGATGGAGACCACGTCGCCGTCGATGGGCGCAACGATGCGGGTGTACGAAAGATTGGTCTGCGCCGAGGCCATGGCCAGCTTCTGCTGGCGGATCTGCGCCTCCAGTGAAACGCCGTCGGCGCGCAATGCGCGCAGTTCGGCGTCGGCGCTTTCCATGTCCTGGCGCGGTGCGGCGTCTTGCGCCAGCATTTCGCGCTGCCGGGCCCAGGTGAGCTCGGCCTGCTTGATGCGCACTTCCTTCGCGAGCTTCTGGGCCTGCAGGTTCTCCAGCTTGGCCTGTTCCTGCGCAAGCGTGTTCTGCGAGATGACCGGATCGATCTCGGCGAGCCAGTCGCCCTTCTTCACCGTCTGCCCCAGCACCACCTTGAGCGACTTGAGCTGGCCGCTGACCTGCGCGCCCACCTCCACTTGCCGGAGCGCCTGCAGCACGCCGGTGGCGAGCACCGCGTTCTCCAGGTCGGTGCGCTGCACGGTGGCGGTGAGGTATTCGGTTTTCTTGGCCGGGCTCAGCCAGAAGAAGGCGATGACGGCCAGGACGACGAGCGCTGCAATACCGAAAAGGACTTTGCGCGATCGCCGCGGGGGGGTGTTAGGCATGCAATGAGGCGGGAGTGGAACAGGCTGCGGGACAGGAGCGAATCGATCCTAGCCCCGCTTTCTGAAGGCCGGTTAAAGGGGGAGTTCCCCGAAAGGCCACTTCGTGCCCTTGTTGCCGCCGGAATCCCCATGAAAAACGGCGTGGCTCCCCGCCCCTTCCAGGGCAGCGAGCCACGCCGTTTCGGCTGCGAAGAAAGAACTCAGCGCGCGGTGCGGCGGCGCAGGAGCAGCGTGATCAGCAGCAGCGAGAGCACCACGAACGCGACGAACGACCAGTTCGCCAGCGTCAGGCCGAACAGCGTCCAGTCGACTTTGGAGCAGTCGCCGCCGCCACGAAAGATCAGCGGCAGCGCCCGCTTGAGCGGGAAGGTCTCGATCATTCCGTAGAGGTCGCGCCCGCAGGACACGACTTCAGGCGGATACCACTGCAGCCAGCTCTGCGAGGCCGCCGTGTAGGCGCCGCCCACCGCCGACACCAGCGCCAGCACCCCACCCGTCACCTGCAAGGGGCGGCTGCGGAAGATGGCCGCCAGCCCAGTGAAGAGGGCCACCAGCACCAGCGCATACCGCTGCACGATGCACATCGGGCAAGGTTCGAGCCCCACCACGTGCTGCAGGTAGAGCCCGAAGGCCAGCATGAGGACACAGGCCAGGCAGATCAGCCCGAGCGCGCGGCGCGGCGCGCCGAAGTACCAATCGATCAAGGAGACACCCAATCTTCTTCTACGAACACCCTGGCCTTGCGCGGATTGGCGACGACGGTGTCGCCCTCCTTCAAGCCCAGGTCGCGGAACTGTTGCGCAGGGAGTTGCGCCTCGATGATGGTTCCGGAGCCCGGATTATCTGGATTCGATTCGGTGGGTTCAAGTTCCAGCCGCGCGATGGGGCCGACCACGATCGCGCGCGACAGCGTCGCGACGATGCCGGTGGCGCCCGACACGTACCGCGTCACATCCAGGTCATGCGGCCGAACGTAGGCCATGGCCTTGGCATCGCGCGCGCCGCTGTGCTCGGGCGAATCCAGGCGCATGCCGTCCAACTGCACCTGGCCGTTGTCGGCCCGGCCATGGAACAGGTTCACGTCGCCCAGGAACCCGTAGACGAACGGACTCGCAGGCTTGTCCCACACGTCCTGCGGCGAGCCGACCTGTTCGATCTGCCCCTTGTTGATGACCACCACGCGGTCGGCCACTTCGAGCGCCTCTTCCTGGTCGTGGGTGACGAAGATCGAAGTGACGTGCAGCTCGTCGTGCAGCCGGCGAAGCCAACGACGAAGCTCCTTGCGCACCTTGGCATCGAGCGCGCCGAAGGGCTCGTCGAGCAGCAGCACCTTGGGTTCCACCGCGAGCGCACGTGCGAGCGCAATGCGCTGGCGCTGGCCGCCCGAGAGCTGCGACGGGTAGCGGTCGGCCAGCCAGTCGAGCTGCACCAGCTTGAGCAGATCGGTCACCTTGGCCTTGATCTGCGCCTCGCTCGGGCGCTCCTTGCGTGGCTTCACGCGCAGGCCGAAGGCGACGTTCTCGAACACGGTCATGTGGCGGAACAGCGCGTAGTGCTGGAACACGAAGCCGACCTGGCGCTCGCGCACATGCACGTCGGTGGTGTCTTCGCCCGAGAAATGGATGCTGCCGGTATCGGCCGTCTCCAGCCCCGCGATGATGCGCAGCAGCGTGGTCTTGCCGCAGCCCGAGGGGCCGAGCAACGCGACGAGCTCGCCCGACTCCACGTCGAGGTTCACGTTGCGCAGCGCGCGGAAGTCGCCGAACTGCTTGCTGATGTTGCGGATTTCGATGCTCATGATCTCTTCTCTTTTCTTTCTCAGGCCGCCGTGGCTTCCGGGGGACGTTCCGGCGGCAGCTCGGCAATGGCCTTCATCTCGCGCTCGTGGCGCCACTCGATCACCGACTTGATCACCAGCGTGACCAGCGCCAGGATCGCCAGCAGCGAGGCCACTGCGAACGCGGCGACCGACTGGTATTCGTTGTAGAGCACTTCCACGTGCAGCGGCATGGTGTTGGTCTGGCCGCGAATGTGGCCCGACACCACCGACACCGCGCCGAACTCGCCCATGGCGCGCGCGTTGCAGAGGATCACGCCGTACAGCAGGCCCCATTTGATGTTGGGCAGCGTCACTCGCCAGAAGGTCTGCCAGCCGGTCGCGCCGAGCACGATGGCGGCCTGCTCCTCGTCGGTGCCCTGTGCCTGCATCAGCGGAATCAGTTCGCGCGCGATGAAGGGGAAGGTCACGAACACCGTCGCCAGCACGATGCCGGGCACGGCGAAGATGATCTTGATGTCGTGCTCGGCGAGCCACGGGCCGATCCAGCCCTGCGCACCGAACACCAGCACGTAGATCAGGCCCGCCACAACCGGCGACACCGCGAACGGCAGGTCGATCAGCGTGGTGAGAAAGGCCTTGCCGCGGAACTCGAACTTGGCGATGGCCCAGGCCGCGGCCACGCCGAACACGAGGTTCAACGGCACCGTGATGGCGGCCGTGATCAGCGTGAGGCGGATGGCGCTCCAGGCGTCGGGTTCCTTCAGCGCTTCGAGGTAGGCCGAAACGCCCTTGCGCAGCGCCTCGGTCGCCACGGCTGCGAGCGGCAGCACGAGGAACAGGAACATGAACGCGAGCGCAATGCCGATCAGCGTCCAGCGGACCCAGGCGGCTTCGGTGGTGCCGGCCTGCGCGCGGCGGATGATTTTGGAAGGTGCGCTCATGTCAGCCCCCTGCCCTGCGGCGTTGCCATGCCTGCAGGCCGTTGATGACCAAGAGCAGCAGGAACGAAATGACCAGCATCACCAGCGCGACCGCAGTGGCGCCCGCATAGTCGTACTGCTCCAGCTTGCCGATGATGATGAGCGGCGTGATCTCCGAGATCATCGGCATGTTGCCGGCGATGAAGATCACCGAGCCGTACTCGCCGATGGCGCGTGCAAAGGCCATGGCAAAGCCGGTGAGCAATGCGGGGCCGATGGAAGGCAGGATCACCTTCGCGAAGGTCTGCAATCGCGTCGCGCCCAGCGAGGTTGCGGCTTCTTCGAGTTCCTTCTCGGCGTCTTCGAGCACCGGCTGCACCGTGCGCACCACGAACGGCAGCCCGATGAAGATCAGCGCGATCACGATGCCGGCCGGCGTGAAGGCCAGCTTGATGCCGTGCGGCTCGAGCAGCTGCCCGATCCAGCCGTTGCCCGCGAGCAGCGCCGTGAGCGAAATGCCGGCCACGGCCGTCGGCAGTGCGAACGGCAGGTCGACCAGCGCATCGACGATGCGCTTGCCCGGAAACTTGTAGCGCACCAGCACCCAGGCCACCAGCAGGCCGAACACCGCATTCACGATGGCCGCAAGCAGCGAGGCGCCGAAGGTCAGGCGATAGGACGCCATCACGCGCGGTGCGGTCACGGCCACCCAGAACTGGTCCCAGGTCAGCGTGAAGGTCTTGAAGACCAGCGCCGACAGCGGGATCAGCACGATCAGGCTCAGATAGAGAACAGAGAAGCCGAGCGTGATGTGGAAACCCGGCAGCACGCGCTTGGCGCCCCCTGCCCGGTTGGCACGCGAAAAAGGCGCTCCCGCGGACGGGAGCGCCGAAGAAACTGCGCCGCTCATTTACTTCGCGCCGGGCGTGTAGAGCTTGTCGAACTGGCCGCCGTCGTTGAAGTGCACCTTCTGCGCTTCGCCGAGGCTGCCGAACAGCTCCTGCACCGTGAAGAGCTGCAGCGGCTTGAACGTCGCGGCGTACTTCTTGAGCACCGTCTGCGAGCGTGGGCGCAGCGCGTGCTTGGCGGCGATTTCCTGTGCTTCTTCGGAATAGAGCCAATCGAGGTAGGCCTTGGCGAGTTCGCCGGTGCCCTTCTTGGCGACGGTGCGCTCGACCACGGCAACCGGGTTCTCGGCCACGATGCTGATCGACGGGTACACCGAGTCGACCTTGCCGGTGCCGAATTCGCGGTCGATGGAGACCACTTCGGATTCGAAGGTGATCAGCGCGTCGCCGATGTTGCGTTGCAGGAAGGCGGTGGTGGCGTCGCGGCCGCCGCGCGCCAGCACCGGCGTGTTCTTGAAGAGCTTGCCCACGAACTCGGCGGCCTGCGCATCGGTGCCACCCTTCTTCTTGATGTAGCCCCATGCGGCGAGGTAGGCGTAGCGCCCGTTGCCGCCGGTCTTGGGGTTGACGATCACGACCTGGATGCCGGGCTTGACGAGGTCGTCCCAGTCCTTGATGCCCTTGGGGTTGCCGTTGCGCACGAGGAACAGCATGGTCGAGGTGGTCGGCGATGCGTTCTCGGGGAATTTCTTGTTCCAGTCCTTGGCGACCACGCCGGCGTTGGCGAGGAAGTCGATGTCGGTCGAGGTGTTCATGGTCACCACGTCGGCGTCGAGGCCGTCGGCCACCGAGCGGGCCTGCGCGCTGGAGCCGCCGTGCGACTGGTCGACCTTCACGTCCTTGCCGGTGGCCTTCTTGTAGTGCGCCACGAACGCTGCGTTGTAGTCCTTGTAGAACTCGCGGGCCACGTCGTACGAGGCGTTCAGCAGCGTCGTGCCTTGGGCAAAAGCGCTGCTGCCGGCGAGTGCGGAGGACGCCAGCGCGAGCACGGCGACGAAGGTCTTGATTCTGGAAGTCATGTGATTGCCAAGGTTTCTGAAAAATCACGGCCCGCCGACCAGGCGGCGGGCTCGTCGGTCAAGGATTGGAGCAAGGCCAGGCCGAGCGGCCAGTCTCCGTGCCCCGAATCGATGTTGATGTGGCCCGCATTCTGCATGCGCACGAATTCGCTGCCCCAGGCTCGCGAATAGGCACCTGCCAGCCGGATCGGGCAGTAGGGGTCGTTGCTGCTGGCCACCACGATGCTGCGGTACGGCAGCGTCGCGTAGGGCACGGGCGCGAAGTCGGAGAGCACGGCGCGGCGCTCGGGGTCGGCGGGGGCCACCAGCAGCGCGCCCTGGATGCGGGCAGCGGCTTCGGGCGGCAGGTGCGCGGTGGCGATGCAGCCCAGGCTGTGGGCTGCGATCACCACCGGGCCGGGCGTCTCCATCACCAGCCTGGCGAGCGCCGGCACCCAGGCGTCGCGCTTGGGCGAGGCCCAGTCGTCCTGCACCACCCTCGCGGCGCCCGGGATGCGCTCTTCCCAAAGGCTCTGCCAATGACCGGGACCGGAGTCGCGCCAACCAGGGACGATGACAACGCGCGTCTGCATCTGCGAGTGCCGCCTGTGCCGCTTACTTGTTGGGCTGCGGCGTGATGCGCAGGTAAGGCTTGACGGCCTTGAAGCCCTTGGGGAAACGCTCGGCCAGTTCGGCCGGGTCCTGGATGCTGGGCACGATGACCACGTCGTCGCCGTCCTTCCAGTTCACCGGGGTCGCCACCTTGTGGCTGTCGGTGAGCTGCAGCGAGTCGATCACGCGCAGGATCTCGTCGAAGTTGCGGCCGGTCGATGCCGGGTAGGTGATGGTGGTGCGGATCACCTTCTTCGGATCGATGATGAACACGCTGCGAACGGTGGCGGTGGCCGAGGCGTTCGGGTGGATCAGGTCGTACAGGTCGGCCACCTTGCGGTCGGCGTCCGCAATGATCGGGAAGTTGACCGTGGTGTTCTGCGTTTCGTTGATGTCGCCGATCCATTCCTTGTGCTTGGTGGCCGGATCGACGCTCAGCGCGATGGGCTTGACGCCGCGCTTGGCGAATTCGCCCGACAGCGCCGCCGTTTTGCCCAGTTCGGTGGTGCACACGGGCGTGAAATCGGCCGGGTGCGAGAAGAACACGATCCACGAATCGCCCGCCCACTGATAGAAGTCGAGGGGGCCTTCGCTGGAGTCCTGGGTGAAATTGGGGGCGGTATCGCCGAGTCGCAGAGTAGCCATGGTCGCTCCTGGATGGATGGGAGCCTTGGATTGTGCGAAGCCCGGCAAGGATGACAAACGAATATCTACTTGTTTGGTTATGTCGGTTTCCGCATATCGGGGTGGGAATTGCAGGGTTCCCCATCCGGCCTGAGCAAGGGCGCACCCTCGATGCCTTGCAGGTGCTCGAACAGGAAATCGATCAGCCGCCGCACCGCCGGCACCAGCGCGCGCCGCGGCGGGAACACCATGTGCGCGATGGCGTCCTCCGGACCCCAGTCGCACAGCACCTTCACCAGCCGGCCCGCCTCGACGTCGGCCGCGCACATGTAGCCCGGCAGCATCGTGACGCCGATGCCGGCGATCGCGGCGATCTGCAGCGTCGCGATGTCGTCCGCCACGTAGCGCGGCGTGTGCGTGTGGACGTAGGTCTTGCCCTTGGGGCCAGTGAGCCGCCATTCGGCGCGGCCCTCGCCGTTGACCGACATCGCCATGGTGTCCAGCCGCGCGAGATCGGCCGGCGTCTCCACCGGTCCCTGCCGCTGCATCAGCCCCGGGCTGGCCACCAGCACCCCGCGGCCGGTGCCCAGGATCTTGGCCACCAGCGTGGCGCTTTCCTCGACCACGGGCCGCACGCGCAGCGCGATGTCGAAACCCTCCTCGATCAGGTCCACCGGACGGTTGATGACCCGCACGTCGACCCGCACCGCCGGGTAGCGCTCCATGAAGAGCGGCAGCAACTGGGCCACCCCGCTGTACGCCATCGTGATCGGAACGCTCAGCCGCACCAGCCCGCTCGGCTCGTTCTGCACCTGCGCCACCGATTCGGCCGCGGCCTGCGCCGCATCGCGCATGGCGGCGGCGTGCCGCAGGTAGATCTCGCCCGCCGGCGTGAGCGACAGGCGCCGGGTGCTGCGCTGCATGAGCTGCACGCCCAGGCGCTCCTCCAGCTCCGCCACCCGGCGCGACAGGCGCGACTTGGGAATACCCAGGGCCCGGCTGGCCGCGGCAAACCCGCCCCGTTCGGCCACTTCGGCGAAAAAAACCATGTCGTTGAGGTCTTGCATTGCGATGATTGTCCTGCAATCAGGACGATCTATGCAAATTTTGGCTACTTATCAATTACTCGACTCAAAAATAGAATTCTCGCAACGCCGGCCACTTTGAGCGCCGACACCATCCACACGAAAGTGATTGATATGAAGCTGCTCCATGTTGACTCCAGCATCCTCGGTGCCTACTCGACCTCCCGCCTGCTGACGGCGGAAACCGTCGCCGCCTGGAAGGCCGCGCACCCCGACACCACCGTCGAATACCTCGACCTCGCCGTCGACGCCCCCGGCCACTTCACCGCCGACGCCCTGGCCATCAAGACCGGCCCGCAGGCAGAACCCACCGAAGCCCAGCAACGCGAGAACGCGCTGTCCGAAAAGCTGGTGAGCCAGTTCCTGGCCGCCGACGTGGTCGTCATCGGCGCCCCGCTCTACAACTTCTCGATCCCGACCCAGCTGAAGGCCTGGATCGACCGCCTCGGCCAGGTCGGCCGCACCTTCAAGTACACCGAGACCGGTCCCGTGGGCCTGGCCGGTGGCAAAACCGTGATCGTGGCTTCGAGCCGCGGCGGCGTCTATTCGACCAGCGACTGGGGCCAGGGCGCCGAGCACCAGGAGAGCTACCTGAAGGTGGTCTTCGGCTTCTTCGGCATCACCGACGTGCGCATCGTGCGTGCCGAGGGCGTGGCGATGGGCGACGAGCCGAAGGCCGCCGCGCTGACTTCGGCGCGTTCGGACATCCTGGTGGCGACGGCGGAAGCCGCGAACCAGAAGGATGTGGCCCAGGTGGCCTGAGCCGAGCCTCGGCTCCAAAAGAAGAAAGCCGCCCTCGGGCGGCTTTTTCATGGGCGCCTATCGGCGCCCCATGGGTTCGTCGTCGATCAGACAGCCGAATGGCTCTTGACCCACGCCACGTACTTGTCCATCCACCCCTGCAGGAACTTCTTCGAGCCTTCGTTGCCGATGTGGCCCTTGTCGTCGAACAGGTCGTCCTTGGTCTGCAGGAACACTTCCGGCGAGCCCAGTGTGGGCACGTCGAGGTACGCCAGGATGTTGCGCAGGTGCTGCTGCGCGAGCGCCGTGCCGATGGCGCCCACCGAGACGCCGAGCACGCCGGCCGGCTTGCCGCCCCAGACGCTCTGGCCGTAGGGACGCGAGGCGTGGTCGATGGCGTTTTTCAGCACGCCGGGGATCGAGCGGTTGTACTCGGGCGTCACGAACAGGAGGCCCTGTGCGGCCGCGATCTCGCTCTTCAGGCGCTTCACGGCGGGCGCCTGGTTGCCGTCGTCGTCCTGGTTGTAGAGCGGCAGGTCATCGATGCGCACATGTTCGAAGGTGAAGTCCGACGGCGCGAGGTGGGCCAGCGCGAGCGCGAGCTTCTGGTTGAACGAATCCTTGCGAAGGCTGCCGACAACGACGGCGATCCGGGTCTGTGCCATGGGTAAAACTCCTTGATGTGAATGAGATGTCTGGAGGGAAGGTCCGAAGGACGAAAGCGATTATGCGAATCGCCCATGACCTTTTCTGGAAAAGCTCTTGTGCTGCCAGTTCCCCCGCTGCGCGCGCTGCGCCAGCCCGTTCGCCAGGCGGTCGAGGCCGGTGCACAGCAACCAGTAGATCGCCCCCACCAGCATGAATATCTCCGCCGGATAGATCATAGTGCGCGCATTCACCTGCGAGGCCACGAACGAAAGCTCGCTCACACCGACGATGTAGGCGAGCGAGCTGTCCTTCACCAGCGTGACCCACTGATTGATGAACGACGGCAGCATCATCCGCAACGCCTGCGGCAACACGACGTGCCGCAGCGTGCCCCAACGCGTGAGGCCCAGCGACAGGCCCGCGGCCCACTGCCCTGCCCCGATGCCGCGGATGCCCGCGTGCACAGCATGCGCGAGGTACGCTCCGCCCACGAGCGACAGCGCACACATCACCGACAGCACGCCCGGCACGCTCACGCCGAGCGCGAACGGCAGCAGGAAGTAGGTCCAGAAGATCAGCATCAGCACCGGGATCGCGCGAAAGAACCCCAGTACCAGCGTGAGCGCGGTTCTGAGGGCACCCGTGGCCGTGGCGAGCCCGATGCCCCACGCCAAGCCGAGCACCGCCGAGGCGATGCCCGAGCCCGCGCTCAGCAAGAGCGTGAGCGCGGCGCCACCGAGCTGCCCTTCCGGGAAAGCGCCCCACAGCAGGTACGGCAGGCTGTCCCACAGCGTCTCGATCACCGTCATGCGGCGCGCCCCGGCGAGAACGCCTGCCGCCGCGCCGCCCACGCGGCCAGCACCTCGATTGCGCCGATGCTCACGATGTAGAGCGCGGTCGCCAGGCCGAAAGCCTGGAAGGTCTTGAAGGTTTCGGCCTCCACCTGCCGCGAGGCGTACGAGAGCTCGACCAGCCCCACCGCCATCGCGAGCGAGGTGTTCTTCACGATGTTCATGTATTGCCCGAGGAGCGGCGGCAAGGCGATGCGCAGCGCCTGCGGCAGCACGACCTGCGCCAGCACCTGCACGCGCGTGAAGCCGAGGGCCGAAGCCGCGAGCGTCTGGCCGACGGGCACACCGCGGATGCCCGAGCGGATGTCTTCGCCCACATAGGCCGCGGCGTAAAGCGTGAGCCCCACGAGGGCCGAGAGAAATTCGAACGAGAGCAGGTGCCCCGCATACAGCCACTCGCGCGCCGCCTCGGGCAGCACGCTGGGCGCACCGAAGTACCAGAAGAAAAGCTGCACCAGGAGCGGCGTGTTGCGAAACAGCGAGACATACGCGCCTGTCAGGCGCAGCAACGCAGGCCGGCTCGACGAGCGGCCCGCGGCAATGACGACGCCCAGCACGGTGGCGCCCGCCGCCACCAGCAGCGAGGCCCACAGGGTCGCGAGCCAGCCGTCGAGCAGCCAGCCGATGTAGCGAGGCGCGAGCAGGTGCTCGCGCAACTGATCGATCAAGGTTGCATCGACCTCAATTGGCGGCCACGCGCTGGTCGCCGATCTTCAGGAGGCGCGGCAGCGGCGCCTTGCTGTTGGGCCCGAACCAGGTGTCGTAGATCGCAAGTGCGCGGCCATTCTTCTCGCTGTCGACCAGCCAGGTGTTGAGCGCTTCGAGCAGGCGCGTCTCGCCCTTGGGCACCGCGGCGCCCAGGTATTCCCTGGAGACGGTGATCGCGGGGATCTCGTACTTCTCCTTGTCGGGAATCGCGTTCCACTGGGCCGTGAGCTTCACGCCGTCGTTGGTGATGGCCTGCACATTGCCGTTGCGCAGCGCGGCCAGCGCGAAGGGCGAATCGTCGTACAGCACGACCTTCGCGTCGGGGTAGTTCTTGCGCAGGTTGGCCTCCATCGTCGTGCCCTTCTCGGTGCCGATGCGGATGTCCTTGATCTGCGCGGCGTCCTTCAGCACGCCCTTCTTCGCCAGGAACTGCTGGCCGACCAGGAAGTAAGGCGTCGTGAAGTCCACCGCCTTGGCGCGCTCGTCGGTGATGGTGAAGCTTGCGAACACCACGTCCACCTTGCCGGAGGTCAGGAGCGGAATGCGGTTGGCCGGGTTGGTCGGCACCAGCTCGATCTTCACGCCCAGGCTCTTGGCGAACTCGGTGGCCAGGTCGATGTCGTGACCCACCTGCTTCTTGCTGGCCGGATCGATGTAGCCGAACGGCGGGTTGCCGTCGAATGCGGCCACGCGCAACACGCCGGCCTTCTTGACGTCGTCCAGCTTGTCGGCCCAGGCCGAACTGCCGAGTACGAAAAAGCCGGCGGCCAGCGCCAGGCTCGAAACGATGAATTTGCTGCGGGTCATGCGTGCTCTTCGGAAATGGAAAGGCGCGACTCTAGGCAGTGCGTTCCCGTGCGCCAACGAAGCAGATCCCGCTTGCATATGCCCCTGCGAGTTGCGCATGAACTAATGAAAAAAGCTTCGTGGCGCGGCGTGCTCCCGGCCTCTACAGTCGCCGGCCTTTCGCCAACTTCTTCGGTCCGCGCCACGCGCGGCAATGCCATGCATTCCAACCCACTGTCACCGTCCGCCGCGTCGCGGCGCCTCCTTCTTCGTGCCGGCGTCGGTGCCGCGGCCATTGCCGCCTGCGCGCCGCTGTTCGCCCAGTCGCGCGCCAAGGTCCTGCGCATCGGCTACCAGAAGTTCAACACGCTCAACATCCTCAAGGGCACGGGTCAGCTCGAGAAGGCGCTCGCGCCCGGTGGCGTGAAGGTCGAATGGGCCGAGTTCCTGGGCGGCAGCCAGCTGTCGGAAGCGCTGGCCGCGGGCGCCATCGACTTCGGCCATGCCTCCGACGGCATCGGCGTGTTCCAGCAGGCCAGCGGCAAGGGCCTCGTGTACCTCGCGGCAGAGAGCTCCTATCCCGGCGGCGTCGGCTTCCTGGTGCCGCGCGAATCGCCGATTCGCAGCGTGCGCGACCTGCGGGGCAAGAAGGTGGTCACCGGCCGGGGCTACAACACGCAGTACGTGCTGATCCGCGCGCTGGAGGCCGCGGGCCTGCGCTACGAAGACATCGATCCGGTCTACATCGTCACCGCCTCCGACACGGTGGCCGCCTACCAGTCGGGCAGCGTCGCGGCCATCGGCCTGTGGGACCCGTTCCTGGCGGGCGCGCAGGTGGCGACCGACTCGCGCCTGCTGTTCGACGGCGCGGGCCTGAGCGGCAACCGCACCTACCACTTCGCGCAGCCCGGCTTCGCGCGCGCCAACCAGGAACTGCTGCGCACCGTGTTCGCCGAACTGCGTAAGGCCAACGAGTGGGCGCAGGCGCACCCTGCCGACGTGGTCGCCACGCTGGCGCCCCAGCTCAAGGTCGAGCCCAAGGTGCTGGCGCTGGCGACCGAACGACGCCAATATGGCGTGGTCGCGCTCACGCCGGCCATCGCGCAGGAGCAGCAGGGGCTGGCCGATGTGTTCGCGCAGCTCAAGCTCATTCCGAAACCGATCGAGGTGAAAGAAGCCTTTCTGGACCTGAACCTCGTCTGACGCATCCGCCACCGTGACTCAGAACTCTCACTACGACGTCATCGTCGTCGGCCTCGGCGCCCTTGGCGCGGCCACGCTCTACCAACTCTCGCAGCGCGGCGCCCGCGTGCTCGGCATCGACCAGTTCGCGCCGCCGCACGACCAGGGCTCCTCGCACGGCGACTCGCGCATCACGCGGCTGGCGGTCGGCGAAGGCGACGAGTACGTGCCGTTCGTGCAGCGCTCGCACGCCATCTGGCGCGAGCTCGAAGCGCGCACCGGTACGCCGCTCATGAGCACCACCAGCGGCCTCATCCTTGCGCCGCGCGACCGCGTGGCCGAGCACCACGGCAAGGCCGATTTCGTGCGCCGCACCATCGCCTGCGCCGAGCGCTTCGGCATCGCGCACGAAGTGCTCGACGCGGCCGGCATCCGCTCGCGCTTTCCGCAGTTCCACCTGCAGGGCGACGAAATCGGCTACCACGAGCGCGACGCCGGCTTCGTGCGCCCCGAGGCCGCCATCGGCGCGCAGCTCGCGATCGCTCGCGCCTCGGGCGCGCAGACACGCACCGGCGAGCGCGTGCAGTCCGTCGAGCCGGTGGGCAACGGCGACACGGTCCGCGTGCGAACGGAAACGGCGAGCTTCACGGCAGATCGCGTGGTGATTGCAGCAGGCGCGTGGCTGCCCGAATTCCTCGGCCGGCAGGCCCGCACCGACTGGCAGGCGAACTTTTCGGTGCACCGGCAGGTGATGCACTGGTTCGACACCGGCAACGCCGCCGCCGACTTCTCGCCCGGCCGCTTTCCCATCTTCATCTGGATGTTCGGCGACGGGCAGGAGGACTACATGTACGGGTTTCCGTCCTCCGACCCCACCCAGCCCGCGCTCAAGGTCGCGACCGAGCAGTACGTGTCGGCCACCACGCCCGACACCATCGACCGCAGCGTGAGCCCCGAGGAAACTGCCGCGATGTACCAAGGCCGCGTGGCCGGCCGCTTCCCGCAGATCGACGGCCGCGCCCTCAAGGCGCGCGCCTGCATGTACACCGTGACGCCCGACCGCCGTTTCGTCATCGACGCGCTCGAGGGCCTTCCCCACGTGCTGATCGCCTCGGCCTGCTCGGGCCACGGCTTCAAGCATTCGGCCGGCCTGGGCGAAGCGATTGCCGACCAGGTGCTGGGCCGCGCCATGTCCCACGGCCTCGACCTGCGCCCCTTTGCCCGCCAGCGGCTGCTGAAGGAGAAGGAAACTGCCTAGAGCGGCCCGGCGCGAACGCGGGCATCATCGTTCCAGATTCTTTTTTGATTTCTGGAGCGATTCGCGATGAGATTCCTGGTGGTGGGTGCCGGTGCACTCGGTGGTTATTTCGGCGGCCGTTTGCTGGAGGCGGGGCGCGACGTGACCTTTCTTCTTCGTCCGCGCCGTGCGGCCCAGCTCGCGAAGACCGGGCTCGTGGTGCAGAGCCCTTTCGGCAATCTCGAACTTCCCGCGCCGAAGCACGTGCTGGCCGAGAACATCGACGGCCCCTATGACGTGGTCGTCGTCGGCAGCAAGGCCTACGACCTCGACTCGACGATGGATTCGTTCGCGCCCGCAGTTGGCCCGAATACCGTGATCCTCCCGCTCCTCAATGGCATGAAGCACATCGACCAGCTGGTCGAACGCTTCGGCGACGAGCGCGTGCTCGGCGGCCTCTGCATGATCTCGGCCACGCTCGACGACGAAGGCCGCGTGCTGCACCTGAACGACATGCACGGCCTGAGCTACGGCGAGCGCGCCGGCGGACGCTCGGCGCGGGTCGATGCCATCGCGGCCCAGTTCGTCGGCGCGAAGTTCGACGCCACCGCGACCGAGACCATCGCGCAGGACATGTGGGAGAAGTGGGTCTTCATCGCCTCGGCGGCGGGCCTCACGAGCCTGATGCGCGCGTCCATCGGCGACATCGTGGCGGCCGGCGGCCAGGACGTGGCGCTCTCGATCTTCGACGAATGCTGCGCCATCGCCGCGCACAACGGCTTCGCGCCTCGCCCCACCGCCATCCAGCGCGGCCGCGCGGTGGTGACGACGGCCGGCTCGCCGATGACGGCGTCGATGTACAAGGACATGGTCCGCGGCGCGGCGGTCGAGGCCGACCACATCGTCGGCGACCTCCTCGGCCGCGCGCCCAAAAGTGATTCGCCCGTGCCCACGGTGCTGCGCACCGCGTACGTCCACCTCAAGGCTTACGAAGCCCGCCGCGCCCGCGAGGCCGGCTGATCGCGAACCCACCATGGCCGACGCGCTCGCCTTCCTCCACACGGCAAAGTCGCATGTGCAGACCTTCGGGCGCCTGGTCCACGAGCTGGCGCCCGAACTGGAAGTGCGCCACCTGGTGATGGAGGAGCTCCTGGACGATGCCCGTGTCGTGGGGGTCGACAACGCGGCGCTGGTCAGGCGCGTGCAGGAGGCCATGCGCGAGGCGGCATCGGACGGCGCCGCGGTGGTCGTGTGCACCTGCTCGACCATCGGCGGCATCGCGGAAAAAACCGCCACCGGCGGCGCCTTCTCGGCCCTGCGCATCGACCGCGCCATGGCCGACCGCGCAGTGCGCACCGGCCCGCGCGTGCTGATCGTCGCCGCCGTCGAAAGCACGCTGGAACCGACGACGGCACTGATCCTCTCGGCGGCGACGCAGGCTGGCGTCGGCACGCGGCCGAGCGCGCTGCTTGTCGAAGAGGCGTGGACGCATTTCCAGGCCGGCGATACAGGGCGCTATGTGGAGACGCTGGCCAAGGCGATCCGCGGTGCGGTCGGCAGGGCCGATGTGGTCGTGTTGGCGCAGGCGTCGATGGCGCCGGTCACACCGCTGCTTGCCGACCTCGGGATCGATGTGCTCAGCAGCCCGGGGCTGGGCGTTGCGCATGCGGTGGCGACGCTGCGGGCGTCGGGAAATGCGTGGACCGCCGGCGCATGAGCATGCCACCGGGGCCGCAAGGCCGAGCTGTAGTCGCTACTCCGACTTGAGGATCGTCTCCCCCTTCAGCGTCCCCATGTCCCGCGTGTTGAAGCGATGCCGCTTCCACCCCGCCCAGGTGCGGCGGAAGTTGGCGATCGAGATGCCGTAGTACAGCACCTTGAACATCCGCAGCGCCCCCCACATCGGCGTGCCCTTGTAGATGTCGCCGGCCAGGAGCGACATCAGCGCTTCCTTCACCCGGAACGGATTGCCCGGGTGCATGAACATGTCGCGGATGGTCGGGTTGGTCACGCGGTAGATGAACCACGAGTACTCGCTCGGGCCCTTGCGCATCATGGCCTCGAAGCCCTGGCGCGCGGCGGCCAGTTGAGCCGGTTGGTCGAGCGCGGTGGCCACGAGTTCGGCGCCGTCGAAGGCGCTGTGCATCGCGAGGTACACGCCTGACGAAAACATCGGGTCGATGAAAGTGAAGGCGTCGCCCAGCAAGAGGTAGCGGTCGCCTGTCGCGTGCGTGCTCGAGTACGAAAAGTTGCCGGTGGCATGCACCGCGTCGTCGACCAGCGTGGCGTTTTTCAGGCGGTCTGCCAATACGGGGCACAGTGCGATGGTGTCGTAGAAGAAATCCTTCAGCGGCTTGTCGCGCGTCTTCAGGTAGTACGGCCAGCAGACCGCGCCCACGCTGGTGGTGCCGTCGGCCAGCGGAATGAACCAGAACCAGCCGTGCGGAAACCAGCAGATGCTGATGTTGCCTTCCTTCTTGCCCTCCAGCCGCTCGGCGTTCGTGAAGTGGCCGAAGACTGCCGTGCTGTTGTGGTCGGGGTTCTTTTCCTTGCAGCGGAATTTGTTGGCCAGGAGCGTGTCGCGGCCGGTGGCGTCGACCACGAAGCGGGCACGCCAGCTGCGCCTGGCGCCGTCGTCCATCTCGGCCTTGACGGTCGCACCGTCGGCGTCGAACGCCACATCGCGCACCTTGCAGCCTTCGACGGTTTCTGCGCCGCGCGTCGCGGCGTTGCGGAACAGCAGCTCGTCGAGTTCCGAGCGGCGCACCTGCCAGGCGGAGTCGAGCGACTTGTCCCAGCCCTCGGCAAAGTCCACGTAGCTGCGGTGCTCGTGCTCCGGCGAGACGAACTCGATGCCGAACTTGGGCATGCCGATTTTTTCGACCTGGTCGCGCACGCCGAGCCTGTCGAACAGCTCCACATTCGCGGGCAGCAGCGATTCGCCGATGTGAAAGCGCGGGTGGTGCGCCTTTTCCAGCAGCACCACCTTGCGGCCCTGCTGCGCCAGCAGCGCCGCAGCGGTCGATCCGGCGGGGCCGCCGCCGATCACGATCACGTCGCAGGATTCGTCCGCATGCGGGCCGGCGGAGGAGACTTCAGTCGAAGACATTCAGGCAATACAACTCGTTTTACAAGGCTGAGCAGCATAACGCCCTCCGCTCGTGCACAGGCCCCGTGCAAATGCGCTTGCGATTTCCCGGACGAAACACAGCGTTGGCAGAGCAACAAAAAGAACGGCGGCCATGAAGGCCGCCGCATCGGAGGAGCGAGCTTCGCTCAGCCTGCGCGTCGCTGCCCTGCGAGGCGCCGCACCACGGCGATCAGGCGATCCACCTCGTCGAAGGTGTTGTAGAACGCGAGCGAAGGCCGCACCGTCGTCTCGACACCGAAGCGCCGCAGGATCGGCTGCGCGCAGTGGTGGCCCGTGCGCACCGCGATGCCTTCGTCGTTCAGCGCATGGCCCACCTCTTCGGTGGTGTAGCCGTCGAGCACGAAGGACATCACGCTCGCCTTGTCGGCCGCCGTGCCGATCAGCCGCACGCCCGGGATCGTGCCGAGCTTCTGCATGCCATACACGAGCAGGTCGTGTTCGTAGCGCGCGATGTTCTCGATGCCGACCTTGTTGACGTAGTCGATCGCGGCGCCCAGCCCCACCGCATCGGCGATGTTGCCGGTGCCGGCCTCGAACTTGTTCGGGATCGGCTGGAACACGGTCTTCTCGAAGGTGACGTCGGCAATCATGTTGCCGCCGCCCTGCCACGGAGGCATGTCCTCGAGCACTTCGCGCTTGCCCCAGACCACGCCGATGCCGGTCGGGCCGAACACCTTGTGGCCGGAGAACACGAAGAAGTCGGCACCGATATCCTGCACGTCCACCCGCATGTGCGAGACCGACTGCGCGCCGTCGACCAGCGCCTTGGCACCGGCGCGGTGCGCGAGCTCGACGATCTCTTTCACCGGCACCACGGTGCCCAGCGCGTTGGAGACCTGCGTGACAGCGACGATCTTGGTGCGGTCGTTCAGAAGCTTGCGGTATTCGTCGAGCAGCACCTGGCCCGAGTCGTCCACCGGAATCACGCGCAGCTTCGCGCCCTTGGCGGCGGCGAGCTGCTGCCACGGCACGATGTTGGCGTGGTGCTCTAGATTGGAGACGATGATCTCGTCGCCCTCGCCCACATGCTGCCCGCCCCAGCTCTTGGCCACGAGGTTGATGGCCTCGGTGGTGCCCCGCACAAAGATCACTTCCTCGACTTCCGGCGCGTTGATGAACTTGCGCACACGCTCCCGCGCGCCTTCGTACGCATCGGTCGCACGCGCAGCAAGCTCATGCGCTGCGCGATGGATGTTCGAGTTCTCGTGTTCGTAGAAGTACGCGATGCGGTCGATGACCGACTGCGGCTTGTGCGTCGTGGCCGCGTTGTCGAACCACACAAGCTGCTTGCCGTTCACGCGCTCCTGCAGGATCGGGAAGTCGCGGCGCACGGCGTTGACGTCGAACGGCGGATGCTGGCCGCTGCCGGCGAGCGGCACCGCGTCAGGGCCGCGCGGATCCGGCTTGGCCGGCGTGACGAAGCCGTTGGGCAAGCGCACCGCATCGACGAAGTAGAACTGCGCATCGCGGCCCGCCGGCGCAGAAGGCGGGCTCGGTGGCAACGCAGGTTGGGCGGTGGGTGCCGCCAGACCTGCGAAGGGATCGTGAATCGCGAAGCCATCGCCGGCACCCGCCGTCGGATGCCCGTAGCTGTTGTTCAGGAAGTAGAACGGCGATGCCGCTGCCGTCTGAGGTGCAGAAGGTGCCAGAGGCGCACCGACCTGCTGCGGCACGCCCAGCACCGTGCCACCCATGCGCGGCTCGAAGGCCGGCGCCACGGACAAAACGTTGTCCGGCACGCCATTGCCCGCGACCGCATGCGGCAGCAAGGCCGGCGCGCGGTTCGCGAGCGAAGGCAGTTGGGTCGGCGATGCGGGCAGCACGTTGGCGCCCGGAATCTGCCCCTGCGGAATCGGCGTACCCGGCACGCTCGGCCCGAAGCCGGCGGGGCTCACGAGTGGCGAGCCCGGCGGTGCGATGTTGGCGGGAAACTGCGCGCCCGGCACCAGCCCGCTTGCCACGCCGGGCAACGAGGTGGGCGGCGTGCCCGATAAATAGGCAGGTGCCGTACCCGGCAGCGCGGAGAACATGGCGCTGGCCATGCGCGCGAGGATGGCCGGATCGAACGGCGCCTCGCCCGGAATCGTGGGTGTACTCACCGCGGCTTACTTGTAGGTGTCGGGATAGTCGTGGTACTTGCCGATCTCGACGTCGTCGAGCACCGCCAGCGCGTCGGTGGTGAGCACCGCGAGCGAGCAATACAGCGAGATCAGGTACGACGCGATCGCGTGGTTGTTGATACCCATGAAGCGCACCGACAGGCCAGGACTCTGTTCGCCCGAGAGGCCCGGCTGGAACAGGCCCACCACGCCCTGGCGCTTGTCGCCCACGCGCAGCAGCAGGATCTTGCTCTTGCCGTCGGCCACCGGCACCTTGTTCGACGGAATCAGCGGAATGCCGCGCCAGGTGATGAACTGCGAGCCGAACAGGCTCACGGTCGGCGGCGGCGTGCCGCGGCGCGTGGCTTCGCGGCCGAAGGCGGCAATCGCCAGCGGGTGCGTGAGGAAGAACGCGGGCTCTTTCCACACCTTGGTCAGCAGCTCGTCGAGGTCGTCGGGCGTGGGCGCGCCGGTCAGCGGGAAGATGCGCTGCTCGTCCGTCACCTGGGCCAGCAGGCCGTAGTCGGGGTTGTTGATGAGCTCGCTCTCCTGGTTCTCCTTGATCGTTTCGATCGTGAGGCGCAGCTGCTCCTTGATCTGGTCGTGCGGGCTGCTGTAGAGGTCCGAGATGCGGGTGTGCACGTCGAGCACGGTGCTCACGGCATTGAGGTAGTGCTCGCGCGGGTTCTCTTCGTAGTCGACGAAGGTGCGCGGCAGCTGGTTTTCTTCTTCGCGCGAGGTGCAGGTGACCTTGATCGACTCGGGGTTCTTGACCTTGTTGACGCGGTAGATGCCCGCTTCCACCGGCACCCACTGCAGAAGGTGCGTCAGCCAGCGCGGGCTGATGGTCTCCAGTTGGGGAACTGTCTTGGTGGCATTGGCTAGCTGGCGGGCGGCGTTGTCGCCAAGGGCGGTGGTACCACCGACTGTTGCGCTCATGTATCAAAACTCCGTGAAAGGTAGGCAGGGGTAAGAAGAAATCGGTCGCCAGTGTCCGGGCGCCAAGGGTTTCCCCTCAACAGGCTATAGCCGCCAAGTTGATCCGCCTTGCAAGGCGCGATTGCTCCAGTTGCTCGCAGCGCGCAAGCAGGTTCACGATGTTGATGCCCAGCGCCGTCGCGAGCTTCTGCGCCGTGACGATCGACGGGATCACGCGGCCGCGTTCGACCTCGCCCACATACGAGCGATTGAGGTCCGAGCGCTCTGCAAGCTGCTCCTGCGACCAGCCTTTCGCCTCGCGCAGCTGGCGCACGGTGACGCCGAAATCTTCGACAAAGGCTTTCATGGTGCGCTCGCTTTCGGTGCGTTCTGCAAACTGGCCTGGGTCACGCTCGCGCCCGGCTTCACGTCGTCGGTGATCCACACATTGCCGCCGATGACGGCGCCCTTGCCGAGCGTCACGCGGCCGAGGATGGTCGCGCCCGCATAGATGACCACGTCGTCTTCCACCACCGGATGCCGCGGCAAGCCCTTCTGCAGGTTGCCTTCGGTGTCGGTGGGAAAGCGCTTCGCGCCGAGCGTCACGGCCTGGTAGAGCCGCACGCGCTTGCCGATGACGGCCGTCTCGCCGATCACGACGCCCGTGCCGTGGTCGATGAAGAATCCCGCGTCGATTTGCGCACCGGGATGAATGTCGATGCCGGTCTGCCCGTGCGCGAGTTCGGCAACGATGCGTGCAAGCAGCGGCAGGCCCAGCTTGTAGAGCGCGTGCGCGAGGCGGTGATGGATCATCGCGAGCACGCCCGGATAGCACAGCAGCACTTCATCAACGCTGCGCGCGGCCGGGTCGCCCTGGTAGGCCGCGAGCACGTCGCTGTCGAGCAGTCGGCGCAGGCCCGGCAGCGCGTTTGCGAACTGGCGCACGGCTTCGGTGGCCGCATCATCGATCTCGCTTGCCGCGCGCGGCTCCAGGCGTGCATTGAAATTGAGTTCCAGCCGTGCCTGCACCAGGAGCGCCTGCAACGCGGCGTCGAGCGTGTGGCCGACGTAGAAGTCTTCGCTCTCGTGGCGCAGGTCCGGCGGGCCGAGCCGCATCGGAAAGAGCGCGCCTTTCAGCGACTCCACGATCTGCGTGAGCGCATCCCGCGATGGAAACTCGCGCGCGCCGGGCTCTCGCGAGCGCCGTTGTGAATCGCGCCACTCGTCGCGCACGCCATGCAGCGCGCGCACGATGTCGCCTACCTCGAAATGGGCCATGTGTTTTTTCTCCCTGAATGTTCTGTATGAGTTCTTCTGTGGGGGCGCAGTCAGTCCTGCACCCAGGGCAGCTTGTGGAAGCGCCAGCCGTCCGCACCGCCGCGGTGCTGATCCGCATCGATCTCGCCCTCGAAGCCTTCGAGCACATTGAAGACGTTGGTGAAGCCGGCCTTCGCGGCCGCCTCCGCGGCGAGCGCGGAACGCTTGCCGCTGCGGCAAAGCAGCAGCGCCACGGCATCCTTGCCGCCCTCCTTGGCAAGCTTGGCTTCCAATTCGCGCACGAAGCGGGGGTTGCGGGTGAGCGCGGTGCCGGTGGCCCAGGCCACATGCAGGCTTTCGGGCACATGGCCGACGAACTTGCGTTCCTCGCCCGAGCGCACGTCGACCAGCACGGCTTGGCCTTTCTGCACCAGGTCCCAGGCCACGGTCGGCGTTACGCCGCCGGCATAGGACCATTGGTTTCCGGCAGCACTGACGCGCGCCTGTTCAAGTGCTTCGGGCAAGACGAGTTCTTCAACTTCCACTGACATGCTGTGCGGCTCCTGTTGTGCGTTGGAATTCGCCGTTGATGGCGATAACCACCACTTTAGGAGCGCCGCCCAGAACCTCAAACGACTGAAAAGTCGATTCCTAACAACCGGACGTTGTATAGCGCGATGTTCTGCTGTGTTCTATGCGGCGGTTGCCGCCTCCGCCGCGCGTACGGCGGGCGCCGTCAGGTCCACGCTCTTCGCACTGTCCACGCCATACGGAACATCGCCCGCGACCGTCACCCGGCGCACCACCCGGTGCTGGTCGCCGTAGTCGTTGATCGCGTAGTGCTGCGTGGCACGGTTGTCCCAGATCGCCACGTCGCCCTGTGTCCAGCGCCAGCGCACCGTGTTCTCCAGCCGGTGCACATGGCTCTGCAGCACGCTCAGCAGATGCTGGGAGTCATAAGTCGAATGGCCGACCAGCCGCTTCACGAAGTGGCCCAGCACAAGGCTGCGCTCGCCGGTCTCGGGGTGCACGCGGACCACCGGGTGCTCGGCTTCGAGGAGGCGCCGGGTGAACACCTCCTTGTAGCGCTTCACGCCTTCGTCGGCCAGGTCCGCGGGCTGCCGCGAGGCGGCGTAGTCGTAGTCGTTGCCATGCACCGCGCGCAGCCGGTCGGCCAGCGCCTTCAGGTCGTCCGAGAGGCTGTCGTAGGCGGCCACGGTGTTCGCCCAGACGGTATCGCCACCGTAAGCCGGAATGACGACCGCGCGCAGGATCGACACCTGCGGGTACGCCACCTCGAAGGTCACGTCGGTGTGCCACGAGTTGGCGCGGCCGCCGTGGCGCGAATCGAGTTCCAGCAGCTTTGTGCCGTCCCTCGAGGGCACGGTCGGATGCGGCACCAGCTCGCCCCAGAGGCGGCCGAAGGCTTGCTGCTGCGCGTCGTCCAGGTGCTGTTGGCCGCGGAAGAACAGCACCTTGTGCTTGAGCAGCGCCGCCTTGATGGACTTGAACACCTCAGGCTGCAGCTCGCCCGAGAGCCGCACGCCGCGCACCTCGGCACCGATGTGGCCAGCCTGCCGGACGATGTCGAGTTCGTTGTTGTCTTCTGCAACGACGGGGGAAGAAAGAACGGCGCTCATCGAAGGTCCTCTTAGGGGTTGATTCCAAAGATTCTGTGAGTCGTCTTCCCGGGTCGGAAGGAAGCTGTTCGCAGTTCCTCATGCCCCATTCGACTAAGCCATGTTGGCTATATCGACCTGCGCGAAACAAAGGCACAGTCGCGCGATGGATCACAAAGTCATCACCCTCATCAAGTGGCTCTTCCTGGCCATCGGGCTCCTTCTCCTGGTCGGCGCCATCTTCGTGGACCCCGAGGCCAAGCTCGCCCTGACGATCATGGGCGTGATCTTCGCGGGCATCGGCGGCGGCATCATCGCCTTCGGCCGCTGGAGCGCGCAGAAGGAAGCCGACCTGCGCCAGAACGGCCAGCTCGTCGAGGCCGAGTTCCAGGAGGTCGAGCAGAACGGCAGCATCGAAGTGAACGGCGAGCACCCCTACCGCATCGTCGCCAAGTGGCACGACACATCGAACAACCGCCTGCACGTGTTCCGCAGCGCCAACCTCTGGTTCGATCCGACGGACTATGTGCAGGAATGGATTCCGGTCTACATCGATCGGAACAACCCCAAGCGCTATCACATGGAGACGTCGTTCCTGCCCAGGCTGCAGTGACGCAAAAAAACCCGGCGCCACGAGGACGCCGGGTTGTTCGCGATGGCCCGAGGGTCCGTCAGAGCTTCGCGATCGAAACCTCGGTCGACTTCACGAGCGCGACCACGTCGGAGCCGACCTTCAATTGCAACTCGTCGACCGAGCGCGTGGTGATGACCGAGGTCACGATGCCCCAGGCGGTTTCGACATCGACCTCGGAGACGACGTCGCCGCGGATGATTTCGCGGACCTTGCCCTTGAACTGGTTGCGCACGTTGATGGCTTGGATGGACATGATGGTTTCTCTTTCAGGTTGAAGAAATAAAGCAAAGGATGGGATTCATCGGATGGAGGGGGTCAGACGATTTCCGCCACCTCGTCGAACGCGAGCCGCGGCCCGCGCTCGAAAGTGCCGGCGTGGTCGGCCACGCCGAGGTTCACGAGAAAGTTGGCGCGATAGCGGCCATCGGGGAAGAAGGCCTTGTCGACCAGGTCCGCGTTGAAGCCCGACTGCGGCCCCACGTCCAGGCCGAGCGAGCGCGCCGCCAGGATCAGGTAGGCGCCCTGGAGGCTGCTGTTGCGAAACGCCGTGGCCGCTGCAGCCTCGGCGCTCTTCTCGAAGAAGGGCTTGGCGTCGTAGGCGGGAAACTGCGTGGGCAAGTGCTCGTAGAAGCGCGTGTCGTGCGCCACGATCACCGTCACGCCCGCAGCCAGCGTCTGCGCCGTGTTGCCGGACGAGACCGCGGGCTTCAGCTTCGCCTTGCCCTCCTCGCTGCGCACGAACACGTAGCGCGCGGGCTGCGCGTTGTAGGCGGTCGGTCCCCACTTCACGAGGTCGTAGAGCTTGTGGATCAACTCGTCGGTGATGGGCACCGGCTTGAAGGCGTGCACGGTGCGCGCCTTGCGGAAGAGCTGGTCGAGCGCCGCTTCGGGAATGGCATTGAGTGTTGTCATGGTTTTCCGTTCATCGAAGCGGTCAGGACGCAGCCGCGAGCGCCACATCGAGATCCGCGAGCAGGTCGTCGATGTGCTCGATGCCGACCGACAGGCGCACGGTGTCTTCCGTCACGCCGGCCTTGGCGAGCTCTTCGGGCGAGAGCTGCCGATGCGTGGTCGAGGCCGGGTGCGTCGCCAGCGAGCGCACGTCGCCGATGTTCACCAGGCGCGTGAAGAGCTTCAACGCATCGAGGAACTTCGCGCCGCCTTCACGGCCGCTGCCGATGCCGAAGGTCAGCACGCCGCTGGACTTGCCGCCGAAGTACTTCTGCGCCAGCGCATGGTCGGGATGGTCTTCGAGCGCCGCGTAGTTCACCCAGTTCACCGCCTTGTGCGTCTTCAGGTGCTGCGCCACCTTGAGCGCATTGCTGCTGATGCGGTCCATGCGCAGTGCCAATGTCTCGATGCCCTGAAGGATCAGGAAGGCGTTGAACGGCGAGATGGCCGCGCCGGTGTTGCGCAGCGGCACCACGCGCGCACGCCCGATGTAGGCGGCCGGGCCCAGCGCCTCGGTGTAGACCACGCCGTGGTAGCTCACGTCGGGCTCGTTCAGGCGCTTGAAGCGCTGCTTGTGCTCGGCCCACGGGAACTTGCCCGAATCGACGATCGCGCCGCCGATGCTGGTGCCATGGCCGCCCAGGTATTTGGTGAGCGAGTGCACCACGATGTCGGCGCCGTGCTCGATGGGCCGGCTCAGGTACGGCGAGGGCACGGTGTTGTCCACGATCAGCGGCACGCCGTGGCGGTGCGCGGTCTCGGCAATGGCCGCGATGTCGGTCACGTTGCCGGCCGGGTTGCCGAGCGACTCGACGAACACCGCCTTGGTCTTGTCGTCGAACAGCTTCTCGAAACTGCTCGGATCGCGGTGGTCCGCGAAGCGCGTGGTGATGCCGAACTGCGGCAGCGTGTGCGCGAACAGGTTGTAGGTGCCGCCGTAGAGCGCCGTGCTGCTGATGATGTTGTCGCCAGCCTCCGCGATGGTCTGGATCGCGTAGGTCACGGCCGCCTGACCCGAGGCCAGCGCGAGTGCTGCGATGCCGCCTTCGAGCGCGGCCACGCGCTGCTCCAGCACGTCCTGCGTCGGGTTGTTGATGCGGGTGTAGATGTTGCCCGGTACCTTCAGGTCGAAGAGGTCCGCGCCGTGCTGCGCGCTGTCGAACGCATAGGCCACCGTCTGGTAGATCGGCGGTGCGACGGCACGCGTGGTCGGCTCAGGGGAGTAGCCGGCGTGAACCGACAGGGTTTCGAATTTCCAGTTCTGCGACATGGGGACTGCCTTTCGGGAAAAGAAGAAAGAGGACTCAGATCGCCCAGCGCAGTGCGTGCGCGGGAGTTCCAAGCCAGCTGGCGTCGGCGCTGCTCTCAACCTCTTCGGGTTTTTGCAGCACCCTGTCGAGGATGCGTTTTTCGATGGCCGCGAAGGCCGGGTCGCCCTGCGAGCGCGGGCGGGCGAGCGCGATGTTTTCGTCCAGCGCGATGCGGCCGTCTTCGATGAGGATCACGCGGTCCGCCAGGGCCACCGCTTCCTGCACGTCGTGCGTCACCAGCAAGGCGGTGAAGCGGTGGCGCTGCCAGAGGTTCTCGATGAGCCGGTGCATCTCGATGCGGGTGAGCGCGTCGAGCGCGCCCAGCGGTTCATCGAGCAGCAGTAAACGCGGGTGATGCACCAAGGCGCGGGCGAGCGACACGCGCTGGCGCTGTCCGCCCGACAGGCGCGCGGGCCATTCGTTCTCGCGGTCGGCCAGGCCCACTTGCGCGAGCACTTCCTTGCCGCGCGGCTTGGCATCGTTCGACAAACCCAGCGTCACGTTGTCGAGCACACGGCGCCAGGGCAGGAGGCGCGCCTCCTGGAACATGATGCGGGTGTCGTCGTGCAGGCCGTTCACGGCCTTGCCGTCGGTATACAGGCCGCCGGAGGTCGCTTCTTCGAGCCCCGCGATCAGCCGCAGCAGCGTGCTCTTGCCGCAGCCGCTGCGTCCTACGATGGCGATGAACTGGCCCGGCTCGATGGTGAGCTTGGTGTTGCGCAGCACGTCTCGCGTGCCATAGCGCTTGTGCAGGCCGCGCGCTTCGAGGCGCACGCCGCCGGCGATGGCCTGGGCCTGGGGTTGGATGTCTTTCAGAACGGCACTCATGGGCTTCAGGCTCCGGGTTTGAACAGCGCGACGTCGAGCGCATTGAGTTTTCGGGGCAGCAACTTTTCGCCGAAGAACGCATCGGCGATGCGCTGCTGCTCGGTCAGGCCCTCGGCCACGACCGGACGCACCGCATAGCTGCGGCGGCTGTTGGCCTGTTCGATGGTGGCGGCGTCCAGGCCCCACACGGGCGACAGCAGCGCGGCCGCCTCTTTCGGGTTCTGCTTGACCCACTTGCCGGTCTTCTCGAGCTCGGCGTAGATCACGCGCAGCACGTCGGGCCGCGCCTTCGCGAACTTGGTGCTTGCAAGGTAGTAGCGCTGGTACGACGCGATGCCCGCACCATCGGCCAGCACGCGCACCTTCGACTGGCGCTGCGCGGCGGCGAGGAACGGGTCCCACACCACCCACGCGTCGATCGCGCCCTTCTCGAAGGCGGCGCGCCCGTCAGCGGGCGTGAGGTAGGCGGGCACGATGTCCTTGAACGAGAGGCCGGCCTTCTCCAGCGCGGCGATCAGCAGGTAATGCGCGCCGGCCGCTTTCGCGAAGCCGACCTTCTTGCCCTTCAGATCAGCCACGGTCGTGATCGGCGAGTCTTCGCGCACGACGATCGCCTGCGCGGCGGGCGATGGCGCTTCCTGCGCAATGAAGGTCAGCTCGGCACCGGCCGCTTGCGCGAACACGGGCACCGTGTCGGCCACGTCGGCGCTGATGTCCAGGTTGTCGAGGTTCAGCGCCTCTAGCAGCGGCAGGCCGCTGGTGAACTCGTGCCAGCTCAGCGTGGCGTTGAGCGGTGCGAGTTGCTTTTCGAGCGTGCCCTGGGCCTTGAGCAGCGCCGTCAGCGTCGACGATTTCTGGTAGCCGAAGCGCACGGTAACGGGCCGCGGTGCAACGCCTTGCGCCAGCACGGCACCTGCGCTCAGCGCACCCAGCGTGGCAATGGCCGTGCGGCGGGAAATGGGATGGTTCATCTGCCCTGCTCTCACTTCGGCTTCTTCTGGTAGCCGGGGTGCCAGCGCAGCCACCATTGCTCCAGGCCGCGCGCGAACAGGTCGGCCAGCTTGCCGAGCAGCGCATACAAGAGGATGCCCACGAGCACGATGTCGGTCTGCAGGAACTCGCGGGCGTTCATCGTCAGATACCCGATGCCGGCCTGCGCCGAGATGGTCTCGGCCACGATCAGGATCACCCACATGAGGCCGAGCGAGAAGCGCAAGCCCACGAGGATCGACGACAGCGCGCCCGGCAGGATCACCTCGCGGTACAGCTGCCAGCGCGAGAGGCCGTAGGTGCGGCCCATTTCGATGAGCTGCGGATCGACGTTGCGGATGCCGTGGAAGGTGTTGAGGTAGATCGGAAAGAACACCGACACCGAGATCAGGAACAGCTTGGCCGATTCGTCGATGCCGAACCACAGGATCACGAGCGGAATCAGCGCGAGCGCGGGGATGTTGCGCACCATCTGGATGGTCGAGTCGAGCAGCGTCTCGGCGAACTTCACCGAGCCCGTGAGCAGGCCCAGCGCCAGCCCGGCGCCACCGCCGATGGCCAGGCCCGCGAGCGCGCGGCCGGCGCTCACCTTCACGTGCGTCCAGAGTTCGCCAGACACGGTGAGCGACCACGCAGCCTTGACCACATCGACCGGCGCCGGCAGCACGCGCGTCGACAGCCAGCCGAGCGACGAGGCGATCTGCCAGAACACGATGAGCCCCACCGGCACCAGCCAGGGAACGAGGCGGCCCAGAACGTTGAGGCCGAAGGCCTTGAACGCGTTGCCGGTGCCTGCGCCTTGGTCGGTCGAAGCCACCGGAAGCTCCTGCACTTGTTCAGTCATGAGGGTTCCTTGTTCAGCTCTGGGAGACGAGGCGCGAGGGCGCATCGAGATTCGCGACAACCTCGCCGAACGGCCCGCTCAGCGAACCGCCGGCCAGCCGCGCCTGCGCCTTGCGCGAGAGCAGCGGGAACACCAGTTCGGCGAAGCGGTAAGCCTCTTCGAGGTGCGGATAGCCCGAGAGAATGAATTTGTCGAGGCCAAGCGCCGCGTACTCCTCGATGCGCGCCGCGACGGTCTTCGCGTCGCCCACGAGCGCCGTGCCGGCACCGCCGCGCACGAGCCCCACGCCGGCCCACAGGTTCGGGGAGATTTCCAGTTCGGCGCGCGAGCGCTTCGCGCCACCCGCATGCAGCGCGGCCATGCGGCGCTGGCCTTCGGAGTCCATGCGCGCGAAGGCGGCCTGCGCGCGAATGACGGTGTCGTCGTCCACGCGGCTGATGAGTTCCTCGGCGGCCTTCCACGCGGCGTCTTCGGTCTCGCGCACGATCACGTGCAGGCGGATGCCGAACTCGACGCGGCGGCCCTGCTTCTCGGCGCGGGCGCGCACGTCGGCGATCTTCTTGGCGACTTCGGCGGGCGGCTCGCCCCACGTCAGGTACGCATCGACCTGCTCCGCCGCGAGGTCGTGCGCGGCGGCCGACGAGCCACCGAACCACACAGGGGGGTACGGCGTCTGCACCGGCGGATACAGCAGCTTGGCGCCCTTCACGCTCAGGTGCTTGCCTTCGAAGTCGTAGCCCTGGCCATCGTGGCTGCGCGTGAGGATCTCGCGCCAGATGCGGATGAACTCGGCCGACTGCTCATAGCGGGACGCGTGATCCAGGTACACGCCATCGCCTTCGAGTTCGGCTTGGTCCCCGCCGGTCACGAGGTTCACGAGCAGCCGTCCGCCCGAGAGCCGGTCGAAGGTCGCGGCCATGCGCGCGGCCAGGCTGGGCTGGTGCAGCCCCGGGCGCACAGCGACCAGGAACTTGAGCTTCTTCGTCGAGCCGATCAGGCTGGAGGCGATCACCCACGGGTCTTCGCACGAACGGCCGGTGGGAATCAGAACGCCTTCGTAGCCGAGGTTGTCGGCCGCGCCCGCGATCTGCTGAAGATAGGCCAGGTCGATGGGGCGCGCGCCTTCGCTCGTGCCGAGGTAGCGGCTGTCGCCGTGCGTGGGGAGGAACCAGAAGATTTGCATCACGCGACTCCCGCGCCGGCGGCTTCGAGCACGTTGATCTTCTTGGGGATCAGCTTGAGGTCGAAGAAGGTGTCGGCGATCTTCTGCTGCTCGGCAAGGATGGCCTTGGTGATCGGCGTGATGCCGTAGGGCGTACGGGCCGTGGTGATGTCGGCCACCGGCTTGGGCAGGCCCCACAAGGCGGCCAGTTCGCCAGCCAGGTCGCCCTTGTTCGCGGAGCCCCAGGCTTCGACCTTGTTGATCTCTTCGACCGCGATGGCGATCACGTCGGCGTTCTTCGCCACGTAGTCGAGCGACGAGAAGTAGTAAGCGCGGTTGCCCACCACGCCCGTGGCGTCGGCCAGGATGCGCGCGTCGAGCGTTTTCTCCGCGGCCGCGAGGAACGGGTCCCAGATCACCCACGCATCAACGGAGCCCTTTTCGAACGCGGCACGCGCATCGGCCGGCGGCAGGTAGGCCAGGTTCAGGTCGGCATACGACAGGCCGTGCTTCTCGAACAGCTTGACGATGAAGTAGTGGACGTTCGAGCCCTTGTTGAGCGCGATCTTCTTGCCCTTGAGATCGGCCACGGTCTTGATGGCCGAACCCTTGGGCACCAGCACCGCCTCGGTCTGCGGGCGATGCTGCGTGGCGGCCACGTAGGCCAGCGGCGCACCGGCGGCCTGCGCGAAGATGGGCGGCGCTTCGCCGACATCGCCGAAGTCGATCGAGCCGACGTTGAGCGCTTCGAGCTGCACCGGCCCTGCGGTGAACTCGTTCCACTTGACCATGACGCCCAGCGGTGCGAGCCGCTTCTCCAGCGTGCCGCGGCCCTTGAGGATGTTGAGCGTGCCCTTCTGGTTGCCGATGCGGAACTGGCGCGCGGGCGCCTGTGCCAGCACGGCGAACGAAGGCAGCGCGATGGCGGCTGCTGCACCCTGGATCAGGCGTCGTCGGGGTATGGAAATACGGGTCATGGCGTGATGCTCGAAAAAATGAGGTTCAGGGCTGGGCCGCGACGACGGCGTCGCTGACCTTGATGGGCTTGGGAATGAGCTTCAGCGCGAAGAAGGTGTCGGCGATCTGCTGCTGGCCGGCCGCGACGGCGGGCGTGATCGGCTTCACGTTGAACTCGTAGCGGCGCAGCGCCAGCTCGACCACGTCGACCGGCAGGCCCTGCAGCGGCGCGATCTGCTCGGCCGCCTGGCGCAGGTTCTTCTTGAGCCAGATGCCCTGCTCCACCGAATCGGCGAAGAGCGCATCGATGACCTTCGGGTTGTTCTTCACGAAGCTGCGCTCGCCCAGGTAGAACTGGTAGTTGTTGACCACGTCGGTGGTGCCGTCCGCCAGCACGCGGGCGCCGGTGGCCTTCTCGGCGGCGGCCTGGAACGGGTCCCAGATCACCCACGCATCGACGTTCTTGCTCTCGAAGGCGGCGCGGCCGTCGGCCGGTGCGAGGTACACGGGCTGGATGTCGGAGAACTTCAGGCCGTTCTTCTCGAGCTGCTTCACGAGCAGGTAGTGCACGTTGCTGCCCTTGTTGAGCGCAACCTTCTTGCCCTTCAGGTCGGCGACGGACTTGATGAGCGAATCCTTGGTGACCAGGATGGCCTCGGCGCGTGGCGCCGCCGGGTCGTAGCCGAAGTAGACGAACTTCGCGCCGGCAGCCTGCGCGAAGATGGGCGGCGCCTCGCCGACATAGCCCACATCGACCGCGCCGACGTTCAGGCCTTCGAGCAGTTGCGGGCCGGCCGGAAACTCGACCCACTTCACGCCGAAGCCGAGCGGCGCGAGCTTCTTCTCGAGCGTGCCCTGTGCCTTCTGCAGCACGAAGAGGCTGGCGGATTTCTGATAGCCGATGCGCAGCTCGCCCTTGGGCTTGCCCTGGGCATGGGCCGAGGCGGCGGAGATGAAGCTCACGATCAACGCGATGGCTGCAACCACGATCGTGCTGATCGCAAGGTCGCGCAGGGCCTGCCAGATCGAGCGCGGTGGTGCATCGAGCGCGTGGTCTTCGGTGGCGACGGGGTTCATGCAGGGATTCCTTGCTGCAAAACTTTGGGCAAAGCTGTCCCCTTGCCGCGCACAGGCGGCTTTAAGAAAGGAGACGGGGATGGGTCCGGTGGAACGCGGGCTCGACGGCGAGCCCTGCCGTCAGACGCTACATCGCACGCGGGAGAACGGCACTGGCTCGAAGCCGTGCGTTGCAGGCAGCTTCAGGCCTTCGGTCGCAAGCACCTCGACGGCCTCGTTCAGTCGCTCGGCCAGGTCGTTGTGCACCTGGTAGGCGTTCTCGGGCGTCAGCACGATCTGCGAATCGCTCGCGTAGACGCCCGGCAGGATGTGGCGCGCCGCCAGCGATTGCAGCACGGGCCGCAGCGCGTAGTCGAGCGCAAGCATGTGATGAGGGCTGCCGCCAGTGGCCAGCGGAAGCACGGTCTTGCCCTTGAGCGCGTCCTGCGCGAGCAGATCGAGAAAGACCTTCAGCACACCGCTGTAGGCCGCCTTGTAGACCGGCGTGGCCACCACGATCACGCGGGCCGCCGCCACCTGGGCGATGGCACGCTCGATGGCCGGATGGTTCCACTCGGCCAGCAGCAGCGCCTGTGCCGGCAGATCGCGGATCGCGAGCCGCTCGATGCGGGCATGGCGTTTGGCCAGCCGCTCGCCCACGGCCTCGAGCAAGGCGGTGGAACGGGACGGGGCCGAGGGGCTGCCGGCAATCAGGAGAACGGACACAGGAAACCTTGGTTCGATGGAAAAGAGCGCGAATGCGTGGGGGCCGCCGCGCACGGCCGCCCGAAGCGGCCGGCCCGCCCCCGGTAGGGGGGTTGGCGAAGCGACACGAAGTGCGCGCAGCCTGGGGGCGAGCCGATTACTTCTGTTTGGCCGTGTAGATCTGGTCGAACGAAGCACCGTCTGCGAAGTGCTCCTTGTCCGCCTTCGCCCAGCCGCCGAAGGCCTGGTCGATGGTTACCAACGTCAGCTTGGGGAACTGCTTGTCGTACTTGGCCTTGGCCTTCTCGGACGTGGGGCGGTAGAAGTTGCGGCCGGCGATGTCCTGGCCTTCGTCGGAGTACAGGTACTTCAGGTATTCCTCGGCCACGGCGCGCGTGCCCTTCTTGTCGACAACCTTGTCGACCACAGCCACGCTGGGCTCGGCCAGGATGGAGATGGACGGCACGACGATCTCGAACTTGTCCGGACCGAATTCCTTCAGCGCCAGGAAGGCTTCGTTTTCCCAGGCCAGCAGCACGTCGCCCACGCCGCGCTGCACGAAGGTGATGGTCGAGCCGCGCGCGCCGGTGTCCAGCACGGGCACGTTCTTGAACAGGTTGCCGATGTATTCCTTGGCCTTGGCATCGCTGCCGTACTTGCGCTTGGCGAATTCCCATGCGGCCAGGTAGTTCCAGCGGGCGCCGCCCGAGGTCTTGGGGTTGGGGGTGATCACCTGCACGCCGGCCTTGGTGAGGTCGTCCCAGTCCTTCAGGCCCTTGGGGTTGCCCTTCTTCACCAGGAACACGATGGTCGAGGTGTAGGGGGCCGAATTGAGCGGCAGGCGCTTTTGCCAGTCGGCCTTGACGAGGCCGCCGTGGGTGACGAGCGCATCGATGTCGCCGCCGAGCGCCAGCGTGGCCACGTCGGCATCGATGCCGTCGATGATCGAGCGGGCCTGCTTGCCCGAGCCGCCGTGCGATTGCTTGACCGTCACGTCCTGGCCGGTCTTGGCCTTCCAGTACTTGGCGAAGGCCTGGTTGTAGTCCACGTAGAGCTCGCGCGTCGGGTCGTACGACACGTTCAGCAGCGTCACCGGGGCCGCGCCGCCTTGGGCAAACGTCGGCAACGCCGACAGGGCCAAGGCACCGGCCACGCCGGCGCCCAGGGAAAGCTTGATAAAGTCGCGGCGAAAGCTCATGGTGTCTTGCTCTAAAAAGGCATATCAATGAAGCTGCGTATTCTCAATACGACATATAGAAACTGGAACGACCAAGTTTTCAGTTCTAAATAGCTAAATCAACTAAGCGAAACGCTTACCCCACCCAAGAGGCAAAAAAATGGCACGCATGGTTCAGTGCATCAAGCTCGGCAAAGAGGCCGAAGGGCTCGACTTTCCGCCCTATCCCGGCGATCTGGGCAAGCGCCTGTGGGAAAACGTCAGCAAGGAAGCCTGGGCCGCCTGGCTCAAGCAGCAGACCATGCTGGTCAATGAAAACCGGCTGAACCTGGCCGATCTGCGCGCCCGCCAGTACCTCGCGCGGCAGATGGAAAAGCATTTCTTCGGCGAAGGCGCCGACGTGGCCCAGGGCTACGTGCCCCCACCAGCGGCCTGAATTTCCTGCCCGCCGTGACCGCTGAGCCAGTGGCCTGGCGCGCCGACGGCGTCCCGCGCAGCGAACGCTTCGACGACATCTATCACACCGAAACCGGGGCGCTGGCGCAGGCTCGCCATGTGTTCCTGGACGGCTGCGGACTGCCGCAAGCATGGGCCGGGCAACCGCAATGGCGGATTCTCGAAACCGGCTTCGGGCTGGGCCTCAATTTTCTGACAACCTGGCAGGCGTGGCGTTCGGACACCAACCGGCCGCGGATGCTGCACTTCGTCTCGGTGGAGGCGCATCCGGTCGGGGCCGTCGATCTATCGCGGGCTGCCGAGGCGTATCCGGAACTGGCGTCGCTGGCCGGAGAGTTGGTTGCGCAGTGGCACGGGCTGCTGCCGGGCTTTCATCGCCTTGTTTTCGATGAGGGCCGCGTGCTGCTGACGCTGTGCATCGGCGACGTGCAGGCCATGCTGCGCGGCCAGCGCTTCGAGGCCGACAGCATCTTCCTCGACGGCTTCAGCCCCGAGCGGAATCCGGCAATGTGGTCGCCCGACATGCTGAAGGCGGTGTCGCGATTCGCCCGCCAGGGCACGGGCCTTGCCACCTGGACCTGCGCGCGTGAGGTGCGGGATGCGCTCTCGCAGAACGGCTTCCAGCTCGAAAGGCGTCAGGACCTGCCGCCCAAGCGCGACTGCCTCGGCGGCGTCTTCGCGCCGACGTGGACAGTGCGACGCCGCGGCCCGGCACCCGAGCGAATCGAAGTACCGGGCCGCTGCGCCGTGATCGGTGCCGGCCTCGCGGGTGCGGCCGTGGCCGCGAGCCTTGCGCGGCGCGGGTGGCAGGTCACGGTGCTCGATGCGGCCTCGCGTCCTGCTTCGGGCGCTTCCGGACTGCCGGTCGGCGTGCTGGCGCCCCATGTGTCGCCCGACGACGCCCTGCTCTCCCGCCTGACGCGCGCGGGCATCCGTGCCACCTGGCTCGAACTGGAACGATTGCTTGAAGACGGCCGCGACTGGCGCGCCTGCGGCGTACTGGAACGGCGACCCGAAGGCGATACGCGCGTGCCTGCCGGCTGGAGCGAGAGCGGTCCCAATGAATCGTGGCCCGCAAGCGCCGAACAGTTGACCGCAGCCGGCTTATCGGCCGACGCACCTGCCATCTGGCATGCGCGTGCCGGCTGGGTGCGCCCGTCGCGGTTGATCGAGGCCTGGCTGCGTCAGCCAGGCGTCGAATTCCGCGGCAATGCATCCGTGACGCGCGTCACGCGAGACGGCGACGGATGGCAACTGTTCGATGCAGCGGACGAACTGCTGATAGATGCAGACCGCGTGGTCGTCGCGGCCGGCTTCGAGTCAGGCCGCTTCGCCCCGGAGTTGCCGCTGCAGCCGGTGCGCGGCCAGGTCGCGTGGGGCCACGTCGACGACAGCGCCCTTCCTGCCACGCCGCTCAACGGCGACGGCCACCTGATCGCCAACGTGCCCGATACCGAAGGCGCCCTGCTCTGGCTGGCCGGCGCCACCTTCGACCGCGACAGCACCGATCTCGCCCCGAACGCCGACGACAGCGCCGCGAACCGCGACCGCCTCGCCCGATTGCACCCCGCCGCAGCCGCCGCATTGGCGCCGGCCTTCGAGCGCGGCGAGGTCAACGCCTGGGTTGGTGTGCGCTGCGCCTCGGGCGACCGGCGGCCGCTGGTCGGCCCGCTGACCGAGGAGGCGAATGGCCTCTGGGCCTGCACCGCATTGGGGTCTCGTGGCCTCAGCTTCGCGGCCCTGTGCGCCGAACTGCTGGCCGCCCAATGGCATGGCGAGCCTCTGCCGTTGCCGGCCACGTTGGCGAAGGCGCTCGGGACTCAGCGGCTCTAGGAGCGCGCCGCACCGGATGGCGGCGGCGCCAGCAGGTGGTCGATCCGGCTGTCTCCATAGATGCGCACCACTTCGGAGATCACCACCTTGTAGCCATCCAGCCAGTTCGACTGTGCCGCCTTGGCTTGCTGGTGCGCCGGATGGCGGATCAGCGCTTGGAGACTGTCGAGCGAATCCCAGTAATACACGTTCGACACCAGCCCGTTGCCCGTGTTCTCCCACGTCTCCTCACCCAGGTAGCCGGGCAGCGACTTCGCGGCCGTCGCGATGGTCTGGTCGAGGCGATGGAATTCGTCGTCGAACTGCTTCTTGGCGAAGATGAAGGTGGCGGAGTACATGGCGGCCGGAATCCCCTTGAGAAGGACGCTCAAACATCGAGCGGGCGCCGATTCTGCGGCATTCGCCCACAAGAACAGGCCACTGCGCACGCCGCGAACACACGAGAATGCCCCATGGCCATCCAGTACGACATCACGCACACCACCATCTATCGCTACAACAAGCCGGTCACCTTCGGTTTGCACCGGGTGATGTTCCGGCCCCGCGACAGCCACGACCTGCGCGTGCTAGCCACCGACCTGCAGGTAAGCCCCCAGGCTTTCACGCGGTTGATTCAAGACCCGCATTCCAACTCCGTCGCGCTGGTGCAACCGATGGGCGAAGCGACCGAGCTGCGCATCGTGTGCTCGTTCACCATCGAGCATGTGCCGGCCCAGCAAGACCAGCTCGCGCTCGATCCGGCCGCCGAATTCCTGCCCTTCGCCTACTCGGTGCAGGAGCGCCTCGATCTCGAGCACTACCTGCGCCCGCACCACGAAGACGATGCCAGCGGCACGCTGATCCGCTGGGCGCACCAGTTCCTGCACAGCGACAAGCCCAACAGCACGCGCGAGGTGCTCGCACGCATGAACGCGCACATCGGCCAGAGCCTCGAATACAAGGCGCGCGACGAGGAAGGCACGCAAACGCCCCTCGCCACGCTGGCGCTGGGCAGCGGCAGTTGCCGCGACTACGCGCTGCTGATGATGGAAGCCGCGCGCCGCCTGGGCATTGCGACCCGCTTTGTCTCGGGCTACCTCTACGACGCCGCGCTCGACCGCGCGGCGCAATCGCCCGGCGAATCGATGACCGGCGCCGGCACCACGCATGCCTGGCTGCAGGCGTACCTGCCGGGCATCGGCTGGCTGGCGTTCGATCCGACCAACAACCTGATGGGCAGCGGGCAGCTCATCCGCGTGGGCGTCACGCGCGACCCGGCGCAGGCTGCGCCGATCTCGGGCAGCTGGTATGGCGACGCCGAGGCGTACGAAGGCCTGGACGCCACGGTGGTCGTCACCCGCCGCAAGGGCTGATCTCTCCCCAGCGTTCTGCGCCGGTGTCGCGCAGGAGATAGCAGCTACGGGAAAGCCCGGGCCGATGCGCCCGGCATCGCCCCTACGCTGCGCCGCCGGTCAGTGAAATAGCACGGTCGTTCTTCATGGCCGTCCGGGCAGCGCTGCTGCCGGCGATCTTCAACCAAGAACCCAGAAGAAACGGAGAGAGACATCCCATGCATTCCGCGCGCCTGACACTCCTTGCCCTCGCCACCAGCCTTGCCGTCGCATCCTGCGGCGGTGGGGGCGGTGGAAACGGTTTTGCCTTCACGCCACTGCCGCCGGCTCCGGCGCCCGCGCCGCCGGCGCCGCCTCCGCCCGCACCGCCGCCAGCCCCCGAGGAAACGCGCGTGCAGGACACCCGCAATTCCTTCGCGCCCGCCGACCCCTCGGCCACCACCTTCGCGGCGCTCAAGGCCGACGCCGGCGACAAGATCGACAACAACACCACCAGCCGCTGGGCCGGCATGCTGGGCGGCGCCCAGTACCACGTCGAAGTGCCGGCCGCCTGGAACGGCAAGCTCGTGATGTATGCGCACGGCTATGCCGGCGAAACCAACGTGCTGTCGGTGACCGACCCGTCGATCCGCCGCTTCCTGATCCAGAACGGCTACGCCTGGGCCGCATCGAGCTACAGCAAGAACTTCTACGACGTGCGCGTGGGGGTGGAAGACACCAACGCGCTGGCGCTGGAGTTCAACAAGATCGCAAAGGCCAACGGCCGCGAGCTCGCTGCGCCGACGAAGACCTACATCACCGGCCATTCGATGGGCGGCCACATCACCGCAGCGGCGATCGAGGACGAGGCCTTCGCAACCGCCAACCACAAGGTGAAGTACAACGGCGCGGTGCCGATGTGCGGCGTGGTCGGCGACACGGAACTGTTCGACTACTTCGCCGGCGCACAGGTCACGGCGCAGGCGCTGGCGGGCCTGCCGAAGTACCCGACGCCGAACTGGTCGGACATCGCGCTGCAGGTCGGCGGCACGCTGTTTTCCAACTTCACCACCTCGCCGCCCGACATCACCACCACGCCGACCGGCGCCAAGTACGCCATGGTGGTGAAGAACCTGACGGGGGGCGAGCGCCCGATGTTCGACATGGGTTTCAAGTCAGGCGGCTCCTTCGCCGCGGTGTGGGGCGTGTTCGGCAGCGACGGCACCGTCACCGGCATCCTGAACAAGAACACGCTGGACACCAACCGCTTCACCTACACCATCGATGGCGACGTGCCCGGCTCGACGGCGCTGAACGGCTCGGTCATCAAGCTCACCGCGGCCACCGACGCGAACCGCCTGCGCAGGGACGGGCTGCGCTGGATTCCCAAGGTCAACGGCGAATTCAAGATCCCGGTCGTCACGCTGCACACGCTGGGCGATCTGTACGTGCCCTTCAGCATGGAACAGATCTACAACAAGCGCGTGGCAGCCAAGGGCAACAGCAACTGGCTGGTGCAGCGCGCGATCCGCGGGATCACCCATTGCGACTTCACCATCGCCGAACAGAACGAGGCCTTCGACGCGATGGTCCAGTGGGAAGCCGATCCGGCAAAACGGCCCGACGGCGACGACGTGGTGACTGCCGCGACCGTGGCCGACGCGAGCTACGGCTGCAAGTTCACGCGGCCGCTGGGCGCAGTGGACGAAAGCGGCACGAGCAAGGCGACGCGCCCGGCCGCGGCGTTCGTGCATCCCTGCCCTCCTTGAGCGAAATCTGATCAGCGCGCGGGCGGCACCGCCGCCCGCGCCGCTGCAAGCTTCGCTTCCAGCTCCGCGACGAGCGCCCTCGCCTCGTCGCCTTCCGGAATATTCCGGCCGCTGTCGCGCCATGCGACAGCGCTCTTGAACCCTTCCGCCTCCGCCTGCCGGCGAAACCACATCCCCTCGGGGTTGTGCCGCGTGATGCCGTCGAACACCGTCGCGAACATCTGCGTCTGCTCCAGCCCCATCGAATGCCACACCTGGTTGACGACCAGCTTGTGCATCATCAAGTGCGATCGCGGCACCCCCGCGATGCGTTGCGCGAGCTTCAGCGTCGCGTCGTCGAGCTGGTCGGCTGGCACCGAGAAATTCGCGAGGCCCCATTCCGCCGCCTGCGTGCCGGGGATGGTGTCGCCGGTGAACATCAACTGCTTCGCGCGCAGCGCGCCGAGCCGGTAGGTCCACATCGCCGTGGTCGGGCAGCCCCACACGCGCGTGGGCATGTAGCCTATGCGCGCATCGTTGGCCATGGTCAACAGGTCGCAGCACAGCGCGATGTCGCTGCCGCCCGCCACCGCATAGCCGTGCACCTTGGCGATGGTGGGCTTGCGGCAGCGCCACAGGGCCATGAAATCGTCGGTGTTGCGCTTCATGGCGGCGTAGTCGAGCATCGGGTCCCAGGGCGTTTTCTCCTGCCGGCACGGGTGATCGCCTTCGCCTTCGCGGCCATGACCCTCGGCGTAGTCGCCGAGGTCGTAGCCAGCGCAGAACGCACGGCCCGCGCCTTCGACCACGATGACGTGCACCTCGTCGTCGGCCTCGGCCCACTCGACCGCCTGGCGGATTTCCGAAGGCGTGGTGTCGCCGATGGCGTTGAGCTTCTCGGGGCGGTTGAGCACGAGGCGCGCGATGCGCGGATGCTGCGGGTCCTTGTCGATCAGGACGGTCTTGAAGGCGGGCATGGTCTTGTGTCTCCTTGGGTTGTGTCGCGCTGCTTTTTTAGCATCGCGCCCCGGCCGGCCGGCACAGGCAAACCCAGGAGAGCACCAAACGGTGACTGCATCTAGCGGCTGAACCGCCAAGCCGGCCCGGAGACCCGAATCGCGTCAGGCGCCCGCAGCACCGCCCAACTGAAAGCGGAACACTGCCCCCTTGCCCGCCTGCGGCACCAGCCGGATGTCGCTGCCATGCAGTTGCAGGATGCGCTGCACGATCACCAGCCCCAGCCCGCCGCTGCCCGAGCCGTCGCTGCGCGCACCGCTCATGAACACGGGCCGCACGAAAAGCCCCTTCTGCAGCTCGCCCGGAATGCCAGGGCCCGTGTCGCTCACCTGCACCGCCACGCCTGCGTTCGCGGACCGCAGTTGCACCTCGATCTCGCCTCCCGGTGGGGTGTGACGGATGGCGTTGTCGAGCAGGTTGGTCAGCACGCGCTCGATCATCCCGAGGTCGGCCGACACCACCGGCAGGCCCGGCGCGATGTCGGGCCTGAGCTGCTGGTGCCGTGCCTCGGCCGCGAGCTCGAACTTCTGGAACACGTCCTGCACGAGGTCGGCGAGCGCGAAGTTTTCCTTCTCGGGCTTGACCACGCCGTATTCGAGCCGTGCGAGTTCGAACACCTCCTGCGCGAGCCGGCCCACCTTGCGGCTCTGGCCGAGCGCGATTTCCAGGTAGCGCCGACGCTCTTCGTCGCTCAGCGTGCCAGCCTTGAGCAGCAGCGTTTCGAGATACCCGTGCAGCGACGTGAGCGGCGTGCGCAGGTCGTGCGAGATGTTGGCGAAGAGTTCGCGGCGCTGCTGGTCCGAAAGCGTGAGCTCGCGCCATTGCTCGGCGATGCGGCGCGTCATCTGCGTGAAGGCCTGGCCCAGCAAGGCGATCTCGTCGGTGCCGTGCGAGAGTCGCTCGAGCGTGGGTGTTTCGCTTTCGAGCGAGGCGATGCCCTCGGTCTCGAAGCGCTTGACCGCCTTCGTCAGCTCGCGCAGCGGCCGCGTGATGAGCCTGAAGGCTGCCAGTCCCGCGATCAGCCCGAGCAGCGCGACCAGCGCCATCGACCACAGCGTGGTGCGCAGCACGTTGTCGGTCGCGACGTTGGCCGCGAGCGCGTCGTAGTCCTCACCCTGCAGCACCACGTATACGTAGCCGGCATCGCGCCCGCCCATCTTCAGCGGCGCGGCGCTGAACACCTTGGCCGCATCGGCGCTGCGCGGGTCGTCGCCCAGGATGGGCAACGGGGCACCCGAGAGCAGCTTGCGGATCGGCTCCAGCGCCACGCGCTCGCGCTTCATGTGCCCGGGCGGCGCGGCCTGCGCCTCGATGCGGCCATCGAGGCCCAGCAGGTAGACCTCCACGCTGGGGTTGACGGCCATCAGCTTGTCGAAGAGGTCCTTCACCGCGGCCTGGTTGAGGCCGCCGGGCTGCATCAGTTCGGTGTTCTCGGCGATGTGCGCGGCGAGCCCGCCCGACAGGCGCTGCACCACTTCCTGTTCATGCAGCCCGCTGGACCGCATCTGCAGCCACGCCGAAGCGCCGTAGCAAGCCAGCAGCAACACAGCGAACACCATCGAGAGGCGGCGAGAAAGCGTGGCCCACGCCATCACACACCGCCCTCTTCGCCCGCGCCGGTCGGCGAAAGCTTGTAGCCCCGCCCCCACACGGTAAGGATGCGCCGCGGCTCCGCCGGATCGGCCTCCACCTTCGTGCGCAGCCGGTTGATGTGCGTGTTGACCGTGTGCTCGTACCCGTCGTGCTGGTAGCCCCACACCTGGTTGAGCAGGTCGAGCCGCGAGAACACCTTGCCGGGGTTGCGCGCAAAGAAGTACAGCAGGTCGAACTCGCGCGGCGTGAGCTCGATGAGCTTGCCGTCCACGCGCACCTCGCGCGCCAGCGGCTCGATGTCCAGGTTGCCGAGCGTGAGGCTGCCCGACTCCATGCGTGCATTGCGCGCCAGCGCGTCGGTGCGCCGCATCAGCGCCTTCACGCGCGCCACCAGCTCCAGCACCGAGAACGGCTTGGCCAGGTAGTCGTCGGCGCCCAGCTCCAGCCCGAGGATGCGGTGCACTTCGCTCGACCGCGCGCTGATGATGATGATCGGCGTGTAGCGCGCCATGGCGCGCGCGCGGCGGCAGATTTCAAGGCCGTCGACGCCGGGCAGCATCAGGTCGAGCACCAGCGCATCCCAGTTGCCGCGCTCCAACTCGCGCAGGCCCGCATGGCCGTCGGCGGCGTGTTCGATGGCATAGCCTTCGTCGCGCAGGTGCATGCGCAGCAGTTCGGCGATGTGGGCGTCGTCCTCGACGATCAGCACGCGTTTGGGGGTGTCCATGGCGCCGATTGTCCCGCGATACGGATTCCCGAGTTATCACGATTAATTGAACTTTGCGTGATGAATCGGCCATGGGGTGCGCCCAAGAATCCAGCCCATGAACAGCACCGCCCTCCCCGTCAACGCCGCCAGCCCCGGCCCGGATGCCCGACCCATCCACCCGCTGTGGATGCGCATCACGCACTGGCTCAACGCCCTGGCGATCCTGGTGCTGGTGACCAGCGGCTGGCGCATCTACAACGCGGCGCCGTTCTTTGCCTTCAGCTTTCCGAAGGGGATCACGCTCGGCGGCTGGCTCGGCGGCGCGCTGCAGTGGCACTTCGCGGCGATGTGGCTGCTGGTGTTCAACGGCTTCGTGTACCTGGCGATCAACATCGCCAGCGGCCGCCTCGCCGCCAAGTTCTTCCCGGTCACCCCGGCCGGCATCTGGCACGACGCGCTCGCGGCGCTCAAGGGCAAGCTCTCGCATGCCGACCCGCGCCGCTACAACAGCGTGCAGCGCCTGGCCTACCTGTTCGTGATGCTCGACATCGTCGTCATCGTGCTCTCGGGCTTGGTGCTGTGGAAGTCGGTGCAGTTCGCCGTGCTGCGCGACCTGCTGGGCGGCTATGAGTTCGCGCGCCGCATTCACTTCTTCGGCATGGCCTCGCTCGTCGCCTTCGTGGCCCTGCACCTGGTGATGGTCGCCCTCGTGCCCCGCACCCTCCTCACCATGATCCGCGGCCGCACCTCCAAGTAATCATGAAGATCTTCAAAGCCCCCAAGATGACCGGCGTCGATGGCGATGCCGTGGTGCGCGAGGCCCGCACGCTGATCGCGAAGAACCTCGACCAGCCCGCGCGCCGCGCCTTCCTGCAGCGCTCGCTCACGCTGGGCGGACTCTCGCTGCTCACCGGATGCAGCATCAGCGACGACAGCCATGTCGAAGCCGCGCTCTCGAAGATCTCGCGCTTCAACGACAAGGTGCAGGGCCTGATCTTCAGCCCCACGCAACTCGCGGAGACGTACCCCGAATCGATGATCACGCGGCCTTTTCCGTTCAACGCCTACTACGGCGAGGACGAAGTCCGCGAGGTCGATGAAGCCACCTACAAGCTCGAGGTGACCGGCATGGTCGCCGACAAGCGCAACTGGACGCTCCCGGAGCTGCGCGCGATGCCGCAGCACGACCAGGTCACGCGGCACATCTGCGTGGAAGGTTGGAGCGCCATCGGCAAATGGGGCGGCGTGCGCTTCGCGGATTTCCTTCGCCACATCGGCGCGGACACCACCGCCAAGTACGTCGGCTTCAAGTGCGCCGACGACTACTACACCAGCATCGACATGCCCACCGCGCTGCATCCGCAGACGCTGCTCACGCTCACCTACGACGGGCAGCCGCTGCCGCCGAAGTACGGCTTCCCGATGAAGCTGCGCATGCCCACCAAGCTTGGCTACAAGAACCCCAAGCACATCAAGGCGATGTTCGTCACCAACACCTACACAGGTGGCTACTGGGAAGACCAGGGCTACAACTGGTTCGGAGGGAGCTGAGGCGTCTTCACGACGCCTGAACTGCCGATGAAAAGCGCGAAAGCAAAAACCTCAACTCAACCTCAACTCACTCAAGGACTTCCAATGAACAAGCTCACCGCCACCCTGCTCGCAACCTGCATGGCCTTCGCCGGCGCCTCGGCCTTTGCTGCAGACACCATGGCGAAAGACAGCATGGCCAAGGATTCGATGTCGAAGGACGGCATGAAGAAGGACTCGATGGCCAAGGATTCCATGGCCAAAGACGGCATGAAGAAGGATTCGATGGCCAAGGACTCGATGTCCAAGGACGCCATGAAGAAGGACAGCATGGGCAAGGACGAGATGAAGAAGTAAGGCAAGCGCCATTGACGACCGGTGGATTCGGCGGCAATGTCGCCGCCACCGGCTTTCTGCATTCAGCGCATCCCTCAAGGACAAACCATGAAATCCCTCGCACTCACTGCCGGCGCACTGGCTGCCGCGGCCCTCGTCTGGTATGCCGTGCCCTCGTTCGCCGAACCGGCGAAACGCGCGCCCGCTCCCACCGCCGATCTGGCCGCACCAGCCGCTGCAAAAACCGAAACCGCCGTGTTCGCAGGGGGCTGCTTCTGGGGCGTGCAGGGCGTATTCCAGCGCGTCAAGGGCGTGAGCAACGCGGTGTCGGGCTACGCCGGCGGCGATGCGAAGACCGCGCGCTACGACGAAGTCGGCTCGGGCCGCACCGGCCATGCCGAATCGGTGCGCATCACCTACGACCCGAAACAGATCAGCTACGGCAAGCTGCTGCAGATCTACTTCTCGGTAGCGCACGACCCCACCGAGCTGAATCGCCAGGGCCCCGACACCGGCACGCAATACCGCTCCACCGTGTTCGCGGAAAACGCCGAGCAGGCCCGCATCGCCAAGGAATACATCGCGCAGCTGAACCAGGCCAAGACCTTCGGCAAGCCGCTCGCGACCACCATCGAAATGGCCAAGCCCTTCTATGCGGCCGAGGACTATCACCAGGACTACCTCACGCTCAACCCGAGCCAGCCCTACATCGCGATCAACGACATGCCGAAGATCGACGATTTGAAGAAGCTGTTCCCGGAGAGCTACAAGGCGACGCCTTCGCTGGTGCGCGGCGCGAAGGCTGGGTAGTCGATTCGGCGCGATGCGGTGTTCCAGCAGCATTGCGCCTGCTGAGGCCCGCATCCGCACACCGCTGCAGACCATGTGATTGGTTCCTCCAGCGTGGCGTTGCTGGCGGATTTGTCATTCATCCTGGTAACGCCGATATTTAAAACTGCGCGTCAATACCAAAATGCGCCTTCGACAAATTGCGCGACCTGCAGATCACTCAGCGCATGGATTGGCCGGGTAGCGAATTCACGGGATACCCCCTCAATTCAGGGGCGTAATTCACAGAAATTCTGCTCCAAATGTTATCGAAGATTGTTAATCATTGATATCAAGTAATCGCCATCGTTCCCTCAGCTTTAGATAAATAGACTGCGGCCTGCCCTGCATAAGGCAGGTTGCAATTCAGTTAATTCATCTTCTCAGGGAACGCAAAATGCAAAAGTCCGTATTCGCCAAATTCGCATCGCTGACCATCGCCGGCGTGTTGTCGCAAGGCGCTTTCGCCGCCGACGGCACCATCAATTTCACCGGCGAAATCACCGATGCACCTTGCTCGGTTTCGGCCAACAGCCAGGACATGACCGTGCCGCTCGGCAAGGTCTCGCGCAATGTATTCGGCATCACTGCACCTGGCACGACGCCCGCCGTCACCGCCGCAACTGTGGGCAAGAAGTCCATTCCCGCCAACTTCACGATCGACCTGCTGGGTTGCGGCGCAACCGCCAAGGGCGCGAGCGTGAGCTTCTCGGGTACGGCTGATCTTGACAACACGACGACCCTGCGTGTGGCCAATGCCGGCCAGGCGGGTACGGCCGCTGCTTCGGGTGTGGCGATCGAAATCGCTGACTCCGCCGGCGCCAAGATCGATCTGAATACGGGCAAGTCGATCGACTACCCCCTGGGCCTGGGCGACAACTCGCTGAAGTTCCAGGCTGCTTACATTGCGACCAAGCCCGCGGTGACGGTTGGCCCGGCCAATTCGACTGCGCAGTTCACGATCGCCTACAAGTAAGTAGCGGCCGCGGCATCCATCGCCGGCCGGAGCGCACACCGCTTCGGGCCGGCAGGCGATGCCTCCCATGTCTGGCGTCGCGCCTGGACTGAAGCCAGGCCGACGTCGGCATTTCCTTCTCTCTCTTTTTTTCCTGCCGGTGCCTCGACGCGCCGCAGTGCGAGGTCGCGTGTGCGTTCCATGTGCGCCATTCGCCGCCCAAGGATTTGTCTTCTTATGTGCAGCAACAATCGCTTTCGGTGGGCCTTCGCCCTCCTGCTCACGCTGGGCCTGCAGTGGCCCGCCGTCGCGGGCGTGATGCTCGGCGGCACCCGCGTGATCCTCGGCGAGAAAGACCGCGAAGCCTCCATCCCGGTCAAGAACACCGGCATCTCGCCCTACGTGGTCCAGGCCTGGATCGACGCCGGCGAAGGCAAGAACAAGACTCCGTTGCTCGTCACGCCGCCGTTGTCGCGGCTCGATCCGGGCAAGGAAAACATCCTGCGCATCCTGCGCGTGGCCGGCGAGCTGCCGGCCGACCGCGAGTCGGTGTTCTGGCTCAACGTCAAGGAGATCCCCGAGAAGTCGAACGAAGAGAACGTGCTGCAGATCGCGGTGCGCAGCCGCATCAAGGTGTTCTACCGGCCCTCGAAGCTTGCGGGCAGGTCCGATGAATCGCGCGGCCAGCTCAAGTGGGCGGTAAGTACCGGCCCCGAGGCGCAAGGCGCCGTGCTGAAGATCGGCAACCCCACGCCTTACAACGTGACCTTCACCGGTCTGAACATCAACAGCGGCCAGCAGTCGATCAACGCCGACATGGTGCCGCCGTTCGGCGAGATGAGCTATCCGCTGACCGCGGTGAAGGCGCCGCAGGCTGTCCAGGTGAACTTCACCACGCTCAATGATTACGGCGGCGAAACGCCTGAAGAGCGCGTGCAGGTGCCCGCAGGTGCCGAGCCCGTCGCCGTGAAGGCCGAGCTCGTTCCGCAGCCTGCACCTTCTGCGCCTTCCGCCGACGGCGACAAGCGCTGAGACGCGGGAGATGACCGCCATGTGCCGTCCACCCCTTCCTTGCGCGCCCTTCCGGCTGACGCTGTGCGCCGCCCTTCTGAGCGCACTTGGCATGCCGGGCCATGCACAGGAGCAGTTGGCGGGCTCCAGCTTCAACGAGGAATTCCTCGGCATCGGCGGCGACCAGCCGCATGCGGACCTTTCGCTGTTCTCCTTCGGCAACCGCGTGCTCGCGGGCAAGTACATGGTCGACGTGTCGCTCAACGAGCGCGGCGCCGGGCAGACCGAGATCCGCTTCGCCACCCAGGAAGGCAAGAACGATGCCGAGCCCTGCCTCACGCGCGGCATGCTCGATGCGTGGGGCGTCAACGTGGCGGTGTTCCCTGAACTCATGGCCGCTGCGGAGGAAACCTGCATCGAGTTGGCAAAGGTCATCCCCGACGCGTCCCTCAGTTACGACGCCGGCAGGCAGCGCCTGTTCGTGAGCATTCCGCAGGCGGCACTCAAGCGCTCGGCGCGTGGTGCGGTCGGTCCCGAGAAGTGGGACAGGGGCATCACCGCCGCCATGCTGGACTACCAGGTCAACTTCGCGCGCTACAGCGGCGACAAGTACCGCAACGACCCGAACCCTTTTGCTGCACCGCAGAGCGTGTTCGACGGCAACACCTTGGCCGATCGCAACAAGACCCTGCAGCGCAACACCCTGTTCGCGGGCCTTCGCGCAGGCTTCAACCACGGTGACTGGCGCCTCCGACATTTCTCGACCTACAACCGCGGCATCGACGGCAAGAGCCGCTGGCAGGGCATCAATACCTACGCGCAGCGCGACATCGCCTCCATCAACGGACGCTTGCTGATCGGCGACGGCAACACGCCGGGCAACTTCTTCGATGGCCTGTCGTTCCGCGGCGTGCAGCTTTCGTCCGACGACGCGATGCTGCCCGACAGCCAGCAGGGCTACGCACCCACCATCCGCGGGGTGGCGCAGACCAATGCACGCGTGACGGTGCGCCAGAACGGCTACGTGATCTACAGCGCTTTCGTGGCACCGGGCGCATTCGTCATCGACGATCTGTACCCGACCTCATCGAGCGGCGACCTGGAGGTGACCGTCGCCGAGGCCGATGGCCGGCAGACCAAATACACCCAAGCCTTCTCGGCCGTGCCCACGCTGCTGCGCGAAGGCACCTGGCGCTACTCGGCCACGGTCGGCAAGTACCGCAACAATTTCGGCGGCGGCAGCGTGCTGGGCATTCGGTCATCGCTCTCGCAGCCGGCCTTCATGCAGGCGACGCTCGCGCGCGGGCTGGGCAACGAGTTCTCGGTCTACGGCGGCGTGCTGATGGCGAACATGTACCAGTCGCTGCTCGTGGGCATGGGCAAGAACCTGCGCGATTTCGGCGCCGTGTCGGTGGACCTCTCGAGCGCACGCACCACCGACCGCACGCCCCTCAATGGCCAGAAGACCTACGACGGCCAGTCGGTGCGCTTTCTTTATTCGAAGGCCTTCATCGGCTCGGGCACCAACTTCCGCGTGGCGGGCTACCGCTATTCGACCAGCGGCTATCGCACCTTCCAGGAGGCGGTGCAGATGCAGGATCTGCGGCCCTTCGAATCGTTCAACAGCCGCCGCAACGAAGTGCGTTTCGAGGTCTCGCAGCAGATCGGTGACCTGGGCTCGGTCTTCGCGTCGGCGCGCCAGCAGAGCTACTGGGGCACCAGCGCGAAGGACAGGCTGGTGCAACTGGGCTACTCGGGCAACTACAAGCAGTTCGGCTACAGCGTCTTCTACAACCACACCACGAGCCTGAGCCGGCCTGCGGTGCGCCAGGTGATGTTCACGCTGAGCATTCCGCTGGGCGACACGCGTGCCAGCGCGATGTACACAGCCACGCGCGACAGCAGCGACCGGGTCAACCAGCAGGCCAGCGTCTACGGCTCGGCCTTCGACGACAGCCGCCTGGCCTACAGCATGACGGCCGGCAGCGCGAACCAGGGCGGTAGCAGCAGCGGCAGCGCGAGCGCGAGCTACCTGTCGCAGGTCGGGCGCTTCGACGCCGGCTACTCGAAGGGCAGCGGCTATGGGCAGAGCACCTTCGGCATGTCGGGCGGCGTGTTGATCCACGGTGGCGGCGTCACCCTGTCGCAGCCGCTGGGCGAGACCATCGGGCTGGTGCAAGCCCCCGAAGCGGGCGGCGTCGGCGTCGAATCGCAACCGGGCGTGGCCACCGATGGCGCGGGCAACGCGGTCATTCCCAACCTGAGTCCTTACCGGCTCAACCGGCTGGCGCTGAAGACGGCCGATCTCGGCGACACGGTCGAGGTGAAGAACGCGGCCACGGAAGTGGTACCCACGCGCGGTGCCGTGGTGATCGCGAAGTTCGAAACCTCGGTCGGTTTCCGCTTGCTGATGACGCTGACCGATCAGCACGGCCGCATGTTGCCGCTGGGTTCGAAGATCGAGAACGAGGCGGCTCAGGAAGTCGGCATCGTCGGCCCGGACGGCCAGGCCTTCGTGACGGGGGCGGCACAGAGCGGCCGCCTCACGGTGCGCTGGGGCCAGGGCGAGCGTGACCAATGCGTGGTGCCTTACAGCCTCCCCGAGGAGGCCAACCCGTCGCCGGTTCGCGAACTGCAGGGGCAGTGCAGCGCGCAAACCTTGCCTGTGCAGGGTCTCGAAAAATCCAAGGAAACCGAATGAAGCATCGCAACATCGATCGATCCGGCGCGGTGCGAGGGCTTTCGCGCCGCGTCCTGCGGTTCGCAGTGCCTGCCGCCGCCCTGGTATTCGGCGCGCAAGGCGCATGGGCGTTCTGCAGCATCAACACCGCAGGGGAATACAAGACCAAAACGATCCAGATGGTGGTCGGGCGCATCGTCGTTCCCAATGAACTGGCCGTAGGTCAGCTCATCACCACGCCCAAGGAATTTCCGATCTATCAGGCAGGTGCCAACAACACGCCGTGGACCTGCACCGGCGGAGGCACGGTCAACGGCAGGATATTGTCAAGTGCGGTGGGCGCCGAGTTGACAGGGATGGGCAAGGAAAAGGTTTTCGCAACCAGCGTGGCGGGCATCGGGATTCGCCTGCTGCGAAAGGCCCTCGGCACGGAAGGTGGGGAGACCTTCTATCCCCACACGTACTCCACCAGCGACACCTTCGGTGAATTCTGGCCGGAGGCCAAGTTCGTGGTGGAGCTGTACAAGACGGCGGCCGTCACCGGCAACGGCCCGCTGGTCAACGGCATCTACACCACCTATTCAGGGGACGACGGCGTATCGGTTGTGACAACCACGGTCAGTGGCGACGCCATCACCATCGTCACGCCCTCCTGCAGCGTCGACGCGGGGTCGCGCAACATTCCCGTGAACTTCGGCAAGGTGCCGGTGAGCGAATTCAAGGGCCGTGGCACCACCGCGGCCGAACGGAATTTCAACATCAGGCTCAACTGCAAGGCCGGCGTGGGCGAGCAGAACACGGTGTACCTGCGCATGGATGCCACCAAAGACCCGGCGGGCGACGACGGGGTGCTGCGCATCACCCAAGGCGGCACGCACGTTGCCACAGGCGTGGGCATCCAGCTCGTCGACGGAAAAAGCAAAACACCTGTGAGGTTCGGCGACGACGCGCCGGTCGGCCGCTCGAAAGACGGCGACTACGTCCTGCCCTACATCGCGCGCTACTTCCAGACCGGCAACAAAGTGACGCCGGGCCAGGCCAACGGCACGGCCACCTTCACGATCGACCACAAATAGCGGAACCGTCCGTGACGGCAAATGCGGCAAATGCGGCAAATGCGGCAAATACGGCAAATACGGCAAATACGGCAAATACGGCAAATACGGCAAATACGGCAAATACCGCAAATACCGCAAATTGCAAAAAAGGTCGAGCGACCACGATGGTGGCTCGCGCGCAAAAGATGGAAAGGCCTGCAGCGATCAGGCCGCTGTCGCTTTCATTTTCGAGAATCTGAATAGTTTTAATTGGTCCTATGCGAACCGGCTCCTATCTCGGCGAAATTATTTCTGCAATCAAACCAGTTCTGGCACCCGATCTTTTGCTCAACTCGGGTTTCCTGGTGCGAATTCCCCGGCGCGGGTGGATGCATCTTTTTCCTTGGCTTCGCCTTTATTACTGCACTCAAAGCAAAACAACAAAGCTCTACTCCCGCGCCAAAGTCGATGCGGCTCGCGAGGAGCTTGCGATCAATCGGCCCGGGAGAATTCGAAATATCACATCAAAAAGCTGCACACCGCCTTTGCTCGAAGAATCTTCGATAGACAAAGAAATTCTGATGCTGCGCGAGAAGCTCGTTTCCGGTGAGTCAGGAAATTCAAATCCGGATGACCGAGAAAACGCCTCGCCTCGTGGTCCATCCAATCAGCGTCGTACATTGCGACGCGCCCGTGCCATCTTGCTGCGCGCAAAGCAATCGAGGCTCAATGAAAACAAAGACAAGGGCACGACGCCAGCCACCGATGGCCAGATTCACATCGTCGTGCGCGTCGAGCTGACTGGGCTTCCCCCTGGAACTCGCCTTGATCGATCAACGACCGACATCGCGGCTTGACGGCTAGAAGCGAGGAAGGTTTGTCGAACGCCCTCCATGGGCGAACGTGTGGAAACCGCCAGTGAACAACGCAAGAATTTCTTCAAGAAAGTCGCATTCTTGACACCTGCCGTGAACTGGTTTGGATGTAAGAAATTAGATTTCATTGTTCGTTTTCATTTTGTTTTCAAATCATTACTTTTCACCTCAATTTTCAAAAAATCAAGACAAAAGAAATCCCCTGGAAATTCAACGACAGAAGCCCATGATTGCAAGAATCTCCCAGGAACAAAACACCCATTGCGACAAAGAAAAAATGTTTCTGGTCGCATTGGTGGATGGCAATTTACCCAGAAGAAATTCGTTTCGCCAGCAACTGGATTTCTTGGGCTACGCATCGCTGGCGTTCGACTCCCCGCACGACCTGATGATCGATCAGTTCGATTCCTTTGAATTCGGATGCATCATCATCGCGCCGCGGGACGACTATATTCATACGCAAATAGAAGCGGCAATGGAAAGATATAGCTCGCCAATTCTTCTGATCGCCGCCAAGGAGAACGTCCCGGCCTTTTCAGCACTGGAGAAATTCTTTTCCGACTCCAGCAAAGTGGATTTGATTCATGAGTCCTGCAGCAGGCAGGAATTGAACTGGCGCTTGAACTTCCTGAAACGCCAGGCAGCCAACGATTCCGTCAGGATCGATCATTTCAGCTTCGGCAAATACAGCTTCGACCTGAAGCGGCGCGCAGCCTGGGTAGGGGAAGAAAGAATTCTCCTGAAGCCGTTGGAGTTCGATCTCACCCTCAAGCTGTTTCAAAACATCAACTCTGTATTGACGAGGGAAAAACTCTATTCCCAATTCTGGGGAGAATCGCTTTGCTCCGTCAAATCGAGGAAACTCGATGTCTGCATTTCCAATTTGAGAAAGAAAATGCGCATCGATGCGGACGACAGACTTGTTTTGAGATCTATCTATGGACGGGGTTATGAATTGAATTCATTGGACCCGTGAGGAGGTATTTATTTCGCGCCGGATGCGCATCAAGCTTCACATTCCGCCTCGACCGCGTAGCTTTTCAATGCATCAAGATCCCGTATCGCAATGGTTTTGTATTCCAGGCTGATCGCGCCCGAGGCCGCAATGGCCTTGAGCACCCTGTGCGCGGCCTGGCGATTGGCCTGCAGCATGGCGGCCAGAGTTGCCTGTGAAACCTGCAGGCGAATTGAAGACTCGCCTTTGGCACGGGTTCCGTAGAGTGCAGCGAGTCTTTCGATGGTCGCTGCGGCGCGTTGCCGCAATGAACCTGCGATCTGGGTGCTCACCATGTTCACTTGAACGGCGCTTTGGCGCACGCTCATGAGCACCATGTCTTTCCAAAGCGCGGACTTCCGGTCGAGCAATTCAACAATCAAGGACGTTGGTATATGAATCGCCATGACATCGGAGTGCGCAACAAGGGAAAGCACGGCATGGCTCGTTCCCCCGAATATCTGAGCGACCCCTACAAAAATGCCGGGGCCCACCATCATCATGTTGAACTGCTCTCCAGCCTGAGATGTGTGGGTGATCATCGCCTCGCCTGAAATAACGAGAAAGCTGTGCCCTGCCGCGCACAAATCGGTCGAAAAAACAAAGCCGGGGGAATGACGCCCTATTGTCGAAGACGCCAGCAATTGATTCATGGCTTCGCGAGACCACGGCGCAAAGGCGGGATTCATTCGCAAGAAATTCTCCATCAGCGCAATATCGCCAATGGAGTTTTTTATTTCTTGTCCATATTTCGGCTGTTCGGACGACGGAAATGAACGTGTTATTTTTCCCAGCGCGGACTCATCAAGAATCACGATTGCATTGAGTTTCAGCGCTATGACGCCGGCAGCTTCCAGGCAAATCAATTCCTTGTTCACGGATTGGCGGCTGACGCGCAACAGGCCTGCCAGATCCTTCTGCGTCAATTGCAGGTGAATGGCACTCTCCCCGATCGGCCGGGTGCCATGAAGTGCGGCAAGTTGCTTGATGGTGCTGGCGAGCCGCGCTGAAAGCCCTCCGACGATCTGGCCCAGCAGCGTGTCTATCTGGTCGCGCTCCTGCTGCACCAGCATGCGACCGATGTCTTTCCATCGCACGGGGTCGCCGTCGAGCAGTTCGAGGAACGAGCGGCCAGCAATGTGAATGGCCACCACGTCATCGTTCGCAACGTGCTCACGGCGGCTCTCCTCGATGGAAAGCATGCTCGAAAAGCCAAGGATCTGGCGCGGTCCACGAAGCGCCCAGCGCAATCGGATGCCATTGGGCGCTGTCTCGAATTGCATGACGTGCCCCGTCACGATGACAAAGACTTCGGGTTCTTTCGCCAATGCCGACAAGGAGTCCCCTCGCCGATGCCAGCACAACCTGGAGGCCGCCAGGAGCAAGCTCATGCTCGTGGAAGACCACGACGAAAAGCCCTGCATCTGTCCCAGCGTGAGCGCCATCAGCTCCTTGTCGCTCGGGGTGGAACTGCTGGTAGCTGCCACTTGATTTTTCTCTCTCTCTTCTTTGCAAGGCGCGACCCGGCTTTGTTTCTTCACGCCGGCTGTGAGCCAGCGCTGCCCATGGCTTACACCTGGAGCCATCGATTCTCTGTTTCCCGAAAGTACCGGTTGCCCGGCCGCCGGCTCAGTCCCCGGCAAGGACCAGCGCGACCCCTTGGGCCTTTGCCGCATCCCGCGCGTCCTGCGGCAATTGCGCGTCGCAGACCCAGTGCGTCACCGCGCCGAAGGGCACCACCGAGACCAGCGCGCGCTGGCCCCACTTGTTGCTGTCCACGATCGCGCACACCTGGCGGCTGCGCTCCATCACCGCGTGCTTGACCTGCGTTTCCAGGTGATTGGTGTTGGTCCAGCCCACCTCGGCATCGACCCCGCGCGCGCCCATGAAGAAGAGGTCGAAATGGAAGTTCGCGACCTGGGCCAGCGTCATCGGGCCCACGGCGCTCACGCCGGTGGCGTAGATCTCGCCGCCTATGGCGTAGATGTCGTAGGGCGTGCGGCCCACCAGCTCGGCGGCGATGTTGATGCCGTTGGTGACGATCGCGAGCCGCTTCACGTTCGCAAGGCCCTGCAGGATCGCGCGCGCCACTTCCATCGAGGTGGTGCCGGCGTCGAGGTAGATCGACCAGCCGTCCTGGATGAGGCCCACCGCCGCCGCGCCGATCTGCTGCTTCTGCGAGGAGCCTTCCTGGATGCGCACGCCGAACTCGGTGTCGCGGCCGAGCGGCAGCGCACCGCCGTGCACCCGCTTGAGCAGGCCGGCATCGTGCATCTCCTGCAGGTCGCGCCGCAGCGTCATTTCCGACAGGGTGAAGCGGCGCGCCATGTCGCTGACCCGGCAGGCGCCCTCCTGCGCGAGCACCTTCAGGATCAGCATGTGCCGATGCTCCGCCGTCGTCGCCTGCAAGGCTTCTTGCCGGGACGGATCGGACGGCGACTCGGAGGCCATGGGTGCGGGGCGGGAAGCGTTTCGGGTCATCGCGAGGTTGTTTGTCTATCGGGCCTGCCCATAGTAGGCGCCGGCACCATGCTTGCGTTCGTAGTGCTTGCGGATCACGGCGGGCGGCAATTCGCGCGCCAGCGGGTCGATCGACTGCGTGAGGTAGGCCATCTGCGCCAGCTCCTCGAGCACGCGAGCGTTGTACACGGATTTCATCGCGTTCTTGCCCCAGGTGAACGGCCCGTGGCACGACACCACGATCATCTCGACCTCCTGCGGCGAGATGCCCTGCATCCGCCGCACGATCTGGTGGCCGGTTTCTTCCTCGTAGTCGCGCGCCACGGCCTCGTCGCTGATGACTTCGGTGACCGGCACGGCGACCGTGAGGTGGTCCGCGTGCGTGGTGCCGTAGATCGGAATGGCGCGCCGCGCCTGCGCCCACGCCACGGCATGCACCGAGTGCGTGTGGCAGACGCCGCCGATGCCTTCGAAGGCGCGGTAGAGCACCGCATGGGTCTTGGTGTCGCTCGAGGGCCGCAGGCTGCCTTCGACCACGCGCGCGTCGAGATCGACCACCACCATGTCGTCGGCAGTCATCTCCTCGTAGGGCATGCCGCTGGGCTTGATAGCGAAGACGCCCTGCCGCGCATCGAAGGCGCTCACGTTGCCGAAGGTGTACAGCGCCAGCGCCTGCTTCGGGATTTCCAGGTTGGCCTCGTAGGCCTCGCGCTTGAGTTCTTTATGCAGCGTCATGGATCGCCTTCCCTTCTTTCATGCCCTCGACCAGGGCGCCCATTTCCATATAGCGCCGGAACAGCGCGCGGTAGGCCTCGGCCTCCGCCGGCCGCGGCTCGTAGACCAGGTCGAAGCCGCAGGCCATGGCCCGCTGCGCGGCCGGAATGTCGGCATGGATGCCGCAAGCGACCGCTGCGCACATGGCGGCGCCCAGCGCCACCGCCTGGTCCGACTTCGCCACGCGGATGCGCTGGTCGAACACGTCGGCCTGGATCTGCATCAGCAACGCCGACTTGCGCGCGACGCCGCCGATGGCCAGCACCTCGTCGATGCGCACGCCCGACTCGGTGAAGCGGTCGACGATCGCCTTCGCGCCGAAGGCCGTGGCCTCGACCAGCGCGCGGTAGAGCTGCGGCGCCGAGCTGCCCAGCGACAGGCCGAACAGCGCGCCGTGCAGCGTCTGGTCGGCATAGGGCGTGCGGCGCCCGTTGAGCCAGTCGAGCGCAGCCACGCCGTGCGCGCCCGGCGGCTCCAGCGCGGCGGCGCGCTCGAGCCGCGGCAGCAACTCGGCGCGCAGCGCCTCGCGGTTCGGCCCCTCGGGCAGCGGCCACTCGAGCACCCGCGCGAACCATGCGAAGGCATCGCCGACGGCCGACTGCCCTGCTTCCAGCCCGATGGCCCCGGCCATCACCGAGCCGTCGACCTGCCCGCAGATGCCCTCGACCACGCGGTCCGCGATTTCGTCGGTCGGCGCCAGCACGATGTCGCAGGTCGAGGTGCCCATGATCTTGACCAGCGTGTGGTGCCGGATGCCCGCGCCGACGGCGCCCATGTGGGCATCGAAGGCGCCCACGCCGACCACCACGTCGCCGGGCAGGCCCAGCCGGTCGGCCCATGCGGGTGTGAGTGCGCCGATGGGTGTCTCGGCGGTCCAGGTTTCTTCGTAGAGCCGGTCGCGAATGCCGTCGAGCAAGGGGTCGATATGGCTGAGGAAAGCCTGCGACGGCAGCCCGCCATGGCCCTCGTTCCACATCGCCTTGTGGCCGGCGGCGCAGCGGCTGCGGCGCATCCGGCCCGGTGCGGTGGTGCCGGTGAGTTCGGCCGGCAGCCAGTCGCAATGCTCGACCCAGCTCGCGGTGGCCTCGCGCACCTGTGCGTCGTGCCGGAACACCCACAGCAGGTTGGCCCAGTACCACTCGGCCGAATAGACGCCGCCGATGTGCGCGGTGTAGTCGACGCCGCCCCAGGTACGGGCGGCGCCGGTGATCTGCTCGGCTTCTAGCGTGGCGCTATGGTCCTTCCACATCAGGAACATCGCATTCGGGTTGTCGGCGAAGGCCGGCCGCAGCGCGAGCGGGCAGCCCGTTTCGTCGACCGGCACCGAGGTCGAGCCGGTGGTCGCGATCGACAGGCCGCGCACGCTCGCCCGGACCTCGGGCGGCACCTGCGACAGTGCGGCGCGCACCACCTGGGTCAGCGCATCGAGATGGTCCTGCGGATGCTGGCGGAAGATGCGCTGCGTGGGGTCGCAGTACAGGCCGGCCGCCCAGCGCGGAAAGGCCGACACCGCGCTGGCGAGCTCCTCGCCGGTGGCGGTGTCCGCGATCACGCAGCGGCACGAGTCGGAGCCGAAGTCGACGCCGATGACATGGGTTCTGGTCATCATCGCCCTCAGTGCTGCGCTTGCTTCTGGCGCCATCTGTCGATGATCACCGCGAGCAGGATCACCGCGCCCTTGGCCACGTACTGCCAGAAGGACGAGACGCCCATGATGGTGAGGCCGTTGTTGATCACGCCGATGATCAGCGCGCCGATGACGGTACCGACTATCGAGCCCACGCCGCCCATGAGGCTGGTGCCGCCGAGCACCACCGCCGCGATCGCATCGAGCTCGTAGCCGGTGCCCCAGTTGCCGTTGGCGCCGAACAGCCGGCTCGCGGACATGGCGCCCGCCAGGCCCGAGAACAGGCCGCTGATCGCATAGACGAAGAGCAGCACGCCGCCCACGCCGATGCCGGTGAGGCGCGCCGCCTCGGGGTTGCCGCCCACCGCGTAGATGTGCAGGCCCAGGATGGTCTTGCGCAGGATGACCCACGACAGCAGCGTCACGCCGGCGGCGATCCACACCAGCCAGGGCAGGCCCAGGAAGTCCTCGTTGCCGATCCAGCCGAAGCTGGGAATCTCGCTGTTGAGCACCGTGGTGCCGTCGGCGAACAGGTAGGCGGCGCCGCGCAGCGCGGTCATGGTGCCCAGGGTCACGATGAACGGGTTGATCTTCAGCAGCGCCACCGTGGTGCCGTTGATGAGCCCCATCGCGAGGCCCGCGGCAAGGAACACCGGCAGCGACAGCCCCGCATGGGAGGTGAGCGAGGTCAGCATGCCCAGCACCGCCGACACGGCCAGCATCGAGCCCACCGAGAGGTCGATGCCGGCGGTGAGGATCACGAAGGTCATGCCGGCCGCGAGCACCAGGTTGATGGACACCTGGCGCAGGATGTTCATCGTGTTCGCGGTGGTCGCGAAGTTCGAGCCGCCGTCGCCCGAGACGTAAACGGTGAGGCCCCAGAAGACGACGTAGAGGATCAGCAGCGCGGGCAGCATGCCCAGGCGCTGGAGGACTCCGGCTGCACGGCCGGTGCGGGCAGGCGCGCTGGTCGGCGGGGACGCCGCCGGGGGTGCTGTGGAAGTGAGGGTCTTGGACATGGTGGTCTCGTGAAGGTGTGTGATGCGGCGCGCGGGATCAGCGCGGCGTGCGCGCCGAATTCGCATGCGCCTGCCGCAGCAGTTCGGGCGTGAGGGCCTGCATGGTGTCGATGCGCAGGTCTGCCAGCGCGAGCGCCTCGGCCGACAGCGGGTAGTCCGCGCCGGGCGCGGCAATGGCGGCCATGCCGGCCGCCTTGAGCGAGCGCAGGCCGTTGGCGCTGTCCTCGATGCCCACGGCCGCATGCGGTGCGACGCCGATGCGCGACAGCGCGAGCAGGTAGATGTCGGGCGCGGGCTTGCCGTGTTCGACGTCATCGCCGCAGACCACGGCTTTCATCAGCGGCGCGAGTCCGCTGGCTTCCAGCACGTAGCGGGCGAGCTCGGCCGGCGAGCCGGTGGCCAGCGCCACCACATGCGACCGAGCGGCCATGCGCACCGCCTCGACGGCGCCGGCACGCAGCGGCAGATGACGGTGGTACTGCGCCAGCATGCGCCCTACGATCTCGCGCGCGATCGCTGCCTCGTCCATGCCGTTGCGCTCGCGCAGTTGCAGGCGCTCGACCATGATGCGCGACCAGGCCGCGGTGTTGGTGCCCATCGTCGACTCCTGGTCCTCGGTGGTCCAGCGCGCGCCGATGCTCTCTGCGAAATCTTCGCGCACGCGCTGCCAGACGATCTCGGTGTCGATCAGGACGCCGTCCATGTCGAAGACCACCGCCTGCAGCGAAGAAGAGGAAGAGGAAGAAGAAAGGTTCGTTGCGTTCATGCGATGTGCCGCTCCGGCTCGGGAGCGTTGACTGCGAGTTGGATGATGTTTTCCTGGGTGATGCGATCGCCCGCGAGTTCGCCCGCGATGGCGCCTTCGCGCATCACGAGCACGCGGTCGCACACGCCGACGATTTCGGGCAGCTCGCTGGAGATCACGACCACGGCGACGCCGGCCTCGGACAGCTCGCCGATGATCTTGTAGATCTCGCTCTTGGCGCCGACGTCCACGCCGCGCGTCGGCTCATCCAGGATCAGCACGCGCGGCTGGATTTCGAGCCAGCGCGCCAGCAGCAGCTTCTGCTGGTTGCCGCCCGACAGCGCGCCCACGATGCCCTGCGGACCGGAGATCTTCACGTTGAGGCGCGCGATGGCCTGGCGCGTCAGTCGGTCGAGCGCGCCGTGGTTCAGCACGCCCGCCACCGCATGCCGCGGCAACACGTTGATCGCGACGTTGGTCAGCGCACTCAGTTGCAGGAACAGGCCCTGCCCCTTGCGATCTTCCGGCACGTAGCCCAGGCCGAGGCGGATGGCGTCGAGCGGACGGCGCACATCCACCGGCTTGCCGTCGACCAGGATCGTGCCGCCGGTGCGCGCATCGGCGCCCACCGCGAGCCGCGCGAGTTCGGAGCGCCCTGCCCCGACCAGCCCGGCCAGCCCCAGCACTTCGCCCGCATGCACCTTGAGGCTGCTCGGGCGGTTGCGCGGCCCGCTCACATCGCGCAGTTCCAGCATCACGCGGCCGGGCTTGCGCTGGCCGCGGTGCTGGTAGAAGTCGGTGAGCGCGCGCCCGACCATCATCTGCACGATGCGCTGCTCATCGATTTCGTCGCGCGCCAGGTCGGCCACGTGGCAGCCGTCGCGCAGCACCGTGACGCGATCGGCCAGTGCCGTGACCTCGGCCATGCGGTGGCTGATGTAGATGATCGCGATGCCGGCATCGCGCAGTTGGCGCATCACCCGGAAGAGGTGCGCCGTCTCGCGGTCGGACAGCGCGGCCGTCGGCTCGTCCATGATCAGGATGCGGCCCTTGTGCACCAGCGCCCGCGCGATCTCCACCTGCTGCTGCTCGGCGATGGACAGCCGCCCGGCCGGCCAGTCGGCGCCGAACTGCGCGCCGAGCTGCTGCAGCACGCGCTCGGTCTCGCGCAGCATCCGCGCGCGGTCGACCAGCCAGAGCGCCGCGCGCGGCTCGTTGCCCATGAACACGTTCTCGGCCACCGTGAGATGCCGCGCGATGCTCAGTTCCTGGTAGATCAGGTTGATGCCCGCGCGCTGGCCGTGGGCGGGGCTGCGGATGGCCACGGGCTCGCCGGCCAGCCGGATCTGCCCGGCGTCGGGCTGGTAGACCCCCGAGAGGATCTTCATCAGCGTGCTCTTGCCTGCGCCGTTCTCGCCCATGAGGGCGTGGATCTCGCCGGGGCGCACCTGCAGGTGCATGTCGTGCAGCGCCCGGGTCGCGCCGAAGCGCTTGTGGATCCCGGACATCTCCAGCACGAACTCGCCCGCCTTGCCCGCCTTGCCCGCCTTGCCAACCTCGCCGGCCTCGCTCATGACGGCCTGCGCGTTCAACGCACCCAGCCCTTGTAGCCGGCGATGTTGTCGCGCGTGGTGAGCGGCGTTGCCATGAGGTTCATGGTCTTGGCGGGCTTGCGGCCGTTGAGCAGGCCGTAGGCGACGCGCACGCTCTCGGCGGCCATCTCGTTCGGGTCTTGCGCGGGCGTGACGACGAACAGCGAATCCTTGGCCTTGAGCGCGGCCTCGCCGTCGGGCGAGCCGTCCACGCCGCCGGTCACCTTGATGTCGGTGCGGCGCGCCTGGCGGATCGCGAGCTCCGCGCCGATGGCCGTCGGGTCGTTGATGCCGAACACGGCATCGATCTTCGGCTGCGCCGTCAGGATGTTGGCCATGGCCGCGAGGCCGCCGTCGCGGCTGCCCTTGGCGTCCTGGTTGTCCGACACCAGCTTGATGCCCGGGTACTTGGCCAGCGTCTCCTTGCAGCCCTTCACGCGGTCCATGATCGACGACACCGGCGGGCCGTTGACGATCACGAAGTTGCCCTTGCCGCCGATGCGCTCGGCCAGGAACTTGCACGACTCGGCGCCGGCCATCGCGTTGTCGGACATCACCGTGGCGTCGGCCCCTTCGGCCGTCACGTCCACCGCCACCACGATCACGCCGGCGGCGCGGGCCTTGCGCACGGCCGGCGCAATGCCCTTGGAGTCGGCGGCGCCCAGCACGATCACATCGACCTTGTTGGCGATGAAGTTGTCGATCTGGTCGACCTGGGTGTTCAGGTCGTACTTGCTCGACACGGTGGTCACCTTCACCGCCGGGTTGATCTTCTTGGCCTCGGCTTCCGCGCTGCGGCCGATGGCCACGAAGAACGGATTGGCCATGTCGCCCAGCGTGATGCCGATGGATTTGAGCGGCTTGTCCTGGGCGAACGCGTGGCCTGCGAACAGAGCGAGGGTGGCGGCTGCGATGCAGCGGGTCATCGACTTCTTCATGGATCGGTCTCCTTTTTGAATGCGCTTGCTGAAGGTGCGCGCTGGCGGCCAGCGTGCGTTCGTTCGATTGAACGGACTGGATTCTATTGTTCATTCGAACATTTCAATTCGCACAAATTCGAAAATATCCTCAGGGAAATCCCTCTTTATTTGTCCGTTTATGTTCGTATTGGATGCTGCATACTTGCCGCGCCTTGCGAATCCGCGATGCAAAGAAAAAAGGAAGAGACAGGCATGACTCGCTTGCTGGTCGTAGGCGGCATCAACATGGACTACGTGTTCGAGGCGCCCTGCCTGCCGCGCAATGGCGAGACGCTGGGCGGGCAGAGTTTTCGGCGCGCGCCCGGCGGCAAGGGCGCCGACCAGGCAGTGGCGGCCACGCGCCTGGGCGCCGAAACCTGGCTCGTCGGCTGCGCCGGCGACGATGCCGAAGGGCGCGAGTTGCTCGTACATCTGCGTGCCGAGGGCGTGCGTACCGATCACGTCGCGATGACATCCGACGCGCCCACCGGCGCCGCCGCCGTGTTCGCGTGCCGGGGCGAAAGCGCCGTGACCGTGGTGCCGGGTGCCAACCACCGCTTGACTGCCGCCCACGTGCGCGCCGCCGAGCCGCTGTTCGCCCAGAGCGACGTGGTGCTCGCCGAACTGGGCATTCCAAGCTCGGCCGCGATGGAAGCCGCCGAACTCGCATATCGTTTCGGCAAGCCCTTTCTGTTGACGCCCTCCCCGGCGGGCGCGGTCCCGCCGGAACTCGCGCGGCGCGTGCATCTCTTCCTGGCCAACCAGCACGAACTGAGGGCGGCCTTCGGTGATGGCGATGAAAGTGGAGACGGAGATGGCAACGTCGAGGGCGACGACTGGCGTGCCCTGCTGGCGAGGTGGCCGGGCCGCATCGTCGTGACGCGCGGCAGCGAAGGCGCGGCGCACGTCGATGTGCACGGCACGCTGCACGAGCAGCCGGCCTTCCACGTTCCGGTGCTCGACACGACCGGCGCCGGCGATGCCTTCGCCGCAGCGCTGGCCGTCCATTGGTCACTCGGTATCCCGGAGGCAATGCGGCGGGCCTGCGCCGTGGCGGCCCTGGCGGTTCGCGGCTTCGGCTCGCAGAGCACGCTGCCGACGCGGCAGGAACTCAGCGACTTTCTCGAAACCGCCGGTTGAAGCGTCGAGCTACGCCGATGCGCTGACGCTCACGGATGTCGGCGCCTCGCGCATGCGAGCCCCGGTCAAGCCAGCCGCTGGTTTACAGCAACCTCGATCGCCGCGCCTGCTCGGTCAGCTCCGCCCTGAAATCCGGATGCGCGATCGCAATCAGCTCCTGCGCCCGCTGCCTGGCCGACTTGCCGCGCAGTTGCGCCACGCCGTATTCGGTGACCACGTAGTTGATGTCGTTCTTGCTCGTGCTCACATGCGTGCCGGGCGAGAGCGAGGGCACGATGCGCGAGATGGTGTCGCCCTTGGCCGTCGAAGGCAGCACGATGAAGGCCTTGCCGCCACGCGAGCGGTTCGCCGCGCGCACGAAGTCCGACTGCCCGCCCGTGCCCGAGTACGGCGCATGCCCCAGGCTCTCGGAGCCGCACTGGCCCAGCAGGTCGATCTGCAGGGTCGCGTTGATCGCGATGAGGTTGTCGTTCAGCCCCGCGAGCGCCGGGTCGTTGGTGAAGTTCACCGGATGCATTTCCAGCGACGGGTTGCGGTCCATGAAGCGGTAGAGCTTGGCCGACCCGAGCGCGAAGGTGGCGACGGTTTTGCCCGGCAGGTAGTTCTTGCGCCGGTTGGTGACGGCGCCGCTCTCCACCAGCGTCAGGATGCCGTCGCCGATCATCTCGGTGTGGATGCCCAGGTCGTGCTTGTGCGTGAGCTGCATCACCACCGCATCGGGAATGCCGCCGTAGCCGATCTGCAGCGTCGAGCCGTCGTCGATGAGGTCGGCCACGTGCTTGCCGATGGCCTCCTGCACGGGGCCGATTTTCGGGAGGCCGACTTCCAGCACCGGTGCATCGCTTTCGACCAGCGCCGCAATCTGCGAGATATGGACGTGGCAGTTGCCGTGCGCGAAGGGCACGTTCGGGTTCACCTCCAGCACGACCGCGCGCGCCTTGGCAATGGCGGCCATCGTGTAGTCGGCGCCCAGGCTCACTGCGAAGTAGCCGTGCGCGTCCATCGGCGAAGCCATGCTGAAGACCACCTCGGCGGGGATCTGGCCGCGCTCGATCTGCGCGGGAATCTCCGAGAAGTAGTTGGGGATGAAATCGATCCAGCCCTCTTGCCCGCCAGCGCGGGTGGCACCGCCGAAGAACAGCGCGACATGGCGCACGTGCTCCAAGGTCTCGGGGTCGATGTAGGCGTACTTGCGCATCGCGAGGATCTGCGCGACCTTGACATCGCGGAAATCGCGGCGCTGCTCCGACAAGGCAGTGAGCAATGACGGCGGCTCGCCGACGCCGGTCGGCACGATGATGAGATCGCCGTTGCGCACCAGGCGCACGGCATCGTCTGCAGAGACACGCTTCTGCGCGTAGATATCCTGGGCGGTCATTCGTTCTTTCTGGCGTTCGGGCTTTGGAGTTATCGCGGCGCGTCGGCCTGCGCGTCGTAGCTGCCGCCGCGCGCGGCCTTGTTGCAGCCGGTGCGGAACACGAGCGCCTGCTGCGCCTCTGCGACGTTGGCGGCCTGGCCCTTCCAGAGATCGAGTGCCGGTTGCTGCACGGCGCGCGAGAACGAAAACGTCAGCGCCCAAGGCATGCGCGACTTGAACTTCACGTTCATCGTGTTGAGCCGCGCGGACGCCAGTTGCGCCGATTGCCCGCCCGAGAGAAACGCCACGCCCGGCACTGCGGCAGGCACCGTGCGCAAGAGGCAAGTCACCGTCGCATCGGCCACCGCATCGACGCTGTCCTGTGTCTTGCTGCCCTGCCCCGGCAGCACCATGTTCGGCTTGAGCAGCATGCCTTCGAGCAACACGCCCTGTGCATTCAACTGAACGAACACCTCGCGCAGAACCGCTTCGGTCACCTCGGCGCAGCGCGCAAGGGAATGACCACCGTCCATCACCACTTCGGGCTCGACGATGGGCACCACGCCGGCTTCCTGGCACAGCGCCGCATAGCGCGCCAGCGCATGCGCATTGACGTCGATGCAGGCCCGGCTCGGCAGGCCCTCGCCGATGGCGATCACGGCGCGCCATTTCGCAAAGCGCGCGCCCATGCCGACGTACTCGGCCAGCCGTTCGCGCAGGCCGTCGAGGCCTTCGGTGACCGTCTCGCCGGGGTGACCTGCCAGCGCCTTCGCGCCCATGTCGACCTTGATGCCGGGGATGATGCCCACGTCGGCCAACGCCGTGGCGAAAGGCGTGCCCGCGTTCGTTTTCTGGCGGATGGTTTCGTCGAACAGGATCGCGCCGCTGATGCTGTCGGCGAGGCCGGGCGCGGTGACGATCAACTCGCGCCAGTCGCGCCGTGCGCTCTCGGTCTGCGGGATGTTCAGCGCGGCGAAGCGCTTGTTGCAGGTGGCGTTGCTCTCGTCCATGGCGAGCAAGCCCTTGTTGCCGGCGACCAGCGCCTGTGCGGTAGCTATCAACGTCTGTGCAGTCATTGGGGCACCTTTCTGGCGGGCATCCTACGCCCCTGCCCCCTCTGCATCTAGATCACGTTCTTCTCGAGCAGCGGCTTGTTCTCGAGGATGCGCGCGAACGAAACCGGCGAGAGGTCGAGGCTGCGGTACTCGCCGAAGCGGATCAACTCCGCGATGCCGCGCCCTGCTGCGGGGCATTGCTGCAGCCCATGGCCCGAGAAGCCGTTGGCGAAGAACAGGTTGTCGCAGTCCGGGTGCAGGCCGAGGATCGCGTTGTGGTCGAACAGGTTCATCTCGTAGTAGCCGGCCCAGGCGCCGGTCATGCGGATGGCTTCGAAGGCGGGGATTCGCTCGGCGAGTGCGGGCCAGATGAGTTCGTCGAACGCGGCGTATTCGACGTTGAGCGGCGCGTCGTCGGGGTCCTGGTCTGCGGGCGGTGCGAAGCCGCAGATGAACTGGCGGCCCTCGGGGCGCAGCCAGATGCCCGAGGTGTCGATGATCAGCGGGCAGCCGGGCAAGGTCTCGGGGCACGAGAAGCTGAACACGCTGCGGCGTCGGCCGCGCACCGGCAGGTCGATGCCGGCCCACTCCGCCACCTTCGCGGCCCAGGCGCCAGCGGCGTTGACGACGATGTCGGCTTCGAGCGTCTCGCTGGTGTCGAGCTGCACGCCGGTCACGCTGCTGCCCTTGCGGCGCAGTCCGGTCGCGTGCGCCTGCACGTACCGCGCGCCCTGCGATGCGGCCTTCTTGCGAAAGGCCTGCAGCAGGCTGTAGCCGTCGTACCAGCCTTCGCCCGAAAGGCCCAGCGATGCGAGCTCGACGCCCTCCGTCGATATCCACGGGAAGCGCGCCTTCAGTTCACCGGGCGTCATCAGTGCCACATCGACCGCATGCGCCTTCTGCATTGCGTGGTTCTCACGCAGCACATCGACGCCGGCCGCCGAGGCGAGGTACAGGTAGCCGGGCTCGACGAGACCGATGTCCGGCACGTCGTCGCCGACGCGCAAGGTTTCGCCGAGATGCCGGAAGAAGTCGATCCCGTAGAGAGACATCTCGATGTTGATGGCGGTGGAGAACTGCTGGCGGATCGAGCTGGCCGAGAGCGCCGACGACGCCTGCTTGTACGAGAAGTCGCGCTCGACCACCGTGACCTCGAAGCGCTCGGCCTCCGGGTCCTTGGTCAAGAAATAGGCGATGGCGGAGCCGATGGCCCCGCCGCCGATGATCACCACTCGACGCATGAGATGCCTTTCCTGGCTGTCCGCACGCGAGCCGCGGCGGGCGCCCCGCAGAATAGCGCCATGAGAAAAGACATTCCCAACCTGGGTGCGCTGCAGGCCTTCGAGGCTTCGGCGCGGCTGGGGAGCTTCACCCGCGCGGCGGCCGAACTGGCGCTGACGCAGAGCGCCGTCGGGCGGCAGGTGGCGATGCTGGAGCAGCGGCTCGGCGTGCCCCTCTTCTCGCGTGTGCGCAGGCGCCTGACGCTCACCGACGTGGGCCGCGAGTACGCGGCGCGCATCCGCCGCCATCTCGACCAGATCCGCCGCGACACGCTGGAGATCAGCGCCGGCCACGACATGGGCTTCGTGCTGGAGCTGGCCGTGGTGCCGACCTTCGCGACGCAATGGCTCATTCCGCGGCTGCCCGATTTCAGCCGGCTGCACCCGAACATCACGGTGAACCTGTCGGCGCGCTCGCAGCCCTTTTCCTTTCAGGAAAACGCATACGACGCGGCGATCTATTTCGGCGACCAGTTCTGGCCCAACACGCGCGGCGGGCTGATCTTTGCAGAGGGCGAGATGGTGCCGATCTGCAGCCCCGCCTTTCGCGATGCCAACGGCCCGTGGGACGAAGCGGGCTTCGAGCGCTGCCGCCATGTGCACCTGAGCACGCGCGCGCATGCGTGGCGCGACTGGTATGCGCAGCAGGGCTGGGACTACACGGTGCACGCCTCGCGCGGGCCGCGCTACGAGCTCTTCACGATGGTGGTTGCGGCGACGGCGGCCGGCATGGGCGTGGGCCTCGCGCCGCGCATCCTGATCGAGCACGAGCTGCGCACCGGCGAGCTGGTGATTCCCGTGGACCGGCATCTCGATGTGCCGCAGGGCTACTACTTCGCGTACCCCGAAGGCCGTCCGGCCTCCGGGGCGCTGGAGCACTTCAAGCAGTGGGTGCTCGGGCTCACGCCGGGGTAGACCGGGTCAGACCGGATTCGGGTTGCGCTCCAGGAATCCCTGCTGGTGCCAGTAGGGATAGGTCCGCGTCACCGCGCTGGCCGCATCGAGTTCGGCGACCTGCGCGGGCGTGAGGTTCCAGCCCACCGCGCCGAGGTTCTGGCGCAGTTGCGTTTCGTCGCGCGCACCGACCACCACGCTCGACACCGTCGGCCGCTGCAGCAGCCAGTTGAGCGCGACCTGCGGCACCGTCTTGCCGATTTCTCCAGCGACCTTCTCCAGCGCATCGACCACGCGGTACAGCAGCTCGTCGGCCACCGGCGGACCCATGTCGGCCGTCACGTGCAGTCGGCTGTTGGCGGGCAGCGGCTGGCCGCGACGGATCTTGCCCGTGAGCCGGCCCCAGCCCAGCGGGCTCCAGACCACGGCGCCCACGCCCTGGTCTTGCGCGAGCGGCATCAGCTCCCACTCGTACTCGCGGCCGACCAGCGAGTAATACGCCTGGTGCGCCACGTAGCGCGCGTAGCCGTAGCGCTCCGACACGGCCAGCGACTTCATCAAATGCCAGCCCGAGAAGTTCGACGCGCCCACATAGCGCAGCTTGCCCGCACGCACGAGATCGTCGAGCGTGGACACGGTTTCCTCGACGGGCGTGCTCGCGTCGAAGCCATGCAGCTGGAACAGGTCGATGTAATCGGTGCCCAGGCGCTTCAACGCACTGTCGACCGCCCGCACGAGATGGTGGCGCGACGACCCCGCCTCGTTCGCTCCCGGGCCGTTGCGGAACGTGGCCTTGGTCGAGAGGATGAGCTTGTCGCGCGGCCGGCCCTTGATGGCCTCGCCGAGCACCGATTCGGCGGCGCCGTCGGAGTAGATGTCGGCGCTGTCGAACATGTTGACGCCCGCGTCGATGCAGATGTCGATGAGCTTGCGCGCCTCGGCCACGTCGGTGCTGCCCCAGGCGCTGAAGAACTCGCCCTTGCCGCCGAAGGTGCCAGTGCCAAAACTCAATACGGGGACCTTGAGGCCCGATTTGCCCAGATGACGGTATTCCAAAGTGCTACTCCTTCGAAGAATGAATGAAGCGACGGGCCGACCGGCCCGCCGTTGGGCCATTGTTCGCCGGGGCATTGAACCCCGCTGCACGTCGGGCTTTGCGGAATTCGGCTAAGTAATATCGGCCGATGCGAATCGCCATTGAACACCCCGACCAGCCCGACGTGATCCAGCTCATCGACGACCTCGATGCGTACCAGAAGCCGCTGTATCCGCCGGAGAGCCACTACGGCATCGACATCGCGGCACTGTCTGCGGCGAATGTGCTGTTCGCGGTGGCACGCGATGAAGCAGGCACGGCGATCGGCTGCGCGGCCATCGTCATCGAGCCTGAATATGGCGAGTTGAAGCGGATGTACGTGCGGCCGGAGAACCGCGGGCAAGGCATCGCCGACAAGTTGCTGGCGTTTCTCGAAGGGGAAGCGATGACCCGGGGCTGTGCGATGTTCAGGCTGGAGACAGGCGTGAGCCAGCCCGCGGCACTGTCGTTCTATGCGCGCTCGGGGTACGCGCGACGCGAACGCTTCGGGCGGTATCCGGAAGATCCGCTGAGCGTTTTCATGCAGAAGGACGCGGGCTGACATCAAGGGCGCGAACGGGGCGATGACTTCGGACTCCACCTCCTCGTCGCGCCGCGGCCTTTGGGTTGGCCTTGCGTTCTGCGCCGCGCTCGCCGCGGGCATATGGGCCGTGATGAGCGGTGCCGTCGAGGTGCCGGAGCGCTTCAATCCCTGGGCGCCGCTCGACGTGGCGGCCGAGCCCGACTGGCTCACCGGCTTCAAGCTCGCACACGCCCGCCGCGAACCCACGCGCTGTCTCGCGGCGCTGGCGCGAACCGGCATGCAATACGACCTGCTGCCCGACCGCGTGACCGGCGAAGGCTGCGGCTTCGAGAACGCCGTTCGCCTGCGCTCGGCCGGTGTGCGCCTGGGCACATCGCCCTCGCTGAGCTGCCCGATGGCGCTGTCCTTCTTCATGTGGGAGAAGCACGCGCTGCAGCCGGCCGCGAAGCAGCGCTTCGGCGAGCCGGTCGTGGCCATCGAGCATCTGGGCAGCTATGCGTGCCGCAACGTGAATCGTGGCGAAGGCGCGGTGCCGGGCGCCTCGCGCAGCAGGCATGCGACGGCCGATGCATTCGACGTGGCCGGCCTGACGCTTGCGGGCGGGCGCCGCATCACGGTGCGGCGGGACTGGTCCGGCAACGGCGACCCCGCAGACCTGCTGCTGCGCGATGCGCATCGCGGTGCCTGCCGGTTCTTCGATGGCGTGCTGGGTCCGGACTACAACGCGGCGCACAGGGACCACTTTCATCTGGAGACGGGCGGGCATTCGATGTGCCGGTAGCGCTTTGCGCATCGCATGAACGGTCCGTAGGCCGACTTGGCACGGCGCCCCGCGTCTTCATTGCCTCGTCCAACGCGCACCCCCGGGGAAACACCTAGAAGCCGCTCGACCGGCGAAGTTCGAACACGCCTTCCCAGAGGGGAAAAGGTGCCGGCGTCACCTTCCCATGCCTTCTGCGCCGCTGGCCCGTTCCTTGCGAACTCGATCAAAAATGACAGAAAATTTTCCGTCCTGACTTATATTTGTAAACCAGTTTTCAAAAACCGCACACTTTCGGGCTCCTCCGCACCTTCATGAGCACCCCTGTCGACACCCCAGGCACCACCGTGGCCCAGCGCATTGCGCAGGCCTTGCCGCGGCTGACGCGTTCGCACCGGCAGGTGGCCGACTACGTGCTGGAGCACCCGCTGCAGGTCGCCACGCTGCCCATCGACGAGCTCGCAACCGCTGCGGGCGTCTCCGTTGCCACGGCCAACCGGTTCGCCCGCGCGCTGGACTTCGACGGCTACGCGACCTTCCGCGCCGAGCTCGTGCGCGGCTTCGAGTCGCTGGTGGCGCCGGTGGAGCGGCTGCGCGGCAACCTCGAGCACCCAAGCACGGTGGCCGAGGTGTTCGCGACCGCGCTCGACGAGAGCCGCCGCAACATCGAAGCCACGCGCCAGACGCTGGACTACGCCGCCTGCGAAGCCGCGGTGGAGCGCATCGGCAAGGCGCGCTCGATCTACATCGCGGGCTTCGGCGCGAGCGGCTGGCTCGCGGGCCTGCTGCAGCACGGGCTGGACAGCAGCTGCCACGACGTGCGCCTGCTCCCGGGCGTGAGCGGCGTCACGCATGCGGCCCGCGCGCTGACGCACGCGGGCCCGAAGGACGTGTTCATCGGCCTCACCTTTCCGCGCTACCTGACCGACACCGTGATGCTCACGCAGATCGCACGCGAACAAGGATGCGGCGTGATCGCGCTCACCGACCGGCCGACCTCGCCGATAGCGCCGCTGGCCGATGTGGCGCTCTATTGCCAGACCGAAACCAACTACCGCCCGAATTGCGAGACCAGCGTGCTCGCGCTGGTCGAGGCGCTGACCAGCGCCGTGGCGCTGCAGGTGCCCGATGCGGTGCAGTCCGCCCGCCGCACGCTGCAGGTGCTGCGGCCCTGGCTGCACGGCGCGAACGGGCTGCCGCGCATCGACGGCATCGCCGCGCGCACCGCCGCTACATCCGACGCCGCAGCCCTCCACGGCACGGCCAAGAAAAAGAAGAAAGCTTCCCGATGAAGAACACCACGCCCGTCATCGCCATTCACGGCGGTGCCGGCACCATCAGCGCCGCCACGACCAGCACCGCGCAGGCGCAGGCGTATCACGACGCGCTGCAGAACATCGTGCGTGCCGCGCAGGCGGCGCTGCTCAAGGGCGCGTCTGCGCTCGACGCCACCTGCCTCGCGGTCGAACTGCTCGAAGAGTGCCCGCTCTTCAACGCGGGCCACGGCGCGGTCTTCACGCATGAAGAAACGCACGAGCTCGATGCCGCCGTGATGGACGGCGCCACGCTCGCCGCCGGTGCCATCGCCGGCGTGTGCCACGTCCGCCGGCCGGTGCGCGCCGCGCGTGCCGTGCTCGAAGACGGCACGCACGTGCTGCTGGCCGGCGCGGGCGCCGAAGCCTTCGCGCGTGATCGCGGGCTCGAAATGGTCGAGCCGTTCTTCTTCTCGACCGAGGCGCGCCGCCAGCAGCTCTACCGCGTGCGCGACACCGGCCGCGTGGTCACCGACCACGAAGGCGCCGCGATGACGCCGCCACTCGATGAAGACAAGAAGTTCGGCACCGTCGGCGCGGTCGCGCTCGACATGCACGGCCACCTCGCCGCCGCTACCTCGACCGGCGGCATGACCAACAAGCGCGTCGGCCGCATCGGCGATTCACCGCTCATCGGTTCGGGCACCTACGCCGACGACCGCACGGCCGCCATCTCCTGCACCGGCAGCGGCGAGATGTTCATCCGCGTGGCCGCGGCCCACGACATCTGCGCGCGCATGGCCTACGGCGGCGCGACGCTCGAAGCGGCCACGCACGCCGTGGTGCACCAGTCGCTGCCCGCCATCGGCGGCACCGGCGGGCTGATCGCCGTCGACCGCCACGGCAACCTGAGCCTCGCCTTCAACACCGAAGGCATGTACCGCGGCCACGCGCGCGGCGACGAAGCGCCGATCACGGCCATCTTCGCCTGACGCCCACGCCCCCCTCTTTCTTTCGCACAGCCATGTCCTCCCCTGCCCTCAACCTGCCGGACGGCCGCGTTCTCGCCGTCGACGACCTCACCGTGCGCTTCTCGACCTCCGAGCGCACCGTCGATGCGGTCAAGCACCTGTCCTTCCACGTCGACCATGGCGAAACGCTCGCGGTGGTGGGCGAATCGGGGTCGGGCAAATCGGTCACCTCGCTCGCGCTGATGCGGCTGGTGGAACACGGCGGCGGGCGCATCCTCGGCGGCAGCATGGCGTTTCGCCGCCGCAATGGCGAAGTGCTCGACCTCGCACAGGCGCGCGACAGCACGATGCGCGGCATTCGCGGTGCCGACATCGCGATGATCTTCCAGGAGCCGATGACATCGCTGAACCCGGTGTTCACCGCAGGCGACCAGATCGCCGAGGCCATCCGCATCCACCAGGGCAAGAGCAACGCGGCCGCGCGCGCCGAGGCGCTGCGCATGCTCGAACTCGTGCGCATCCCCGAAGCGCGCAACGTGCTCGACCGCTTTCCGCATCAGCTCTCGGGCGGCATGCGGCAGCGCGTGATGATCGCGATGGCGCTGTCCTGCAAGCCGCAGCTGCTGATCGCCGACGAGCCCACCACCGCGCTCGACGTGACGATCCAGGCGCAGATCCTGCAGCTCATCCGCGAGCTGCAGAAGGAGATGCGCATGGGCGTGCTCTTCATCACGCACGACATGGGCGTGGTGGCCGAAATTGCCGACCGCGTGCTCGTGATGTACCGCGGCGACAAGGTCGAAGCGGGCGCCTCCGAAACCGTGTTCGCCGCGCCGCAGCACCCGTACACGAAGGCGCTGCTGTCGGCCGTGCCGAAGCTCGGCGCGATGCAGGGCACGGACCTGCCGGCCAAGTTCGAACTGCTGCGCACCGAGGGCACGCCCGAGGCGGCGCCCTCCACCCCCACCACGCCGCAGACCACCGTGCGCGACGACGCCGGCCCGATCCTGCGTGTGCGCGACCTCGTCACGCGCTTCGACGTGCGCAGCGGCATCTTCGGCCGCGTGAAGCGCCGCGTGCATGCGGTGGAAAAGATCAGCTTTGATCTGTACCCCGGCGAGACGCTGGCGCTGGTCGGCGAGTCGGGCTGCGGCAAGTCGACCACCGGCCGCTCGCTGCTGCGCCTGGTCGAGAGCCAGAGCGGCGCCATCGAGTTCGGCGGGCAGAACATCCGCGAACTGCCCACGCGCGAGTTGCAGGCGCTGCGTCGGAACATCCAGTTCATCTTCCAGGACCCGTTCGCCTCGCTCGATCCGCGCGTGACGGTGGGCTTCTCGATCATGGAGCCGCTGCTGATCCACAACATCGCCAAGGGTGCCGAGGCGCAGCAGCGCGTCGACTGGCTCTTGCAGAAGGTCGGCCTGCCGCCTGAAGTGGCGCAGCGTTATCCGCATGAGTTCTCGGGCGGGCAGCGGCAACGCATCGCGATTGCGCGCGCGCTCGCGCTCAACCCGAAGGTGGTGGTGGCGGACGAATCGGTGTCGGCGCTCGACGTGTCCATTCAGGCGCAGATCGTCAACCTCATGCTCGACCTGCAGCGCGAACTGGGCGTCGCGTTCCTTTTTATCTCGCACGACATGGCGGTGGTCGAGCGCATCAGCCACCGCGTGGCCGTGATGTACCTCGGCCAGATCGTGGAAATCGGCCCGCGCCGCGCGGTGTTCGAAGCGCCGCAGCACGCCTACACCCGCAAGCTGATGGCGGCGGTGCCGGTGGCCGACCCGTCGCGCCGCCACAAGCCGCGCGCGCTGCTCGAAGGCGAGATCCCGAGCCCCATTCGCGCGGTGGGCGACGAGCCCGATGTGCCGCCGCTGGTGCAAGTGGCGCCGGGCCATTTCGTTGCGCGGCACGCCATCGGCGGCGCATTCTGATTTTTTTGATTTTTCATCCCGCAGGCCCCCCTGCTTTTTTCCTCGAACCGACTGGAGTTCTTCCATGAAGCAATCTTCTTCCTCCCTGCGATGGGCATCCGCACTGCTGGGCCTGGCCGCGCTCGCCGCCTCGGGCACCGCACTGGCCGCTAAAGACGTGGTGCTGTCCATCGGCTACCAGCCCGAGACGCTGGACCCGTACAACACCAACACCACCATCACCACTGCGGTGACCAAGTCCTTCTATGAAGGCCTCTTCCAGTTCGACAAGGACCTGAAGGTGCAGAACGTGCTCGCCGAGAGCTATGACATGTCGAAGGATGGATTGGTCTACACCATCAAGCTGCGCACAGGGGTCAAGTTCCACGACGGCACCGACTTCAATGCCGAGGCGGTGAAGTTCACGCTCGACCGCGCGCTGAACCCGGAAAACAAGCTGTTGCGCACCACGCAGTTCAACCGCGTGAGCAAGGTCGAAGCGCTGAACCCGACCACCATTCGCATCACGCTCAAGGAGCCCTTCGGCCCCTTCATCAACTCGCTGGCCCACGCCTCGGCCGCGATGATTTCGCCCGCTGCGCTGAAGAAGTGGGGCAACAAGGACATTGCCTTCCACCCCGTGGGTACCGGCCCCTTCGAGTTCGTCGAATGGAAGCAGACTGAGGCAATCAAGGGCAAGAAGTTCGACGGCTACTGGAAGAAGGGCTACCCCAAGGTCGACACGGTTTCGTGGAAGCCGGTGCTCGAGAACAACACGCGCGCCGCGATGCTGCAGACCGGCGAAGCCGATTTCGCCTACCCGATTCCGTACGAACAAGGCGAGCTGCTCAAGAAGAGCGACAAGCTCACGGTTGTGACCACGCCCTCGATCATCACGCGCTTCCTCACATTCAATGTGCTGCAGAAGCCCTACGACAACCCGAAGGTGCGCGAGGCCATCGGCTACGCCATCAACAAGGAAGCGCTCGCCAAGGTGGCTTTCGGCGGCTATGCCTTCCCGGCCCAGGGCTTCGTGCCGCAGGGCGTGAAGTTCGCCGAGAAGATGGCGCCCATTCCCTACGACGTGAAGAAGGCCAAGCAGTTGCTGACGGAAGCCGGCTTCCCGAACGGCTTCGAGTCGGTGCTCTGGAGCCACTACAACAACACGACCTCGCAGAAGGTGATCCAGTTCGTGCAGCAGCAGCTCGCACAGGTGGGCATCAAGTTGCAGGTGCAGGCGCTCGAAGTGGGTCAACGCAACGAGTTGGTAGAGACCTGGGCCGACCCGGCTACCGCCAAGGTGCGCCTGTACTACGTCGGCTGGTCGTCCTCGACCGGCGAAGCCGACTGGGCGCTGCGCCCGCTGTTCGCCTCGGAAGCCTGGCCGCCGAAGCTCGCCAACTACGCGTACTACAAGAACGACCTGGTCGACGGCAACATCGCCAAGGCACTGGTCACGGTGGACGACAACGAAAAGGCCGCGCTTTACAAGGCAGCCCAGGAACAACTCGCCAAGGACCTGCCGCGCATTCCGCTGGTCACCGAACAGAACCTTTCGGCGCATGCCAAGCGGCTCTCGGGGGTGTACCTGATGCCCGACGGCAACATCAACATCGACGCCATCGCAGTTTCGAACTGATGGAGTGACCCATCGGGCGGCGGCCACATGCCGTCGCCCCTAGCGACACCCGCACCCCATGCTGAATTACTTTCTCAAACGCCTGTTGGGCCTGATCCCGACGCTGCTCATCGTGGCCGTGCTGGTGTTCCTGTTCGTCCACATGCTGCCTGGCGATCCGGCGCGTCTTGCGGCCGGTCAGGACGCCGACGAGCAGACCGTGGCCATGGTCCGCTCCGAACTCGGCCTGGACAAGCCGCTGCCCCAGCAGTTCGTGAACTTCTTCACCCACATGCTGCAAGGCGACTTCGGCACCTCGATCCGCAGCCGGCGGCCGGTGTCGACCGAGATCGCGGAGCGCTTCTTCCCGACGGTGATGCTGACCATCACCAGCATGGTGTGGGCGGTGATCTTCGGCATGGGCATCGGCATCGTGTCTGCCGTGTACCGCAACAAATGGCCCGACCGCATCGGCATGACGCTGGCGGTATCGGGCATCTCATTTCCCGCATTTGCATTGGGCATGCTGCTGATGCAGATCTTCTCCGTGCAACTCGGCTGGCTGCCCACCGTGGGTGCCGCGACCTGGAAGCACTACATCCTGCCCTCGATCACGCTGGGCGCGGCTGTGGCGGCCGTGATGGCCCGCTTCACGCGCGCCTCGTTCGTCGAAGTGATCCAGGAAGATTTCGTGCGCACCGCACGCGCCAAGGGCGTGCACGAATCCCGGGTGATCTTCAAGCACACGCTGCGCAATGCGCTGATCCCCGTGGTCACGATGATGGGCCTGCAGTTCGGCTTTCTCCTGGGCGGCTCCATTCTTGTGGAGGCGGTCTTCAACTGGCCCGGCCTCGGCCGCCTGCTGGTCGATGCCGTGCAGATGCGCGACTACCCCGTCATCCAGACGCTGGTGCTGCTGTTCTCGCTCGAGTTCATTTTGATCAACCTGGTGGTCGATGTGCTGTACGGCTACATCAACCCCACCATCCGCTACAAGTGAGCACGCCGACATGACGCAAGCTTCCGGCGTGCCTGCCGAAACCATTCTTCCGACCTCACCGGTCGCCACCCTTCAGAACGCCGGCAAGGTCCGCACGCCCTGGGGCGAATGCTGGCGCCGTTTCAAGAAGCAGCCGGTGGGCATCATGGCCGCGATCTTCGTGTTGCTGCTGGTGTTCGTCGCGGTGTTCGCACCGTGGATCGTGCCGTTCGATCCCGAGAACTTCTTCGACTACGACATGCTGAACAGCGGCCCCTCGGCCACGCACTGGTTCGGCGTCGATCCTCTGGGCCGCGACATCTTCAGCCGCATCCTCGCGGGTGCGCGCATCTCGCTGATGGCGGGCTTTCTGTCGGTGCTGGTGGGCGGCTTCATCGGCACGGCCTTCGGCCTGCTGGCGGGCTACTACGAAGGCTGGTGGGACCGCATCGTGATGCGCATCTCGGACGTGCTGTTCGCCTTTCCCGGCATCCTGCTCGCGCTGGGCGTGGTCGCCATCCTGGGCAGCAGCATGACCAACGTGGTGGTGGCGGTGTCGGTGTTCAGCGTGCCGGCCTTCGCGCGGCTCGTGCGCGGCAACACGCTGGTGCTGAAGCAACAGACCTACATCGAGGCCGAGCGCAGCATCGGCGCATCGGACTGGACCATCATCGTGCGGCACATCCTGCCGGGCACGATCTCGTCCATCGTCGTGTACTTCTCGATGCGCGTGGGCACTTCGATCATCACGGCCGCCAGTCTCTCGTTCCTCGGCATGGGCGCGCAGCCGCCGACGCCCGAGTGGGGCGCGATGCTCAACGAGGCCCGCGCCGACATGGTGACCTCGCCGCACGTGGCACTGTTCCCCAGCCTGGCCATCTTCTTCACCGTGCTGGCCTTCAATCTCCTGGGCGATGCCTTGCGCGACGCACTCGATCCGAAGATCGACCGCGAGTAATCTGCTTTTCTTCATGGCATCGACGACCAACCTGCCTTACATCGGCACCCTGCTCCAGGGCCCGCGCAACGCCATCACCGACGTCGAAGGCGTCACGGTCGGCCACCAGACGCTCGATGACGCCGGCGTGCAGACCGGCGTGACGGTGATCCGCCCGCACGCGGGCGATCCGTTCCGCGACAAGGTACCCGCCGCCGCCGTGGTGCTCAACGGCTTCGGCAAGAGCGTAGGGCTGGTGCAGCTGGCCGAGCTCGGCGTGCTGGAGACGCCCATCGCGCTGACCAACACCTTCTCGGTCGGCACGGTGGCGACGGCGCAGATCCGGCATTGCATCGCGGCCAACCCCGAGAGCGGCCGGTCGCTGCCGACGGTGAACCCGCTGGTCTTCGAGTGCAACGACGGTTTTCTGAACGACATCCAGCGCCTCGCGATCACCGAGGCCGACTACCTGCAGGCGCTAGCCGCCGCCAGCCCCGACTTCGCGCAGGGCTCGGTCGGCGCGGGGCGCGGCATGTCGAGCTTCCAGCTCAAGGGCGGCATCGGCAGCGCCTCGCGGCGCGTGTCCTCGCCCTGCGGCGAAGTGCATACGGTGGGTGCGCTCGTGCTCGCGAACTATGGGCGCCAGCCGCAACTGGTGCTGGCCGGCCACGCGGTCGGCGAGCGACTGGCCGCGCAGCAAGCCACGGCCGAATGCAAGGAGCCCGAGAAGGGCTCGATCATCATCGTGGTCGCGACCGATGCACCGCTCGATGCGCGCCAGTTGCGCCGCCTCGCGCTGCGCGCGGGTGCGGGCCTTGCGCGCACCGGCTCGGTCTTCGGCCATGGCAGCGGCGACATCGTGCTGGCATTCTCGACCGCCTACACCGTGCCCGACCGCGTCGACCGCCCGATGCCGACGATCGCGATGGTGCACGACGGCCTGCTCGACGGCCTCTTCCAGGCCGCGGCCGACAGCACCGAGCAGGCTATTCTTCACGCGCTCTGGCGCGCCACGGCCGTGACGGGCCGCGATGGCAATCACCGGGCGGCGCTGTCCGAGGTGCTGCCGCCCTCTTCCCTTTTCTCTTCCGCAGAAGTGCACGCCCTCCCATGAAAGTCCTGATCTCCACCGACATCGAAGGCGTTGCGGGCGTCTATCACCACGAGCAGGCGCGGCAGGGCAACCCCGAGTACGAACGCGCCCGTGTGCTGATGGCACAGGAAGCCAACGCAGCGATTGCCGGCGCCTTCGATGCGGGCGCCACCGAGGTGCTGGTCAACGACTCGCACGGCGGTTTTCGCAACATGCCGCCCGACTTGCTCGATGTGCGCGCCCGCGTGGTTCAGGGCAAGCCGCGCTACCTGAGCATGGTGGCGGGCGTGGAAGAAGACGGTGTGGAGGCGGTCTGCATGGTGGGCTACCACTCGCGGGCGCAGGGGCGCGGCATCCTCGCGCACACGATCAACGGCTTTGCCTTTGCGGGCATCCGGTTCGGGGAACAGGAACTGGGTGAGGCCGGGATCTATGGCGCGCTGGCCGGCGAGTACGGCGTGCCCGTGGTGATGGGCAGCGGGGATGACGTGTTCATCTCCGAGAACCGGGCGCTCTTTCCGCATGCGACGTTTGTGGAGACGAAGAAGGCGACGGGCTTCAACAGCGGCGTGTCGCTTTCGCCGGAGCAATCGCGCAAGGCGATTCGCGCTGGGGTGGTCGAAGCGCTGGCTGCACGGGGCCGTGCTAAGCCGCTGGTCTTCGAGGGGCCGCAGGTGGTCACGCTGCGGACTCAGTCGCCGATGATGGCTGATCTGTTTTGCCAGTGGCCGAGCTTCGAGCGGGTCGATGGCGTGACCTTGCGCTTCAGCGCTGGGACGGTGGAGGCGGCTGTGCGGATGTTGAACTGCTGTTCGGCGATGTCTTCGATGTTGCGGTGAAGTTGCTTTTTCTTTTTCTCTGCTGAGGGCGGAGGCCGGGTCTCGCCCCGGCAGGCGACTTACTTTCTTTTGCTTCGCCAAAAGAACGTAAGCAAAGAAAAGGCGACCCTGCTGTCTGCGTCCCTACGCTTCGCTTCGGGCAACCTGCGG